>MTLD01000177.1_pt2 | contig 181925 bp, 162 predicted proteins | sample 1982471 | NCBI WGS metagenome assembly MTLD01 (sample SAMN05712604, study PRJNA340218) | biofilm metagenome | isolation source: sample SPM anode biofilm adapted to -50 mV | place: USA | collected 2012-02-03
GGCGGCTCCCGCCAAGGCCGCCGCCGCTCCGGCCGAACAGCCCGCTGCGGTCACTCCCGCTCCTGCCCCCGAGCCTCCGCTCGAGGTTCCGGCAGCCGAACCGATGCCGGGCCACTACAAGTACTGCATCACCCTGCAGGGTGAGTTCGACATCGACAAGGCGGCTATCCGTTCCGAGTACAAGGACGAGATCGCCCAGGTCGGCAACTTCATGAAGAAGTACCCGACCACCACCGCCGTCATCGAAGGGCACACTGACAACGTCGGCTCCTACAACCACAACATGGACCTCTCCCAGCGCCGCGCCGAAGCGGTGGTGAACTACCTGGTCGAGCAGTACGGGATCGAGCGCTCCCGCCTCTCCGCCAAGGGGTACGGTTTCACCCGCCCGATCGCTGACAACGCGACCGACGAGGGGAAACAGAAAAACCGTCGCATCGAGGCAGTCATCGACTGCGCCTTCGACGTGCAGCAGGTGACTCCTCCAGAAAGGCTCTGCATGTCGCTCGTGCTCGATTTCGACCCCGGCAAGGCCGAGGTGAAGCCGCAGTACCGCAATGAGATCGCCAAAGTGGCCGATTACATGAAACGCTACAACACCACCACCGCCGTGATCGAGGGGCATACCGACAACACCGGGTCGCCGGACCAGAACATGAAGCTTTCGCAGCAGCGCGCCCAGAACGTGGTCAACTACCTGGTGGACAACTTCGGCATCGAGCGCAGCCGGCTTTCCGCCAAGGGGTACGGCGCGACCCGCCGCATCAGCTACAACAACACGGCTGAAGGACGCCAGAAAAACCGCAGGATCAACGCCGTCATCGACTGCGTCGTCACGAAGTAGCCACAAGGCAAGTGGGACCGGGTAGTCCGCAGCACCCTGGCCCCTGGCAACGGTAACCACGGTGCCACGAAGATAGCCCATAGACGTTTATGGGCTATTTTCGTTGGCACCGTGTCCTTAAACGGAGGTAGCGATGAAAAAAGCCAGGTTGACCCTGCCGCAGCTTTCCGCCATTGCGGCGACCAGGGTGGTGCTGGGAGGGGGGCTCGGGCTGCTTTTCGCCGACAGGTTCAGCTCCAGGGAGCGCAGGGCGCTCGGGTGGGGGCTGTTCCTGGCCGGGGCCGCCAGCACCATCCCGCTCATGAGGCTTGTGTTTGACAAGAGGTGCTAGTACCAGGGACAGCTTTGGTCAGGAGGCGGTTATGCACAAACGGAAACTGGGGCAGCAGGGGCTGGAAGTTCCGGCGCTGGGGCTTGGCTGCATGGGGATGTCCTACGACTACGGCCACAGGGACGACGCCGCATCGATCAAGGTCCTGCGCAGGGCGGTGGAGCTCGGCATCACCTTCTGGGACACCGCCGAGGTCTACGGTCCTTTCTGCAACGAACAGCTTTTGGGGCGCGTGCTGAAGGAGGTGCCGCGCCAGAGGCTCGTTCTGGCCACCAAGTTCGCCTGGAGGTTCGGCCCCCACGGCCGGCAGATCGGCCTGGACAGCAGCCCCGCCCAGGTGCGCCGCGCCGTCGACGGGTCGCTCAAGAGGCTCGGCACCGACTACATCGACCTCTACTACCAGCACCGGCTCGATCCCGCCGTTCCCATAGAGGAGACGGTAGGTGCCCTGGCCGAACTGGTCAAGCAGGGGAAGGTCCGTTACATAGGCCTTTCCGAGGTGGGCCCTGGGATCGTGCGCCGGGCGCACGCGGTGCATCCTTTGAGCGCGGTCCAGTCCGAGTTCTCGCTTTGGGAGCGGGGGGTGGAGGATAAGCTCCTGCCGGTCCTGCGGGAGCTAGGCATCGGCTTCGTCGCCTACAGCCCGATGGGGCGCGGTTTTCTCGCCGGCAAGATAAGGACTCCCGAAGACCTCGAGCCCTGCGACTGGCGCCGCAAAAACCCTCGTTTTCTGGCGGAAAACCTGAGCCACAACTTCAGGCTGGTCTCCATGGTGAACGACATAGCGCGCGCCCACGACGCCACCCCCGCCCAGGTGGCGCTCGCCTGGATACTGCGTCGCGGCGCCGACCTGGTCCCCATACCGGGGACGAAGCATCTGCGCTACCTGGAGGAAAACGCCCAGGCTGTGGGGCTGAAGCTCTCCGAGGAGGTCTGGACGGACCTCGACCGCTCGGTCAACTGCTTCAAGGTGGCGGGGGAGCGCTACCAGGAAGAGGCGCTGCGCTTCATCGACAGCACCGAGTAGTCCAAGATATCTTTCACCTTTGCTCCATCACTTTGCTATAGTGTCCCAGGCGGCGGTCCAGGGATGAAGCTGGCCGCCTCAGACCTCATGTGAAGGAGCAGCGACATGAACACCGACCTCGATCCGGCCCGCGCCGCAAACCTGGACCAGCTCTGCATCAACACCCTGCGCTTCCTGGCGGTCGACGCCATACAGGAAGCCAACAGCGGCCACCCCGGCATGCCGATGGGGGCAGCCCCCATGGCCTACCTGCTCTGGACCCGTTTCCTGAGGCACAGCCCCGCCTCACCGCAGTGGTTCGACCGCGACCGCTTCGTCCTATCCGCGGGGCACGGCTCGATGCTGCTCTACTCGTTGCTGCACCTTACCGGCTATGACCTCCCCCTGTCGGAGCTCAAACGCTTCCGGCAGTGGGGAAGCCTTACCCCTGGGCACCCGGAGCGTGGGGTCACCCCAGGGGTGGAGCTGACCACTGGCCCCTTGGGACAGGGCTTTGGCAACGCCGTCGGCATGGCGATCGCGGAATCCCATCTTGCCGCGTGTTACAACCGGCCGGGGTTCGAGCTCGTTGACCACTTCACTTACGTCCTTGCCGGGGACGGCGACCTCATGGAGGGGGTTGCCGCCGAGGCGGCCTCGCTTGCCGGTCACCTGCGCCTCGGGAAGCTTATCTGCCTCTACGACGACAACCGCATCACGCTCGCCGCATCCACCAATCTTAGCTTCACCGAGGACCGCGGCGCGCGCTTCAGAGCCTGCGGATGGCAGGTGCTCGAGGTGCCTGACGGAAACGACCTGGTGGCGCTCGGCCGGGCACTGGAGGAGGCGCGAGGGGACAAAGAGCGCCCCTCGCTGGTCATGGTGCGCACCCGGATCGGCTTCGGCTCACCGCAGAAACAGGACAGCTTCGAGGCGCACGGGGCGCCCCTCGGGGTGGAGGAGGTTCGACGCACCAAGGACGCGCTCGGTTGGCCGCAGGAGCCGCGCTTCCACGTGCCGCCCGAGGCGTTGGCGCGGTTCCGGGAAGCGGTTGAGGCTGGTGCCGCCATGGAGCGGGCCTGGGAGTCGCTTATGGCAGGTTACGCCCGGGAGTACCCTGCTGAGAGCGCCGAGCTGAAGTTGGTGCTGGCGGGGGCGTTGCCGGAAGGGTGGCAGGAGGCGCTGCCGGAATTTCCCGCCGACGCCAAGGGAATGGCGACGCGGGCAGCGTCGGGAAAGGTGCTGAACGCGCTGGCCCAGAGGGTGCCGCAACTGATCGGCGGCTCCGCCGACCTGAACCCCTCCACGCTCACCTCGCTTGCCGGCAAAGGGGACTTCCAAAGCGAGGATTACGAGCCACGGGACAGGCAGGGAGCGGTGGGAGGCATATGGGGGAGGGCAGGGGCGAACCTCCACTTCGGCGTCCGCGAGCACGCCATGGGGGCGATCCTGAACGGGATGGCCGCCCACGGGGGCACGCTCCCCTTCGGCGCCACCTTCCTCACCTTCTCCGACTACCTCCGCCCCACCCTCAGGCTGGCGGCGCTGTCTCGGCTCAAGGTGATCCACATCTTCACCCACGACTCCATCGCGTTGGGGGAGGACGGACCGACCCACCAGCCTGTGGAACATTTGGCCTCGCTGCGCGCCATACCGGGCCTGGTGGTGCTCAGGCCCGGCGATGCCAACGAGTGCGCGGCCGCCTGGCGTGCGGCGCTCCAGCTCGAGGGGCGGCCGGTGGCCCTGGTGCTCTCGCGCCAGGCGTTGCCGACCCTGGACCGCGAGACGCTGAGGGAGGCGTCGGGGGTACTGCGGGGTGGCTACGTCCTTGCCGAGGCGCGGAATGCCGCGCCGCGCCTGATACTCATCGCCACCGGGTCCGAGCTCTCGCTGGCCTTGGCTGCGCGTACGGCGCTGGAAGAGCGCGGCATTCCGGTCCGGGTGGTCTCCCTCCCGAGTTGGGAGCTCTTCGACGAGCAGCCCGAGGAGTACCGGGACTCGGTCCTCCCGCCGAAGGTGACCGCGCGGCTCTCGATCGAGGCGGGCTCAAGCCAAGGATGGCATCGGTACGTCGGATCGAAAGGTATGGTCCTGGCAGTGGACGGTTTCGGCGCTTCCGCCCCGGGAGAGGTGGTTTTGAGGGAGTACGGGTTCACCGTGGACCGGGTCTGCGACTTGGCGTTCAAGGTCTTGCAGCGCTCAGCTCCTGAGGGGCGCGCGCCGCAGCAGTAACAGATCCGGCAGGAGTTCTCCCTTCCTAGGAGAGAGCATGAAAGACAGCCTCCTTGCCAAGCTGGTGCAGTGCGGACAGAGCGTCTGGCTCGACGGCGTCAGCCGGCAGTTGCTCCTCTCAGGGGGGCTGATCTCGCTGGTCCAGGACGGGATCAGTGGCGCCACCTCCAACCCGTACCTGCTGGAGAAGAGCATCGCCGGCACCAGCGAGTACGACGGCGCCATCGCCTATTTGGCTCGGCAGGGGCAAAGCGCCCAGGAGATCCACGAGACACTGGTGACAGAGGATGTGCGGCTCGCGGCAGACCTGCTGCACCCATTGTACCTGCGGCTGGACCGCAGGGACGGCTTCGTAAGCCTCGGCGTCTCTCCCTATCTGGCGCACGACGGCGCCGCGATGCTGTCAGAGGCGAGGCGGATATGGGAGCGGGTGGATCGCCCGAACCTCCTGGTCGGGATACCGGGCACCAGCGAAGGGGTGGCGGCCCTGCGCCAGTTGGTGCGTGAGGGGATCAACATCAACTCGACCCTCGTCTTCGCACTCCCCCGTTACCTTTCCGTGGCGAGGGCTTACCAGGACGGGCTCTCTGAGCGCGCGGCCCGAGGGCTCGAGCTCGCGGGGGTCGCCTCGGCGACCACCGTTGCCGTAGGCCGCATCGACGCTCTCGTGAATCCGATCCTCTGCAGTCTGGCGCAGAGAGAGGGTGGGGGTGAAAGGATGGCTGCGGCCCTCAAAGGGGAGGTGGGAATGGCTTGCGCGAAGGTTTTGCGTCAGGCAAACATCGAGATGCACTCCGGTGGCCGGTACCTTGCGCTGGCCGCACACGGCGCGAGGCAGCAGCGGCTGGTTTTCGGGGGGGATGCCGGCGGGGCGGGGAGAGCGGAAGCCCTGCTGGGGCCGGGGACGGTCGACGCCTTGCCGCTGGAGGCGATCGCCGCCTTGCGAGACCACGGAAGCCGGCCGGCCGGATGTCTCGACGAAGGGGTGCAGGAGGCTCTCGCCACGCTGGAGCGACTTCATGAGCTTGGTGTCGATCTGAACCGGTTGGCTCAGCGGCTGGAGAACGAAGGGGTGGAGCGCGCAGCGCGCCTGTACGAGAGTCTTTTGCGCAACATCGAACTCAAGCGCCAGGCCTTTCTCGGCTGATCCCCCGCAAGCTACTTCTCTGCGCTCTGCGGCGCGGTCATGGCCGCAAGCTTCCTATAACTGTCGTTCATTACCGACTTGCCCAGGTAGAGCGCCAGCGGGTTTATCCTGCAGTGCGCCGGCAGTGCCAGCATCCGGCACCCTCTCGATATCTTGGAGCGGTCGAGGCTCTCCTTGCCGCTAGGAAACCCCCTGAAGAGCATGCGCGCGTCGCTGCGGCTCGCCTGCTCCCTTAGGACGTGCAGCATGTAGTCGGTGACTCTCAATTGCTGGCTCAGGGAATCGGAGAAGAAGACGTCCTCGATGATGAGATCCTCGACCTGGTAGGAGATGTCCACGGCGCAGAGTCTGTCCTGCCGGTACCCTCCCGTAACTTTCACCTTCGGTGTGCTGAAAATCGTTCTGGCCCACTGCGCAAAAATGCGCTCGGCGGTCCGCTCGCTCTTGTAGAAGTACTTGGTCCGGTCGTAGAAGGAGCGGTATACCGGGTACGCCTGCCTGACGAAGAGCTCCACGTCGGTCAACCGTTCGGCATGGAAATGCTCCATCGACTTGCGCACTGTCCACCGGGACTTTTTGTCCATCGACTCCAAGCTGTAGCCTGCGAGGTCCTCGTAGAGGAAGAGGTTCATGCTGCTGTTGGCCGGCATCCGTTCCGGGACCAGGTGCAGCACGCCACCCACGATCGAGGTCGCCGGGTAGTTCGCCAGCCCGGGGGCAACGCGGCTCAACGGGAAAAGGGGTCTGAAAAAGAAGGGGCGCGCTTCCACCCACCAGATGCCTTTGATCTTCACTACGCGGTCGCCGCCATTGCGCTTGAAGGCGGCGTATTCATCTATGCTCATCCGCTCCCAGGTCATGCTGGTATCTCCTTGCCGTTGCCGGTTGTGTGCTTATTGGCGCCCAGGTGTCGGGCGGATTAACAGATGCCAATGCTACCATGGTTTCACTCCCCCTCAACTCGTCTTTCCCGTTGGCGCTTTGGCCGGAAATCGCCGCGCCGGGTCCTTGGCTGCTGCAGTAGGCATCTTGTCTGGGGATGAAAAGTTAAAATTTGTCAATAAAGTGTCGCGGCGCCGAAAAACGGCAAAAAAGTGCATAATTTTGCCGGGGTTAAGCTAGTTCCAAGCTGAACGCGGTTTCGCTATGCACAATTGGGTGGATAACTGTGTGGATAACTTTTGTCTGGTTTGCCATATCCCGCCATAGATCTTGGTTTTTTACCTGTTTGCATATTTATTGGGCAGGTTTTGTCCGTTAACGATGGCTCGCCTGGCGAGGTCAAATTGCATTCGCAGGGAACTGTGCTAAAACGTTGCACATCTTTTCGCCGTGCCGTCCGGAGGTGGAGCCATGGAGTGGAACGTTGTGGTGACCGTGCAGGAAGGTGGCTATCAAGAGGCGCTCAAGGTGCTGCGGCAGTTCGGCGAGGTGGGAAGGACGGAGTATTTCAACGTGCTGACGCTGAGAGTCCCGGACTACCGGCAATTCATCGAGGAACTGCATGAGGAAGGGGAGCGCGACCCGCAGCTTCCCCATTGCCTGGCGGGGGTGGTACCGGTGATCCAGACCTTTTCCTTTCAAACTCCGGCGGAGTTCGAGGAGAAAGCACGGCAGGCGGCCTGCGCCTGGCTTCCGGTGCTGAGGGGGAAGAGTTTCCACGTGCGGATGCACCGCCGCGGTTTCAAAGGGAAGCTGTCCAGTCTGGAGCAGGAGCAGCAGCTGGATCGCTACCTTCTAGAGGCGCTGGAACTGGCGGGGGAGGTGGGGAGGATCGGCTTCGACGACCCGGATGCCGTCATAGCCGTGGAGACTGTGGGCGGTCACGCCGGACAATCGCTTTGGAGCCGGGAGGATCTTAAGCGTTATCCGCTGCTGCATCTCACCAGAGATCGATCTCGGTGAGCGCTGCCTGTTGCTGCTCGATCGCCTTCTGCCAGCAATACCTGTCGCGTCTGGCCAGTTTGTCGCTGCGGCGCGAATCGACCTTTCTGCGGTGCACAGCGAAATCCCCGTTGGAGAAGTGAATCACGCGTCCGAAATCCCCACCAAGATCCATGGCGTCCACCGGGATCGCCTCCTTCTCCAGGTACTGCAGGATGAACCTGCAGTTCACCTGTCCCACGCAGAAGAAGTTGTCTCGCGCGGCGTCCGGGTTCATGATGGTGGCGCCGCCGAAGACCTTGGCCCGCAACTCGTGGCGTGAGGTTCCCCTTTTCATCATGGCGTTGATCAGCAGATCCATGGCGTGGATACCGTAGCGTCCCGCCTCTGAGATGTTGATCGGCAGCTCCCGGGAGTAGCGCGGGTTGCTCAGCATGAAGTGGTTCATGCCGATCAGGCGACGGCCGCGGTCATAGAGGCAGACAGCGATGCAGGAGCCGAGCAGTGTGGAGATGACGCCGGGCTTCGACATCACGTAATATTCGCCCGGCGAGATGATCGCCCGCTCCCCATTTTGATACTTTTCTATCTTCACGATGCCCACCCAGGCCTTTGCCCCTGTTGTCCGCCGTTACTTCCCGCCAGGACCTCGGCGATCTTCTCGCCCAGGCTCCGCATGTCCAGCGGTTTCGGAATGTACTGCATCCCCTGTTCCAGGATGCCGCGCTGCACCACGTGATCTGATGTGTACCCGGACATGAAGAGCACCTTCTGCTCAGGGCGCTTCTCTCTGATCTTCTCCACCATCTCCCTGCCGTTCATCTCCGGCATCACCACGTCTGTTAGGATGAGGTCTATGTTGCGCCCCAGGTCCTCGCAGATGGCGATCGCCTCGCGCGGCCCTTGCGCCTGGATCACGCTGAACCCCAGTTCCTCCAGAAGCTGTGTCGCCAGCCAGAGCAGCATCTCCTCGTCCTCTACGAGCAGTACCGTTCCCGACAGCGACGGCGCCGAGATCTCCGGCGCGGCCCCCAAGGCGTTTGGGTCCGCCAGCCGCGGCAGGTTGATCCTGAACACGGACCCGTGGCCGGGTTCGCTGTACACGTTGATGAAACCCTTGTTTTGCTTGACGATGCCGTAGACGGTGGCAAGCCCGAGCCCCGTCCCCTTGCCCAGTTCCTTGGTGGTGAAAAAGGGCTCGAAGATGTGCTCCATCGTGGCCCTGTCCATACCCTCCCCGGTGTCGCTTACGGAAAGCTGCACGTAATCGCCTGGGTGCGCGTCGGGGTGGACGTGGCTGCAGTCGCCGCTTAGCTGCAGGTTTCTGGTTTCGATGGTGAGCCTGCCGCCGTTGGGCATGGCGTCGCGGGCGTTCACCGCCAGATTCATCAGTATCTGGTCGACCTGGGAGGGGTCGATGGAGACGGCCCACAACCCTTGGTCGGGGCGGAAGACGAGCTCGACGTCCTCGCTGATCAGCCGGGCCAGGATCTTGTTGGACTCGCGGATCAACTGGTTCAGGTCCACCGGGCGGGGCGAGATCACCTCCTTGCGAGAAAAGGCCAAGAGCTGCCTTGTGATGTCGCTGGAGCGCTTGGCTGCGTTGGTGATCACCTCCAGATATGGCTCTATCGGCTCGCCCTCCTCGAGCTTGCGCTTGCCAAGCTCTGCCGCCCCCACGATGACGCTCAACATGTTGTTGAAATCGTGTGCGACCCCTCCGGCGAGCCGCCCCACCGACTCCATCTTCTGCGACTGGCGGTACTGCTCTTCCAGGCGCTTACGGTCGCTGATGTCGATGAAGGCAACTACGGCGCCTATCACCTTTCCCTCCTTAACCTGAGGATGGGACCAGTATTCGACCGGGAAGCTGCTCCCGTCCGTGCGCCAGAAGACCTCGTCGTTTACATGGCTTCCCTGCTCTTCCAGCAAGGTCTGGTGCACCATGCAGGCACTGCGGGGCATCGGCGTGCCGTCGGGGTAGGAGTGGTGGATGATGTCGTGCATGTTTTGCCCCAGGTACTGGTCCGGTGAATCTCCCCCGAGCATCCTGACGCAGGCCCTGTTGCAAAAGGTGCAGTTCCCGTCAAGGTCGATGCCGTAGATCGCCTCTCCCGTCGAATCAAGCAGCAGGCGCAGTCTTTCTTCGCTTACCCTCAGGGCTTCTTCAGCCTGCCAACGTTCGTCGATCTGCTCCTCCAAAAGGACCGCTTGGTCCTGCAGGTGCTCCTGTGCCGCCTTGCGCTCCCTTACCTCCTGCTCCAGCGTTTTGGCCTGCTCCTTGAGCGCCTCCTCGACCCGCCTCCGCTCGTCCATCTCGCGCTTTAGGTTCCAAAGGGCATAGCCCAGTCCCACCACCAGCACCAGCGAGAGGAGTTTCAAAATGACCAGGCGCCACTCGCTGCCGGTCTCGTACCTGTCGATGCGCAGCGTGACCCCGCTGTCTTCTGGGGTAATACGTATCTCCTTGAATAGATTCCGGTCCAGGTCTTTTTCGGCGGGATAGGAGGCCAGGACCGTCCCGTGCCCGTCCACCAGGCTCAGGTGGTACGAGCGCGGTCGAACCTGCCAGATAAGCTGTTGCAAAAGCTTGTCACAGGAGTAGACCCCGGCGAAGAGGCCAAGGAAGGTGTCGTCCCGGTAGACGGGGACCCAGATTTCGAAGGAGGTGACTCCTTGTATGGCCTGGAAGGGGCGGGTATAGACCGGCAGACGCAGGTCTTTAGCCAGGCGGGAGGCGCGTTTGGGCTCCGGGAGGTCCACATGCAGCCCCAGGATCTGCTGGTTCTGGGCCAAGGGGGACACGTCCCTGATATACAGGTCTGCGTCTACCCAGGTGATATTGATCATTTCGGGGTGTTCGTGGATGTATCGGCTGGCCCGTTGTTGGAACAGGCTCTGGTTCAGTTTGCCTGTGGCCCGCTCCAGGGCGAGCAAGGTCAGGTAACTCTCGTTCCCCTCCAGCGTGAGTTGTGCCGTCCCGCTTATTGTCTTCGCCCTTGCGCTCAGGTCACTCTGCTTGCTCTTCCGATCGTTCCCCTCGATGAACCAGACGATCAGGGCGAACACCAGCAGCAAAGCGCCCAGCATCAATAAGGGGCTCAGCCACAGGCCAAGCGAGCGCGATTTGCTCTGTGAGACGCCGCTTCTTTCCGAATCTGGAGCTCTCTGTGGCACTGTTTCCTCCAGAGCTGATTGCAAGCAGTGCAGATTTAATCGGCACATAGCTCAAAAAATTGAGCGCGGATGCGGGAATAGGTGCCGCATGGACAACAGTGATAGTAGCATCAAAAACGGCGGCGACAAACTGCGCACGGGACTGGCCTGAGCAGTCTCCCCGACAGTAAGCCTTGCAAAGCCAAGTGAAAAATCCTAACATTAAATTGTGTAAAGAAAAAAATTGAGTGTTGTGGTGCTCAAGGTGACAAACGGAGGCAGCCATGCCAGAAAAGGGAATAGGCGAATTGATATCTGAGTTGACGCAGGAAGTGCGCATGCTGTTCAGGCAGGAGATGGAGCTTTTCACTGTCGAAATGAAGGGAAAAGTTATCCACGCTGCAAAGGACGCGGTCGCAATGGGCCTAGGCGGGGTTCTCCTTTATTCGGGATTGCTGGTGCTGCTGGCGGCGGTCGTGCTTGGCTTGGCGACGGTGATGCCCGCTTGGGGTGCGGCGCTTCTGGTCGCGGTGGCCTGCATTGCATCGGGTATAGCGCTGGTTCTTAAGGGACAGAAGGATCTCGTGCACCTAAAATTCACCCCTGAACAGACGGCGGAAAGCGTGAAGGAGACGGCAAAATGGGCGAAAACATTAAAATCAACGAGCAGTCATCGGCGGACAAGCTTCGGGAGCAGATCCGACATACGGAAAGCGATATAACGGAAACGGTGCAGAGTATAGAGCAGAGGCTCTCACCGGCCTATTTGCGACTGCAGGGGGTACGCAAGGCGAAAGCGGTGGCCTGGCGTGGCGCGGCGAGGGTAATGAAACTTATGCAGCAACGGCCGCTCCAATTGTCGCTCTTAGGAGCGACGACTGCAGCGACTGCAGCCGTGGTCGTGTTGAGAAGGAGCAGTAGGAGACATAAAGAAGAGCAGGTGAAGCATGCAGCCATGGAGAGCGCCGGAAGCGCCGCGAAGGCGCTGGGCGTGAGCGCGCTAGGCATGCTGTTGCGCAGGGTGCTGGCCAAGAGGGGGCTCATAGAGCAGAAGGAACGGCCGATAGGTGGGGTCGCCCTCGCGGCTACTGCCGCAAAGGCATTTTTGAACGGAGCCCGGAACTCGAGGAAAAGCGGCACCACCCGTCCGGGCAGGAAGCAGGCGTGGCGAAGCTTGGCCGACGCCATTGGCGCGGCCTTGGGCACGGGCTGGTACGGCCACAGGGAGCGCAGGGTTTAAGACCGGTAGCAGATGATCGGCGAGGGAGATCGCCGGGGAGGTAGCCATGAGAAGGCATCATACAAGCACGACGGCTGAGGTGGTCAGCTTTTCAGCCGGGGCGTTGGTGGGAGCAGGGCTAGCCCTCTTGTACGCACCCAAGACTGGGCAGGAGATGCGCGAGAAGGTGTCGGACGTCACCGGCGACGCCATCGCCAAGATGAAAGGCATGACCGCCGAGGCACAGGAGAAATTTAGCCAGAAAATGCAGAGAGGGCGTGAGTTCGCCGAGGGAAAAGCGGCCGAATTCTCTGAATCCAAAGAGGAGCTATACCACTAGCAGCTAAAGGCCAGCCGCTGACCGCAAGGTAGCGGCAGATAAAAGGGGAGGGGCTGCCAGAAAGACAGCCCCTTTTTTTAGGCAAAAAGCCTCGTCAGCCAGTATATCGTCGGGATAGTGCCGAAAGAGAGGATGATACCGATCCCGATCATCGCCACGGCCAGGTCGGAATCCATACCGGCGACAACCGCCAAGGCGCCTGCAGTAACCATAGGAGGCATGGCGGATTCTAGTATCGAGACATCAACCACCATCCCATTCACCTCTAAGAAGCGGCAAATCAGCAAGGCGAGCAGGGGCGCGAGCAAAAGCTTTACGGTTAGCCCAAATGCAAGGGGGGTGAAGACCCTCGGTGGGAGCCTGAACCTGATCTGCAGCCCGATCGCTGTCATGACCACAGGGACCAGCGTTGTGGCGACGCTCTGCAGGCACTGCACGAGTTTTTCTGGGTAGGGCCAGGAACGGGTGGCAAGGCCGACTATAAGGGCCAGGGTGGGCGGGAAGAGCACGGCTTTTCTTGCCACGGCGGAGAGGTTGAGTGCGCCCTGCTTGCCGTAGGTGGCAAGGATGAAGGAACCATAAGTCGCCATGATCACCATGGTGCCGATCTGGTCGTAGATGATCAGGTAAGGAAGCCCTGACGGTCCAAAGAACGCCTGTATCATGGGGATACCGAGAAACGAAGTATTTCCCAGTGGCACGACCAGCAGCAGTACCCCGGTGACTGACCGCTCCCACCCCGAAAGGCGCGCCGCCAAAAGCACCAGCGCAGCGGAGAAGGCCAGCATTCCCCAAGGCATTGCCGCGGCAATGGCGACCTCGGGAGAAAAGACTATTTGCGGCACCTTGAGGAGTATCACCGCCGGCAATGATACATAAAGGGCGAAGATGTTGAACGCTTGTGCTGAATCCTTGGGAAAAGCAGGGAGGCGTCGAAAGAACATCCCCAAAACGACAAAGACTCCAATCAGCGCAAAATTCTCCATCAGCTCTCACCAACCCCTCACAGCGTAAGTCTGCGCGCCGCGAAGACCACCGCCATCCCCAGCAACATGGCAAAAAGCGTGCTGCGGCTCCTCAGCATGACCGCGGCAGTCAGGCTGGCAGCAACTATCCCCCATGTCCCCTCTGCGACAATCGAAGGGACCACCAGCGCGAACAAAAGCGACCCTGGCAACGCGTTCATCCCCTGGCGGAAGCGCCCCGTCCGCGGGAAGCGCGCCGAAAGAAACAGACCGCTTAGGCGCAGCGAGTAGGTCACCAGGGCGGCCAGCGCTATTGCCAGGACAACCTGCGTTTCAAGTCGCGGAAGCATGAGCGCCCTCCTTCAAATCCGGCGTCTCGTCCGGCGCTGTCAGCATGGCGGTGATGGCCCCTCCCACCCCTCCGATCACAATGTACCACTTGCCTGGGAGGAACTGGTTGGCCAGGAGCGCCAGTACACCGGCTACGAGCCAGGGAGGGATGTCCTTCTTCCCTTGGAACATACCTACGGCGAGCGCTGTGAATATGGCGGTGAAGGCGAAGTCGAGGGCGTAGTATTCCGGGCGGGAGACCAAGCCTCCCCCCATTAGTCCGGCCATGGTGCCGCCGCACCAGCAGAGGAAGACCATCACGCCTCCGCCGAAAAGAAACCACACGCTTGCTGTTCCCTTGCGCTGCTCCGACATGGTTACCGCCCAGTTTTCGTCCGCGACCAGGTGCATCAGGAAGATCTTGCACAGAAGGCTCCGCCCGCGGAAAAGGGGCCCAAGCGAAGCACCAACCAAAAGGTAACGCAGGTTGATAACTAAGACTGCCAGTGCCATCTCGATGACCGGCAGGTGCTGCGACCACATGTCCACCATCACGAACTGCGCAGAACCGGCGAATACCGCTGAGTTCATTAACAGCAGATCGAGCCAGGAAAGCCCCTTTTGAGCGGCAAGCATTCCCAGCACGCTACCGTAAGCCGCAACGCTCGCCGCCATAGGAGCGTTGGCGGCGGCACCCCTGCAGAAATCGGCCTTCATGGACATTTTCTCCTGTTCACTGGCGGATCTTTTCAGCTTCTCAGGCCGATAAAAGATCTGAAACATACTATTCAGAGGGGCAGAATTCAAGAGGTGATTCGCAGGACGTGAAAAAATACCGCACACACTTCTTGAAGACTCAGCGTCGCCTTCAGCTTGTTAAGGGGGCGAAGGTCTACATGAAGAGGGTGCAGCCAGGTCCACTCACCTTTAGTCCTACGTTGCTGGCGCTGCCATGGGTGATGCCGGGGCTTATCGCCGTGCCAGCGCTGACCTCGACGTTATACTTCCGTCGATACCGGTCCCTCAATCATGTTGCTGCTTGATCCTTGATAATTGTATAATGCTAATAAGGTGAAGTTGATAAGCTAGCCTGCGTTGGCAGCACGATACGCTAAAAGGAGAAAGGTATGAAACGCAAAATAGCTGGTGCAATCATTTTCGTGGCCTATATCGTTACCTTGTCAGCCTGCCATACTGTAAAAGGTGTCGGCGAGGACATGCAAAGCGGTGGGAGAGCGATAGAGAATTCTTCGGGTAGATAGTCATAGCTGCTGTTCTAGCAGGTTTTATCGACGAGGGGAAGGCCTGGTCTGCCGATAGGTTTTCCCCTTTTCGTCCAGAGAGGGAGGAGACCTCAAGGGCAAAACCGCTGGCATTTGGCTGGATAACAGGGTAAAGTATTTCGCTCTTCGGCGTGGAAAGCGCGGGGTTTGAAAATGAGGAAAGGATACATGGCGTCACTTGATTTCGAGCAGGAAAAAATTCTCTTTAGGAAATACTACGAAAACAACCACGATCAGTTCATCGAAGCCAAGGACGCTTATGTCGGCATGATCAGGACGCTGATCAGTGAAAGCGGTGTCGGCGAGGCTACCAAGATAGAAGGGCGCGTCAAGGACAAAGAGGAATGCATCAAGAAGTTCCAGCGTAAGTACCAGGGTAAACTTGAGGCCGACGAACAACCTTACCAGATTAGAGACTTCATATCGGACCTCATAGGAGTAAGGATCGTCTGCCTGTATGAAGACGAGGTTCCCGTCGTGTCGGAATTGCTCCAGCGGCATTTCACGATACTGAACGTTACCGACAAGACCTCTGCGGTGGAGAGTACGGAGGACTCCTTCGGCTACAAAGGCCTGCACATGGATCTGAGGGTTGATCCGGATATCGCTTATCACGCAAAATCCACGGCAATTCCCGAGATTTGCTTCGAGGTGCAGATCAGGTCCCTGATACAGGATGCCTGGAGCATGCTAGACCACAAGATCAAATACAAGAGATCGATACCGACAGATCTCAAGCGCAGGATAAATGTCCTTGCCGCGTTATTTGAACTGGCCGATAGGGAATTTAAGGAGATCAGGAACGCCACACTCGACCTTATGCAGCAGGCGACAGTGACCCAGATTGAGTCAGCCGATGGCGTCGTGGAAGCGTCAGGGCAGGCGGTGACATTCGGCGTTAAAACGATCAATGTCTTCAACTTCCTCCCCATAGCGGGGCATTTCTTCAGGGATTTTACCTTTGACGACGAGAAAGTCGACGATTTCGTCCAGGATATACTGGAGCGGGACGCTACATTGCAAAAGGCCGATCTGCACCGGTGTCTGAACGAAAATCTGAAACTTGTGAGGGAATATAGCGAGCAGGTAAAGGCGGAGAACCCTAACCGCACGTTCACCGCCTATACCTCGATAAGACACTGTCTTTATCTCTACAACCAAGACAAGTTCGAGCGGATACTGTCTAGAAGAAACAGGGAACGCTTTGCGGCATGGCTGAAAACAAACCAGGTGCAGCCTGTTACTTCAATTTCCTGCAACAAGTAAAAGACAAGCCTCCCTGATCCAGGGAGGCTTTTCTTTTACCACATATTGAAAGATGTAAAAGGCCCTTCGCTAATGTGCGGACGTCTTACGCCTGCGAGTGAAGACCCCCGCCCCAAGCAGTCCTACCCCCAGCAGGAGAATGGTTGAGGGCTCGGGCACAGGCTCATAAGTCACCGTGAGGTCCGATTGCACTATGTAGAAGTCTCCCAGCAAGGAGGCGACGGTAACCTCGAATTCCCCATCCTTCAAAGCTGAGACGTCCAGCCCATACTGGTAAAGACCTGTGTCGACGGCCCCGATATCCCATTGCCCATCTTCAGCGAATCCAATGCCCAACTCCCAACTGAACGGATTGAGTAACCTGTCCACCTCGTCGTCATACAGGGAAAGCGTCAGTGTCCCTAGCATGATTTGCTCTGCAGGCGGAGCAAAGGTGAAAGAGTGTGTCCAGGTGACGAAGTCTCCGGTGCCGTCGAGTTTGTTGACGGTTCCTGTACCGAATGCCTTAAGATCTTCAGTGGCAATGGTGCCGGTCGCCGTGAATTGCGTGGTGTCGGTAAGGGTGATTGGCACTGCGTACACGGTGCTGGCCAACGACAGCGCTGCAATAAGAGTGATAAAGAACGCTTTCATGGTGGCTCCTCCCTTTTCGTTTAGTTGATAATGCTAGGATGCATACCTCGCGCCATGCTGATAACCTATGGAATTGACGAAGAACCGTCATGCAGGATGCGTCTACTGTAAAGAATGGCGACAGTGGGCTCCTTGCGCTCAAAAGGCCGATACGCGGAAAAGGTAGGTAAACATTGGAGGGGAGGCTGTGAGATGCATGTGTAAAAAAAACCGTCAGTGGTAAAAGGGGAGTAACTCTCGCTAAACCACCTAGAGCTTCCTTGCTGTAAAGATCGCTCTTAGCGGCGCGGGGTGTCCTTCGATCGTCTTTGCCGCATCATCCGGATCAAGAAAATCCGCCAGCGACTCAAAGCGCATCCACCCGGTCGAGCGCTGTTCTTGGCGGCTGGTGCGGTTGGTGTCGACGCATGCAATGTCGGTGAACCCGCAGCGCTTAAGCCACAAGGTCACCGCCGCACTCGAGGGTATGAACCACACGTTGCGCATCTTGGCGTAACGTCCAGGCGGCATGAAGATGTGTTCCTGATCCCCTTCAACGATCAGCGTCTCCAGAATCAGCTCTCCCCCCGGGCGCAGGCACCCCTTCAGCTCGAGAATATGATCTATGGGGGAGCGGCGATGGTAGAGGACACCCATGGAGAAGACGCTGTCGAAACAGGCGAGATTTGGTGGGACCTCCTCTATGCCTATGGGGATGACATGATGCTGCGGATCGCTAAGGTAGCGTTGCATCACCTGGAACTGCTGCACCGAAAGCAGGAACGGTTCGATGCCGAGCACGAATTCAGCGCCGTTGCCGCGCATGCGCCAGCCGTGATAGCCGTTGCCGCAGCCGACATCTAGGACCCTGCGTCCCGCCAGGGGCTGAATGTGCGGCAAAAGGCGCTCCCACTTCCAGTCGGACCGCCATTCGGTATCAATGTCGATGCCGAAAAAATTGTAGGGGCCTTTGCGCCAGGGGTGAAATGCCTGGAGTAATGCGATCAACTCTTCGCTTTTGACTTCGCCTAGATCGTCGCTGTTGCCGATGGTGACGTTTTCTCGCAACTCGACCCGGGACGGGCGTATCTTCGGCAGAGAGCTCATGGCGCTCAGCCAGCCCCCCATCTTGGCTGTGCTTTCCGGTGCCAGTTTCTCCGGCAGTGTGCCTCGCAACTGCTCTGCCCAGCGCTCCTGACCCATGGCTGCGAGGTGTGAATAGAGGGCGTCGTAGCTTTTCATTTAAACGCGACCATCGAGGCAAAGTTGAAGCATTGGAACCAAAGTTCTGAGGACGAAAATCCGCCTTCCTGCAGCCGCTCCTGGTGACAGGCGACGGTCTCGGGGATCATCACGTTTTCAAGAGCCGAGCGCTTCTGACTGATTTCTAAATCGCTGTAGCCATTGGCCCGTTTGAAGTCGTGATGCAGTTCTACGTGGAAATGCTGCCGCTCCGGGTCACTGTAGGCGATCTTTTCGGAGAGGATGAGGATGCCGCCGGGTTTGAGCCCTGCATGGATCCGTTTAATCAGCGTTAGGCGCTGCGCCGGGGGGATGAACTGCAGCGTGAAGTTGAGGACTACTACCGAGGCGTTGTCGATTGTGACGTCCTTGATGTCGGCGCAAAGAAGCGTCACCGGAACAGTCTGCACGCAGTCGCGCGCCAAGAGCTCTCGGCCGCGCTCGATCATGGCCGGGGAGTTATCGACGGCGATGATGTCACACTCCGGCTGTTTGATCCGCTGGCGCATGGAGAGGGTGGCTGCGCCTAGGGAGCAGCCGAGATCGTAGCAGTGGCTCCCGGGCTGGGCGTACTTGGCGGCGAGGATGCCGATGTTGGATATGATCATCCCGTAGCCTGGGACTGAGCGCTGTATCATGTCAGGAAAGACTGCGACTACCCGTTCATCGAATTTGAAATCGATCATTTCCCGCAGGGGGGCAGCAAAGATATCATCGGTTTTCTTATGCACCTTCTCGTGATCCTTTTAAAACTGGGCGTTGGGGGGGAAGAAAGTGGAAGATTAGCTGGTTTGGCGCGGAACATCAACCCCTTGTTGCGGCGGGACTTTATTTTACTCCCCCCTCTCAGCGTGAACAACTCCAACTCGGGCCCTCTCTGCCACTGCGGCAGCCTCGCGTCGGGCCCCTCGATCCTCACCAACGGAGGCTCGCGATCAGCCAGTTCATCGATCTTCGCCCAGAGCGTGATGTCCCCTCAAAACTGGCCGGTACTCTCAGCACCCCCCCCGCCGGTGAACTGCTTGATGAACCGGGCACTGGTCTCTAAAACTGCATCATCCGACCATCCCGGCTCGCGGGGGTATCCTATTTCCCGAACACCTTCCGCAGCAATTCAGTTCCCCTGGCCGCCGGGTCGGTCCGTATCTTTTTCTCCTCTTCCCCAAGCATGGTAAATAGGCCGTCAACGGCCTTGCCGGTGACGTAGCTGTCGAGGTCCAGCGACTCGACCGCGGCGGAACCGAAGGGGACGGCCTGGAGTTTCTTGAGGAACTGCCCATAGCTGTTGACGACACCGACATCCTGCATACTGGAGGTCACCACCGGCTTAAAGGCGGCGAAGATCTTGTCACCGGTCTTGCTACGGAAGTATTCCGTGGCGGCGGTATTGCCGCCGTTCAGGATCTGGCGGGCATCTTCGAAAGTCATCTGCTTCAGCGCCGAAACGAAGTAGTCAGTGGCCATGGGAGCCGCCTTCTCGGCAGCGCGGTTCATTCGCAACTCGAGATCGTCCACCTGCTGCTGAAATCCGAACCTGCCTAAGAGGCTCGTGGCGGTGCGTAGTTTCTCGGGAACGAGAATCTTGATTGCCTCGTTGCCGAAGTAGCCGTCGCGCTGGGAGACCGATTTGACCGCCCTGGCTGTGCCGGTGGCGAGCGCCTCCTTGAGGCCCTTGACGATGGTGGAATCATCCAGGCCGCTCCCTGTGCCGCGGAACTTTTCTATTCCTTGGGTCAGTGTGTCCATGAAACCGGCGCAAGCGGATGCCGGGAGGGCAACAAGGGTCACAACTGCGAAGAATGCATAAAATATATGCTTCATGACGCGCCTCCGAATTGGGATCTTCCGGCTGCTTAATCTTGACGTGACCGAGTATATCTCATTTTATTCAGAAACCCTGCTGCCTTTTGACAAAAATTGCGCATTGATGGACTGCGCTAATTCTGGAACAAACCGCTGATCACGCCTTTTAAGGTAGAGAGCTTGTACGGCTTCTGGATGAAACCGGCCAGCCCCTTACCGGCGAATCGCGGCGTCACCTCCTGCTCGTTGTAGCCGCTGGACATGATCACTTTCACCTCCGGGTCGAGCAGTCGCAGCTCCCGGAAGGTCTGCTCCCCGTCCAGGTGCGGCATAGTCAGATCGAGGAGGACAGCAACGATCCTCTCCTTCTGCTGTTTGAAGAGCTCCAGCCCCTCCCTGCCATCCAGCGCGGTGAGCACCTCGAAGCCCAGTTCCTTCAACATCTCGCTCCCAATCCCGATCACCGTCTCCTCGTCGTCCACCAGGAGCACGGTCCCCTTTCCCTTCCAGCCGTCCTCGTTGTCGCCGTAAGCCTCCAGGAACTCCTTAACCCTCTCCCCGGCCGGGAGGAGCACCTTGAAGGACGTTCCCTGTCCAACTTCGCTGTACACCTTGATCGCCCCCTTGTGCCCCCTGACGATGCCAAGTACAGCCGCCATCCCGAGCCCTCGGCCGGTGAACTTGGTGGTGAAGAAAGGATCAAAGATCTTCGCCACTGTTTCCTTGTCCATGCCGCAGCCGGTGTCGGCGATCTCGAACCAAATGTAGAGCCCCTCAGGGATCTGCTCGTTGAGCCAGAAACTGTTCAGATACCTGCGGTCGCACTGCATGCACCCGGTGCTCACTGCGATGACGCCGCTTTTCTCCCCGATGGCCTCGGACGCGTTTATAACCAGGTTCATGATGATCTGGCGCAGTTGCGTCGCGTCGGCGTCGATCATGGGAAGGCTGGCGGCCAAGTTGAAGCGCAGGACGCAGCGCTTTGAGATGGAGATCTCCAGCATCTTGGTCATCTCCTCGACCAAGCGGTTTAGATCGATTGGCTCGACGAGGAACTTCCCCCTTCCGGAATAGGCGAGCATCTGTTTGGCGAGATCGGCGGCGCGCGTTGCCGCCAGTTCGACCTGATGCAGGTTTTCGCGTACCGGCGATTCGCGGTTCAGCCGCAGTAAGGCGAGGTCCGTGTGCCCCATGATGGAGGTCAACAGGTTGTTGAAATCGTGGGCGATCCCCCCGGCAAGAACGCCCAGGCTCTCCAGCTTTTGGGCGTGCAAAAGCTGCTTTTCCAGGTTCAACCGTTCCTCTTCGCCCCGCTTGCGTTCGGTGATGTCCATGAAATCGACCACCAGCATCGCCGGGCTGCTGCGGTACACCTGCACGCTATAGGTGCCACGGATTAAGTTGTCGTCGAAGCTCCTTTCAAACGATTGCTGCCCGAGTTCGCCCTTTGCCACCTTGCGGCAGAGCTCCGAAAAGTCGCTGGCCGCCAGAAGCGGGAATGCCTCCTCGAGTGTCTTGTCGATAAGGTCGCCATGGGAGATCCCGAACATCCTGTCCGCGCTCGGGTTGCCGCCGGTGAATACCAGGTCGCCCGATACCTCCAGCCGATAGAAATGCATCGCCAGCGGGGAGGACTCCACGATGCTGCGGAAGCTCTCCTCGCTTTGGCGCAGCGCCTCTTCCATAGCCTTGCGTTCGGAGATGTCGCGGGCAATGCCACAATTGCGCTCGACATCCCCGTGCCGAACGTAGTTGACGCTCACCTCGACCGGAATGAGCCGGCCGTCTTTTGCGCGGTGGGTGGATTCGAAGCAGACCATCCCGACCTGACGCAACTCCTTGAATTGCTGCTGCAACTCCTCCAAGCTCTCCCCCGGGTCGATCTCCGGAATGGTCATGCCGAGCAGTTCCTCGCGGGGGTAGCCAAGTTTGCGGCAGGCCGCCTCGTTCACATCGACCACGCGCCCGTCCGGTGCGGCCCAGAAGATGGCATCCGAGACGGCGTTCACCGTGACCCGGGTTAACTGCAGCATTTCCTCGGCCAGCACACGTTCCGTGATATCCGAGGCGGCCCCGTAGAGGATCAGCTCCTCCTCGTCTCCCCCCCGCTCGCAGCGGCAGGTGTCGGAAATCCAGCGCACGTTTTGGTCCTTGGTGAGGATACGGAAGGTCACTTTCCTGGTTTCCCCGGGATGCAGGCTCTCCAGCGCTGCCGTCGTTGATTCCCTGTCCGCCGGGTGAACAAGCGGCATCCAGCAGCCCAGTTGGTACATCTCATCGATGTCGTAGCCGGATATGCTGCCGAGAGCCCCGCCGATCCACTGGATTCGATAGGGACCGCCCTCCCTGCGCGAGCACCGGTGCACGTAGTCCGAGGTGAGCGCCGTGAACTGCCGGTAATTCTCCTCGCTTATCGCCAGCGCTTCCTGTATAGCCTTGCGCTCTTCTATCTCACCCCGCAGTGCCTCCGTTCCCTCCCGCACCTTTTGGCGCAGGTTCTGGTTGAACAGGTAGAGGAGGGCAAGGATGACGACGGCCGACAACGAGAAGCTGCTTGCGACTAAAGCGGCCAGAAGATCGTCGTCGATGGGGATTCGGATCGATTCGATGGCGCGAATGACACCCGCCTTCTCGTTAAATCCCCCTTCGCCCTGGTAGAGCGCCTGCAGTCCGCTCGGGGCATCCTCACGCTTTCCGTGGCAGCGCAGGCAGGGCTGGTCGGTTTCCAGGAATGGCTTGGCATAGATCAACTGCCTGTTGCCGTTGACGGTGACAACCTTGCTGTATTCCTTGAGGCTGCGGTTGGAGTTGAACAGCTTTATCAGCGCTTCTTCCTGCTCATCGGCTCGGTTCACGGGGTTGCGCGGGTTATCGGAGGCGAGCTTGTAGTAGACGGGAGGGAGCCCCTCCTTAACCCGCGCCTCGTTGAAAAAATCGTGCATGACGCGTGTTATGTAAGATGAGGAAAGTATCTCCGGTGCATAGAACTTCTGGTCTATCATCCCTTTATCGCGTGCCTTGTAGTAGGTCGGATGCATTACGCGTTGAATGTAGTCATGGAAGCCTCGGTGTGAGAGCATGATACTGCGAAGGTTCTCCTCGGCCTTTTGCACCACGTATCTGGACACAGCAGTGTAGGTGAGAATGCAGATCAGCGATGCCAGTGACAGGGCGAGCACAATCTGCCGGAAAAGTTTCATCAAATCCTCCGCCTGATGCTATAGAGTCGGAAAAACAGGAGCCTTTCGGAATTGCCGCATTCTACACCGTATTTTGTAGTAATCCAAGCAAATGCAATTCACGATGCTATCATGCCGACTGACACAACTGAGGACGGACACAATTTGATGCCTTCTCTTTGCCAGTTTGATACGTGAAAGGATGGTCTTATTACAGCAGAATGGGGGAGGGGGATGATGTATGACTACAGACAGCACTTGGAACGCTGGGGGGCGGCGCAGATCGTGGGGGATGTGCGTCCCCCCACGATTTCCAGTCCCGGCGGTAATAGGTTGCTACTTTAGAGGCAGGTAGATGTCGGTGATCAGCTCGTGCTCGGCAACGTCGGGCATCAGGTTCTGGTAGTGGAAGAAGAGCGGGAAGTCCCGTAGCTCCTCACCGCTTTTTGGGAACCAGTCGCGGCAGAGCGGATAAACGCTGTCGCCGATCCGGTCGTGGGAGCCTATGTGCCGCGCCACCGCGCACCGGCCGCCGGGGATCACGCCGTTGAACACTCCTTGCGGGTTCTCCGGCACCTCCTGTGACACTTCACCGCAGATGTCAAAGCTGAACTCTTCCGGTTCGACAATCGCGGGATCGTCGTAGACCAGGCCGAAGGTGCGGTACTGCTTCACCGGTGAAAGTCCGCTTTGCTTGCGCCACTCGATGAATTTCAGCGCCGAATAGTCCAGCGTCTCCGGCGCGCCCCGGTGGGCTAATACCGCGATCCGCGTCTCCGGGAACTCCACAATTTTAACGTCCATGTCTTCTCTCCTTTCGATGGGCGGCAGCCGGAATCGCTCCCTCCAGGGCTGCCATTTGGGTGATTTTCTGAACTGAGAGGGGGAATGTCCGAACATCTGCTTGAAGGCGCGGGCAAACGCTTCCGGGCTGTCGAATCCGGCGTCTAGGGCGATATCTATGATCCGCTCCTCCCGGCGGTAGGCAAGCCGGTAGGAAGCGTGCTTGAGCCGCAGCAGCCGGATATAGGCGAAGACCCCGATGCCGGTGTAGAGCGAGAATTGCCTGTGGAAGTGGAACTTTGAGAAATGCGCCACTCGGCTCAACTGCTCCACCGTCAACGGCTCGTCCAGGTGCCGCTCGATGTAGCGCAACACCCTGTCGAACCTTTCCGTGTATGCCTGTGCCTTGTCCATCTAATCTCCCCTCTCGATTCGTGGCACATCCTACCCCAATCTCAAGAGAGAATCCTGACCGAAATTGCTAATATGCACTCGTACTCGAAGGAGAGGGGATGCTGGTCAATAATCCAGTCTCTCCGTTGATTCCAATCACGAAATCTAGAGGTGCTAATCCTGATCCCTTTACCGCTACTTATGTGACCGGCCAAGATGGTGACTTTGACGTTGCCTCCCATTGATTCATCCATCACAAGGCTGATTATGAGATCCGCTTCGCTCGGTACCCATTCGTGTATGACCGCGGCTGTTCTGTCGAAATCATCCATAGTGATTGCGCTGGAACTGCGCACGCAGATAAGGAAACCGGAAGCTGTATCAATTCTGAATTCTTGCCCTTGCAAACGCTTGAAAGCGCCAATTGCCGAGTGAATGATGCAGGATGATGTCTACCACGGTATCTCGGCCTGCGGGGCGGGTATCGATGCTTGCTGTGAAGGGATAGATGCGATCTGTTGAGAGGGCGAGGCCGATTCTTTCCCGGCGCCAAAAATAAAGGCCGTCAGATCCACTTCCATTATCTGTGCAGCGGAAACCAATATAAACACCGACATCAAGATGCCGATGGCGTGACTCATTGCCTCGGATTTTCTTTTCTGTCTCATAGACGATTCTCCGGTTCAACAAGACTGTTGTGGTAAGAGGCTGGTAAGGAGGGGGGCAAAACTGCAAGTGTGCGGACGAAAGAGGTCATGAGGGGCGCCTCAAACATCATCCGAGGTAAGCAAAGACGGCATGGTCTGTCTCATTGAACCCGAAGGAGGCGACCTCGCACATCCCCATCTTCCTGTGAGCCGCGAGGGATGGCGCATTGTCTCGACGGATAAAGAGAACTCCCTCGCGCCCCGGCAGATGACGCCGCAACTCTTCAAACATGGCCTGCGCCAATCCTTTGCCGCGCTCATTCTTATCCACACAGATCGGACCGTACACATATGCGTCGTCCATTCCGTTGTATGCGTCGAGCATTGTGCGGATGATGGGCACGTCGGCGTTCATGGCGCGACTGCTTGTCATGAGAAAGCCGACAACACGGCCGTTGCGTCGCGCAACGATGAGCGGCAGATCGTTTATAATTTCCAGGATCCGCGAGCTTTGGAGGTTGGCGGACAAGGTACCGCCATTTCTGGCTTGGTTGGCTTCCTGCAGTTCAAGGATCCCCTCAACGTCGCTCTCATCCGCCCGCACGACCTTCACTTCTACATCTGTCATAGATATTCCTTTTGTGATTCCTTCCTCGGAATTTCTATTCTGCTGTATCTGCAACTTCACGATTGGCCTTTGCGATTGCTTTGACCATTTCGGCTTGAACAGATGGCATCACGTCTGCCATATATGCTCCAAACTTTCTCATTGATGATTTCCCTTCCGCTGAACCGTAGAAGTCTGCGAGAGCTTTAAGCTCGTCAGCGGTAAAATGCTTTATCATCGTGTCCTTCATTGTCTTAGTGAGGGCTTCAATATCAAGATGTTTGGTTATCAGGTCCTTGAACGCCTGCCTTTGTGACGGGTCAAAGTTCATGGCCATTTGCTCGGCTGCATCCTGAAGCAGATCTTTTGGCGGTGTGACATCCAGGTACCGTTCCGCCTGGCTCAGCCTGTTGAAAGGGGTGTCCTCAAGCGCAAATGAATTTAAAACCATCAAAAGCACCAGTACGATTGTGATAGAGGCAATTTTCACTCATCTCTCCTTTTCTGCGTTAGTTCTCACCGCTCCTGCGACCGCTCCTTATCTTCCTTCCGCTTACTTCTTCGGCGCTGCGAAGTACTTGAGAGACAGGGGCTATGGATGGCCTTCAGCCAGTCGCCGGGGGAGCCTTGAGATAGCCGTAATCATGGTGTGGAATCGTTTTTTTTAGGTTGAAAATTCTCTAATAGCGAATGGATTTCGGCGATAGCGATATTCTGAGCTGCAAGGTTTTCCAGAATGGCTCGTATCTCTGCCTCTGCTTTTTCATTGATTTCGTAATCGTTATGAGCTTCAAGGCGATCTCGGGCAGCCTGCCGGTTTTGGCTCATCATTATCATTGGAGCAGTGTAGGCAGCCTGTAACGAAAGTACAAGGTTCATCAGGATGAATGGGTAAGGGTCCCAGTGCTGAATCCAAGCAGTTACGTTGAGCAATGCCCATAACGCCAAAACAGCTGATTGACCGATGATGAATTCCCAAGAGCCAACTTTGGCTGCGATCCAGTCTGCAGCCTTTTGGCCAAAAGTCAGTTGTTCTTTAATAACGTCGTTGACATTTTTTACTGGTCCATGCTCATGCCGGTACGGCTGAGGGAAAGCTGGTTTGCGCATAATGACTCCAAAAATGTTTGATTCCAAAATGTGTGTCTCTCACTTCGTCGGAGAGCTGAAGTACTTGCGCCGTTTTGATTTGTAGCTGGCTGGATCGAAATGCGAGGTGAGCCAGTCGCCGGTCTTCGCCTTGAGGTAGCCGGCTCCGGGATCGGAACGCCCTTCGTTGTTGAGGATTGGGGATTACCGCGCCGTTGATGATGTGACATCACGCCAACATTTTGGCAATTTAAATTAAAGAGATCTTCTGATCAAGTTGATTTTGGCGCAATTATGCCTATCGTTAGTCAGGGGGGGCGGTGTGTTGTCGAGAGCTGCGGGGCGGGTGAGGGGACGCAACTGGAAGAAACTTGTGAAATAACTGTGATGTTTCTTTCACTTCTGCGCGTTGAACGCTTCATCATAAGAAACGGTTCCGCAGGGGAGGGGCGGCCTGAAGGCGAGCGCCTGGAAGTATTCCGGTGGGACATCGGGGAGGACCAGATTCGGCTCAGCCCGGAAGCCGAAGCGTCCATAGTATTCGGGCTCACCGAGCAGCACGCATCCTGCGGCTCCTTCCTCTTCTAGCACCCTAAAAGCTTCCCGCATGAGGGCTGAACCGATCCCGCGCCCCTGCCATTCCGGGAGAACGGAAATAGGTCCCAAGCCAAACCAGCCGCTTGTCCCATCCGAAATGGACACCGGCGATACGGCGACATGCCCGACGATTTCACCGTCTTCCTCCGCGACCAAAGAAAGTGTGAGTTTGCCGGTTTTACGCAGAGCGTTGACGATGAACTGCTCGGTGTGGCTCGTGTACGGGGCGTTGAGAAAGGCGGCAACGGTGACCGCCTCAATGGCAGCGCTATCGGCGGGAGCTTCTCTTCTTATGGTGTGGGGCATTTCACACTCCTGATGACTTCCCTGAGCGTGGAAAGGTTGTACGGCTTCTGCACGAAACCGGCGAGTCCGGTGCCGCCCAGGCGCTGGTTGATTTCCTGCTCGTTGTAGCCGCTGGACATGATGACCTTGACGTCGGGCTTGAGCTGTCTCATCTGCCGATAGGTCTGCTCGCCGTCCAGGCGGGGCATGGTCAGGTCGAGGATGATGAAGGGAAACCTCTCCGCATCCTGCTTGAAGAGTTCCAGCGCCTCGCTGCCGTCCATCGCCGTCACGACCTCGAACCCCAGTTCATTCAGCATCTCGCCGCCTATATCCAGGACCGTCTGTTCATCGTCGACGAGCAGCACGGTTCCCCTGCCTCTCCAATCCGCCCCATCCCGATCTGCCTGGTCTATGGTTTCATTCGGCTTGCCGCCGGCAGGGAGGAACACCTTGAAGGCGGCGCCGCGGCCGGGCTCGCTTTTGATCGTGATCGCCCCCTTGTGGCCGCGGATGATGCCGAGTACGGCGGCCATGCCGAGTCCCCGGCCGGTGAACTTGGTGCTGTAGAAGGGATCGAAGATCTTCCCCAATGTTTCGGCGTCCATGCCGCAACCGGTGTCGGTTATCTCAAGCCAGACGTAGAGCCCCTCGGCGAGCTGCTCGTGCATCCAGATGCTGTTCAAGTAGTTCCTGTCGCATTGCATGCTGCCGGTGGCTATCGAGATGACCCCGCTTTCCGTGCCGATGGCTTCGGAGGCGTTGATGATCAGGTTCATGATGATCTGGTGCAGTTGGGTGGCATCCGCCTCGATAGCCGGCAGCGGATCGGTAAGGTTGAAGTTGAGTACCGCCTTCTTCGTGATGGAAACCTCCAGCATGTGCGTCATTTCCCTGATCAGCCGGTTCAGGTCGATGGTTTCTATCACGAATCTCCCTTTGCCGGAGTACGCGAGCATCTGCTTGGACAGCTCCGCGGCACGGCTTGCGGCCTGCTCTATGCGACGCAGGTTGTTCCTCACCGGGGACTGGGGGGCGAGGCGCATCAAGGCCAGATCGGTGTTGCCGACGATGGCGGTCAGCAGGTTGTTGAAGTCATGGGCGATCCCACCCGCCAGTACCCCTAAGCTCTCAAGCTTCTGGGCGTGGAGCAGTTGCTGTTCGAGTTTCAGCCGGTCCTGCTCGGCGAGCCTTCTTTCGGTGATGTCGCGGGCAAGGACGATGAACTGGGTCTGCGGATAGTCCGGTCTTCCCATCGCAGCCAGAGAGAGTTCGTACCAGCGTTCTCCCTGGGGCATGGGGAGCGAGTAGGTGGCCCCGCGATGGCTCCCGGTAGCGATGGCCTCGCCTAGGGCGGCCATGACCGTCGCTGCAGCTTCCGGTGGCAGCACCTCCGCCACCCGCTTGCCGAGGAAGAGTTCCGGCGAGAGGTATAGTTCCTCTTGGCTTGAGTAGCGGGCTTCGTAGAGGCGCCCTTCCCGGTCGATTCGGAACAGGAGATCGGGCAGGGCGTTCATGGTGGCGTCCAGGTGCTCTTTCGACGCTCTCAACTCTTCCTCGACCCGCTTCAGGGAAGTGATGTCCTCGAAGACGACGAAGACCTCGTTGTCGATCAAAAGCCCGAAAATGAGGGTCGTCTTCTGCGTGCCGTCCTTGCAGGTGACCTGGTATTCCCGGCGCTCGATGTATCCGTTTCCGGCCGCGGCCTTTTCCATGAGCGCCGTCCACTGACCGATCACCTGCTTGCGGTACTCGGGATCGGGGAATGCCTTGAGCCACCACTCTTTGATGTGGGGGATGTCATGCGGCTGGTAACCGAAGGTCTGCACGGCGTATTCGTTTACGTACTCTATGGCACCTTCCGGGGTGATCAGGGCCATGGATAAGGGGCTTTGCTGGATGATTTTCCTCAGCCTGTTCTCGCTTTCGGCCAGCAGCTGCTTTTCCTGAACCAGCGATGCCCTTGACTCTTTTATGGCATCTAGCATGTCGTTGAAATCGTCGGCAAGGGCTCCGATCTCGTCTCCGGATCGCACCACGACCCTGCTGTCTATGTCGCCCGTTTTGACCCTCAGCGAGGCGGATCTGATCTGGAAAATGGGGCTTACGATATACCTGTCGATGAACAGTAACAGCAGGAAAGACGATAAGAAAAACAGGACGGCGAAGCTTATGAAGGACATGATGATCTCGTCGATGTCCTTGTGTATCGGGGCGAGCGACATTCCGACATGTAGCCTGCCCAGGTGTCCGTCGAGGATCGGTTCGGAGATCTCAACTATGTCGCCTTCTGTCGTCCGGAGCCTGGTGATGCCGTTGTCCTTCTTCCCGGTCCTCCGGCTCAACTCCTTCAGCGCCACCGGGAAGGCACGGCCGAAGGAGTGGGCGATGACCTCACCTTCAGCTGTGGTGACGTAGATGTAGGCGACGTCGTTTTCGGAGTCGGCGTACTCGCGTAAAAACAGGTTCAGTTGAAGGAAATTCCTGGAAAGGATCGGGGTTATGCACTGGTAAGAGATGGCGTGGGCTATGGACTGGCCGCCCTTCTCAAGCTTCGCTTCCAGAAGCGGCTTGATGAACAGCAGGGCGATCACGATCATGCCGGCTATGGTCACCAGGGAGATGGCCAGGAAAATGGCGAGTATCTTCGATCTCAGGTTGAGGGCCGGCTTTCGCATGTCTTGGCTACCGTTCCTTTTGCCGACCCGACACCCATTTCTTCATGTCGCGAACCGAATCGTAGTCCCTGTCTTGAACCGCCACATAGCTTTCGGTCATCATCTTTTTCAGGATTTCTCTCCCCTTGGGGGTGGTGTGGGCGGTGAGCAGGATGGTGCGGAGCTTTTCCTTGACTAAGGGATCCATCGCCGGGTGGGCCACGAAGGGCGGGGTGGTGTAAGGCTCGGACTTGAGGATGATCCGCGTCTTCGCCGTTATTTCGGGCTTGATCTTGGCGAGGTATTCCCAGATGAGGCTGTCCACGGCAGCTCCGTCGACCAGCGCGCCTGCCACAGCCTGTATTGACTTGTCGTGAGAACCCGAGTAGACGGTCTTGCTGAAAAAGGTGCTTGAGCTGTACCCCTTCTTCGCGAGGAGGTACTCAGGTACCAGCTTTCCGCTGTTGGAGAGGGGATCCGAGAAAGCGAAGGTCTTCCCTTTCAGGTCGTCCAGGCTCTTCGCGGTGCTCTCCTTCGGGACGATGATGTAGGAATAATAGACGGCAGCACCGAAAGCTTTGGGGGCTGCCAAAAGTTCCAGTCCGAACTTGCTGTGACCGTCAACATAGGGGCCGCTGCAGACGATGGCGGCATCGATGTCCCGGTCCTCCAGCATCTTGTTGGTTTCCTCATAGCTTGGAATATCCACGTATTCCACCGGCTTGCCGAGTTCGTTGCCGATGTAATCGAGGAACTCGCGGTAGTAGACAAGCCCCTCCTTGGGAGTGATCATACCGCCTACCGCAATTCGGATCGCACCAGTCCTTGCTTGACCTTCGCCCCTCAGGACCTCCCTTTTGCCCAGGTCAATTCTATTAGGTTCCTCTTTACTGCATCCTTGGACAAAAAGAAGTGTCAGAGCCATCAGTAACCATATGAACCGGTGCATCAGCATGATAGGGTCCTCCTGAGATGGGATGCCCGAGACAGGCTCTTAAACATATAGCTTCGGGTATTTTTGGGAGAACTTGAAACACCCCTCACTGACAGATGTGACCTGCATAGCTGCATAGCTGCAGTCGCATTATATTGAGTACTGCGCCCGATGCAAACTTTATTCTAATACTCCTAGCGGCTTTTCGCTGTGTCAGTAACGTGTGACAGCAATCAGAAGCGAAATCTTCCTGATCAAGCCAGATGTGACTCAGGGCGTTGCTGTTTTCCAGATGTGGAGCGGTATTGAGGGGGGGATGCGGCCCAAACCCGGGCGTAGAGTCAGGGGAGAAAGGCTACTTCCTTGGTGAGGTCGACAAGCTTTTGCACGTTCGGCGCAGGCTCCCCCTTGGTAATCAGCAACACGGAGGAGGCGAGCTTCGGGCTGCCGGGGACGCGCACGACGTAAGAAACCAAGGCATTGGGACCCATGCCGATGGTGCCCGGAGTCTCCAGCACTTTCTTTCTCATCTCCTCGGCTGAGAGACCTCTTGGCCGCACCCGTGTGAATAAAAAAAACCCGCCAATTTGGCGGGTTTAGAAGCACCTTGAAATGATGTGAAATGGTTAATGGCGGAAGCACATGGGAATCGAACCCACCTGGGAAGTTTCTCACCCCCCACACCAGTTTTGAAGACTGGGCCGCCCACCAGCGACGGTGGTGCTTCCTTATTTGCCTAAGAGTTTTTAAATCATCTCCATTTGCATGTCAATATATAAATGTCCGCCTCTGTCACTAGTCCACTGCTAAAACTTCGGCGCTCTCAGATCTTCTCCCGTCGCCAAAGTACTGCGTGATCTCGCCACAGTAGCAACGACTCGACAGGGCACCCGGCCTTGACAAACAAAGCCAATTTCTGTATAGCTTTGCAAGCCGAAAACCAAGCATAGAGGGGGATAAATGATACTGCTAGCCAACATTCTCTTGGCCCTTGCAAAGATAGTAGAGCTGGCAAGCGGTGTTCTCACCATCTATAAATACATACTGCTTGCCAGCGTCATCATCTCCTGGATCAACGCGGACCCCTACAACCCCATCGTCAACTTCATCTACCGCGTCACGGAGCCGGCCCTGCAACGGATCCGCCGCTACATGCCCAACACCGGGATGCTCGACCTGTCACCGCTTGTGCTCTTCGTCCTCATCTACCTGGTGCAGATCGTGCTCTTCGACACGGCTTACACCTACCTCATGCTCTTCAGCAACCAACTCAAGGGACAGGCGCTATGAAAATATCGCCCATGGACATCCAGCAGCAGCAGTTCAAGGGAAAGATGCTGGGGGGGCTCGACCCGGAGGACGTGGATGCCTTCCTGCAGTCAGTCGCAGGGGAAATGGAGGAGCTCATCAGGGAGAACAACGACCTGAAGGAGCGCCTGAACCGCAATGCCCAGGCCATGGCCGACATGGAGGCACGCGAGGTGCAACTGCGCGAGACCATGCTGGCCGCCCAGCGCATCACCGAGGAGATGAAGGGCAACGCCCAGAAGGAGGCGCACCTGATCGTTTCGGAGGCGGAACTGAAGGGGGAGCGGATCGTGGCGGACGCGGAAAACAGGCTGCTGCAGCTGAACAACCAGATCCAGGAGCTCAGAAGGGAAAAGGTGCAGTTCGAAAGCGGCTTCAAGTCACTTTTGGACAACTACTACAAGCTCCTTACCCTGGATAAATGAGCGAGGATCTGAAGGTCACCGCGACGCCGGAGGGGCTTCTCTTCACGGTGCACGTGCAACCCAGGGCCTCGCGCAGCGAGATCTGCGGCGCCAAGGAAGGGGAACTCAGGCTCAGGCTCACCTCTCCCCCGGTCGAGGACGCCGCCAACAAGCAGTGCGTCGAGTTGATCGCCAAGAGCCTCGGAGTGGCGAAGTCGAAGGTGAGCATCAAGTCGGGGGCCAAGTCCAGGCACAAGGTGGTAAAAGTGGAAGGGGTCGACACCGATGCGCTCCTCTCACTACTTAAAATAAAGTAAGGAGCAGCGATGAAGGCAAGAGACATTATGGTGACGGACGTACCGTCGATCTCGGTCAGGACGACGGTGGCCGAGGCGGTCCGGATCATGAAAAGCAACTTCGGAGACGAGAGCTTCATGAACGCCGCGCCCGGGTTGATCGTTTTGAACGACCGCGGGGGGCTGGCCGGCATCCTCACCCCGCTCAGCATCATCACGGCGCTTATGGACGGCGCCTCCGACGACAAATCCGATCCCGCCTTCTTTGCCTCCCTGTGCGACAGGATCAAGGACCTCCCCATCTCGGACATCATGGAGCACCAGCCGATCTCGGTGACCCAGGACGCCCGGGTGAGCGACGTGGCACACCTCTTCCTCACACACCGCTTCCAGAGGGTACCGGTTGTGGACGGCAAAAAGGTGGTGGGAATCATCTACCGCTCGCGCCTGCTCTTCGCCATGACCGGGAGCCTCGAGTCGGATGCCCCTTGACAAAGGGGAATGCAGATACTTATATTAGATCTGCCGGTTGCCGTCTTACGGTAGCGTTTAGTTAAAGAGGAGGTAGTAAAAGCGATGCCACTTTACGAGTATCACTGCAAAAGCTGCGATAACACATTTGAGTTGCGCCAGAAGTTCTCCGACGCGCCCGCTTCCGAGTGCCCCACCTGCGGCGGCCCGGTGGAAAAGCTCATCTCCCAGTCCGGGTTCTCCCTCAAGGGGGGAGGGTGGTACGGCGACGGCTACGGCAGTTCCAAAGCCGCCCCGGCCTGTCCCTCCGGCGGGAGCTGCGCCGGATGCCCTTCGGCTTCCTAAAAAAACCTGAAACGCCCCCGTTCCACGGGGGTTTTTTTTTGTCCCTAATCCCTCCAAACTGCTTTACAAATTCCTCGCGGTTACTTATTATCTCCCTTTTAAAAAACTGTCTCAGGCGCCGGTCTCGATTCGCTGTGCGCCTCATATTATTAATGAAACAAAGGGGTGGGAGTAATGGCAAAAATCATCGACGGCAAGGCCATCGCGGCGAAGATCCGTGCGGAAATCAGCGCGGAAGCAGCTCAACTCAAAGAAAAGGGGATCGTTCCGGGTCTCGCCGTGGTGCTGGTCGGAGAGGACCCGGCCAGCAAGGTCTACGTTTCCATGAAAGAGAAGGCGTGTGCCGACGTGGGGATCTTCTCGGACGAGTACAAGCTTCCCGCCGACACCGGCGAGGCGGAGCTTCTGGCGCTGATCGACAAACTGAACCACGACCCTAAGATTCACGGCATACTGGTGCAGCTCCCGCTTCCCAAGCAGATCAACACCGAGCGCATCCTGGAGGCGATCTCGCCGGAGAAGGACGCCGACGGCTTCCATCCCTACAACGTGGGTCGCCTGGTGATCGGCAAGCCGCTCTTCCAGCCCTGCACCCCCTACGGCGTGATGGTGATGCTGAAGGAGGCAGGGGTCGAGCTTTCCGGCAAGGAGGTGGTAGTGGTGGGCCGCTCCAACATCGTCGGAAAGCCCGTCGCCTTCATGTGCCTGCAGCAAAACGCCACTGTGACCCTGTGCCATTCCAAGACCCGCGATCTCGCAGCCAAGGTGTCCCAGGCCGACGTGGTCATCGCCGCGGTCGGTGTGCCGGAGATGATCAAGGGCGCCTGGATCAAGGAAGGGGCCGTAGTGATCGACGTCGGCGTGAACCGGGTGGGTGAGAAGAAGCTCGTCGGGGACGTGGAGTACGCGGCGGCCAGCGAGCGCGCCTCGGCCATCACGCCGGTCCCAGGCGGCGTCGGCCCCATGACCATCACCATGCTGCTGCAGAACACGCTTGAGTCCGCCAAGAGGGGGCTCTAGTAGCATCCGTCCCCCCCATCTGAACCAGGTGGGGGATCCTTGATCTATTGAAATGCGGCACCTTCCCGAACCCCAAGCCCCCTTCAGCAATGGAGGGGGCTTTCCGGAATTCTCCGGAAGCCTTCAGAAAGGGGAGTACCTTCCCGAGCAATTTAGTCAAAGGAGTAGGCCATGCGCGTTAAGAAGGCTGTTTTCCCCGTTGCCGGTCTCGGCACCAGGTTTTTGCCCGCGACCAAATCGACTCCCAAGGAGATGCTGCCCCTCATCGACAAGCCTCTGGTCCAGTACGTCGTGGAGGAGGCGGTCGCTTCCGGGATCGAGCAGATTCTCTTCGTCACCGGGCGCGGCAAGAGGGCGATCGAGGACCACTTCGACATCTCCTTCGAGCTGGAATCGCTTCTTTACGATAAGGGGAAGGACCACGAACTGCAGCAGGTGCGCCAGATCGCGGAGATGGCGAACATCTTCTTCGTGCGCCAGAAGGAGGCGCTGGGGCTTGGCCACGCCATCCTCTGCGCCAAGGAGTTCATCGGCGACGAGCCTTTCGCAGTCCTTCTGGGCGACGACATCATCGACGCCGAGAAGCCCTGCCTGTCCCAGCTCCTGGAGACCTACGAGAGCTACCGCTCGCCGGTGCTTGCCCTGGAGCAGGTCCCCATCGAAACCATCTCCTCCTACGGCTGCGTGCGCGCAAACCACCTGGCGAACCGCGCCTACGAGGTGCTCGACCTGGTGGAGAAGCCGCCGGTCGCCGAGGCGCCGTCGGATCTCGCCATCATCGGCCGCTACATCCTCACCCCCGGTATCTTCCCGATCCTGGAGAACCAGGAGCCGGGGAAGGGGGGGGAGATCCAGCTGACCGACGCCATCAAGACGCTCTCGCGCGAGGAGCCGATCTACGGCTGCCGTTTCGACGGCAAACGTCACGACTGCGGCGACAAGCTAGGGTTCTTGAAGGCGACTGTGGATATGGCGCTGAAAAGGGACGAGTTCAACGGGGAGTTCGTGTCGTTTCTTAGGAAGAGGCTTGGCTGCTAGCGGAGCCTGCCGCCGCCGTTGCCGTAGTGGAAGAAGGCGATCAGCTTGAAGGTTTCGCCGCTGTACCCCTTGGGGAAGGAGCCGATAGGGCCCAGCGCGTTCAGGGTCCTGAACACCTCGTCGTCGAGGATCTTGCTCCCTGAGCTCTCCAGGAGGTCGACCTTCATGATCTCACCTTTCCTGTTGAAGGTGATCCTGACGGGGGTGGTTCCCTCGATGCCGCGTAAAAGCGCCGCCTGCGGGTAGTGCCAGACGCCGTAGACAGCGGTCTCCAGGCGGCGCAGGAACGAGCCAAACTGGATGTCTTCGGTGTTGAGGAAGCGGGTCTCTCCCTCCTCGACCTCGCTTCTGTACTTCTCCCGGTAGCTCTCCTCCAGGCGCGCGAGACGGCTGGCGCTTGGGAATAGGCGGGAGCGGTCCAGCTGCGGGGCGCGTGGTTTCAGTATCCCCTCGCCGCGGGTAACCGGCGCCTTGGCCGATTCCTCGGGTTTGGACGGCACGGGAGCTGCTGAGCGCGGCGGAGCCTGCTGCAACTTGGGAAGCGTCGGTAGCAGGCGCTCGAAAGCGCCTCTACCTTTGGGGGCCATTTCTTTCGCCACCCGTTGCTGCGTCTCCGAGTACCTTTTGATCTCCGGCTTTGGTGCCTCTTTTTTCTGCAGCTTCGGCTGGGGGTTCAGCTCCGGGAGGTCGGTAAGGTCAACGAAAGTTGGCTCTGGAGCGGTTTTGGGTTGTCCTTGGGGCAGTGACGTGATAATTAAAAAGGCACCCGCGTGGAGCAGTGCTGAAAAAAGCAGCAAATAGAGGAAATTTTTCTCGACGTATCTATCAGACATGTAGCTCCACCCAAGACCGGGTGTTTATTTTTTATGCTGCCGGCGGCTGGCCCGCCCCTTGCGGGGAGCGCCCCGCAGGCTTTGTGATGGTAGAAGATAGCCCGGTAAAATGCAAGGGGAATCGGGGCTGCAGTCCCTGCCCGTGCTCCGTAAGGTGGTTGAACCCTTGAGAATTTTCCCGCGCACTTGACCGGGATCAAATTTTTTGTTGAACACGTGTTGTAGCCTTAAGGCATCAAATAGAACCCGAGGTGTCCATGCTGGTAGTTGTCTGTGTGAAGCAAGTCCCCGATACAACGCAGGTACAGATCGACCCCGTCACCAACACCCTGATCCGCGAGGGTGTCCCCTTCATCGTCAATCCCTACGATACCCATGCAGTGGAAGAAGGTCTGCGCTTCAAGGACCGCTTCGGCTTCAAGGTTGTGGCCATCTCGATGGGCCCGCCGAACGCCGAGGCGACCCTGAGAAAGGCGCTGGCGCTTGGCGTTGACCGCGCCGTGCTCCTCTCCGACCGGGTTTTCGGCGGAGCCGACACGCTCGCGACCAGCAACGTCCTGGCGGCCGCCATCAAGAAGCTCGGCGAGGAGGAAGAGGTCGGGGTGGTCATCTGCGGCAAACAGACCATCGACGGCGACACCGCCCAGGTTGGCCCCGGCATCGCCACGAGGCTCAACCTGGCCCAGCTCACCCTGGTGGACCGGGTCGACGAGCTGGAACCCGCCGCGAAGAAGATCAAGGTCTCCCGTAAGCTCGAGGGAAGGCACGAGCACGTCGAGGCGCCGCTTCCGGTGCTCCTCACCGTTGTGCGCGAGCTGAACCGCCCGCGCTACCCAACCGTCGCCATGCGCCTGGACTCGGCGGACGCGAAGGTGGAGCTCTGGGACAACTCCGTGCTCGGCCTCGACGTCAACACCATAGGTCTCAAGGGTTCGCCCACCTGGGTGAGCCGGATCTTCTCTCCGGAGCGCGCCAAGGGGGAGATGCTGGGTGACGGCGCCCGCGACCCGGAAGGCGCGGCGCAGCTTCTTATCGACAAGATGCTCGAGAAGGACCTCCTCGCGCTGTAGCTTGATAACCGTGGCCGGGCCCTACAGGGCCCCGCGCCGTGGAACAAATACCTAGACAGGAACTGTTCATGACTGAAGCTGTGAAGAAACCGAAGAAGCCGCGTGGCAAAGCGGCAGTCCTCGAAGGACGCTGCATCGCCTGCGGCGCCCGCTGCCAGAGCGCCTGCCCGGTCGACGCCATCCAGATGAACGAGGCGGGCGAGCCGGTAGTAGACGCCTCCAAGTGCATCGGCTGCGTCAAGTGTGTCAAGGTCTGCCCGGCGCAGGCCATAGAGATGGCATTCACCCCGGAGGAGAAGCGGATCCTGGACGAGCTGGCCGCGGCCGCCGCCGGAGCTCCCGCCGAGGAGGAGCTCGACCCGGAGGAGGCCGCTCTCAGGGAGAAGCTCGCCGCCTATCGCGGCGTCTGGGTCTTCGTGGAGCAGACAGAAGGGGAGGCCGCCAAGGTCTCCTGGGAGCTCCTGGGTAAGGGTAAGGAGCTCGCCGCCGCCCGCAACTGTCCGCTTTCCGCGGTGGTCATGGGGGACCAGGTGGAGCACCTGTGCAAACAGGCGATGGGGTACGGGGCCGAGACGGTCTACCTCATGGACGCGCCGGTCCTGCGCCACTACCGCACCGAGGCTTACCAGAAGAGCCTCTGCGCGCTGGTCGAGAAGTACAAGCCGGAGGTGATCCTGATGGGCGCCACCGGCCTTGGGCGCGATCTCGCTGGTGTGGTCGCCACGGTGCTCGCCACGGGGCTCACCGCGGACTGCACCGGCCTCTCCATCGACAAGGGGAACCTGATGCAGACCCGCCCCGCTTTCGGCGGCAACATCATGGCCACCATCGTCTGCGACAAGTTCCGCCCCCAGATGTCCACGGTGAGGCCGCACGTGATGCCGATGCCGGAGTTCGACGCGAGCCTCAAGGGTGAGATCGTCCGCGAGCCGGTCCCGGTCGCCGAGGACGAAGTCCAGGTGAAGGTGCTCGACATCCTGATGGACAAGGGCGGCTCCAGGGTGGACATCGCCGGCGCCGAGTTCATCATCTCCGGCGGGAGGGGGATGATGGCCAAGGAGAACTTCGCCCTGCTGCAGGAGCTCGCCGACGTATTGGGCGGGGTGGTCGGCGCCTCCAGAAGCGCGGTCGACGCCGGCTGGATGCCCCAGGACCGCCAGGTCGGGCAGACCGGAAAGACGGTGCGCCCAAAGGTCTACATCGCCTGCGGCATCTCCGGCGCCATCCAGCACCTGGTGGGGATGCAGGATTCCGACGTGGTGATCGCCATCAACCGCGACCCGGAAGCCCCGATCTTCGAGGTGGCTAGCTACGGGATCGTCGGAGACCTGTTCCAGGTGATCCCTGCGCTTACCGCGAAGCTTAAGGCGCTCAAAGCTGCAAGGGCAGGGGCCTGATCCCCTGACTCATCATACTTCCTGCGGCTGAAAGCCGCATTTTCAAAGAGGAAACATCCATGATGCCGCAATCCGCACTCTTCACGACGCTACTGGTCGCCTCGCTCGCCTTTTTCTGCTGGAGCGTGTACCGCCGCTTTTCGCTGGTCTGCTTCGGGCAGCCCGAGGAAAGGCTCGACCACCCCGGGCGCCGCCTGCAGGAGATGCTTTTGTACGCGTTCGGCCAGCTGCGCGTAGTGAAAAAGCCGTTCGGCCTGAACCACTTCGTCATCTTCTGGTCCTTCCTGATCCTGGCCATCGCCAACGGCGAATTCCTTCTGAACGGGGTGTTCCCGAACGCTTCCCTGGCCGTGCTCCCTGAAGGGATGCACCACGCCCTGCTCTTTCTCTTCGACCTGGTCTCGCTTTTGACCATGGTGGCGATCGCGCTCTCCTTCGGCAGGCGCCTGATCGTCAAGCCGCCCTATCTCGACTCCCGCTACGTCAAGGGGAGAAGCCCCGAGGCCTTCGTCATCCTCTCCTTCATCGCGCTTCTCATGCTGGCCTACTTCGGGATGCACGGCGCGCAGATCGCGCAGGGGACGGAGGCGGCAGCTGCCGCCATGCCGGTGTCGAGCTTCGTGGCCTCCCTTCTTTCCCCCTACCCGGGGCTTTTCGGGACGGTCGAGGCGGTATCGTGGTGGGTGCACGCCCTGGTGCTTCTGGCCTTCATCTGCTTCCTGCCGCATTCAAAGCACATGCACATCTTGACCGCCATCCCCAACTGCTACCTGGGTAGCCTCGACTGGCCGGCCACCCAGCCGCGGGAGAAGTTCGAGAAGGGGGCCGAGTACGGCGCCGGGAGCGTGGAGCGCTTCACCTGGAAGGACCTCTTCGACTCCTTCTCCTGCACCGAGTGCGGCCGCTGCCAGGCCGCCTGCCCGGCCGCCAACACCGGTAAGGCCTTGAACCCGCGCCAGATCGTGCACGCCATTAAGACCAACCTCCTTGAGAACAGCCAAGCGCTCAGGGAGGGGAGGAAGGGGACGCTCCCGCTGATCGGCAACGAAGGGGAGGGGACCAACACCGAGGAGGCGATCTGGGACTGCACCACCTGCGGCGCCTGCATGGAGGTCTGCCCGGTCCTGATCGAGCAGATGCCCAAGATCATCAAGATGAGAAGGCACCTGGTGCAGGACGAGTCCCGCTTCCCCGAGGAGCTTTTGAACCTGTTCGAGAACATGGAGCAGCGCTCGAACCCCTGGGGGATAGCCCCCAGCGAGCGGAGCAAGTGGGTCTCCAACCTGGATGTGAAGCCTTTCGTCGCAGGGGAGACCGAGTACCTGCTCTACGTCGGCTGCGCCGGCTCCTTCGACTCCCGCGCGAAGCAGGTGACAGTGACCCTTGCCTCCGTCTTGAACGCGGCCGGTGTTTCCTACGGCATCCTCGGGAAAGAGGAGAAGTGCTGCGGCGATTCGCTGAGAAGGCTCGGCAACGAGTTCGTCTTCGAGAAGATGGCCCTGGAGAACGTGGAGCTCTTCCGCGAGAAGGGGGTCACCAAGGTGATTACCCTCTGCCCGCACTGCCTGACCACGCTGAAAAACGACTACCGCCAGTACGGCCTGGAGCTCGAGGTGCTGCACCAGTCCCAGCTGATCGCGGAGCTGATCGCGTCCGGGCGCATCAAGCTGGACGGCTCGGAAAAGAGCCTCGGCAAGATCACCTACCACGACCCCTGCTACCTCGGGCGCCACAACGGCGTGTTTGACGCGCCGCGCGGCGTGATAGAGGCGGCGATCGGAAGCGCGCCGCAGGAGATGGAGCGCCACGGCAGGAACTCGTTTTGCTGCGGCGCAGGCGGCGGGCGCATGTGGATGGAGGAGTTCACCGGCGAGAGGGTGAACCACAACCGCGTGGCCGAGGCGCTTGAAGGCTCCCCCGACACCATCTGCGTCGCCTGTCCCTACTGCATGACCATGATCGAGGACGGCCTGAAGGACAAGGGCGCGGCCCAGGTGCGGGTTAAGGACGTGGTCGAAGTGGTGGCCGAGGGGCTTTTGCACCGCAAAGCCTAGGCTGCACATAATTGATATACATCGATCTCCCGCCTGTGCCTTGCCTGAAAAATGGGCTGCCGGCGGGAGATCTGCTTTTTCAACAGGCAAAGGAAAGGATCATCTGATCGAAGCGACCCTCAAAACGGCAAGGCTTTTCCTACTGCTGGTATTTTTTTCCCTCCTCCTTCCCCCCCTGGCCTCCAGCGCCGAGCGCGGCGTCACCGTGGCCGCCGTAGGAGACGTCATGATGGGGAGCGACTTCCCCGTGCCGAAACTCCCAAGAGACGGCGGACGCTCGCTCTTCGCCGCCGCCGCACCCATTTTCAGACGCGCCGACATCGCCATGGCGAACCTCGAAGGCCCCCTTTGCGAGGGGGGAATCCCCGTCAAGGAGCCCGTTTCCGGCAGGCGCTATATCTTCCGCACCCCTCCGGCTTTTGCGCAGAACCTGGGCGACTCCGGGATCTCCATGGTTTCGCTTGCGAACAACCACGCCCGCGACTTCGGCAGGGAAGGGCTCGCTTCCACGAGGCAGGCGCTGGCCCGGGCCGGGGTCCTCTACTCCAGCAAGAAGGGTGAGGTCGCCGAGTTCCTCGTGCGCGGCGTCCGGGTCGGCATCATCTCCCTCTCCTTCGGTCCACAACCGCGCTCGATCACCTTCCCGGCACAGGCCCTGCAGGAGATCGCCCAAGAAGCCAGGAGCTACGACATCCTGATCCTCTCGATCCATGCCGGAGCGGAGGGGCGCGACGCGCTGCACGTGACCCCGGGGATGGAGCGCTACCTGGAAGAACCGCGCGGAGACCTCCTTAGCTTCGCGCACCAGGCGGTGGAGGCGGGGGCCGACCTGGTGGTGGCCCATGGCCCCCACGTGCCGCGGGCGCTCGAACTCTACCGCGGCCGGCTGATCGCCTACAGCCTGGGTAACTTCGCCACCTACGGCGGGGTGAACGTCGCCGGCGAGAGCGGCTACGCACCTCTGCTCACGGTGCGCCTGGATATGGACGGCTCGTTTTTGGAGGGGACGCTCGACTCCTTCCGGCAGGGCTATCTCACTGCTCCCGCTCCTGACCCCAAAAGGCGCGCGCTTTCCCTGATGCGCAGGCTCTCCGCCGAGGACTTCCCGGATTCCCCGTTGAGCTTCGGCAGCCGGGGGGAGCTCAAAACCATTAACAAGCAGAACTTCTGATGGAATCTGAGCATGAACAGTTTCCTCATTGCCAAAGTTTGAAGGAGACCACATGTTCCTGATCGTACAGAACGACCCGAGGTGCCCGGCGGGAAGCTGCAGCCGGCTCCTCGCCGACAAGGGGCACCCCTTCAGCACCGTCTCCCCCTATGACGGCGCGGCGCTCCCCGACCCCGCCAGCGCCTCAGGCATAATCGTGCTGGGAGGGGAGATGGGGGGGCACGACACGGTCGAGCATCCCTACCTCACCCGGGTCATCTCCTTCCTGAGACAGGCGCTTCAGGCCGGCACGCCGCTCCTGGGGATCTGCCTCGGGGGACAGCTCCTATCCTACGCGGCGGGGGGGGAGGTCATCTCCCGCTCCCCCTACGGCGAGCAGGGCGTCTGCCAGGTTGAGCTCACCTGCGAGGGGGCCAGGGACCCCCTGTTCCGCGGCCTCCCCGACCCCTTCCTCACCTTCCAGCTGCACAACGACAGCTTCACCCTCCCCCCCGGCGCCACGCTCCTCGCCTCCTCGCACGCCTGCCCGTAACAGGCCTTCAGGCTGGGGCAGGCGACCTACGGCGTGCAGTTCCACCCGGAGGTCGATCCCTCCATAGTCGCCGCCTGGGACCTCCTCTCCACCCCCAAAACCGACCACCTGAGCTCCTTCCTCGCCGCCGAAGCCGCTTTCAACAAGGTTTCGCAGCAACTGATCGGAAATTTCATCTCCCTCGCCGCAACCCCCCGCCTTTCTTGAAATCAAAAAACATTATTGTAAAGTTTTAACGTTTTGTGCTCCGGGGGGCGCGCCCTTGACGCCCTCCACGCCTGGCAAAGAGCTCGATCCCAGCTGGGTGCACGACGTGGGGGATACGTGGACGCTAACTGGTCAGCAAAAAGCTGCCTGAAGGCGAAGCTGATGGCGCCGCTGGTCGCCTGCAACGCGCTGTTGCTGCTGGTGCTCCTGACGGGGTTCGCCTACTATCAGCTACGCTTCACGGCGCCTCTGTGGCAGGGTGTGCCGCAGGGCTCGTCCCGCTCGCTCCTGCTCTTTCTCTGCGGCGGCGCGGCGCTCGCCTCGCTGGGGCTGGGCGTTTTGGCTCAACTCCTATCCTTGCGCATAAAAAGGCTAATCTCGGATCCCATCCACCGGCTCACCAGCAAAATGGAAATCGTCTCACACAGCAAGGACTATCAGGTTCGGGTGGAAAGCGGCAGCAACGACGAGCTGGGGCTTCTCTTCAATTGCTTCAACGAGATGCTGGAGGAGATCTCGATCCGCGACGAGCGTCTCGCGATTCACTCGGAGGAACTGAAGCTGGAGGTGGCCGAGCGAACCGCGGAGCTCTCCAGCGTGAACCGGCAGCTGGAGGAGAGCCTTGAAGGGGTGCGGCACGCCATGCAGTCGGCCCAGTCCGCCAACCGCGCCAAGTCCGACTTCCTGGCGCAGATGAGCCACGAGATCAGGACCCCGATGTACGGCGTGCTGGGGATGACCGAGCTCCTCCTGAACACCGACCTCTCCAAGGAACAGGCGCGTTTCGTGGAGTCTGTGCGCCGCTCGGGCGAGGCGCTTTTGGGGATCATCAACAACATCCTCGACTTCTCCAAGATTGAGGCGGGGCGCATGGAGCTGGAGCTGATCCCCTTCGACCTGCACCAACTGGCGGCGGACGCCGTGGCGATGTTCGCCGAGGACGCGACCAAGAAGGGTATAGAGCTCAGCTGCCGGCTTGAGCCGGGGCTTGCCGAGATGTTCCAGGGGGACCCGGGGCGCCTGCGCCAAGTGATGGTGAACCTTTTGGGGAACGCGGTGAAATTCACGCCGGAAGGCTCAGTCACGCTCTCGGTGTCGCTTGAGCGGGAACCCTCCCTGGTGCGGGTGACCGTCGAGGACACCGGCATTGGCATCTCGCCCGAGGCGCAGGAGCGGATATTCGACCACTTCGCCCAGGGGGACGAGTCGATGACCCGAAAGTACGGCGGCACCGGCCTGGGCCTTGCCATTGCCAAGCAGTTGACCGAGCTCATGGGGGGGGCGATGGAGCTCTCCAGCGAGCCGGGAAAAGGCTCCCGCTTCAGCTTTACGGTGGCCCTGGAGCCGCACCAGAAGGCACCTCGCCCCGAGCGCTCCTACGGCGCGCTGCGCTGCAAGCGCGCTCTCATCGCCGCCAGCGACCTTAAGCTGCAGGAGACACTCATGGAACTCCTAGGAGGGCTCGGGATGGACATCGACTGTTCGGGCGACGGACCAAGCGCGCTTTGCAAGCTGGTGGCTGCGCCCTTCGACCTGGTCCTAATGGACCACTGCGTGGCGGGGACCGATGGCCTGGCGCTTGCCGCCACCATCCGTAGCGTACCCGTTGGGCACTCCGTGCGGCTGGTGCTTTTGGCCCAAGAGCCGGAAACGCTGCCGGCCGAGCGGGTGCGCGAGATCGATGTGGCGCTTTACCCGAAGGGGAAGCTGACCCAGGAAGGGCTCTACGCCGGGCTCGTGTCGGCGCTCGGGATGGAAGAGGAGCAGGGGGCAGGGGAGCCCCCCCCTTCCCTGTGCCGGCTGCGCCAGGTGCTTCTGGTCGAGGACAACGTGGTGAACCAGGAGGTGGGGAGAGGGATGCTGGAGAGCCTGGGGTGCCGCGTGAAGGTGGCTGAGAACGGGCTCGCGGCCCTGGAGGAGGTGCAGCACGGCGAATTCGACCTCATCTTCATGGACTGCCAGATGCCGGTCCTGGACGGCCTGGAGGCGACGCGGCGCATTCGGGAGTGGGAAAGGGGTTCCTCCTCCCGCGTCCCCATCGTCGCCCTGACAGCCTACGCCATGAAGGGGGACCGCGAGGCCTGCATCGCAGCCGGTGCCGACGACTACCTTTCCAAGCCCTTCAGCCGGGAGCAGCTCTCCAAGATGATCGACAGGCGGCTTGGGGGCGCCGGGCAAGGCGCGGGAGACGCGGCTCAGCCCGGGATATCCCCCGAATCGATCTGCCCGGGAAGGGCTGGGGGCGCCCTCGAGATGATCCGCACCCTGCCGGGGAACCGAGGGGTCGAGATACTGCGCAAGGTGGTGGACCTCTACCTCGCGAGCACGCCGACGCTTTTGCAGACCATGCACGAGGCTGAGTCCGGCGGCGACGCCGAGAAGCTGAAGGCAGCGGCGCACAGCTTCAAGTCGAGCAGCGCGAACCTCGGCGCCGTCCGGCTCGCCGGGGTCTGCCTGGAACTGGAGAGCCTTGGGCGTGCCGGCTCCACCAAGGGGGCGGGGGAGCTGCTCGTGCAGGTCGAGGAGGAATACCGGCTGGTCCGGGACGCCCTTTTGGGAGGACCGCTATGCTGACGAGGAAAGCCAAGCGCAGCACCCCGCTGGTCATGGTTGTGGACGACGACCAAGCGGTGCGTCTTCTCGCCCGGGAAACCCTGGAGAATTCGGGGTTCACGGTGCGCGACGTTGAAAACGGGGAGCTGGCGCTGGAGGAATTCGATGCGCACGCGCCCGACATCGTGCTCCTCGACGTGATGATGCCCGGCATCGACGGCTTCTCCGTCTGCAGCGCCATCCGGCGCACCGTTTCGGGGCGGGACACGCCGGTCTTGATGATGACCGGCCTGGACGACCTGGAGTCGATCGACTGCGCCTACGAGGTGGGAGCCACCGATTTCATCACCAAGCCTATCAACTGGCACGTGCTGGGTTACCGGGTTAGCTACATGCTCAGGGCAAGCAGCGCACTCGAACAGTTGAGGGAGAGCAAGGCAGGCCTTGCCCACGCCCAGAGCCTCGCCCACATCGGGAGCTGGGAGTGGGACCTGGCCACCGGTGAGATCCGCTGCTCCGAGGAGGTCTACAGCATCTGCTGCATCGACCGCTGCCTGCATCGGGGAAACCCAATCCTTGACCCGGTGCACCCCCAGGACCTGGCCTTCGTGCAGGGGGCCATCGAGGAGGCCATAGAGAAGCGGGCGCCTCTTTCCTTCGACTACCGCATCCTGCTGGGCGCCGGAGAACGGACCCTGCACGCAGAGCTGGTGACGGTGCTGGATGAGCAGGGCGAGCCGATCTGCCTCACCGGGACCATCCAGGACATCACGGAGAGAAAGCACGCCGAGGAGCAGATCCGGCTCCTGGCTTACTACGACGCGCTGACCGGGCTCCCCAACCGCCGCTTCTTCCTGCAGCAGCTGGAGCAGGCGCTTGTCTTCGCCAACCGGCACGACCGGATGCTGGCCGTTCTCTTCCTAGACCTGGACCGCTTCAAGTTGGTGAACGACACGCTTGGGCACGGCGTGGGGGACCGCCTGTTGCAGGACGTGGCAGATCGGCTGCTGCGCTGCGTCCGCAGGGGGGATTGCCTCGCCCGCGCCGACGAGGAGTGCCCCCCCTCCCTGGTCTCGCGCCTAGGTGGCGACGAGTTCACCATCATGCTCTCTGACATCGAGCACTTCCAGGACGTGGCCAAGATCGCCCGGCGTATCCTGGAGGCGGTCTCGGTCCCCTACGCGCTGGAGGGGCAGGAGGTGTTCGTCTCCACCAGCATAGGGATCAGCCTCTACCCCTTCGACGCCACCACGGCGAGCGACCTGATACGAAACGCCGACGGCGCCATGTACCAGGCCAAGGAGCAGGGGCGAAACGGCTACCAGATCTACGACGAGTCCATGAACGCCAAGGCCCTGGAGCGGATCATCCTGGAGAGCCAGCTGCACAAGGCGCTCAAGGAGGAGGAGTTCGCCGTCTACTACCAGCCGCAGATCTCCACCCTGAGCGGTTGCGTTGTGGGGATCGAGGCGCTGGTGCGCTGGAACTCCAAGGAGCTGGGACTGGTGGAGCCCTGCCGCTTCCTGCCGCTGGCCGAGGAGATAGGGCTCGTGATCCAGATCGACCAGCTGGTGATGCGCGAGGCCTGCCGGCAGCACAAGCTCTGGCTGGATGCGGGGCTTCCGCCGGTGACGCTCGCGATCAATATCTCCGGGCAGCAGTTCATGAAGAACGAGCTCCTGGAGACGGTGACGGCGGTTTTGAAGGAAAGCGGGCTCGACCCCGGGCTATTGGAGCTGGAACTCACCGAAGGGGTGCTCATGGCGCACACCGAGAGGACCGTGAAGACGCTGCAGGCGCTCAAAGGGATGGGGGTTAGGCTCGCCATCGACGACTTCGGGACCGGCTTCTCCTCGCTCTCCTACCTAAAGCGCTTCCCGCTGGACGTCTTGAAGATAGACCGCACCTTTATCAACGACATCACCACCGACCCTGACGACGCCGCCATCACCGTCGCCACCATCGAGATGGCGCACACGCTGAAGCTGAAGGTGATCGCAGAGGGGGTCGAGACGAAGCCCCAACTCGACTTCCTCAGCAAAAACGGCTGCGACATGTACCAGGGTTACCTCTTCAGCAAGCCGGTCCCCCCAAGTGAGCTTCCCCGTCTCTTGAACTCCCGGCGCTAGCCCCTTCCCCTCTTCCCTGCTTAAAAAATAGCCATAACTGCCGCTTTAAAGACGGCGGCGCGCTCTCAGGTCGACCCCGGTGGCGAATCTACATCGTAATTCCAGTATCTTAGCGGCGGGACGCGCGGGTGGCACAGCCTGTGCTCTCCACCTTTCAAACGGCACAGCGAGGTGCCCCAGAAAGCTTTCCCGCCCGTAGGCAATGGCGCAGGTCGTGGTGGAAGGCGCCAACAATACCGGGAAAGGGGGAACTGATTTCAAGGCTGGACCAAGCCGCGTTTTCGACGTGGAAAATGAGCCAGGGCATTGAAGCCTTCACGGGCCTGAAAACAGGGAGTGGATGCTGACCGGCAGCCGGGCCGGATGGGCCGGCCGGGTGCGAATGTCTCTAGGAGTTAACAGAACATCACCGCCGTCGTAAAAGGAGGCAAGCGATGAAGCTTATCGAAGCAATCATCAAGCCGTTCAAGCTGGATGAAGTGAAGGATGCCCTTAACGAGCTCGGCATCGAAGGGATCACGGTGAGCGAGGTAAAGGGTTACGGCCGTCAAAAGGGCCATACGGAGCTATACCGAGGCGCGGAGTACGTGGTGGATTTCATCCCCAAGGTGAAGCTGGAGATCGCGGTCGCCGACGAAATGGTGGCCAAGGCTGTGGCGGCCATCGAGGATGTCGCCAAGACCGGAAGGATCGGCGACGGCAAGATCTTCATACTTCCTTTGGAGGAAGCGGTCCGGATCAGGACCGGAGAGAAGGGTGGCGACGCCATCTAGGCTCGCACCGACAACCATACCTATCAATGGAGAATGTTATGATACGTGACCATAAAAAGGCAAAGGACGCAGCTTGCAAGGGGGCTCTACCCATCGCTTCCAGCTGCCTCACCGTCAAATTCACCAAGCTCATGCTGCTGGCCTCGCTGATGCTTTTCCCGGTAATGGCCGGCGCCGAAGAGAAGGCTGCTGAGCCGGCCGTGACCGCAGCTGCCGCCAGCGCAGCCGCTCCCGCCGCCCCTGCCGTGGCCGCGACTCCCGCTCCCGTCGCAGAGGCAGCAGCCCCTGCCGCTGCGGCCGTCGCCCCGAAGAACGTCGATCCGGTGCTGAACACCGGCGATACCGCCTGGATGCTCATCTCCGCGGCACTGGTTCTCTTCATGATCCCGGGCCTCGCGCTGTTCTACGGCGGCATGGTCCGCTCCAAGAACGTCCTCTCCACGATGATGCATTCGCTCGTGGCCATGGGGATCGTCGGGGTGCAGTGGGCTCTCATCGGCTACTCCCTCTCCTTTGGGCCCGACCTGGGGCATGGCCTCGTCGGCGACTTCTCCAAGGCGCTCTTGAACGGCCTGATCAGCTTCAAGGACGGCACCCCCGTCTATACCCTGTTCCAGAACGTCGCCACCGAGCCCGGCGCCATCCCCGAGTACGTCTTCGCCATGTTCCAGGGGATGTTCGCCATGATCACCGTGGCCCTTATCTCGGGCGCCCTGGCCGAGAGGATCAAGTTCTCCGCCTACTGCCTCTTCGTGCTCCTTTGGACCACCTTGGTGTACGACCCGCTGGCCCATTGGGTCTGGATGGTCGACGGCTGGCTCTTCAAGCTGGGCGCGCTCGACTTCGCAGGGGGGACCGTGGTGCACCTCTCCTCGGGTATCTCTTCCCTGGTGGTGCTCTACTTCTTAGGCAGGCGCCACGGCTTCCCGACCGAGCGCATGGCCCCGCACAGCCTGCCGCTGACCCTTCTGGGCGTCGGGGTGCTCTGGTTCGGCTGGTTCGGCTTTAACGCCGGCTCCGCCGTGGTAGGCGCCAACTGCTCGGATGCCGCTGGGGGGCTAGCCGGCCTCGCCTTCATGACCACCACCATCGCTCCCGCCGCTGCGGGACTTACCTGGATGATCGCCGAGTGGATCCACGCCGGAAAGCCGTCTGCCCTGGGCTTTGGCTCGGGCGTGGTCGCGGGGCTTGTCGTGATCACCCCCGCCGCCGGCTTCGTGCAGCCGGGAGCGGCACTCCTGATGGGAGTTGCGGGCGGCCTGGTCTGCTACGGCGGGGTGCTCCTCAAGGCCAAGCTCAAGTACGACGACTCCCTCGACGCCTTTGGCGTGCACGGCATCGGCGGCACCACCGGGGCCATCCTGACCGGCGTCTTCGCCACCGTCGGCGCCACAGGCCTTGCCTCCGGCAACCTGAAGCAGTTCGTGACCCAGCTCATCGCCGTCGGCGCCGCCGCCCTCTACGCGGTAGCCGTCACCTTCGTCATCTCCTTCGTCCTGGACAAGACCATCGGCTTCAGGGTGGAAAAGGAAGACGAGATCATGGGGCTCGACCAGACGCAGCACTCCGAGAGCGCCTACAACTAGGACTCTTTTCACGAGGGCAGTAAAGGCGGGGGGATCTTCAGATCCCCCCTTTTTTTCGACAAAAAAATCGCTATCTTTTTGAAATGCCGTTTTTTCCTGATACTGTTTTCCAGCCGGAAAATCTCTTTGGGGGAGGGGGATATGGACTCGCGGGACATGGCACTCAGAAAGGAAGGTGACACAAGGGGGTACTACGAGCGCTGCGGCGCCGAGGCCGGGATCGCCGGATTCACAACGATCTTCAGGATGTTCACCGAGGACGAGACGAGGCACGCCGATGCCCTGCGCGCGCTTTTAAACGGTGCGCGGGTGGAGCTGCCGGTCTCAAAGACCCTGGCCGGGGCGAGGACGATACTGCGACGGCTCGCCGTGCAGCAAGGCTCCCTCAGCTTCACCGGGGATCTCGCGTCCTACCAGAGCGCCATGCAGTTCGAGGCGGTGAGCGCGCGCGCCTGCGGAAAGCTGGCCCAGGAGGCCCCGAGCGGCTGGGAGCGTGAGCTCTTTTTACGGATAGCGGCCGACGACGAGATCCACTTCACCCTGCTGGAGGAGATGCGCGAGCTTTTGCAGGTAAACGGCGAGGAACCCGGGGGCGTGTGCGATGCCGGTTGAGCTCGATTTGAGGCAGGTGCTTGAGACCGCGGCGGCAGCAGCCCGCGAGGCGGGCCTTTTGCAGAAGGAGAGGCTCGGGAGCGAGCATACCCTGAGCTACAAGGGGGAGGTGGACCTCGTCACCGAGGTGGACCGCGCCTGCGAGGATCTCATCGTGCGGCGGATCCGGGAGGTGTTCACGGACCACAGCTTCCTCGCCGAAGAAAACCAATACCCGGACGGGGACCCGGCGCTGCGCTGGATCGTCGATCCCCTTGACGGCACCACCAATTACGCCCACGGCTTCCCCTGGTTCTGCGTCTCCATCGCCTTTGAGCGGGGGAGAGAGATCCTGGCGGGGGTGGTCTACCACTGCATGATGGACGAGCTTTTCAGCGCGGTGAAGGGGGAGGGGGCCTTTTTGAACGGGCGCAGGATCAAGGTTTCACAGCGCGCACCGCTTCGAAAGTCGCTGATCGCCACAGGCTTTCCCTACGACGTGGCCCGCGACAACGAGAACAACTTCGACAACTTCATCGAACTGCAGCTTGCCGCCCGCGGGGTGCGCCGCGCCGGTGCCGCCGCGCTAGATCTCGCCTGCGTTGCGGCCGGCAGGCTCGACGGGTTCTGGGAGCTGAAGCTGAAACCATGGGATGTTGCGGCAGGGACCCTGCTGGTGCAGGAGGCGGGGGGAAGGGTGACCAACCACGCGGGAGAGCAGTACTCGGTCTATGACCACCGCATCCTCGCCTCCAACGGCGCGATACACGACGAGATGCTGCAGGTACTCAAGCGGACCGGGACAAGTTAGCGGCCGCGTCATGGCTTTGCCCGGGCGTCCTTTGGGGCGCCCTTTTTTATTCTTCTGGGATAGAAAACCCCCTCACCCTGACCCTCTCTCAAAGGGAGAGGGGAATGTTGGAGAGGGTGCCCGAAGGGCGGGTGAGGAAGATGGCGCCCCCGCGTCAAAGTTGTTTCATTACACGTGACATTGTTTTATAATCCAACTTCCTTTTGTTCATCCCAGTCACCGGAGGAAGCCGATGCTCAACCTGCGCAAGAAGATCCTGGTCGCCATCGACGGCTCGCCCCTTTCCGACAAGGCGGCGGAAGAGGCAGTGCGCATGGCCGCCGGGAACCCCAGCCAGTTCAAGAGCAAGGTGTACGGCCTTTTGGTCCTCCCCAACGCCCCTCGCAACACCTTCACCGACTTCGTCCCGGCGCGCCCGATAACGGAGCAGGCCCAGTGGGCGGAGCTCAAGGAGCGGATCTTCTACGTCGTGGAAAAAAACGCCGCCGAGCTTGAGGTCCCCCTGGAGACCGCGGTGGCCTACGGCGACCCTGCCGACGAGCTGCTCCGCTTCGCCCAGAAGGAGGAGATCGACGTGATCGTGATCGGCTCGACGGGAAAGGGGTTTTTGAAGCGGAAGCTTCTGGGGAGCGTATCCCACAAGGTGGTCAAGGACGCGAAGTGCTCGGTCTACGTGGTCAGGGGATAGCCTTCTGGGTCTCCCGCCGCAGGTAGGCCAGGATCTCTTTCAGGCTTTCTACGATGATCTGCTCACCCTTGGGGAACTCGTGGGGCGACAGCTCGAGGGTTAGTATGTCGTTGTAGGCTGTGTTCCTCAGGTGGTTCAAAAAGCGGGTTAGCGGCAGGATGCCATGGCCGGGCAAAAGGTGCTGACGTCCGTGGCCGTAGTCGGAGAAGTGGATGTTCTTGATGCGCCCGGAGTTGTAGCAGAGGTAGAAGTCGTTGATGAAGTTGGCCCGCCCGCTTCCCATGTGGGTGCAGTCGAAGGTGAGGTAGAGGTTCTTCTCGTGGAGAAACTCGATCATCTTCTGCGTGTCGGAGAGTATGTAGCCGTTGATCCGGTACTTGCCGGTCCAGGGCATGTTCTCCAAAGTCAGAGCCACCTCCCCCCCCATCTCCTTCTGAAAATCCTGCATCCGGTACAGCCAGCGCCAGTAGGCGAACTCCAGCCCGATCCATGAGGGTGGGTGGAAGTTGACCAGGCCGATGCCGCAGTCCGCGGCGATCTCCACGCAGCGCTTGAGCGCGTCGACCGGTCCCCCCCAGCCGTCCAGCGCCATGAAGGGGGCGTGTATGGAGAGGATCGGGATCTCCTGGGAGAGTTCCTTGATCAGGCGGCGCGAGCTCACTTTTTGGAACTCCTGGTTTATCACCAACTCCACGCCGTCGAAACCTGCTTCGGCCGCCATGGCGAACGCCTTGGGGAGCGGGAAGGTGAAGAGCGTTCCTGCCGAAATGGAGATTCGCATAGGTCCGCCTATCCCTGTCCCACCATGCGCTGGTAGGCCATCTTCTGCAGGTCGAGCACCGCGACAAAGGCATTCCTGATCCTCTCGTCCTGCTCCTGGGTGAACTCCTCGGGGTTCGAGTGAGACCCTGTCTCCTCACCGCGGATCTCGCTCATGATCCGCAGCTGCATCAGGCACTGCAGGGCCTCAAGCACCCTCTGGGCCAGCTCCACGCTGAACGCGCCGCGGTAGAGGAGCTCCCTCACCCGGTGCAGCGTCCCTCCCCCCTGCACCCCAAGGTGCACGGCCAAAACCCGCACCGCGCCCACCAGCGGCGAGAGCCCCAGGCCTTCCACGTCGATCTCCCCCTTGTGCTCTCCGCTTTTCTCAAGCCTCCAGCGTCCGAAGTGCCCGAGTGCCAGCGGGAGGTGGATCGCCTTGCGCGCGATCTGGAAGAACGCCTCCGTGCTTCTCTGCTCCTTGAGCGCCGACGCCGCGGCGCTTAACGCCTCGTCCGCCAGGGGCTCATAGCCGGTGACGAAGCCGAGGTCCGCCATCGCCTCCATGCGCCACTGTGCGTCGGGCATGGCCGTGCTCCCCCCCTTCATCGGGGGGGCGAAGGCGGGGAGCGGGTTTTCCAGCTCCTCGCGCAGGTCCCTCTTCCGGGTCGTGTTACCCCCTTTCAAAAGGGCCCGCCATTCTGCCAGCGAACCGTGCCATAGCGCCTCCTCCCCGGGTATCACCCCCGCCTCCTTGAGGGCCCCGGCGAGCTGCCGGGCGAATAGGAAGAACCTCTCGGAATCGAGCTGGTGCAAAAGGAGATAGCGGTTTTTGCCGTAGAGGGTCTGCTCCTCCCGCCCCCGGTCCCCCGTCACCAGCAGAGCGTACACAGGCGCGCTCCCCTGACCGAGGGAAAGCATCCGCTCCTCGGCCAGAAGTGCCGTCCGTGCCACCAGGAGGTCGTGCCAGGCGTTGGCTGCGCCGGTGAGGGCGAGAACCGAGCCGCGCCTGCTGAAGTGGGCGGCGAGGAGTTCGTCGTGGCGCGCAGTGAGCCCCTTCAGCTCGGCCGGGGCCACAGTCTCCCCAAGCGCCCGCCGCAAGGCCTCGAGCCCGGTGTCCAGCTGCGACTCGTAATCCAGCTCCGCCTCCAGCGCCTCGGCCATCCCCTCCAGGAATGACTGCGCCTCGTCGGCGGAGCTGCGCCCCCACTTGCGGGTGAGCCGCGTTTTCAGCCCCTCCACCAGCCGCGCGCTCTCGCGCCACTTGAGGATGTCGTCTCCCTTGGTTCCCAAGAGCATCGCCATGTACGGCTCCCACTAAAAAAGACCTTGTCAGTCGAGGTGCCCGTGCACCTCTTTTTCCAGGAAGCGCCCCATCTCCTCCGGGGGGGCGGGGGTCAGAAGCGAAACCGCTATCATCACCGCTATCACCAGGGGGGCGCCCAGAAGCGCCGACGAGGTGACCGGGAAGAGAAGCGCCAGCTCAGGGAACACGCCGCCGCAAAGGGGCGCGAGAGCGGTGCAGACGATGCCGGTCACCATCCCCGCGATCGCCCCGTAGCGGTTGGCGCGCCCCCACCAGATCCCCAAAAGGAAGAGAGGGAAGATGGTGTTGCCGGCGAGCGCGAAGGCGACCGCGGTGATCTCGGCGATCAGCCCCGGCGGGTCGAGCGCCAGGAGGAGCACGATGGCGGCAAGCACCAGGGTCCCCCCCTTGGCAACCTGCATGCGCGCCGATTCGCTGGCGCGGGGGTTGACCATGGAATAGTAGATGTCGTGGGAGATCGAGGCGGCGCCGGTCATTAGCAACCCCGCCACCGTGAAGAAGGCGGCAGAGAGCGCGCCGGCGGCAAGGACCCCCACGAGCCAGCCGGGAAGCCCTCCCTGGAGTGCGGTCTTCAGCACGATCACGTCGGCCGCGGCGCGTGCCGAGGCGGGGTCGGCGATGAGGCCGTTTTTAGCCTCCAATAGCCTTCCGAAGACCGAGAAGGCGGGGGCGGACCAGTAGATGAGGGCGATGAAGAAGAGCCCCCAGACCACGCTCCAGCGTGCGTCGCGCACGTTGGGGACCGTGTAGAAGCGCGACAGCACGTGGGGAAGGCCGGCAGTGCCGACCATGAGGGTGAAGCAGAGAGCGCACCACTGAAACAGGGAGCCGCCGGCGAAGGGGAGGGTGAAGTCGATGTTGAACTGGCGCGACAGGTCGGTGAGCGCGCGGCCGTAGCCGAACTGGGGCAGGAGCCAGAAGTAGCCGAGCTTCCGCGCAAGCCACATGAGCGGCACGATGAAGGATACGCTGATCACCAGGTACTGCAGCTGCTGGTTCCTGGGGACCCCGAGCATCCCTGAGATCACCAGGTAGGAGACCACGGCCAGCGCCCCGTAGGTCACCCCCTGCTGGTAATCGATGCCGAACATGAAGGAGAAGATGAGCCCGATCCCCTTGAACTGAGCCACGCAGTATATGATGGAGATGGCGATGGAGATGGCGGCGGCGATGGCCCTGGCGGCCTGGGAGCCGTAGCGCTCACCCACGAACTCGGGGGCGGTGAACTTTCCGAAGCGGCGGATCTGGCTTGCCAGGAGCACGAGGAGCAGCACGTACCCCCCGGTCCAGCCGATCACGTAGGCGAGCCCCTGGTACCCCTGCAGGTAGATGATCCCGGCAAGCCCCATGAGGCTTGCGGCGCTCATCCAGTTGCTGGCGATGGCCGCCCCCCCGCCGATCCTCCCGGTGTAGCGCCCGCCGAAGCCGTACTCCTGGCTCTCGCGCGACTTCTGCCTGAGCCCGACCACGATGAAGGAAGCCAGCACCAAAAGGACCACGAATATGGACCAGGAGGAATCATTCATAGCTTTTGTCCCGCTTGCGGCTGTGATATTCGGTGATGCGGTCGACGTACAGGTTGAAGACGACGCAAAGGACGATGAACCAAAGTGGCAGGAACTGACCGGTGAACCAGAAATGAAGCGGGAGGTTGAAAAGGGTGAGGCGGGTCAGAAGGCTCCCGGCGCCGCTTCCCTGGCAGAGGTAGACCAAAAGCTGGAACCCGAAGGTGCACACCCCCCAGCCGAAGAGGATGGCGAGGATGATGAGCACCTCGTCCCGCATGTGCCCTTTTTTGGGGCGCAACAGGTTGACCTGGTAGCTTTTTTCAGGCTGGCTCATGTCGCCTCCGTCCATTTTTCGCGAGTATCTAGACTATGGAAAAATTGGTGTGGATGATTTTCTGCAGGTCCTCGATCAAAAGGAGCGCCTGCCTGATCCGCTCCCTTTCGTCGGCCGGCAGCGAGTAGGGGTTCAGGTAGTAGGCATCGTCCTGGATCCCCTTGATCACCTTGATCTGGAGCAGGATGCGGTGCTTGGTGAGGATCCGGTACGCCTCGACGAGGCCGCGCGCAGTCTCCGGGGAGAAGCTGTGCTCGAGCTCCAAAAGTTCGATGCGCCGCACCGTGGAGGTGGCGGGGATCGCCTGGTTGATGGCGAGGATCCTCACGTTCATCACCAGAGGCGCCCAGGCCAAAAGCTTCAGGTTGAAGCACCCCTTGTGCTCGCCGCTCCCCTCGGTCCAGAAGCGCTTCAAAAAGCCTAGCGCCAGCCGCATCTCGGTCGCCGCCTTGGCCATCCCCCAAAGCGCCATGAAGTAGTCCTGCAAAAGGGAGCGGATCCGCGTAACCAGTACGCCGGCAAGCTCCGCGTCACCGGCCACGAAACGGGCGTCGGAAAGGACTATCAGGTCCATCAGGTTCTTGCCGTAGTCCTCGGTCTCGTAGCGGACGATCCCCAGCAGCCGGCGCTGCCACTGCGACAGCGATCCGCGCCAGTTGTCGTTGCATGGCATGATCCCGCCGGTGCATTTCTTGAAGCCTATCTCCGCCAGCCGCTCCACCAGGATCTCGGAGTACTGCCTGAACCAAGCGTCCGCCTCCTCGCCGCCGTCGTCGCCGTAGACGATCAGGTAGTCCTGGTCGGTGATCAGGGTCTGCTCTTCGCGCCCGTCGCTTCCCATGCTGATCAGGGCGAAGGGGACCTGCGGGGGGGAGCTCATCTCCTCCAGCACCAGTTGCAGGGCGCGGCCGGCCAAAGCGTCGCGGTAGCGGGTGCAGTTCTCGTGCAGGGCGGTGACCGAATAGAAAGAGAGGAAGCGCTCCATCTCGATCCGGTTCAGCTCCTCGTGGATCTGGAACAGCCGCCCGTAGTCGCGCTCTTCGCGCACCCTTTCCAGCAGCTGGTCCTCCGCACCGGAAGAACTGCGCAACGCACCCAGCTCGCCCTCAACCTCCAGCTTTAGACCGCTGAGGAAGCGGCGCATCTCCTCCCGGTCCAGAAGCGGCAGATAGGCGTGCACCTCCCCCAGAAGCTCCTCTAGGAGTTCTGCGTCGCTTGGCTCTGGTAGGTAGACCCGGTGTGGCATGCTCTCCGCCCGATGCAAATGAGTGTGGCGTTGATTCTACAGAAAAATACCATGATGTAAAACTGTTTTGCGGTGAATGGAAGGTGGAGGCGGAAAAAAACCGCTTTCGGACCCGCTTCTGCCCCCGTTTATCGCGCTCATAAGACAAAAAAACTGGGGAAGGTTTCCCTTCCCCAGTCCTTTCAGCCTTATACGGTTGCTGCTAGTGTTCGACTGCCTTGGCCATACCCAAACCGGTGTTCTGGCGGACGTAGACCTCGTCGAACATCTCTTCGGAACGCCTGTTCGGGAAGGCGAGGCAACCAAGGATGGCGGCCATGAAGCCCAGCGGGATGGAGACGATGCCCGGGTTCTTCAGGGTGAAGAGCGGTTTCTCCAGGCCGACCATGGAGGTGCCGGTCTGCTGTGCGTCCACCTTCGCCTTGGCAAGCGCCTTGGCGTCCTTCTCGGAGAGGGTCTCGCCTGCGGGGAGAGCCGCCTGCTTCTTCTCCATGGCGACGATCACCTTTTTGGCCCCTTCGGCTACCACTTTCGGGTAGGTCATGTTGGGGGATACCATCACCAGCGCGATCGAGGCGATGGTGCCAACCAAAAGGCCGGAGATGACGCCCGCGGTGTTGAACTTCCTCCAGAAGAGGGAGAGGATGACGACCGGGAGGTTACCGGAAGCGGCGACCGCGAAGGCCAGTGCCACCAGGTGCGCCACGTTCTGCTTCTCGGCGGCGAGGCCGATCATGATGCCGCAGGCGCCTACCACGAAGGAGGTGGCGCGTGCTGCGAAGACCTGCTCATGCTGGTCGGCGTGACCGTCCTTGATCACGTTGACGTAGATGTCGTGTGCGATGGCCGCGGAGGCCGCGAGCACCAGGCCGGAGACGACGGCGAGGATGGTGGCGAATGCGACGGCGCACAGGAAGGCGAGGAAGAGGTCGCCGAAGATAGGAGCGATGTCCGCGCCCATCTGCTGTGCCAGCATCAGGGTAGCCATGTTCCCGCCCGGGTCGACCTGGGTGATCCCTTGCGGGGTCAGGTGGATGGCGGCGCCGAAGCCGAGCAGGGTGGTCAGGATGTAGAAGCCGCCGATGATGAACATCGCGATGATTACGGATTTACGTGCGGCCTGCGCGGTCGGGACGGTGAAGAAGCGCATCAGGATGTGCGGCATGCCGGCGGTGCCGAGCACGAGTGCCATGCCCAGGGAGATCTGGTCCAGCGGGTTCTTCATGTAGAGACCTGGCTCGAGGAAGCGCTGTCCTGCGTCGGCGCCGGCAAGGATTACGCCGTCCTTCAACACCAGCTTGGAAACGTGGTCCTGGATGTCAGGGCTGCTGACGATGGTGGAGAAGAATCCGATCGGGTTGAAGCCTGCCTTGATCATGACCAGGAAGGAGAGCAGGAACGCGCCCGCCATGAGGAGGCCTGCCTTGATGATCTGTACCCAGGTGGTGGCGACCATGCCGCCGAAGACGACGTAGCCGACCATGAGGACGCCGACGCCGATGATGGACATCTTGTAGGGGATGCCGATCAGAAGCGCCATCAGCTTGCCTGCACCGACCATCTGTGCGGTGAGGTAGAAGGTGGAGACTGCGACGGTAGAGATCGCGGCGAAGGCGCGCACCGGCTTGGGCGAGGTACGGAAGGAGAGGATGTCCCCCAGGGTGTACTTGCCTGCGTTGCGGCAGGGTTCGGCGACGATCAAAAGCACCGTTATGTAGGCAACCAGCCAGCCGACAGAGTACATGAACCCGTCATAGCCGTAGAGCGAGATCAGGCCGGAAATACCGAGGAAGGAGGCCGCCGACATGTAGTCGCCGGCGATGGCCCACCCGTTCTGGGTGCCGGTGATGCCGCCGCCTGCGGCGTAGAAGTCGGAAGCGGTCTTGGTCTGCTTGGCGGCCCAGACCACGACCCCCATGGTGATGGCAATGATGACCAGGAACATGCCGATGGTGATGGTCCTGTTGGTCTTCAGCTCCCTTTTGACAGGAGCGGGCTTGGCAGGGGCGGGCGCTGCAACCGCCTGCGACTGGTTCACCTGGGCTGCGGGGGCTGCGACCGCGGGGGCTGCGCCCTGCGCTGCGGGTGCGCTCACCGCGGGGGCGGCTGCGGGGGCGGCCTTTTGCTCTTCGGCAAAGGCGGCAGCGGCAACGGAGAGGGCCAGTGTGGCTGCTATAAATATCTTTTTCATCGTCATTGTCGTTCCTCCTTTCCTAGAGATGCAGTTCGTCGATCAGTTCCCTGGTCAACCGGTCAAAGTCCTTGTTGGCGACATGCGAGTAGTACAGCGCGATACCCCAGGAGACGAAGAACTGGGAGAGGGCGAAGATGTACCCGAAGTTGATGGCGCCGATCATCTTGACCTTGAAGATCCCCGGTGTGTACGCCGCCCCGATGGGGAGCAGGAAGTAGTACACGCAGGAGAAGATCCACCATCCGAAAAGGAAGGCCGTTTTCTTGTGGTGCAGTTCCACGAATTTTGGGTTTTTTGCGATTGCTTTCCAGTCGTACTGTCTTTCTGCCATGGTAGTCACTCCTTTCTTGTAAGCTGCGCTGTTGTGGTGACGGCGTCCCGTCCCCGTGGTCAAGTCCCGATAAATCCCCCTTTCCGATTACTTTAGATTTCGATGCCGATCTGCAACTTCTGAAACTGGGTTTGTTGAACGGCTCTGTCCTTCGCTGCGGCCGTAACTTGCTTTTTTCATGGCTTTTTGGGAGGGGAGGTCTGCTGTTCCCCTTCTCTGCGCCCCGGGTTTTTGGGAGCGTGTCAGCGTATACGTAAAATTGTTTTACCATATGATTTCCAAATGTACAATAAAAATAAACAGCGTTCTAAAGCAAAAAAATATCAAGAAGCTGAAAACTGTCTTGTCTGGTAAGCTGTAAGACGCAGAAATTACAGGTGAAAACCAGAAAGTTGCGACTAAATTATTTTTTATTATTCTGGAGTGCCGGGGTGTGCGGGGGTGTCGCTGCGTTTTTTGAGGTGTCGGTTTACAGTTGACTCAAACGCTGTCGCATTGATAGGTGAGGGGCTGCCGGCTCTGTTATTTATCGTCGGGGCTGCCGGTAAGTTCAGAACTTTTTAGCAAAAAACGCCGTCAACGCAGCTGGTTTTATGGTCTAGTCCGTTCACTTCAGGCCCTGGCGACGCATGAGCTAGAGAGAGGGGAGGCAGGTGTGTGGACGATATAGGAGGCGGCTTTTGACGTGACAGAACAGCAGTAGGGTAGGTTTACTTCGAATTTAAAAAAATGGTGTTACATTGTTTTATTATGAGTGAATAGTTGACGTTGGAGAAAAAGAAAAAGGGAAAGCCGTTTCTGGCTTTCCCTTTGATCTTCGGGTCTTGCAGCAAAAGATCAAGTCACTACTTTCCGAGAGACAGTGATTTGGATGGTCCGTTCATTCGTATCGCTGCGGCAAACTCCATCCAGAAGATTAGATAGATCGAAACCATGAGCGACAAGCCTATGTTCGCGTTCTCGGGTCCGAGCGCCTTGGACAGGATCGGAGAGGCGAACCCGGCCCCCAGGGTGCCGGTGGCGCGCTCCAGGAGGTAGAAGATGGGGAGGGTCACCAGGGTGCCGGCTATCATGATGCCGATGCCGCGTCCGCGCTTCACCCAGTATCTGGGGGAGAAGCCGAACATGCGCATGAAGATGACCACCAGGATGATCCAGACCGAGTAGTCCACCGCCGCGTCCGGGAGCGCCAGCTTGTTCTTCACCAGCGCCACCTCCAGCACCGTCACAGCGAAGAGGAGCACGAACATCCAGTTGAACTTCTCGTTGGCCTGGGTCTGCCAGTTGCGGCTGTCCGGGGCCGCCGTCTCGCGGGCCGAGTGGTTCGGGGTTCCAAGGGCCGAGAACAGGATCGCGAACCAGATGCCGGCGTTGTGGAACAAAAGCGAGGCGTGGTTCCCGGCCACGTTCGCTATGCGCGACATGGGGTCGCGGGCGAAGTCGGCCGCGATCCTCATCAGGAACAGGTTCACGATAATGGAGCACATGATGATCACGGTCAGCGTGAAGATGCGTCGCGGCAAAAGGTACGGGTCGATGCGGTCCGGGAAGCCGAGGATGAAGGCAAGCCAGATCAGGTACATGATCAGAGGGATGCCGAGGCAGATGCCGTAGACGGAGTTCCCGGCGAAATCGCCGTTTTGGGCGTAGATGATGTAGTTGTTCTTCTCGTCCGCGTCGGTGTTCACCGCCTGGACCACTTCCTTGGCGACCTTCTTCACGTGGGGGAGAAGCCCCATGCCGTACCAGCCGTGGTCCCCCTGGGTCGTGTCGATTACCCAGTACTGCTCACCCATCATCTCGTCCAGTCCCTGGAAGATGCGCAGGGAAAAGGTCGCGCAGACCACGACCGCAACGAGGAGCAGCAAGATGTTGGACATTTTCATGGGCATGACGACGTCCTCCTACTCCTTGTGGGTGGTCCAGAACATGGAGACAGCGTTGGCGGCGAAGAGGCCGTAGAGCCACATGGTGTTCCACGCCGGCCCCGACCAGTGGCTGCCTCGTCCGCCTCCCACGACGCCTGAGGCGATGACGATGCCGATCATCGCGGTGAAGGCCACCATGGCGACTGCGCGCAGGATGGCGCTGTTGCGCCAGGTATGCCGCTCCAGCTCCTCGAGTCTTGAGAGCAGTTCAAGTTCTTTTTCACTCATCGCCGTTCTCCTTTTGCCATAACAAATACAGTTTGCTGCTTGCCTTCATACCGTCGCTTCGCCCGGAGGCCCGTCGGCTCATGCCGGGCAAAGCTTGTGATCGAGCGCCCCCAGAGGGACGCGGTCGGAAAGCTCCTGGTACTTGAGGCATTCCCTGTAACGGCAGCTGCAGAAACTGATGATCTGCTTCACGTCGTGCGGCGAGATGTAGCCGCAGCCGACGTCGCAGTAATCATCGTTTTTGCCGTAGAAAGGGCAGACCGTAGCTTCCCGCATAAGACCCCAATACCTTTTTGAAAAGCAGACGATACTAAAGCAAGAAAGAGTGACGTCTACACCATTAGCAACCACCGTACCAAACCGGCGTTTACAAGCTTCTCCTGTGAAAACATGATTGATGTCGAAGGGTTAGGACGTGGTAACGGTTCTGCCGGGGAGGGGGGCTTGAGGGGGATTTTTGCATAAACGCAAATCGAGATTAGAGAGGCGGTTGCCGCAGTCTCACGTCAGGTTTTGCCGGAGAAAGGGAGGGAAAAGCGGGAAAGTGACGGATTTCAGGCGGGTTAGCCCGCTTGAAAAGGTGCGGGAGTTGGGTGTTTGCAGCGTTGCAACTGCCGGAAACGGCGTTTTTGCAATGCTGCAAATAGTTCCGCCGGCTTGCGGCAAAGGCGAATACAAAATGCTACATGTTGTACTCTTCCTTCCTGATGCCGTACTTCTTGATCTTGCGGTAGATGGTCGCCATGTTGGTGCCGGCCTCTTTCGCGGCGGCCTCGACGTTCCCCTGGTTCTTGCGCAAAAGCCCCCGCAGGTACTCCGTTTCGAAGCGCATCAGCGCCTTGGCGTACTCCCCCTCGTCGGCCGTAGCCTCTCCCCCCGCCTCCAGCGGGGCCACCTCGATGAACTGCGACAGGACCGGGAAGGTGATGTAGTCGTTGTTCTCCATGGCGATGCACGCCTCGATCACGTTTCTGAGCTGCCGGATGTTGCCGGGCCAGGGAAATTCCACCGCGGACTCCAGCGCCTCGTGGTCGAGCCCCTTGATCTGGGTGCCGAACTTGGAGTTTTGCAGCGAGATGAAATGCGCGGCCAAAAGCGCTATGTCGTCCTTTCTCTCCCTCAAGGGGGGGAGGTGGATGTTTACCACGTTAAGGCGGTAGTAGAGGTCCTCGCGGAATTCCCCCGCCTTGACCGCCTGCTTCATGTCGGCGTTGGTGGCCGAGAGCACCCGGACGTCCACCTTGGTGGGGGTAGGGTCACCCAGCCGGTTGAACTCCTGTTCCTGCAGAAAGCGCAAGAGGGTTTTTTGCACCGTCATGGGGAGGTTCCCCACCTCGTCGAGAAAGAGGGTGCCGCCGTCGGCGGTCTCCAAAAGCCCCCGGCGGTTCTCGGCCGCCCCGGTGAAGGCACCCTTGCGGTAGCCGAAGAGCTCGCTCTCCAAAAGGGAGGCGGGGAGGGCGCCGCAGTTGATGGCGACGAACTTCTTCTCCTTTCTGGGGGAGTTGTAGTGGATCGCCTGCGCTATCAGCTCCTTGCCGGTGCCGGATTCCCCCGTGATCAGCACGGAGGTGTCGCGCACGGCCAGCTTCTCCACCCGCTCCAATACCTCCTTGAGCGCCTTCGAGGTGCCGATGATGTTGCCGAAGTTGAACCTCCCGACGAGCTCTTCTCTGAGCTCCCGGTTCTCCTCCATGAGGCGGGTGTGCTGCAGGGCGTTCTTCACCCGGTACAGAAGCTCCTCGGGCTCGAAGGGCTTGGTGAGCATGTCGTAGGCACCCTTTCTGAGCGCCTGGATCGACATCTCCACCGTGGCGTAGGCGGTAACCATGATCACGGGGAGGGCCGGGTCCTTCTGCTTCACCTTCTGCAAAAGCTCCAGCCCGTCCATCCCCGGCATCTTGATGTCGGTCACCAGGAGGTCCCACTGCCCCGCCTGGAAGCTTTCGGCAGCCTCGAAGCTCCTGGTGTACGCGGTGACCGCATAGCCGTTGTCGGAAAGCACCGCCTCCATCATGCGGCAGAGCCCCTCCTCGTTGTCGACCAGCATGATCCTTTTCTTCGTCACGCTTGCTACCTCCCAACCGTCCCCCGAGCCGGGGCGGACAGTGATCTTAACAGTAGTCGTCCCGGTTGATGGGGAGCCGCACCTCGACCGTGGTCCCGACGCCGATCTCGCTCTCGATACCGATCTTGCCGTGGTGCTGCTCCACGATCTGCCTCGTTATGGCAAGCCCCAGGCCCGTCCCCTTCACCTTGGTGGTGAAGAAGGGTTCGAAGATCCGCTCCATGTGCTCGGCGGCGATCCCTGCGCCGTTGTCGGAGAACTTGAGGCTCACGCAGTTGTCTTCCCCGGTCTGGGTGCTGACCACGAGTTTGCCCCCCCTCTGCATGGCGGCGCCGGCGTTCAGGATCAGGTTGATCGCCACCTGGCGCAACTGGTCGCCGTCTACCATGATCTCAGGCAGCGAAGGGTCGAAGCTTTTTTCCACCGAGACGTGGTGCATGTCGGTGTGGTTCGCCGCGAAGTCCACGATCTGCTCCAAAAGCGCGTTGAGGTCGGTCGGTTCCAGCACCGGCTGCGGCGTGCGCGCGTAAGAGAGGAGGTCCTGCACGATCTTCTTGCAGCGCTTGCTCTCGCGCTTGATCTCGTGGATGAACCGGTAGTTGGGGTCGTCCGGGGAGAGCTTCTTCTCGATGTAGGCGGCGTACCCAAGGATCACCCCGAGCGGGTTATTGATCTCGTGGGCGACCCCCGAGGAGAGGACCCCGAGCGAGGCCATCTTCCCCTGCTGGGCCAGGTTCGCCTCCAGCTCCTTGTTGTGCTTGATGATCTTGGTCATCCGGTTGAAGGCCGTGGCAAGCTCGCCCAGCTCGTCCTGGGTCTCCACCTTCATGGTCTCGTCCAGGCGCCCCGATTTTACCTTCCTGATCACCTCGATCATCCTGGAGATCGGCTCGGTCATCACCCGGGAGGCAAGAAGCACCAGGAACACGGCCATCACGCTCACGAGGATGGTGAGCACCACCATGCTCTCCATGATGCGCCCCTTGATCACGTTCGCTTCCTGGTAGAACTCCTCCTCGTAGGAGCCGACCGCGACGATCCAGTTCCAGGGCTGGAAGTACTCGTAGCGCACGATCTTCATCCTGGGGCCCTTGTCCCCCTGGTTCTTCCAGGGGTAGCGGATCCAGCCGTTTTTCCGCTCGCACATCTCCTTGATGAAATGCTGCCCGCTGAAGTCGACCGCGTTCAGGAAGTTCTTCCCTTCGCCGGTCGGGTGGATCATGAAGTTCCCCGAGGTGTCCATGGCGAAGATGTAGCCGGTCTTGCCGACCTTCTTCGCCTTGATCTTCTCCTTCAGTTCCTGGAAGGAGCGGCGCTCGAACGCCACGTCCTCGTAGGTCTCCTCCAGGTAGCCCCCCGCGGCGATGATCCAGTCCCACTCCTTGAAGTAGCGGTAGGCAACCACCTTCTTCCTGAGCGACTTGTCCCCTAGTGCCGCGTTGCGCCAGGGGTAGACGATGTAGAGCACCTCGCCGGGCTTGGAGCGGCGCGCCTTCTCTATCATCTCGCGGATGAAGTAGCGCCCGGTCTCGTCCCGGCTGTCAAAGACGTTGACCCCTTCCTGCGCCACGTGGACCTTCAACTCGCCGCGGCTGTTCATGGCGTAGATGTAGCCGGTCTTGCCGACGTTCACCTTGGACAGGGCGTTGCGCGCCTCGCGCTGCGCCGTCGCGAGATCCATCCTCCCTTTTTGCTGCAGTCTCTGCTGCGACTGCACCACGTTGTAGGCGAGCTCGCTCACCGTCCTCAGCTCTTCGTGGAAGGTCTTCTCCTTGTCCTGCTTGTAAACCTGGAACTGCTGGTAGTGGGAGTTCAACATGTCGACGGTGAAGTCGGCCATGTGCTGCAGGTCGTCCTTGCTGGTCTGGGTGATCCCCAGGTAGGCCTGCTTGGTGGAGATGTAGCCGATGACCCCTCCCACGAGGAAAATGGGGATGATCACGAGCGGCAACACCAAGACCACCATCTTCCAGCGCAGCTTCAGTTTATTTATGAAGGCGAAGAGGTACTTCTGCACGGCTCCCCCGGGTGACTCGGTTAGGCGTAGGCCCTGTCGCTGTGGCCGGATGGGTACTTTTCGGCCACTGTAAAACAACGTTCGCAATACTATCGTATACGGCGAGTCAATTGCCAGCGTTTTTTCGCATTTTTGCAAATATGTAGGTATACTGTTGAAAATTTTTTTCCGGAGCCGCCATGGAAATACCGCAGTACCCCAACTCCCGGGGAATCACCCTCGAGGACAAGGCGCAGTTGGACCCGCTTTTTAACGCGCTGCAGCCGCGGGTCTCCGAGCTCACCTTCGCCAACCTCTACTTATTCAGGAAAGCGCACGACTACAGGCTTTCCCGGGTGGGGGACGGGGTGGTGGCGCTTGGCCGCGGCTACGACGGCTCCTCCTATTTCCTTCCCCCCTTCGGCGGTGACATCTCGGCCGCGGCGAAAAGGCTCCTGGAAGAAGGGCTAACCCTGTACGGCGCCGACGACGGCTTCCTCTCGGGCTTTCTCCCGAGCTCCGGCCTCGAGGTTATCCCCGACCGCGACAACTTCGACTACCTGCACCTGAAACAGGAGATGGCTGAGCTTTCCGGCAAGCAGTACCACAAGAAAAAGAACCGGGTGAACTACTTCCTATTGCGGCACCGTCACCAGGTGGAGCTCTTCAACGAGGGGCATCTCGCGGGGGCTTTGGAGCTTTTGGAGCAGTGGCGCCGGGTGCGCGCGGAAATCGGGGAGGGGTCTTCGCTGGCAAAGGAGGTGGAGGGGGCGAGCGAGGCGCTGAGGCTTCGGGAGGCGCTGGGGCTTTCCGGGGTGGTGGTGCTGGTGGATGGTGCGGTGAAGGGGTTTGCGCTTGGGGAGCGGCTGAACCGGGAGACGGCGGTCTGCCATTTCGAGAAAGGGGACCTGTTCCTTGAGGGGCTGTACCAGCTGCTGGACCGCGAGTTCTCCCGGCTTCTTTTCCCCGAGTGCAGGTACCTGAACCGGGAGCAGGACCTGGGGGAGCCGGCCTTGAGGCAGGCGAAGCTCTCCTACCATCCGGTGGAGCTGGTGGCGAAGTACCGGGTCAGGCGCTCGCGCCACCCGTTTTGAAGCGCAGGGAGAGGTAGCGCTCAAGCTCGGCCGCGGCCTGGTCGAAATCCTCCATGCTGAGCTCGCTGTCCGCCACCCAGGTGCGGTTTTTATAGTAGACCTTGTCGTAGTAGTCGTTCACCAGGCCCGCCATGAACGGCTCCATCTCCCATCTCTCCAGGTTTCCCGCGAGTTCGTCGCACCTTTTCCCGCCGAGCTTCTTCCTGATCCTCTGCAGCGCTGTCGCCATCTCCTCCTTGTAGGTGGGGAGGCCGTACTCGTCGATGAGCCTTTGCACCCGGGTCTCAAGCGAGGCGTGGCACCAGATCCTGACGCCGGCGGCCATCTTCTGGTAGAAGTCGCCGGGAAGCGACACCCGGCCTATGCGCTCGCTCTCCCCCTCGAGGATGAGAGGGCGCCCCGCCGGGGCTTTCCTGATCTCGTCCCACAAAAGGGTCTCGAAGCGTTTCTGGGTGAGGGTCTGGTTCAGCCCCAGCTGGCCGAAGGCGGAACCGCGGTGGCAGGCGAGCCCCTCGAGGTCGAGCACCGAGTTGCCGCGCTCCTTCAGGCGCTGCAGGAGCGTGGTCTTGCCGATGCCGGTCATGCCGTGCAAAACGACGAGCGGCACCTTGGGGGTAAATGGGTTGAAGTACCCGCTTACCTCGTGCCGGAAGCTCTTGTACCCTCCCTGCAGCTGCACCGCCTTGAAGCCGGCCAGATCCAGGATCACGGTGACGGTCTTGCTCCTAAGCCCCCCCCGCCAGCAGTAGACCAGGATGGGTCTTCCCGCAGCGGCGAGCGCGATCTCCTCTACCATCTGCGGAAAGCGGTGCGCGGTCAGCTCGAGCCCCCTTCTCCTTGCCGCGTGCGGGCCGGTCTCCTTGTGCAGGATGCCGATCTCCACCCGCTCTTCGTTGGTCAAAAGCGGGACGTTGATGGCGCCGGGGAGGTGGTCCTCCTCGTATTCGAGCGGGGTGCGTACGTCGACTAAGAGGTGGGTGTCGATGAGTTCTTCGTTAAACTGTGCTGTTTCCAAGTTGCTGGGCTCCTTTTTGGCGGGCTCATTATAAAGATAGCCCCGGCGGATTGCAAGGAGGAGGTTGCCTGAAGAAAGTGGGGCGAGATCGGCACCGGCGGTACTGGGGCGGGAGATAGGCGCGCACCGTCGGAGGAGGCTTGGGACGGGACAGCGTTAGAGCCCGCCGTTGAAGCCTTTTCAGTTGAGGCTTTCTCACTTTTATGGTAGCGTACACTGTTTTTTTTATCCCTGTTTCTACGGCCAAGGAGAATAGATAGATGTTTGGAGCGCTGATAAAGAAGTTAGTCGGGAGCAAAAACGAGCGCGAATTGAAGCGGATGTGGCCCATCGTCGAGCGTATAAACCAGCTGGAGCCCGAGTTGGTCAAGCTCTCCGATGACGAGCTGCGCGGCAAAACCGCCCAGTTCAAGGAACGCTACAGCCGCGGCGAAAGCCTCGACTCCATGCTCCCCGAGGCCTTCGCCGTCTGCCGGGAGGCAGGGAAAAGGGTCCTCGGCATGCGCCACTTCGACGTGCAGCTGATCGGCGGCATGGTGCTCCACGCAGGCAAGATCGCCGAGATGAAGACCGGCGAGGGTAAGACCCTGGTGGCGACGCTCCCCTCCTACCTGAACGGCATCTCCGGCAAGGGTGTGCACGTGGTCACCGTCAACGACTACCTGGCCAAGCGCGACTCCGACTGGATGGGGCGCATCCACAAGTTCCTGGGGCTTTCCGTTGGGGTCATCGTGCACGGGCTGGAGGACCACGAGCGGCGCGAGGCCTACGCCGCCGACATCACCTACGGCACCAACAACGAGTTCGGCTTCGACTACCTCAGGGACAACATGAAGTTCGACCTGGCCGATTACGTGCAGCGTCCCTTCAACTTCGCCGTGGTGGACGAGGTCGACTCCATCCTCATCGACGAGGCGAGGACCCCGCTCATCATCTCCGGTCCCACCGAGGACTCGACCGACAAGTACTACATCATCGACCGCATCATCCCGCTCCTGAAGAAGGGTGAGGTGATCGAGGTCGAGGCGAACACCCTCTCCGGGAAGAGGAAGAACTACACCGGCGACTTCACCGTGGATGAGAAGGCCAAAAGCGCCACCCTCACCGAGGAGGGGGTGCTCAAGGTCGAGAAGCTGCTGAAGATCGAGAACCTCTACGATCCGCGCAACATGGAGATCCTGCACCACACCCAGCAGGCCCTGAGGGCCCACGCCCTCTTCAAGAGGGACGTCGACTACGTGGTCCGCGACAACGAGGTGCTCATCGTCGACGAATTCACCGGGCGCCTCATGCCGGGCCGCCGCTGGTCCGACGGCCTGCACCAGGCGATCGAGGCGAAGGAAGGGGCGAAGATCGAGAACGAGAACCAGACTCTTGCCACCATCACCTTCCAGAACTACTTCCGCATGTACGAGAAGCTCTCCGGCATGACCGGCACCGCCGACACCGAGGCGGAGGAGTTCCATAAGATCTACAAGCTGGACGTGGTGGTGATCCCGACCAACCGCCCGCTTCTGCGCCCGGACTTCCCGGACGTCATCTACAAGACCGAGCGCGAGAAGTTCAACGCGGTGATAAGCGAGATCAAGGAGTTGCACGAGAAGGGGCAGCCGGTCCTCGTCGGCACCATCTCGATCGAGAAGAGCGAGGAGCTCTCCGAGCTGTTGAAGCGCCAGGGGATCCCGCACTTCGTCCTGAACGCGAAGCAGCACGAGAAAGAGGCGGAGATCGTGGCCCAGGCCGGCCGCAAGGGGATGGTTACCATCGCCACCAACATGGCGGGCCGCGGCACCGACATCCTTTTGGGGGGAAACCCCGACGGCCTTGCCCGGCAGGAGTTCAAGGGGACCCCTGAGGCGAGGACCGAAGAGTTCATGACCGAATTCACCGAGATGCTCTCGAAGAGCCTGCCGGAGAAGGAGCTATTGCAGGGGCTGGAGCGCGAATATCCCGGGATCATGCCGGTCGTTGCCTCCTGCCTGAAGCAGGGTGGCGAGATAGACCTGGAGGAGCTGGAGCGCCAAGTGCTCGCCGAGCACCAGAGGCAGTTCGACCAGCTGGTGGAAAAGAACAAGCCGGTCTGCGCCGTCGAGCACGACGAGGTGGTTGCCCTGGGCGGCCTGCACATCCTCGGTACCGAGCGCCATGAGTCACGCCGCATCGACAACCAGTTGCGCGGCCGTTCCGGCCGCCAGGGGGACCCCGGTTCCTCCCGTTTCTACCTTTCGCTTCAGGACGACCTCTTGCGTATCTTCGGCTCCGAGCGCGTTTCCATGATCATGGACAAGCTGGGAATCGAGGAGGGTGAGGCCATCACCCACGGCCTCATCACCCGCGCCATCGAGAACGCCCAGAAGAAGGTCGAGGCGCACAACTTCGAGATCAGGAAGCACCTGATCGAGTACGACGACGTCATGAACAAGCAGCGCGAGGTGATCTACACCCAGAGGAAGGAGATCCTGGGGGGGAACGACATCCGGGAGAGCTTCACCGGGATGATGGAAGAGACGGTGAGCGACATCGTCTCCGCCTACGTCATCGACAGGACCCCCGCCCGCGAGTGGGATTGGCAGGGGATCACCGACAGCGTGCAGAAGGTGTTCGGCTTCCACCTGGACCTGACCCCGGACCTTATGGACCGGATCACGCCGGTGAACTTCGAGGATACGCTGAGGACCACCGCGCGCGAGCGTTTCCAGCAGCGGCTGGACGAGTTCGGCGACGACCTGATGGACCACCTGATCAAGGTGATCATGCTCCAGGTCATCGATACCCAGTGGAAGGACCACCTGCTTTCCATCGACCACCTGAAGGAAGGTATCGGCCTGCGCGGCTACGGCCAGAAGGACCCCAAGCAGGAGTACAAGAGGGAGGCCTACAAGCTCTTCATGGACATGATGCTGCGCATCAGGGAAGAGGTGGTGGAGAAGATCTTCTGGGTGCAGGTTGGAAGCGAAGAGGAGATGGAGCAGTTTGAGCTGGAGCAGCCCCAGCAGCGCATGGTGTTCAACCTCGTCGACGAAGAGGCGCCCGCGCAGGCTCCCTCCAAGAGCAAGAGGAGTGCTGGGAGAAACAATCCCTGCCCCTGCGGTTCGGGCCAGAAGTACAAGAAGTGCTGCGGCAAATAATAAAACAGAGATGAAGCAGAGATAAAGCAGATTTAGATTGAGAAAACCTTTAACAACAGAGGGTTATGCCTCGACAAGATCTGGGTGTTCTTAATCTCAATCTTAATCTAGATTTTGATCTGGTTTAGGGGTTCATATGAAAGGTTTTCGCTTTTCCGCCGTCGAGGCGGCCATAAAGAAGCCGGGTCGCCTGGACCTGGCGCTCATCTTCTCCGACCTGCCGGCCAAGGTCGCCGCGGTCTACACCACCAACAAGGTGCAGGCGGCGCCTGTCATCCTATCGCGCGAGCGCTCTGAAAACGGCTCCTGCCGCGCCCTCCTGGTCAACAGCGGCAACGCCAACGCCTGCACCGGCGAACAGGGGATGCAGGATGCGCTGGAATGCGGCAGGAGGACGGCCGAGGCCCTGGGGCTTGCCGACGAGGAACTGCTCATCGCCTCCACCGGCGTCATCGGTCAGCAGCTCCCCATGGATCGCTTCCGCAAGGGGATCCAGCCCCTGGTGGACGGGCTCGACCGGGGCACCCTGGAGGACGTGGCGAGCGCCATCATGACCACCGACACCTTCGCCAAGATCGAGCGCCGCGAGGGGGAGGCCGGGGGGACGCCGTACCGCATCTGGGGCATAGCCAAGGGGGCCGGGATGATCCAGCCCAACATGGCCACCATGCTCTCGTTCCTCGTCACCGACGCGGCCGTCGACGGCGCCTTTTTGAAGAGCGCCTTCGCCGAGGCGGTGGACGGATCCTACAACGCCATCACGGTGGACGGCGATACCTCCACCAACGACACGGCGCTCGTCATCGCCAACGGCGCTGCCGGGAACCCGGAGATCAAGGGGGGGACCCCGGAAGGGGACGCCTTCCTTGCCCTTTTGCACGACCTGCTCTTGTCGCTGGCGAAGCTGATCGTGAAAGACGGCGAGGGGGCCACCAAGTTCGTCGAGATCAGGGTCAAGGGTGCGGCCGATAACGCCGACGCAAAGACCGCTGCTCTCGCCGTTGCCAACTCGCTCTTGGTAAAGACCGCCTTCTTCGGCCAGGACGCCAACTGGGGGAGGATCATCGCCGCGGTAGGCTACTCCGGAGCCCGCGTGGAGCAAGAAAGGGTTGAGATAAAGTTCGATGACGTGGTGATGGCTTCCAACGGGGTTTTCGCCGGCGGCGACGCCGAGGCGGCCGGGACCCTTGTTTTGCAGCAAAAGGAGTTCATGGTCACCATCGACCTGAAGCTCGGAAAAGGGGAGGCAGCGGTGTACACGAGCGATCTCTCTTACGATTACGTGCGCATCAACGCCGATTACAGGACTTAGAGGATAAAACAAATCCCCCTATGGGGGTACCGGCATCGACCGCACCCTGCCGGCATTTAATCTCCGCGAATCGCTGCTGGAGGCTCCATGAATCGCACCACGGTTTTCACCACAGTCGCCGCTATCCTTTTTCTCTGCCTCGCAGGCTTCAGCGAGTCGCACGCTGGCGACCTGAAGATCACCGAGATGGCCGTAACCACGAAGATCGTCAAGGGCAACCCGATCGACTCGGTGCGGCGCATCTCCTCGGCTTCGGTCAAGGCTCTCTACTGCTTCACCCGCTTCTCGGCGCCCGAGGATACCGACACCAGCATCAAGCAGCTCTGGTACCTGAACGACGAGGTGGTCGCCGAGTACGAGCTTCCGGTCAAGGGGGCGCACTGGCGCACCTACAGCCGGAAAGTGGTGGAGAAGGGGCTTTCGGGCGAGTGGCGCTGCGACGCGGTGGACAGCGACGGAAAGGTTCTGAAATCGGTCAGTTTCAGGATGAACTGATCCTTTCGTTAGCCTGCAGTTAGACCCTTCAACCCCGTTTCACCGGCGAGCCATGCCTTTTTTCAGAAAAATCATCTGCACTCTCCTCCTGGTTCTTTGCGCCAGCCGCGGCTATGCCGCCGATCCTGCCAGGATCGACGCGCTGATCGGCGACGCCATCGGCCGAAACCTCATCGCCGGCGGCGTGGTCCTGATCGGGAGCCGGGACAAGATCCTGTTCGAGAAGGCCTACGGCCGGACCTCCCCGCTTCCCGACGCCCCCCCCATGGCGGTCGACACCATCTTCGACATCGCTTCCCTCACCAAGGTCGCAGCAACCACCCCGTCGATCCTGAAACTCGCCGAAGAGGGGAGGATCTCGCTGATCGACCCCGTGGTGAAGTGGTTCCCCGAGATGGCAGGCCACGGCAAGGACGCCATCCTGGTGCTGCACCTCCTTACCCACACTTCCGGGCTCGACGACGTGCAGCTTTACGGCGAGAGCCCGATGCGCTCCGCCATAGAGGGGGCCGCCTCCCAGAGGCTCAAGGGGGAGGTGGGGAGCCGCTTCAGGTACGCGGACCTCAACTTCATACTCCTGGCGGAGTTGGTGCGCAGGGCGACCGGCGCCCCGCTCGACGTCTACACCCAGGCGTCCTTTTACCGCCCGCTCGGCATGACCGACACCGGCTTCAACCCCAACAGGGACGGGCGCTTCTGCGCCACCTTGACCGATGGGCGCATCCTGATGGGGGAGGTGCAGGACCCGCTCTGCCGGCAGCTCGGGGGAGTGGCGGGGCACGCCGGGCTCTTCTCGACGGCGCGGGACCTGGGAAGGCTTTGCCGCATGATGCTTGGGGGAGGGGTACTCGACGGCAGCCGGGTGCTGGCGGCAAGGACCGTGGACCAGATGACCGCCCCATACTTCTCGCGCGGCGGCGGCGTGGTCCGGGGGCTTGGCTGGGACATCGCTTCCCCGTTCTCGTCTCCGCGGGGCAACGGCTTCTCCCGGATCTCCTTCGGCCATACCGGTTATTCCGGAACCTCAATCTGGATCGATCCGGCCTCCGACACCTTCGTGATACTTCTGACGGCCCGACTGGACTACAGGAACACCCACGAGTTCAGCAAGCTCAGAGGCGATCTTTCCACTGTCGCATCGCAGCTGTTTGGCATTCCTCCCGAGCTTGGCGAGATGGCCAGATTCAATGACGACTGATTAATAAGAAAAGGGCAAAAACCTTGACACCTTGTACCCTTTATGCTAGCTTTTCCTACCGTTTTAGCATCAAACTGGATCTTTTTTGCGCTCAGTCGAAACTGTCTTCTCTATCTGTCCTGTCTAAAGACAAATCCTTTGTATCAGCATCTGGATTGCATCGCCTGTCTTAGCCGGACGATTCGACTTCTCTGTGCCAAATTAACTCCTGACAACAAGCTTTCAAAGTAGCGGAGGGATAGATGGGCAATAGACTGCTCCTCGCCGATGACAGCATCACCATCCAGAAAGTCGTGGCAATCATCTTTGCCAACGAGGAGTTCGAGCTCACCGTCGTGGACAACGGCACGGCTGCCCTTGAGAAGGCGCGGGAGATAAAGCCCGACGTGATGCTGGTCGACGCCCTGATGCCCGGCAAGACCGGATACGAGGTCTGCGCCGAGATCCGCCGCGATCCCAAGCTCAATTCCGTCCCCATCCTGCTCCTGATCGGCGCCTTCGAGCCGCTGGACGAGGAGAAGGCGCGCGACTGCGGGGCTGACGCCTCTATATCGAAGCCGTTCGAGTCCCAGCAGCTGATCGACCGGGTGAAGGAGATGCTGGCTCTCGGCAAGTCCAGGAAGAGCGCGCCCGCCCCCGCCGCGGCTCCGGCCGGCGAGCCGAGCGCCGAGGAGCTTTGGGGCGACCTCTCCTCCTTCGACGCCATGCCTGCCGTTGAGGCCCCCGAGGCGGCTGCTTTCCCCGACGCCGAGGCGGTCTGGGGGAACGTGGCGGCCGAGGCAGCGCCTGCCGCAGCAGCCCCCGCGGTATCCGTTGTCGCCGCTGCGGTGCAGGAGGAACTGGTGGAAGCGACCCAGGAGGACGATCTCTGGGGTGCCTTCGAGCTGGAGGAGGTTTCGTCCGCCCCAGCAGCCCCTCCGGCCCAGCTTTTCGGGGTGGTGGAACCGGAAGGGGAGTTCGAGGCCGAGGAGCTCTTCAGCTTCGAGGAGGACGACGAAGACATCGAGGAAACCGGGCCCGCCCTGGACCTGGAGCCAGAGGCGCAGGTAGAGGAAATGCCGGTCAGCATCTCCGAGGAGGAGTTCTTCGCGCTTGCCGAGGAGCCGGTGGCTGCAGCCGAGGAGGCTCCTGCAGCGGCAGCCGTGGCCGAGTCCTTCCAGTTCCCGGAGTACGATCCCTTTGCCGTCGGAACCGAGGCGACAGAGCAGCAAACCCCGGCTGCAGCGGCCCTGGCGGCCGAGCCCGCCAAGGCCCCGCAGCCTGCCGCGCCCGCAGCAGCAGCGGCTCCCCCCGCGGAACTGAGCGAGGAGCAGCTGGTGGCGGCTCTCTCCAAGGTTTCCAGGGAAGTGATCGAGAGGATCGTCTGGGAGGTGGTCCCGGACCTGGCCGAGGTGCTCATCAAGGAAGAGATCAGGAAGCTCAGGGCAGGCGAGCGCGGCTGATCCGCCCGTCCCGGCATCCGTTTACGAATCAGGGGATTTCACGATCCCCTTTTTTCATACTTTAGCTACTGAAAGAGGTCGATTAGATGGCAAAGAAAGAGCTGGAAAAGGTTTACGAACCGAAAAGCGTCGAGGAGCGGTGGTACCAGCAGTGGGAGCAGAAGGGTTACTTCCACGCGACTGTCCCCTCCGACAAGCCTGGCTACAGTATCGTGATCCCCCCCCCGAACATCACCGGGGTCTTGCACATGGGACACGCGCTTAACAATACGCTGCAGGATATCCTCTGCCGCTGGAAACGGATGGCCGGCTACAACGTCCTCTGGATGCCGGGCACCGACCATGCCGGTATCGCCACCCAGAACGTTGTGGAGCGCCAGCTGGCCGCCGAAGTAAAGGACCGCTTCGAGCTGGGGCGCGAGGCGTTCATCGAGCGGGTCTGGAAGTGGAAGGGCGAGTCCGGCGGGCAGATCATCGGCCAGTTGAAGCGCCTGGGCGCCTCCTGCGACTGGGAGCGCGAGCGCTTCACCATGGACGCCGGCCTCTCCAAGGCGGTGCGCGAGGTGTTCGTGCGCCTGTACCAGGAGAAGCTGATCTACCGCGACAACCGCCTGATCAACTGGTGCCCGCGCTGCCATACCGCGCTTTCCGACATCGAGGTCGAGCACGAGGAGAAGGCTGGACACCTGTGGCACCTGCGCTACCCGGTGGTAGGTACCGGCGAACACCTGGTGGTCGCGACGACCCGCCCGGAAACCATGCTGGGCGACACCGCGGTGGCGGTACACCCCGAGGACGAGCGTTACGCCCACCTGGTGGGGAAGATGGTGCTCCTCCCCCTGGTCAACCGCGAGATCCCGATCATCGCCGACGACTACGTCGACCGCGAGTTCGGCACCGGCGTCGTCAAGATCACTCCGGCCCACGACTTCAACGACTTCGAGATGGGGGTCAGGCACAACCTGGACCGCATCAACGTCTTCGACGAGTCGGGCGTGGTCAACGCGGCCGGCAAGCAGTACGAGGGGATGGACCGCTTCGCGGCAAGGAAGCAGGTGGTGGCGGATCTCGAAGCCGCGGGGCTTTTGGAGAAGATCCAGGACCACGCGCTTTCCGTCGGCGGTTGCTACCGCTGCAAAACCGTGGTCGAGCCGTACATGTCGCTTCAGTGGTACGTGAAGGTCGGCCCCCTGGCCGAGCGCGCCTTGGGCGCCGTGAAGGACGGGCGCACGAAGATCGTCCCGCAGCAGTGGGAGAATACTTACTACGACTGGATGGAGAATATCCGCGACTGGTGCATCTCGCGCCAGATCTGGTGGGGGCACCGGATCCCCGCCTGGTACTGCGACCACTGTGGCCACATCACCGTGGCCAAGGAGGACCCGACCAGCTGCGAGAAGTGCGGCTCCGACGAGATCCGCCAGGAGACCGACGTGCTGGACACCTGGTTCTCCTCGGCCCTTTGGCCCTTCTCCACCATGGGGTGGCCTGAAAAGACCCCGGAGCTCGCCGCCTTCTACCCGACCTCGTGCCTCGTCACCGGCTTCGACATCCTCTTCTTCTGGGTGGCGCGCATGATGATGATGGGGCTCCACTTCATGGACGAGGTCCCCTTCACCGACGTCTATATCCATGCCCTGGTGCGCGATGCGCAGGGGCAGAAGATGTCCAAGTCCAAGGGGAACGTGATCGACCCCTTGACCGTGATCGACGCCTACGGCACCGACGCATTCCGCTTCACCCTGGCCGCCTTCGCGGCCCAGGGGCGCGACATCAAGCTCGCCGAGGAGAGGATCGCCGGTTACCGCAACTTCGCCAACAAGATCTGGAACGCCTCCCGCTTCGCCATGATGAACCTGGAGGGTTTCGAACCGAACGCCGTGGACCCGGCAACCCTCAAGCTCTCCAACGCCGACCGCTGGATCCTGTACCGGCTGAACCAGACCACGGTCTCGGTCGACTCGGCGCTCGGTTCCTTCCGTTTCAACGAGGCGGCGAGCGACCTGTACCGCTTCACTTGGAGCGAGTTCTGCGACTGGTACATCGAGCTCGCCAAGGACGACCTCTACAAGGGTGACGCCGACCGCCAAGCCGCAGCGAAATACGTGCTCTGGCTGGTGTTGGAGAACCTGCTGCGCCTTCTGCACCCGTTCATGCCGTTCATCACCGAGGAGATCTGGCAGGCGCTCCCGAAATTGGAGGGCTCCGCCGAGTCGATCATGATCTCCAGCTTCCCCACCCCCTGCGCGGAGTGGGAGGGTTACGCCGCTGCCGCCTCCGAGATGGAGCTGGTCATGGAGGTGATCAAGGGGATCAGGAACATCCGCGGCGAGATGGAGGTGGCCCCTAGCAAGCAGATTGCCGCCATCCTCGACTGCAAGTCCGAGGCGAGCCTCGCACTTTTGAAGCGCAACGAGGCCTACGTGATGAGCCTTGCCCGTCTCTCCGACCTGGGCATCGGACAGGGTATAGAGCGTCCCGCCGAGGCGAGCCTTCAGGTCGCCGGCGACGTCGAGATCATCGTGCCGCTCAGGGGTCTCGTGAACGTAGAGGAAGAGGAGAAGCGTCTTGGCAAGGAGATCGCCAAGATCGAAAAGGACATTGAATTCCTCTCCAAGAAGCTTGAGAACCCGAGCTTCGTGGAGCGCGCCCCTGCCGACGTGGTCGAGAAGGAGCGCGAGAAGATAGGCGAGTTCGCCACCAAGAAGAGGCTTCTGGAAGAGAGTCTGGAGAAGATCCAGAGGCTCAGGTAACAGCAGGGGCTGGGGGCTAGGGGGCAGGGGCTGGTGAAAACCGGTGTCTCGCCTTTCGCTAGCCCCTAGTCCCTAGCCACTAGTCCCCGGTTCACCCCGGTTTTTATTGTAGATTTTCGGTGCTTTCCAGTATACTGCTCTGCAGCCCGCTAATGAGGGGCGTACCGAGGTTACGTTGAGCATTCCCTACATCATCTATTCCAGCTTCGCCTTCATACTGGGGGGCGTGGTCGGCTCCTTCCTGAACGTCTGCATCTGCCGCATGCCCCACGGGGAATCGGTGGTCTCCCCCCCCTCGCACTGCCCCAAGTGCGATTACCGCATCCGCTGGTACGACAACATCCCGGTCCTGAGCTACCTCGTCTTGAGGGGGAAATGCCGCGGCTGCGGCGCTCCCATCTCGATTCAGTACCCGCTGGTGGAGCTTTTGAACGCCTTCCTCACTCTGGCGCTCTTCATCAGGCTCTTCCCGGTTAGGCTCATCGAAGAGGCCCCTTTTGAGGTGGTCTTGAGACAAGGGACGGTCTTCGGCATCCTGTTCGTCTTCTGCAGCGCCCTGGTCGTGGTCACCTTCATCGACCTGGAGCACCAGATCATCCCGGACGCTATCACGCTTCCTGGCATCGTCGCCGGCTTTGCCGCCTCGTTCTTCATCCCGCAGCTGGGGTGGCTCGACTCGCTGATCGGCATCGTCGCCGGCGGCGGCAGCCTGCTCTTGATCGCCTACGTCTACCAGGCCGTCGCCAAGAAGGACGGCATGGGGGGAGGGGACATAAAGCTTTTGGCCATGATGGGGGCCTTCCTCGGCTGGAAGGCGGTCATCTTCATCATCTTCACGGGGTCACTGATCGGCTCGGTGATCGGGGTGAGCGTGATGCTGGCCAGAAAGGAGAATTCCAGCCTGGCCATCCCGTTCGGCCCCTTCCTGGCAAGCGGCGCCGTCCTCTATATCTTCTACGGCGGCAGGATCATCCGCTGGTACCTGAGCATGGGAAGCTAAAGCGCCCCGCATGAAACCTACCCGGTTCAGCCTCACCTTCTATACCCTCTCCGCCCTGAGCATCATGCTGGTGCTCACCTGGGCCATGCTTTCCGTAATCTCCTTCAACACCGCCGAAAAAGACCTGCTGGACCAGAAGGGGGAAGAGGGGAGGCTGCTGGTTTCCAGCATCGTTCTTTTGCTGCCGCGCCCACTGGGGGCGCCCGAGGCCGGGTCGGCGGCGGCCAAATACCTTGAGCACCTCAAGGCGGATCGCACCTTCCGCGGTTTCCTCCTGGTCGATTCCTCCGGGCGCGACGTCTATGCCCTCTCTGATTCGGCGGGGGGAGATGCTTTCCTGCTCGGCACCTTGCGCAGCGGGCGCGGAACCTTCCAGGTATCGCCGGACGGCCTGTTTGGGCGCTGTTACCTTCCGGTCATGGAGCAGGGGAGGGCGATCGGCGCGGCGCGGCTCACCCTGTCGCTGCTTCCCGAGCGTGAGAGGCTCAAAGGGTCCCGCACCCTTTTCCTTTCCTACTTCGTTCTCGATTTCCTGCTGCTCCTGGTGGTCGGCTCCTATCTTCTATCCACAAGCGTGGTCGTGCCGATAAGGAGGCTGTTGGCGGCGACCCGCAGGATCACCTCGGGCGATTTGAGCGGCACCGTGGACATCCCCGGCAGCAAGGAGGTGGCGGAGTTGGGTGACGCCTTCAACACCATGGTGGTGGCGCTCAGGGAGAAGAGGGAGGAGGTCGAGGCCAACGTCGCCTCGCTAAACCGGGCCAACCGCGAAATTATGGAGGCGCGCAACGAGGCAATACGTTCCGAGAAGATGGCGTCCGTGGGGCTTCTGGCCGCCGGGATGGCGCACGAGATCGGGACTCCGCTTGCGGCCATCATGGGGTACAGCGGCATTCTTGCCGAGGAGCTTGCCGGCGACCCCGAGAAGTCCGATTACCTGCGCAGGATCACCGAAGAATCGAAGCGGATCGACAGGATCGTCAGGGGGCTTTTGGACTACGCCCGGCCCAAGGGAGCCCAGCGGGAAGAGATCGAGGTGCTGCCTCTTTTGGAGAAGGTGGTGGAGCTTCTGGGAGCACAGGGGGCGCTGAAACTTCTAGAGGTGACGGTAGAGGTGGAGCCTACCTTGCCGCGGCTGCACGCCGACCCGTACCAGTTGGAGCAGCTGCTCATCAACCTGATCATGAACGCAAAAGATGCGATGCCGAAGGGTGGGAAACTGCAGCTCAAGGGGTTGCGTGCAGGTGGGGGTGTCGCCATCGAGGTGGCGGACACCGGGGCAGGGATGCCGCCCGAGCATCTGCCGCTGGTCTTCGAACCCTTCTTCACCACCAAGGAACCGGGCAAGGGGACAGGGCTGGGACTTGCCATCTCCGCCAGGATAGCGGAGTCGTGCGGCGGGACGCTCACGGTGCAAAGCGATCTGGGGGAGGGGAGCCGGTTCAGGCTGACTCTGCCGGCGGGGACCCAGGGGGGCAGGGGCTAGGGGCTAGCTAGGTCAGGCAGGTCAGGCAGGTCAGACAGGAGCGGCCTTAGGAGCAAGTGTGACCGAGAAGAAGAAAATACTGGTGGTGGATGACGAGGAAAACCTGCGCCACATGCTCCAGGTCATGCTGAAAAAGCAGGGATACCTGGTGGATCAGGCGTCTGACGGCCAGCAGGCCCTGGAGAAGGCGCAACAGGGAAGCTACGACTTCATCATCTGCGACATCCGCATGCCGGTCCTGGACGGCAGGGCCTTCCTGGGCGCCTGCGGAGACGCGGCCATCAGCACCACGGTGATCATGATGTCCGCCTATGGCACGCTCGACGACGCCATCGGCTGCATGAAGCTTGGCGCCTACGACTACATCTCCAAGCCGTTCAACAGCGATGAAATCTCGCTGGTACTGAAAAAGGCGGAAGAGCGCGAACGGCTGAAGGACGAGAACCGCAGGCTGCGCGAGGAAGTGGTGCGCCGCCGCCCCTTGGGCGACATCATCAGCAGAAACGAGCGCATGGCCGAAATCGGGCGACTGGTGCTGAAGCTCTCGGAACACAAGACGTCCGTCCTCATCCTGGGGGAGTCCGGGACTGGAAAAGAGCTGGTCGCCAGGGCCCTGCACTACGGCGGAGCGCGCAGGGACGCCCCGTTCGTGGCGGTAAACTGCGGCGCGATACCCGAATCCCTGCTGGAGAGCGAGCTCTTCGGGCACGTCAAAGGGGCCTTCACCGATGCAAGCCACGATAAGATGGGCCTCTTCGAGGAGGCCGACGGCGGCACCCTCTTTCTCGACGAAATCTCCGAGCTCTCCCTGCCGCTGCAGGTTAAGCTCTTGCGCGTGCTGCAGGAGGAGGAAATCCGCCGCGTCGGTGCTGCAACTTCGCAGCGCGTGAACGTGCGCGTGGTCTCGGCCACCTCGCGCGACCTGGCGCAGGAGGTGGCGGCAGGGAGGTTCCGCGAGGACCTCTACTTCAGGCTCAACGTCTTCCCCATCTCGCTTCCCGCACTGCGGGATAGGATCGAGGACGTCCCGCTCCTGGTGGACCACTTCCTGGAAAAACACGGCGAGAGGATGGGGATCACCGGCGTGCGCCCAAGCCCGGAGACGCTGCAGGCCCTGGTACGCTACCGCTGGCCGGGAAACGTGAGGGAGCTGGAGAACTGCATCGAGCGCGGCCTGGTGCTTTGCGAAGCCGGCGTACTCGGGCTTTCGTGCCTTCCGGAGAGCGTGCGACGCGGGGTAGGGATCGAGAGACGCGCTACCGACCTCCCCGAATCGCTTTCGATAAAGAAGGGGGCTGAGTCGCTGGAGCGCGCGCTCATCGTGCGCGCCCTGGAACAGACCGCAGGCAACAGGACCCGCGCCGCGAAGCTCCTGGAGATAAGCCACCGGGCGCTTTTGTACAAGCTGAAGGAGTACGATCTGGGGTGACCGGCGGCGCGTCTCCCTGATGGCGCTCAGGCTGAAGTAACCGGACTTTTTGCATACCTCTTGCTTTTACTATGAAAAAAATGCATAGTTTCCGCCGGGGTCACCCGTGGGGCAGTTCGCAACTCCTGAGAATTGCTGCTCATCGCTCCCCCCGTTAACCTGTCCAGCCGGCGGCATGATAGTTGCTGCATTCCCAGCGCCCAGAACCGTTAAAAGAGGTCATATACATGTCTTGGTTGAAAAATCTCAAATATCTCATCGCCGCAGCATCCGCTCTCGTGCCCCTGGCACTTTTCGTCCCTGCCTTTGCCATGTCTGAAGGCTGCGGTGGCGAGTGCGCCTCGTGTCACTCGATCACGGTACAGGAGGCGGGCACGCTTCTGAAGGGGATCGGAGTGGTCAAGGATGTGAAGCCCGCGCCGGTGCGGGGGCTGTACGAGGTTACCTTCGAGCAGCAGGGTAACACCGGCGTAGCCTATCTCGATTACGGCAAGAAGTACATCATCGCCGGCCAGGCGTTCGACATCGCATCCAGGCAGCCGGTGGGGGCCAACGCGCCGGCCGCAAAGCAGCAGGAGCGGCTCGATCCCGCGACCCTTTCCACAACTGATGCGCTGGTGATGGGAAACCGCGACGGTAAGAAGAAGCTCTTCGTTTTCACCGATCCCGAGTGCCCCTACTGCGCGAAGATGCACGGCGAGCTGAAGAAACTGGTCGAGTCGGAGCCGGACCTTGCCATCTACGTCAAGCTCTTCCCGCTCAAGATGCACCCAAAGGCCTACGACAAGGCACGGGTGATCGTGGCTAAAAAGTCGCTGGAACTGCTGGAGAATTCCTTTGCCGGCAAGGCGCTTCCTGCTGCCACGGAGGCGACGCCCAAGAAGCCGGTGGATGATACCATCCGTTTCGCCGCCGCGGCCGGGATCAACGCGACCCCGACCCTGGTACTGCCAGACGGGCGCATCTTCCCCGGGTACAAGGACGCGGCCGCGATGCGCCAGTTGCTGCAGTAGTCACAGCAAACCCAGGTACGGCGTCCATCGCGCGGCCAACCTGGATGAAGTTTTAAAACGAATCACAACGCAACAGATGGGGTGATGACCATGAATAGGGCAGGAATTATCTTGATAGCCGCTTTGGTATTGACCATGTTAGGGGGGGCACCTTCTTTCGCCCAGTCCGAGCGGGAGGATGTGGGAAGGGTTATCTCCATGAACGGGTCCCATCTGGTCCTGCAGTTGGCTGACGGTGATAGGCTTCGCCTCGGCGTAGACGGCGCCACCAAGATCTTCCTTGAGGATACCCGCGTCCGGGTGAAGCGGCTACTTCCCGATACGAAAGTGAGGGTCAGCCACAAAGACGGCCATGCAGCTGCAATCTTCGTAAAGGCGGTGCCCAAATGAAACGCTTACTGGTCATCCTTTTCACCCTTGTCACCCTCGCCTGGTCGGCAGGTGTTGCCCTGGCAGATCCCGCAATCGTCGATACCAGCCCTGACAACGGCGCCACCAACGTCGACCCGATAAGCCTCAACGAGATCTGGGTGGAGTTCAACGACTTCACCATGGACAAGAGCAGCTTCACCGGAAGCAACGCCGGGAGGGTCTCCGTAGACAACGGAGCTACCTACACCGTGAGCAAGGTGGACGGCGACTGGCCCTGGAACTCCGGTGACTTCATCAAGATCACGCTCACCAAGGACCTCAACTACAGCACCACCTACACCGTCATCATCGACTACCGCGTCAAGAACAAGGACGGCGAGAGGCTGGGCTCGAGCAGCGCCTCGAACTACGTTTTCAGCTTCACTACGAAGCCGAAACCGTCCACGGACACTACTCCGCCGGTGATAGAATCCACCTCGCCCGTCAGCAGCGCGGTGGACGTGCCGGTCACCGCGGTGATAACGGCTACCTTCAACGAGGTGATGAACGCCACCACCATCAACAGCACCAACTTCAAGATCAACAACGGAGCGGTTGCCGGGACAGTAACCCTCGACGCCAGCGGTAAGGTGGCCACCTTTACCCCAAGCTCCAACCTGAGCTCGTTCACCACCTACACGGCCACGGTCACAACCGGCGTGCGCGACGCGGCGGGTAACGCCCTGGCCAGCGAGTACTCCTGGAACTTCCGCACCATGGCGGTGGACAACGTCCGTCCCACGGTCACCGCCGTCAGCCCCATCGCCGGGGCCACCGGCGTCGACCCCGCGGCCGTGATAACGGCCACCTTCAGCGAGGCGATGCGGGACACAACCATCATCAGCGCCAACGTCACGGTCAGCGGCGGGGTGACCGGCACGGTAAGTTACGACCCAGGGACCTGGACCCTCTCGTTCGCGCCCTCGGGTCCCCTTGCCAACGGGACGAACTACACCGTGACCATCTCCACCGGCGTCACCGACCTCGCCGGCAATGCAATGGCCTCTGCTAAGAGCTGGACCTTCACCACCAGGGCGGCCGCCACGCCGCCGCCGCTAAACGACTATTGCCAGATCCCCCCGTACGTCACCAGCACGAACAACATGGTGAAGCCAAACGTGCTGCTCGTGGTCGACAACTCGGGGAGCATGTATGAGTTCGCCTATAAAAATCCGAACACCGGCAACAGCTCGTACGACACCAGCTACACCCCCGCGAAGAGCTACTACGGTTACTTCGACGAGAAGAAGATGTACCTGTACTCGGGAGGGGCATTCGTTCCCGACACCTCCACCTCGACGGTCACCGACACCACGCAGTTTTTATCAGGCAACTTCCTGAACTGGCTCACCATGCGGCGCGTAGACGTGGTCCGGAAGGTACTGGTTGGTGGTAAGATGACCCCGCGCGTAGGCACCGGCCGCTACCTCTACCCTGCCGACTCCCCGGACCGAGACTTCTACAAGAGCTACAACAACGTGAAGTACACCATCCAGGCGGGCGCCTCCACCGAGGTGATCAAGGACACCACCCACAACGTGACCTATAACCTGAAGATCGCCATCGGGGACGAGGGTAGCAACCAGGATGAAGGGTTGGTGCCTAAATATTCCAACCTGATCAGCTTCGGGATCATGTTCTTCAACGACGGCTACAAGTACGAAAACTCGATCAACAACGTACGCGACGGCGGGTACGTGGCCGCCGATCTCGGCACGACAGGAAGCGACCTGGTCACCAAGATCGAGAGCACCGATCCCACCACCTGGACCCCGCTGGGCGAGACTCTCTACGAGGCGACCAGGTACTTCCAGGCCGGGACCAGCGCCTACAACGGCGGGACCTACTCCGGCAAGGACCCGATCACTTACGCCTGCCAGAAGAACTTCGTACTGATCCTGACCGACGGGGAATCAACCAAGGACCAGAACATCCCGGGCGGCTCGACCAGTTACTCCGGAAAGGTCACCGACAGCAGCTTCAACGTGAGGAGTTGGATGGACAGCATCGCCACCCAGGAGGGGTATGCCAGCCAGTACAACTCCAGTGCCAACACCGACGAAGGGACCTACTACCTCGAAGGGGTTGCATACTGGTCGCACCTGACGGACATGCGCTCGGCAACCCTCGGCAAGAGCGATATTCCAGGGAAGCAGAACCTCACCATCTATACGGTCTTCGCCTTCGACGACTCTGCCATCGGCCGCGACATCCTGAAGAAAACGGCCAAGTACGGCGGGTTCAACGACTACGACTCGACCGGTAAGCCGGACAAGGTCTCCAAGTGGGACCAGGACGGCAATGGGATCCCCGACACCTTCTACGAGGCCTCCGACGGAGGGCTTCTCGCCGCCTCGCTGCAGAAGGCGTTCAACGACATCCTTGCGCGCGTCTCCTCGGGTACAGCCGCCTCCATCCTCAGCAACAGCGAGGGGAGCGGGGCCAACATCTTGCAGGCCGTGTTCCACCCCAGGAAGTACTTCGACAACCAGACTTCCGCCGACTGGATCGGCGAGATGCACAACATGTGGTACTACGTCGACCCCTTCATCAAGAACTCCTCCATCCGCGAGGACAGCGACTACGTGCCGGCGAGCCCGGCCCCGGCTCACTTCCTGAACCTCGGCACGGACAAGGTGATCAACTTCTACTTCAACACCGATCAGGCAAAGACGCTGGTCAAGCGCTACTCCGACGCCAGGGGGGACGGCAAGCCTGATCTGGACACCAACGCGGATGGCGTCGCCGATTCCTACACCCCGGTGGACGAGATCGACGCCGACAGCGTCAAGAGCATCTGGAAGGCCGGCAGGCAGCTCTGGAGCCGCTCCTCTTCGAGGAGCATCTACACCCAGCTCGACGGGAGCCTCACCAGCTTCACCGGCCTGGATACCACGGACACGAACATCCAGCGACTGCTGCAGGCGGCGAACAAGACCGAGGCGGACAAGATAGTCTCCTACATCTCGGGCACCGACCAAAGCGGCTTCCGCAGCCGGACCGTCAACATCGGTGGCGTCACCGGCACCTGGCGCTTGGGTGACATCGTCTCCTCGACCCCGAGGCTGCAGTCGTCGGTGAAGCAAAACGTCTACAACATGCTTCCGCCTAGAGGGTACGGCGACAAGTCTTACGGGGACGACTACACCAGGAAGGGGTACATCTATACCTCCTCCTACACCAACCGCGGCATGGTGTACGTGGGTGCGAACGACGGGATGCTGCATGCCTTCAAGCTGGGGCTTTTGGACGTCAGCGCTTCCGGCGACCGCAAGGCGAAGCTTTCCGGCGAGGGGCTGGGCGAGGAGCAGTGGTCCTTCATCCCGAAGAACGCGCTCCCTTACCTTAGGTACAACACGGACCCCGCTTACAACCACATTTATTACGTCGACGGCAACACTACGATCAACGACGTCACCATGGGGAGACCGGCCGGCTGCACCAGCAACTACTGGGACTGCACCAGGGACGTAGAGAACGGGACCAACTGGCGCACCGTCCTCATCTCCAGCATGGGCCTTGGAGGCGCGTCGAAGATCGCGGGAAGCGGGTGCAAAGGGACCACCTGCGTGGAAACCCCGATCACGGACCCGGCTAACGGCAGCCTTGGGGTCGGCTACTCCTCTTACTTCGCCCTCGACATAACCAATCCCAACAGCCCTTCGCTTTTGTGGGAGTTCGGCAAGCCGGGCCTCGGCTTCTCCACCAACGGCGCCGCGCTGGTGAAGATCAGCGCCAGGAAGGCGGACGGGGTAACGCCGGATCTGACCAAGAACGGGAAGTGGTTCGCGGTGCTCGCTTCCGGACCGACCGGACCGATCGACACCGCGCTGCACCGGTTCAAGGCGACTAGCGACCAGAAACTGACCATCTACGTGCTTAACCTGGCCGACGGGACCGTAGCCGCTACCATCGACACGCTAACCGACGGGACGCAGCTCACCAACGCCTTTGCCGGGACCATCAACAACTCCGTGGTCGACACCGACCGGTGGAACAGGAACGCACCCGGTCACTACCAGGACGACGCGCTCTACATGGGCTACAGCCAGCTTTCCGGCACCTCCTGGACCGGCGGGGTGCTGCGCCTGATGACCGGAGAGAACCCCGACCCCACTACCTGGAAGCTCAGCAAGGTGATCGACGGCATCGGGCCCGTGACCACCAACGTGACCAGACTGCAAGACCGCGTGAACCATAACCTCTGGCTCTACTTCGGCTCGGGGAGGTACTACTACAGCCAGGACGACAACGACGCCACCAGGCTGGTCGCAGCCCTCAAGGAGCCTTGCTACGACGCGACCAAGGATGGGCTCACCCCGACCTGCACCACCAAGAAAAGCCTGTCCAACATGACCAACCAGTCCACCTCCTTTAGCACGGTGACCAACGACGGGTGGTACATCAACCTGGCGCCGGTCGACACCACGCACCAGTTCGGCGCGGAGAGGATGATCGCCGATCCGACCGCGATAGGGAACGGGGTGGTCTACTACACCACCTTCGCTCCCACCACCGACCCCTGCAGCTTTGGAGGGAAGTCGTACATGTACGCCTTGCAGTACAACTCGGGCGACGTTCCCAAATGCAGCCAGATAGGGGACGCCATAGCACTGGTGCAGCTCTCCACTGGCGCCTTCCAGGAGATACACCTGAAGGACGCCATCGGCTGCCGCGACAAAAACGGCACGTTCGTCCCGCCGCTCACCCCGCAGGATACGCAGGTGAACCCGGCGGGGTACACGCCGCCACCGGGGAAAAGCTACTCGATGGTAGGGAAGCCGCCGGGCGACCCCTCGCCGATCGTGACCAACGCGAACCTGAAGCCGGTGAAACGGATCTTGCACATCCTGGAGCACTGACGCTCTAAAGGAAAAGGACCATCTCGATGGCCGAACCGTCAAAAAGACGCCGAGAAACAGGGTTCACCCTGGTGGAGTTGATCGTCATCATGGGGATTCTCACCGTTCTCCTCTCCCTTGCCACCTTGGAGTTCAAGAAGTACTCCGTCAAGTCGGCGATAGAGGGACAGACCCGGGTTATGATGTCGGATCTGACCAAGATCCGCAGCGAGGCGCTGTTCGAGAAGCGCAAGCGCGCGGTGAAGTTCACCTCCTCCACCTTTTCGGTCTACTCTTCGGAGGTCTCCACCGTGAGCCCCGTACAGACCAAGTCGCTCAGTTATCCGCTGGCGCTGACGAACGTTCCTGACCCTCTGGTGTTCACCGGCAGGGGGGTGCTGGAAGGGGTCGACGACGGTGCTGTCGTTTGCGTCGGACCGGCAGGAAACGAAGCCACCATCGACGCCATCGTCTTCAACACAACGCGGGTGCAAATAGGAAAAAGAAATGGAACCAATTGCCAGACAAGCGACATCGAAACTAAATAATGGCGGCTTCACGCTGATCGAGGTGATGGTCTCCATCGTCATCGTACTGGTCGGCCTGCTGGGGCTGGTGCAGGCGATGGGGGTGGCCACCTCCTACAACCTCAAAAACCTGTTGAGGGACGAGGCGGTATTGATCGGAGAGGAACAGATGGCGGATCTTTTCCGCCGCCCGGAGTCAGCCCAGATCACCTCCGATTCCAAGTCGGTCACCAGCCGGATACGGGGTGGAGGCAGCACCTACAACGTCACCAGGAGGGCGACGAAGGTGCTGAATACGTCCAGTTACCAATTGACGGTCAACGTCGGTTGGACTCATAAGCAGGTTCCTTACCAGTACGAAGTACAGGCGATGCGGACCTATAACGCGGACGGGAACTGACATGGCAAACAGCAAAGGCTTCACACTGGTTGAATTAATCGTCGCCATGGGGATATTCGTGGTCATCATGGCCATGGCCGGATATGGATTCGAACGGGTGATCGCTACGACGGGGCAGCAGTCGAGGTCCGCGCAGAGTAACTTCGAAGGGGTTGTGGGGCTTGAGATGCTCAGGTACGACATCGAGCATGCAGGCTACGGCGTTGCCTGGACCTTCCAGAACTACTCTTCGGAGATAAAGTTCCGCAATCTCGGGGGGACCACCGACCATGAACTGATAGCGGATGCTAACGCGCCGCTGGACGGCTTCGATTCCACAACCCTTAATGCCACGCGGGCGAAAAACATCCAGCCTTTTGCCGCCGGGACCGCCACAAAGGAGGTCAACCATACAGCTGTTACCAACGCCGCCGGAGGCCCGGACTATCTGGTCATCCGCTCCACTGTCTCTTCCCTCGATGACTCGGCGAGAAAATGGAGCTACGTGAACTACTCCGCCGACAGTTCATCGAACCTGAGCTACATGAAGCGTTGGGAGAGCGGTGATAACCTGAGCTCCAACGATCGGATCATCACCGTCCTCTCCACCTTCACCACCGACGGGAAGGAAAAAAAGATACTGCTCCAAGATGGCGCAGACAACTTCGAGCTGAACTTGACCGGAACTGGCGCGATGCCTGCCGGGGACGCCTTCAAGCCCGCCTCGCCTGCCGACATCGTGGTGGCCTACGGGATCAGGTCGGCGGCCGCCTCTGCCTTGCGCATGCCGTACAACAGGACCGACTACTACGTCACCCGACCCGACAGCGGGATGCCAACCAACTGCAACCCCGGCACCGGAATCCTTTACAAGGATATGGTGAGCCACGCCACCGGAGGTTTCGAGACCCCCTATCCGCTCATGGATTGCATAGGTGACATGCAGGTCGACTTCGAATACGACCCCAATGATGACGGGATCGTAACTCATCTTCCTCCTGCCCTTCTGACGGCGAAAACTGCAGAGGAAATGCGCCTGCACCTCAAAAACATCCGCATCTACATCCTCACGCACGAGGGGAAGATGGACAAAAGCTACCGGTATCCCGGCGACAGCATACATGTCGGGGACCCGAACAAGGCTTCATCGGGGCGTACCCTTACCTCCAGCGAAATGAGCACCCTTTTTAGCAGCAATTGGAGAAACTACCGGTGGAAAATATACACAATGGTGATACGCCCCAAGAATCTGGCCCAGTAGCGCTCGGAGAAGGAGAAGTGGGGATGAAGATCCTGAAAAACGAAAAGGGGGTGGCGCTGGTTACCTCGCTTATGCTGACGCTCATCTCCTTGGGGATGGTGATGGCGCTGCTGCAGCTCGTGCTGATGCAGACGAAGATCTCCGGAGCCCACAAGCGGTACAAAAACTCGCTGGAGGCGGCGCACGGCGGGGTGCAACTGATAGCCAAGGAGATCATCCCTATGCTGTTCAGCGACACTCCCGATCCCAAGGCGACGCTCACGTCGCAGTTCGCTGCCATCGAGCTCGACACTTCTTCCAACGAATGCCTGAAGCAAAAGCTCACTTCGCCTACGGGAAACTGGACCGCCTGCGGCGCCGGCAGCACGAGCTTGGACCCGAAAACGGGGTGGGACATGACCTTCAAGCTCCCGGGGACCACGGGCACCGGATATCAGGTTTATGCGAAGATCGTGGACAGCAAGCCCGGCAACTCCGACATGTCCGGCGTGCTCAATTTGGACAGCGGAGCTGGAGTTACCGGCAGCAGTCCCGCCGTCGACCCCATGCACCAACCAGCCATCTACCGCATCGAGACCGAGGGGGAGAGCACCACCAACTCCAAGGAAAAGGCTGAACTCACTGTCTTCTATTCTTACTGAGGCGACGACGGCTCCCGGCTGAGCAGCTTTCTTCCAATGGTTTTCCATCCTCACAAGACCCTCTTTCACAAGAGGGTCTTTCTTTTTTCGGCCTAAACCTGCTTCCTCCGCGGGTTCCCGAAATATCCACCTCTCCTTTTTTTTCTCGGCCTTGATGCTAATATTGGAAAGTTCAAATTTTGGCTGCGCACGGCCCTCGCCCTGTGCGGTTTAGAGGCGGAGGGATTGCGATGCGTTCGCGCGGCTTCTCACTGATTGAGCTGCTCATGATAATTGGCATCCTCTCCATCCTCTACGCCATCGGGACGCTCAGCTTTAACGCCTACCAGAAACGCTACCGGGCCGAGGCCCAGACAAGGTTTCTCTTCTCCGAGATTCAGAAGGCACGCGTCGACGCCATCTGCCAGAGAAGAGGGACCAGGGTCAAGGTCTACCGCGACCGTTTCGAGCTGTACTCCACTCACCAAGACGACACCAGCGGCATTCAGCCGATGCAGAGCTATCCGCTCCGGTTCCCGGTGGTTTGGAGCCGAGAGGGGGAACAGCACATCATCGACTTCGAAGCACAAGGGACGATCGACGAGGAGCCGCGGAATATTCCCAACACTACCAACAGCTCCGCAGGCTCTATCTGTCTTGAGGATAGTAATGTCACGGGGGGGGGTGGACAGCATCACAATCTCCACCACCAGGATCAGGGTGGGCAAAAGGGGGCATGGAAATGATTGCGCCAGCGACTACATCACGTTCAAGTAGCCACGGCTTCACTTTGATTGAGGTACTGATGGCGATGCTGGTGCTCACCGTCGGACTCCTTGGGCTATTGCAGTCGCTGCAGCTCGGCTACCGGCAAAGTGTACGCGACCGCGCTCGGGATGAGGCTGTCCAAATTGCTGAGGAGAAAATGCATGACCTGCGCAGGTCCAAGTATGAGGAAATAGCTGACAAAATGGAGGAGGTAAGCAAAACGGTCGGTGGAGTCGATGTACCATTCCAGATCGTCAAGACGGTAGAGGTCATCCGTTCCGACGGAGAGACTGCGAAGAAACTAAGGGTGACTGTGTCGTGGACCGCCAACGGGGAGCGCTTCAGCCATGAGATTTTTACTCTGAGAACCGGGAGGTCCGATGGGCAAGAGTAGCAACATCGTGGCGCGGGGTTATACCATCGTGGAGTTGATGGTCGTTATGCTGATCTTATCGGTTGTAATGACCCTGATCAGTGTGTCCTTTTCCAGGATGGTGCGCGGTTCCAGCCATCTCTTGAAAAATGCAGAAACTGACATCGGGGGGCTCATTGGGCTGGAACTTATGCGCAGCGACTTGGAACTTGCTGGCTTCGGACTTTATTGGAGTGGACCTGGTGGCGGCGCCCCCAACATAAGCTATAATGAGGCCCTCGACGATCTTGTGTTGGTGAACAGCTGCTCTAAAGGCTGTCCGAATGCCAAGCCCTCACTGTTCGACGACAGCACCTACCTCAAAGACCGCTACATCCCGAGGGCGTACCGGGTCGGCAACAATGTCGGCTACAACAGTTCCGACTACATGGTGCTAAAGGGAACGGCATTGGGAACAAACAAAGTATCCCGTGTCTGGGGCTACCTCAACTATGGTAATGGCAATGTGGTTGCTTCACCCCGCGACGCTTCAGGTGCTACCTTCCAAAGCGGGTACCGCACCATCGTGCTCAAAAGCGAGATCGCTGGAGAAAGAGAGATGCGGGAACTAGTGCTAGACAAGGATGACAAAGATCAAACGATTTTCACCGCTTCCTATCGCTCTTCTTTTGATAAGGGAATGTTCACCCCCAAGAACCCGGGGGACAACTTCCTGGTCTACGGGGTAGACAAGCCCGACGATTACGACCAAACGTTGCCGCTCCGATTTCCATTCAACAGAGCAGACTACTATATCAACCGCCCGGAGAAGATATCCTCGGCCTGTGCTCCCGGGACCGGCGTCCTCTACAAGGCTGTAATTACCCAGACCGGCAGGCCGGCGTATTACCCGATCCTGGATTGTGTCGCCGACATGCAGGTGGTGCTTTATATGGACAAAGACAACAATGGCCAGATCGATTACCATCCCGATGCCGAGGAATTGAACGCACTGGACACCCAAGATGAGTTGAAGGAGATCCGGGTCTACATTCTCGCGCAGCAGGGACGAAGGGACGACAGCTATAGTTACCCCGTCGCAGATCCCGAGCGGGCTATCATCGTCGGCGACCGGGACCTGATGGAGAACCCGGACGCCGCCTACGGGAGCGTCTGGAGCTCGAGCAAAATGGCCGCCACGTTCGGCCGCAACTGGCGCAATTACCGCTGGAGGCTCTACACCATCGTGGTGCAGCCCAAAAACCTGTAGCAGGGGAGGGGAGCATGGCAATCCTTCGCTCTGAGGGAGGGGCGGCGCTGATAACGGCACTGATGCTCACCATGCTGACGCTGGTGATCGCGCTGACCCTGCTCACCATCATCACGGCGGAAACTCGTGTTTCAGGCAGCCAAAAGCGTTACCGCAGTTCTCTCGCGGCGGCCCAGGGGGGGGTGGAGCTCCTGACGGCTGAGATCGTGCCCAGGTTGTTCCAGTCGTGGTCGGCAGACCTGGAGAAAGACTACTTAACCAAACTGGAGAAGGACTACTCGTCGATCGAGCTGCAACTGCAGGACGGCGAATGCCTGAAGCAAAAGCTGGAAGAACCTGCTGACCGCTGGAACAAGTGCAGCACGGCCCAGGCTTCCACCGACCCCGCGCAGGCCCCGGACGTCTCTTTCCGCCTGGCCGGGGACGCGCCGGCAAAAGGATTCGTCGTCACCTCAAAGATAATCGACACAACACCAGGCAACTCCGACTCCAGCGGCAACGATCTGCTCGACCCGGGAGGCTCGGTCACCAGTAATGACCAGATCGTCCGTCCGCGACACGTACCCGCCATGTACAACCTTTCCGTGCAGGGGGTCCGTGAAGAGGTGGGATCCCGCGAAAAGGCTCGACTTTCAGTACTTTACGCCTACTGATCACCGTTTTGCCCCTAGCCTTCACATGACCGCCCTCCCTATCCAGAGGGCGCTTCTGATTGCAACCCGAACTTCGATGTTTTGATCACGAACCATTTTTTTCTGCAGCCGCCGCGCGTCTGAGTCAGGGATAACTCTCAGTGATGCTGCTTGTACCTCTTTGCAATATAATTACATATAACTTGAATTAATTTCTTGACTTTTCTTTCTTTTAGTGTAGATCTTTAGCAAAATTTGTTATGTCTGTCTTAACCGGTGCCTACCATGATCATGAATAGCGTCAAAAAACTGCGGGAAGAGCGACTGATGAGCAAGGCGGAGCTGGCGCGCCTTGCGGGTGTGTCGCCTATCACCATCGACCGGATCGAGCGGGGAGAGGATTGCAGGATGGAAACCAAGCGCAAGATCCTGCTTGCCCTTGGCTTTTCACTCTCCGACAAGAACAAGGTATTTCAGGATTAGCGGGAATAGGACCACACGATGCTTTTCTCAAAGAAGAAGGACATAGTAGGGGTCGACATCGGATCCAGCGCAGTGAAGCTCGTGCAGCTGCGCCCGGGGAAGGGTGGCTACCAGCTGGTTAAGATTGGGATCGCGCCGCTTCCGGCCGAGGCCATCGTCGACAACACTCTCATGGACAGCTCCTCCATCGTGGAGGCGGTGAAACAGCTTCTCTCCGGCCTTGGGGTCAAGGCGAAGGAAGCGACCTGCTCCATCTCCGGCAACTCGGTGATCATCAGGAAAATCTCGCTCCCGGTGATGCCGGTCGAAGAGTTGGAGGACCAGATCCACTGGGAGGCCGAGCAGTACATCCCCTTCGACATCAACGACGTCAACGTCGATTTCCAGATACTTTCGCCCGACGAGCAGGACCCCTCGAAGATGAACGTCCTTTTGGTCGCCAGCAAGAAGGACATCATAAACGACTACCTCTCTGTGTTTGCCGAGGCGGGACTGAAGCTGGTGGTAGTGGACGTCGACTCCTTCGCGGTCCAAAACGCCTTCGAGGCGAACTACCCGGCGGACCCGGACCAGGTGGTCGCCCTGGTCAACATCGGCGCCAGCATCTTCAACCTCAACGTCATACGCGACGGGGTTTCGCTCTTTACCCGCGACGTGCAGATGGGGGGAAACCTCTATACCGAGGAGATCCAGAAGCAGTTCGGCATCAGCAGCGATCAGGCGGAGCAAATGAAGCTTTCGGCCGCAGGCGGGGGAGACCCTAGGCTTGCCGAGACGCTGCAACGAGTGAACGAGACCATCGCCCTGGAGATGCGCCGCTCCCTGGACTTCTACAATTCCACCGCGGGCGAGGGACGGATCACCAAGGTGTACCTTTCCGGCGGCGCCGCTAAGACGGCGTTCCTTATGGAAGCGGTGCAGCAGCGGCTGGCTTTGCCGGTGGAAATGCTCAACCCGCTCTTGAAGGTGGCGGTGAACGAGAAGGATTTCGACCGCAAGCACCTTGACGAGATCGCGCCGCTGATGACGGTGGCGGTAGGGCTTGCGACGAGGAGGGTCGGGGACAAATGATCAAGATAAACCTCCTCCCCTTGCGGGCATCCAAGAAGAAGGAAACGATCCGGCAGCAGGTTTCGATACTGGTGATCTCCGTGGTGGGGGTCCTCGTCGTAGCGCTCAGCTTCTACGGCGTCCTGCGCGGCAGGATCTTGGCGACCACGGCCGAGATTGCCAGCTCCCAATCCGAACTCGCCTCGCTCAAGGCGAAGATCGGCACCATCGACAACATCAAGAAACTGCAGGTGGAAGTTAAGAAGAAGCTCGACGTCCTGAACCAGTTGCGCCGCGCCAAGACCGGTCCCGCTGCGAGGCTCGCGGCCCTGTCCGATTCGCTCCCCCCAAAGTTGTGGCTCACCAGGTACTCCGAGAACGGCAACAACGTCACTATCGGAGGCGTTGCCATGAGCGAGGAGCTGATCGCGATCTTCATGAAGAGCCTGCAGGCTTCAGGTGCCTTCAGCAACGTCGAGCTGGTGGTTTCCGAGCAGAACGAGACGGCCGGCGTCAAGGCGAAACGCTTCGAACTGCAGGTCCAGATCGCGCAACAAAAGCCGTAACTAAACCAACTCTGAAGCAGAGGCCTTGCCATGGATCCACAGATAGAGAAGTTGCTCAAGCTCCCGACCAAGGAGAAGGTCGCCCTGCTCGCCTTGGTGCTGATCGTTGAGGGGGGCGCCCTTTTCTACGGGCTGCACCGCCCTAAGATGAATGAGCTGAAGGAGCTCAAGACGAAGCAGGAGGAGCTGCAGAGGCAGATTCAGGAAAACCGTTCCATCGCCAACAACCTGCCGCGCTTCAAGGCGGAATACGAGCAGCTCAAGAAGGATCTGGACAACGCACTCACCGAGCTTCCCAACCAGAAAGAGATCCCGTCGCTTCTGACCAGCATCTCCAACCTGGGTAAAGGGGCCGGGCTCGACTTCCTGCTGTTCAGGCCCAAGCCCGAGGTCCCCAAGGACTTCTACGCCGAGGTTCCTGTGGATATAGCCGTGGCTGGGACCTATTTCCAGGTTGCCGACTTCTTCGTCGCGATAGGGAAACTGCCGCGTATCGTCAACATCACCAACGTGACGGTCTCTGATATCAAGGAGAGCAACGGGCGGACCAACCTGAAGGTCAGCTGCCTGGCCACCACCTTCCGTTTCCTCGACCCTAAAGAGAAAAAAAATGAGAAAAAGCCTAAATAGTACCGCGCTGATGTTGCTGCTCGTGGCTCTTTGCGGCGCTGGCTGCAAGAAGGAAGAGGCCCCGCCTCCGCCGCCTGCCAAACCCCGTCCGGCGCCCCAGCCCAAACCGGCTCCGCTCCAGGCTCAGCTCTCGTCGGCGACCAATACCGGCGCCTCGCTTGACTTCAGCAAGAAGACGGACCCGTTCAAATCGCAGGCCCCTGTGGTGGCGAAGCCTCAGCCGGGATCTCAGGGGCCCGGGGGACGAGGCGGTGTGTCGGCCCCATCGGGGGACGTGCTTCCGATCCAGAGCTTCGAGGTGACGAAGTTCAAGGTTGCCGGGATCATCGCCGGTCTCAGGGAGAACCAGGCGCTGGTAATCGACCCCAACGGCAAAGGTTATGTAGTGCGGACAGGTATGGCGATCGGCAACGCCAACGGCCGCATTTCCAGAATCACCTCCTCGAGCGTGGAGGTGGTGGAGCGTTACCGCGATGGCGGTGGCCGCACCAAGAGCAGGACTATCGTGCTTACGCTGCCCAAGAAAAGGTAAGGAGCGTTTCAGATGACAAGGTACCAGTGCAGAATTCTATGTCATGCCATGGCACTCATCGTTTTGGTGGCGTTTTCCGCCGGCTGCGTCAAGCGTATGACCGCAGCGAACGAGCCTGCCCAGGCAGAGGCCTCCGCCTTTGCGACACTTAAGTCGGTGACGGTGTCCCCAGACGCCAGCAGCGTGGAGCTCGCCAGCGACAAGCCCCTCACCTACACCTCCTACAAGGGGGGGGATCCGACGCAGATCATCGTCGACATCTCCCAAACCGAGCCGGGAGCCGTGGCCTCTCCCATCGAGGTCAACCGCGGCAACATCAAGCGGATCGAGCTCGAGCGCCAGCCGGTGGGTGGGAGCGTGGTGACGCACCTGACCATCGTCCTCACAAAGGACGTGGACTTCGCTGTCGCCACCGACCCCTCTGACAAGAGCAAGCTCAAGATCTATCTCCCGGTCGTGGAGCCTGAGGTGAAGGCCGAACCGGCCGAAGCCAAGGAAGCGCCGCTTGCCGAGAGCAAGATCGAGGAGAAGACCCTGACGCCCCCCGCAGCGGCACCCGTTGCCGAGGCGAGCGCCGCCCCCGTTAAAGCTGAAGCTGCGCCTGCAGCGCCCGCGGCGCCTGCTCCGGAAGCGAAGGCGACCCCCGCTCCGCAGAAGGCCGGCGGTGCAGATGGCGGACGCGGTTTGAACGCGGTGATCCCGGGGGCGGACGGGGTGGAGCTCTCTATCCAGGGCGGGGTGCAGACCTTCAACTCCTTCAAGTTGACCAAACCCGACCGCATCGTCCTTGACCTCTTCAAGGTCAAGAACTCGCTTTCCCAGAACGTGATACCTGTCAACGCCTTTGGCATCGCCAATGCCAGGGTGGGATCGACCCCCGACAAGGTGCGCGTGGTGCTGGACGCCGCTGGCGACAGCCTCCCCCCGTACGAGGTGGTGAAGAGCGATCTCGGCGTGAAGATCAGGCTCAAGGGAAAGGCCCCGGCCGGCGCCAAGGCTCAGGCTTCTGAGCCCCCGGCAGCGGCGCCCGCTCCGGCACCGGTTGCCCCGCGTGCCGTCCCGGCGCCTCCCGCCGCCAAGGTAAAGACCGAAGTTCCCCATTCGCGCCTCACCAAGGGTGCGCTGGAAGGTATCGAGTTCAAGGTGGTAGACGGCGTCTCCCGCGTCTCCATGAAGCTTTACGGGACCTGCGAGCCTGGGCAGCCTGTGCGCGGGCCCCAGGGGGTTACGCTCAGCATCGCCAACTGCCAGGTTCCCAAGCAGTTGCAGCGTGCGCTCGACACCACCCAGTTCGGCACTCCGGTGCTTTCGGTGACGCCCTACCAGGTTAAGGCCAAAGGGAGCCCGGTCACCAAGGTGCTGGTCAAGCTGCGCGGCAACCCCGAATTCAGCACCAGCCGCAAGGGAGACCTCCTCCTTTGGGACTTCGTGAATCCTGGTCCTGTGGCGGTTCCCAAACTCCCCGCCGCACCGCCTGCACCGCGGACAAAGGCCCCGGCCGAGCCTAGGGTCGCCGAGGAGCTGGTCCCGACGCCCGCGCGCACCAGCGACGAGATAGCGATTCCGCTTCCCAGTGATCGCCCGGCCAAGAAGGTGTACACGGGGAGGAGGGTGACCCTCGAATTCTCCGACGCCGACGTCAGGAAGATCTTCCAGCTGATCGCCGAGGTCAGCAACCTCAACTTCCTCATCGCCGATGACGTCACCGGGACCATCAGCATCAAGCTGGTCAACGTCCCCTGGGACCAGGCGCTAGACGTCATCCTGGACGCCAAGGGGCTAGCCATGGTGCGCCAGGGGAACATCGTTCAGATCAAGCCCCGGTCCAAGATGCAGAACCAGGCCGACGAGGAACTCGCGGCGAAGAAGGCGGCCGAGCGCCTGATGGAACTGAAAACCATGGTGTTCGAGGTCAACTACGCCTCGGTGAACGACGTGGCGGCCCAGTTCGCTATGCTGAAGAGCGATCGCGGCGTGATCACCAAGGACGATCGCACCAGCCGCGTGATCGTGAAGGACATCCAGACCGCGCTTGACGACATGAAGGCGCTCCTGAAGACCTTGGACGCCCCGGAGAAGCAGGTGATGATCGAGGCCCGCATAGTCGAGGCCACCTCGAACTTCACCCGCGATCTCGGCGTCCAATGGGGTCTACGATACCGAGACGCCTCTGCTTCCATGGCCGGCATCAATTCAGTGGACACCGGCTTCGGCGGTGTTGTCTCCGCGGCTGGGCCGGGGGCAACGGGCGCAGGCGGGCTTGGCCTTGGCATGTCCTTCGGCAAGCTGACCAGCAACATCAAGCTAGACATGAGGCTCGCTGCGGCAGCGACTATCGGCCAGGTGAAGATCATCTCCACCCCGAAAGTGGTCACCCTGAACAACAAGGCGGCGAAGATCTCCCAGGGGCAGTCCATACCGTACCAGACCACCTCGGCCGAAGGTACCAAAACGGAGTTCGTGGAAGCGGCGCTGACCCTTGAGGTGACCCCGCACATAACCTCCGACGGCTCGGTAAGTATGAAGATCAAGGCTAGCAACAACTCGCCCGGTTTCGGGTCGCCCCCTCCCATCAACAAGAAGGAGGCGACCACCGAGCTGGTGGTTTCCAACGGCGACACCACGGTCATCGGCGGCATCTACGTCGACAGCGACACGGAATCCGACACCGGGGTTCCCTTCCTTGCCGATATCCCGCTTCTGGGCTGGCTTTTCAAATCCAACTCGAAGCAAAAGACCAAGACAGAACTGCTCATTTTCATCACACCTAAGATTGTTCTTTAAGGAGCCTTAAATGCTAAAAAAAGTTGTGTTTCGTTTTTTCTGTGGCGTCGGTGCACTGGTTGCACTTACCTCATGCGGTAGCGAAGATTTGGGGGCAGGCATCGGAGAGTTCACAACGGTTAACGCTTCGGTGGCAGCTGATAAGAATCGGCTTGAATCGGATGTTATAACTGGCAACGCCTGCACTAACGGCACCACAACGGGCGGAACCATCGAGACTGACTTCGTTAACGTAGATGTTACCTCCACTGCGCAATTTGCCACCGGCGCGCTCGACTTGAAGGTTGGCAGAATTTTCGTTAAGTACCAGCCTAAGAATCCTGCCACCACCCCCCCTCTGGCAGACAACATTATCCCAGCCGGCAACCAGACAGTCCAACCCAACAGCAGTGTAACGATTCCGGTAGAAGTTTTCACGGATATTTATAAACGCGACCTTCTTATGCGCAGTACTCTTAATCTGAACCCGTGCAGTCTCGACATCTTTGAGTATTACGTAACAATCGTTGTTGAAATATCGGAGCCGGGCGGAAACGGCAAAATTCATGAAGTTCCTACCTCTCTCACTGTGGCCATCGCTGACAGAGCTTGATTGACACATTGGGTAGTGCTGATTGAGAACTAAGAATCTAGTACAGCAACTCAAAGGTTGCGACCAAGAGGTGTTTGAGATGAATCTTAAGAGATATGTCCGCTGGATCCTGCCCCTGATGGTGTTTGCGTCACTGATCGCCTGCTCCGGCCAGGACGAGAAACAGCTCGCTGCGGGTGCAAAGAAGTCGACCGGCAAGGTACTGGACGTCGACCAGCAGGTGACGACTGATCCCTTCGACCAGGCGCAGCCGAGCGTCGCCTTCGACAACGTCAACCATCAGTATTTCGCGGTATGGACCGACTCCAGGATAGCCGGCGCCACCAGCATCTACGGCCGCTTCTCCTTCGGGCAGAGCCTGTACGACGACGGGAAGCTGCGCTTCGACAACACCACGAGCCACGCGACGAAGACCGGAACCCCACCGATGACCCTGGGCTCAGAGATCCGCATCACCGACTCTGCCTATGTGGCGCCTGCCGCCCACCGCGATCAGCGGCAGCCCAAGGTGGCCTTCTACCCGGACGTCACTACCCCGGCCAACAGCAAGTTCCTGGTGGTTTGGACCGACTCGCGCAACGGCTACAGCCAGATCTTCGGCCAGTTCATCTCCGCAGCCGGCAAGTACCTGAACAAGTCTGGTGTTGTCACCCTCACCCCCTCAAACTTCGCCATCACCGAACACGTCGGTACCTCGTTCGGCGGCACCGTCAGCGTTACCGGCTCAAGCACCTTCCCGGTAAGCAGCGGGACTGTCTCCATCGCCGTCGGGACTCCGACCGCAGTCGTCGGCGCAGGGACCACCTTCACCAGCATCACCCCTGGAGACGTGATCGTTATCAACGGGGTATCGTACTCGGTTGCGGCAGTCGCCGACAATACCCACCTCACCCTGACCACGCCTTACACCTGGTTCCCGGGAGGGAGCTCGGTGAGCGGACTCCGCTATTACTCCTTCCACGCGACTACCCCCTCCGCCACTGTTACCGGTGCAGGGACACAGTTCAACGCCGACCAGATAACGGCGGGGGACAAGATCGCCGTGAACGACGTCTGGTACGAGATCCTGTCGGTGGCCCCGGCGATCGAACAACTGACCCTTACCGAAACCGCCGCCATGAGCTATACCGGCGCCGGGCAGAGCTACCGCTCCACTTCGCATCTGGACCAGGCTGACCCCGACATCATCTACAACACGGTCACCCGCCAGTTCGTGGTCAGCTGGGTTGACACCAGCAACCGCGATACCAACAACACAATCGAGCTGACGGGATCAGTCTGCAGCAACAGCACGCTGGTCAACTACATGCCGTACCCATTGGTCGACAACAACATCATCAAGTACGTCACCATCAACCCTTCCAACGGGGCGATGGGGGCCAAACAGACCGTCTCCTCGCTGGTCAGCCATGGCGACCTTAGCGATCAAAGCGGCACCATCACCGCAAGCTGGAGCGTTCAGCTTGCGGAGTCCAAGCCCAAACTCGCCTTCAACCCCAGCACAGGGGAAAACTACGTGGCCTGGAGCGGCATCAACGGCACCGTAACCATGTCTGTGCAGTATGAAATCAGCACCACCTCAACGGCCTGTACTTACAAGGCCCCGGTCTTCGTCGCCTCCGATGTGGACGCGACGCCCAGGATAAAGATCCGCCGCAACGACGGACTGGGGCTAGTGAAGGATTACAGTTTCGGCACCGACGCCACCTCTCCGTCTCTTGCTCTCGACCCGAACACGAAGAGACTCCTCATAGCCTGGGAGGATAACGTCAACGCCGTCGACACAGGGAAGAACATCCTCGGGCAGATACTGGATGTCACCAGCTTCACCCCGTATCGGGCTTCGATGACGATTTCCAATGCCATCGGTGATCAGACCTCTCCCGCCGCCTCCTTCGACCCGGTCAACTCGAGGTTCTTCGTTGCCTGGGAGGACGCGCGCAATGAAAGCGCCAACATCTCCAACATCGACGTGTATGGTCAGTTCGTCGACCCGCAGGGGAACCTCTCCGGCGGCAACACCATCATCACCGTGGCGCCCAGCAACCAGTTGGCTCCGGCAGTTGTCTTCGGAGACGTCTACTTCCGCAAGTTCATGGTGGTCTGGGCTGACGGCACGCTTAACAACAACTCCGACATCAGCACCCAGCTCCTTGAGTATTCCACCCTGCCGCAGTTGGTAATTGCCGACTCAAAGGGCATTCCCATTTTCAGCGGTGCCATCGACTTCGGCAATGTCGATATCTCTAATCCGACCACCCCGTACAAGGATATAACCTTCAAGATCCTGAACGATGGTAACTCCCAGCTCACCATCAGCTCCGTCACAGAACCGGCCTCGCCTTTTTCGTTCATGACGCCCACACCGGCGACGATAAGCCCCGGCACCAGCGCTGAGATGACCATACGCTTCCAGCCGACCGGGGCAGGCTCCTATTCGGGGAACCCCACAAACGGCTACAAGATGGCCTTCAACTCCAATGGTGGTGAGGCTGTGATTTACCTTTCCGGCGCTGGGGTGGGCACCCAGCCGCTCTCCATCGCGAGCACGGCGCTTCCTGACGCAACCGCCGGATCCGTTTATCCGGCCACCACGCTCGGGGCGAACGGCGGCGTCATCCCCTACGGCAACTGGACGGTAACCTCCGGGACCCTCCCGCCTGGGCTTAGTCTCAGCACCGACCCCGTCACCGGCAACGGTATCATCAGTGGTACTGTCAGCCCCTCCGCTCTTCCGACCTACAGCTTTACCGTGTCGGTCACTGACCACGCCGGGACGACCTCTACGAAAACGTTCACCATGAACGTAACCGCGATGTCGATCAGCAATACCTCGCTTCGCTCCTGGACCCAGTTGAACCCCGGCTACACCGACCAGCTCACCGCTTCCATCGGGGGGGTGCCGATCGATCCCACCAAGGTCACTTGGGCCGCCGTCGGTCCGGTACCTCAAGGGCTGGTACTGAACCCGGACGGCACCTTGACTTCTACCGTCACCGGACCGCTCATCGCCGGCGCCAATAACATTACCGTGACCGCCACCTACACCGATACGGGCGTCACGCCGAACGTGACCTATACGGCCACGAAGACGCTGAACCTCACCATCAACCCTGCTCTCTCCATCACGACCAGCAGTCTTCCCGCGGTTGTGGTCGGGGCCGATTACTCGCAGCAACTAGTCAAGCTCGGCGGCACCCCCTCCTACACCTGGGGGCTCGCCAGCGGGTCACTCCCGCCTGGTCTTGACATGAATTTAAGCACCGGTGCAATAAACGGTACCCCCTCCGGTACCGGCACCTTCCAGTTCTCCGTCCTTCTGAGCGACGCTACCGGCGCAACGACGCAGCGTTCGTTCAGTATTCTGGTGAACCCGACCTTGTCTTTGTCAACCACAGCTCTCGACCCGGTTATGTCAGGGACGGCGTACCTGCAGAAACTGACCGCCCTGGGAGGGACGAAACCCTACACCTGGACCAGCACTGAACTCCCCAGCGGCCTGACTCTTAACAGCGCGACCGGCATTCTGAGCGGCACTGTCAGTGCCGGCGGCGAATACAACTTCTACGTCCGGGTAACCGATTATGACGGCGCATCGGTGGAAAAGCTCTTCACCTTGGTGGTCAACACCCCCGGTCTCCCCTCCAGCACCATCGTGTATGTGGACGGCACGGGAAACACGGTTAACAGCTATAACTTCGGCAACGTCATGGTCGCAAGCAGCAAATCCGGCGTCAGCCTGAAGCTGAAAAACATCGGTTCCGTCCCGGTAACCCTATCGTCCATCAGCAGCGATACACCGCAGATGGTGGCCAAAATTCCCACCGGCTATTCGCTGGCACCGGGCATGGCCGTGCCGGTAGAGGTCACCTTCACCCCGACCGCCGCCAAAGCCTACAGTGGTAATCTGACGATCACTGACTCCCGTGGAACCACCTATCCGTTGACCCTGACCGGCAGCGGCGTTACCGCTACGGCCAGCGTCGCCAGCGGCAGCGGCGGCACCACCGGTTCCACCTCCATCACCTATTCGCCGGTCGCCGCAAGCTTTGTCTCGGCCAACAAGCCAAGCAACTTCACGATCAGCACGGTCATAGGGCTGCGCCTCGACAACGTCGTTGCGGATGCTACCGTCAATGTCGAAATCACCTTCGGCTCGCTCCCCGCTAATCCGATCTTCTATAAAGTGACGAACGGCGTCTGGACCCCGGTGACCCCCGTAGCACGCAGCGGCAACGTTGTGACCTTCGCCGTCAAGGACAACAACCCGCTCCACGACGCCGATAACGACCCCGGATTCATCCAGGACCCCATCGTTGTTGGCAGCACCGGTGCCGCAACCGACCCGACCACGGACCCCGGTGGCAACGTGGCACCCCCCAGCAGCGGCGGCGGCAGCAGCGGAGGCTGCTTCATCGCGACCGCCGCCTTCGGCAGCTATCTCGACCCGCAGGTCGTGGTGCTCAGGCACTTCCGCGACAACGTGCTCATGAAGAGCGAACCGGGCAAAGCGTTCGTCAAGCTCTACTACACCTACAGCCCGCCGGTCGCAGACTTCATCTACGAGCACGACTTCTTGAGGCTCTTGACCCGCTGGGCGCTCACCCCGCTGATCTTCGCGGTGAAGTACCCGCTGGCCCTTATTGCGCTGCCGGTCTTCTTCGCCTGGAGGCGGATGCGCGGCATTCAGGTACCAGCCCGAGTGGAAGAGAAGGCGTAACAGTCAGTCTCCTCACCCCCGCCCCTCTCCCTCGTGGAGAGGGGAGCAACACTCCCGCTGGTGGAGGGTAGGGGGGGGGAAGTACTTTTCAAGTGGCAATAAGCAGGAAGGTCAATTTAGGAGTGCTTAGATGTTCAAGAAGTTTGTGGTACTTGGCTTGATGGCGTTTTCCCTCGCTGCATGTTCCAAACCGCCTGCCAAGGAGCAGGTGCAGGCGGCTGTCAAGAAGTTCATCCCGGTGAACTTCGAGGTGCTGCAGCTTTCCGAGCTCAAAGAGGTTCCAGGGCTCTACGAAGTGGTCATCAGCGTCAATCAGCAGCCGGTCGTACTCTATGTTGACAAGAAAGCGAAGTACGTGCTTTCAGGCAACGTGATGTCAGTAGAAAACAAGGCCAACCTGACACTGGAGACACAGAAAAAATTCCAGAAGAAGTAGTCGGACGATAACGTAAGGGTTAAAGCAAAAGCCAGGGGAACAGCCTGGCTTTCGTTTGTCCGGTGATATTGTTTTGCCTGTGGCTGTTTTTGTTGATATTATCCGCCGCAATAGCCGAGACAATCGCGTTGCCGCTCATGCCGGCATTTGAAAACTATAGCTAGGAGAGTGCATGTTCAGATACCTTACCGCGGGGGAATCGCACGGCCCGCAGTTGACTGCCATAGTCGAGGGAATCCCTTCCGGTCTCAAGATCAGCGAAGCCGACATCAACGTCGATCTAGCGCGCAGGCAGGGTGGGTACGGCCGGGGCGGCCGCATGAAGATCGAGACGGACAAGGTGCGCATCCTCTCCGGCGTGCGCTGGGGCGAGACCATGGGGTCCCCGATCACTCTCGTCGTGGAGAACTCCGACTGGGTCAACTGGGAAGAGCGGATGTCCCCTTACGCGGAGCACCGCGACGACAGCATCAGGGTTACCCGTGCAAGGCCCGGCCACGCCGACCTCCCCGGAGCCATGAAGTACTGCCACAGCGACGTGCGCAACATCCTGGAGCGCTCCAGCGCCCGCGAGACAGCCGTCCGCGTGGCGGTGGGAGCCGTGGCCAAGGCCTACCTCGCCCGTTTCGGGATTGCGGTGACCGGCTGCGTCCTGGAGTTGGGCGGGGTGAAGGCCGTTCGTCCCGACTTGAGCGTGAAGGCGCTGCAGGAGGTGATTGCCGCCTCCCCGGTCTACACCTACGACGCGAAAGCTGAACTGGAGATGATCGCCGCCATTGACCGTGCCAAGGACGCAGGCGACACGCTTGGCGGCGTGGTAGAGGTGCGGGTGACCGGCGTGCCGGTGGGACTTGGTAGCCATGTGCAGTGGGACCGCAGGCTCGACGCGAGGCTCGCCGCAGCCGTGATGAGTATCCAGGCCTTCAAGGGGGTCGAGGTCGGCGCCGGTTTCGAAACGGCGCGTCTTCCCGGCTCCCAGGTGCACGACGAGATCTTCTTCGACCAGCAACGGGTGGCGCGCGGGGAGAAGACGGGTTTCTACCGCAACACCAACCGCGCGGGGGGGCTCGAAGGGGGGATCACCAACGGCGAGGAGATCGTGATCTGCGGCGCCATGAAGCCGATCCCGACCCTGTACCGGCCGCTGCAGTCCGTCGACATCCTGACCAAGGAGCCGTTCGAGGCGACTGTGGAGCGCTCTGACTGCTGTGCCGTCCCGGCTGCGTCAGTGGTCGCCGAGGCGGTCGTCGCCATCGAGATTGCGTCGGCCTTCATGGACAAGTTCGGCGGGGACTCCGTCGCCGAGACCGCCAGGAACTACTCCTCGTACATAGAGTACCTGCGGGAATTCTAGGCCAAAGGCTCTCACAGACATAGGCTCTCGCCACAGAGGACACAGAGGTTCACAGAGGAACATCTGAGGAAGGCAAACCATGATGAAGGGGATAACTGAGTGCCCTTGATCCTGTTTTCCCTCTGTGACCTCCGTGTGCCTCGGCGACCTCTGTGTTCCGATTTATGCTTGTTGGGGTTTTGCTTGAAGAACAACATCTTTCTCACCGGATTCATGGGCTGCGGCAAGACCAGCGTCGGCCGCGTCCTCGCCCAAAGGCTTGGCTGGAGCTTCGTCGACCTGGACCAGGTGATCGTGGACCGGGCCGGTGCCAGCATCAAGGAGATCTTTGCCTCCCAAGGTGAGCAGGCTTTCAGGGCGTCCGAGTCAGCCGCACTGGTCGAGGTGGCTTCCCGCCCGTCACAGGTAGTCTCCACCGGGGGAGGGGCCGTCATCGCCTCTGAAAACCGCGCGGCCATGCGGGCCTCGGGCCGCATCGTCAACCTCACCGCTAGCGTCGAGACCATCGCCGCACGCGTCACCGGAGACAGCGAACGGCCGCTTCTTGCCGCGGACGCGTCGGTGGAACGGATCAGCTCCATGCTTGAAGGGCGCGAACGGTTCTACGCCGACGCTGACCTGCGCATCGACACCACCGGCAAGACCGTCGAGGCGGTCGCCTCGGAAGTACTCGATTCTTTGAAGGGGTTCTTGTGAAAGCTGAACAAATCAGGGTGGCGCTCGACGAACGGAGCTACGACATCGAACTGGGCGCCGGCAATCTCGACCGAATCGGCTCCCTTTGCCGCGAGGTAGGCCTGTCCGGAACGGCGGCTGTGGTCAGCAACACCACCGTTGCCCCCCTCTATTACGAAACGGTCCGCCTCTCGATGGAGCGGGCGGGGTACCGTGTGGTGCTGGTATCCCTTCCGGACGGCGAGGCTTACAAGAACATCGCTACCCTTAACCTGATCTACGACGGCTTGGTCGATGCCTCGCTGGACCGCGGCTCCTTCATCCTGGCCCTGGGCGGCGGGGTCATCGGCGATATGGCCGGGTTTGCCGCCGCTAGCTACCTGCGCGGCATTCCCTTCGTACAGATCCCCACCACCCTACTTTCCCAGGTCGACTCCAGCGTCGGAGGCAAGACCGGCATCAACCACCCCCGCGGCAAGAACCTGATCGGAGCCTTCTACCAGCCCAAGGCCGTTCTCATCGACGTAGCCACCCTCGACACCCTGCCGGAAAGGGAGTTCCTGAGCGGATTGGGAGAGATCGTCAAGTACGGCGCGGTTCTGGACCGCGGCTTCTTCGACTTCCTGGAGAAAAACGCGGCACTGCTTTTGGCCCGCGACAAGGAGGCCCTGATCCAGGCGGTCAGCCGCAGCTGCGCCATCAAGGCGAAGGTCGTCGCGGAGGACGAGCGGGAAGGGGGGGTGCGCGCGGTGCTGAACTACGGGCACACCTTGGGGCACGCCGTGGAGACCCTCACCGGGTACACACGCTTCCTGCACGGTGAGGCGGTCGCCATCGGCATGGTGCAGGCGGCACGGATCTCCCAGCACTACGGCTTTTGCTCCCAGGCGGACCGGGACCGGATCGAGGCGCTCATCCAGGCGCTGGGACTTCCTACGGAACTTCCTTCCTTCCCGGCTAGGCAGTACCTGGAGGCGCTCTCGCACGACAAGAAGGTACGTGACAAGGGACTCTTGTTCATCTGCAACCAGGGGATCGGCGCCTACCGCATGGAAAGGCTCACCGACCTGGGGGCGCTGCTGGAGATCTGCGGCATAGGAGATTGACATGGTAGAGGACGCTTTATCCTTCTGGACCGAGATTCAGCGCTACGAGGACATGCTGGCCGCCGATGCCAAGAACCTTTGCTTCGCGCCACTCTCTGAGCTGTATCGAAAGCTCGGTCTTTTGGACGATGCCATCATGGTGGCCGAGAAAGGGTGCGCTGCCCATCCGGAGCTCCCCGCCGGTTTCCTGGCCCTTGGTGCCGCCTGCTACGCGAAGGGGCTCACCGGGCAGGCGCGCAGCGCCCTGGAGCGGGCGGTGGCGCTCCAGCCCAATCACCTGGAGGCCCTGAAACTCCTGGGTCAGCTCTACGTCGAGCAAAACGAGATCGTCCTGGCGCGCAAGGTGCTGGAGCAGGTGCTTGCGCAGGATCCCGACGACCTGGAAAGCTCGCTGCTGCTGAACTCGGTCGCCTTACTCCCGGACCAGGCGGAACCCGAGGAGCTGCTGGAGGATCTCGAGGTCATAGAGGAACTGGACGAGGTGGTGGAAGAGCTGGAACCTCTCGAACCTGACACCTTCGAACCGGGCGTCGCGCCTCTTGGTCCCGCGGTGCAGCCGATTCAACCCGCAGCGCCTGCTGCCGCTACGCCTGCGCAGGAAGACGACATCTGGGCCATAGAGGACCTGGAAGAGGTCGAAGACGAGCCGGTCCCCCGGCGCAGCGAGGCCGCCACGCCAGATCCGCTGACTACCGCGACCCTGGCCGAGCTCTACGTGTCGCAGGGGTTCATCGATAAGGCGCAGGGGATCTACCGGGAACTCATCACCGCACACCCGGCCAACTCGCAGTACCGGTTGCGCCTGGCGGAACTGCAGGAAATGCAGGAACTGCAGCATGAGAAAGCCGAACCTGCGGGCGCCACCCTGGGACTGGCAGCAGAGGAGCCCCATGCCGTGGCCGAACTGCAAGTGGAAAGCGACGAGTTAGAAGCGGGTTGGGACGTCCCTGTCGAGCCGCAAGAGGTCGCTCAACTGGAGCGCCCCGCCGGGGTGGTGATGCCTGCACCTTTTGAGACGCCGACCACGCTGGAATTTCCCGCAACCGCCGAAGCGGCGTTTGCCATCGAATCCCCGGCCGTCATGGAAGAGCCTGCTCTTGAGGCATTGGGGACGCAGAGCGCGTCTGCGGCCGGCGCCGGTGCAGTCGAGGACGAGCTGCAACGCTGGCTGGAAAACATAAGGAGAAGAAAAGATGGGGTTTAAGGCGATACTCAGATCGATCGTCGAGGAAAGCGGCGGCGGCCTTGGCGGCGTCATCATGGGATACGACGGCATCTCCATTGACGAATACGTGAGAGAATCCACCGGCATCGACGTGCTTACCATGACCGTCGAATACGCCTCTGTCCTCAAGGAAATCAAGAGGACGGTCGGGGTGCTGAAGACCGGCGAACTGGAAGAGGTTTCCATCATCAGCGGCGAGTGCAGCGTCATCGTGCGCGGGATCAGCGACGACTTCTTCGTGGCGCTGATCATGGCCGCAGACGGCAATTTCGGCAAGGGGCGCTACCTCTTGAAGCGCGCCGCTCCCGGTTTCAGGGAGGCGCTGCAATGACAAAACCCGCAGTGAGGATACTGGTCCTGCACGGACCGAACCTGAACCTGCTCGGCACCCGCGAACCGGGAGTCTACGGCACCACGACCCTTCAGGGGATCAACCAGTCGCTCATGGCGCTTGCCTCGGAGCTCTCGCTGGAGCTGCGCATCCTGCAGACCAATTCGGAAGGGGCCATGGTCGACGCCATCCAGGGGGCCATGGCGGACTGTCAGGGGATCCTCATCAACCCTGCCGCCTACACCCATACCAGCGTCGCCATCCGCGACGCCATAGCGGCCGTCGCGCTCCCCGCCGTTGAAGTGCACCTATCCAACGTCCACGCCAGGGAGCCGTTCAGAAGCCATAGCTACATAGCCCCGGTGGCGGTGGGGCAGATCTGCGGATTCGGCGCCGAAAGCTACCTTTTGGGACTGCGCGCACTGGCGCAGCGGCTGGGAAAATAAGATTGTCATACGGGCGGGTTTATGGTAATAGACAGAATCTCTGCGGCCAGGGGGTGCCTCAAGCGGGTCGGAGGCGACCTGCTGCTGGTCACAAACCTCAGTAATATCAGATACCTTACCGGGTTCACCGGCAGCGAGGCGCTGCTGGTTCTCTCTCCAGACGACGGGTGGTTTCTGACCGATTCCCGTTACACCTCCCAGGCCGGCGCCGAGGTCACAGGCGCAAAAGTTGCCGAGTTCTCCAACAAGATGGAATCGCTGGTCGAGTTGCTGCAGAGGCTGCAGCCGTCAAAGGTAGCCTTCGAGGCGGCCCACACCACGGTTGCCGTCTACCAGGAGCTCTGCAGCAAGACGCCGCAGATCGAGTACCTCCCGGCGGACGCCGAGATGGCGGCGCTGCGCAGCGTGAAGGACTCGGGCGAGCTGGAGATACTGGAGCGGGTGGCGGCGATCGCGTCGCAGTCGCTTCTGGAGACGCTGGAGCGGATTGCACCCGGCATGACCGAAAGCGAGGCCGCCTGGATGCTCGAGGTCGCCATGCGGGAGAAGGGGGCGGAGAACAAGTCCTTCGACTTCATCGTCGCCTCCGGCGAGCGGGGCGCGCTGCCTCACGGCAAGGCGTCCGGGAAGAGGCTCGCCAAGGGGGAGCTGGTCACCTTCGACTACGGCGCCATCTACGGCGGTTACTGCTCGGACGAGACCGTGACCGTGGCCTTGGGCGAGCCGGACAGCCGGCAGCGCGAGGTGTACGAGACGGTTCTGGGCGCCCAGCGCGCGGCCATGAATGCCGTTAGGCCCGGATTGAGCTTCAGGGACCTCGACGCGGTGGCCCGCGACTACATCACCTCCCGCGGCTTCGGCGAGTACTTCGGGCACGGGCTCGGGCACGGCGTGGGGATAGATATTCATGAACACCCGGCCGCGTCGCCTCGCAGCAGGAACGTGATCCAGGAGGGGATGGTATTCACCATCGAGCCCGGGATTTACATCCCGGGATGGGGCGGAGTGAGGATCGAGGACACCGTGGTGGCCGAGGCCCATGGCTGCCGCTGCATCACCAGGGTCCCGAAGGACCTGATCGTATTGCCTTGACGGTTTTCACGCAGGCTGAACCCGATGCGCTCCGGGGTAGCCTTTAATCATGCAGTTAGCGTAAATGCAAAGGAGAAAGATGTGGATATAAAAGACCTGAAGATGCTGATAAAGATGGTAACCGAGACCGACATCACTGAGTTCGAACTGGAAAACGCAGAGGACAAGGTCGTCATCAAGAGGGGCTGCGGCGCCGCCGTTCCCCAGTTCCAGATGCAGGCCCCCGTGTACCAGTACGCACCCACGGCTCCCGCCGCTGCGGCTGCAGCTTCGGCTCCGGCTCCGGCCGCTGCTCCGGCTGCCGCTGAAAAAGAGCAGGGGGACCTCGTCACCTCGCCCATCGTCGGCACCTTCTACCGCGCACCGGCTCCGGACGCGGCTCCCTACGTGGAGGTCGGCCAGATCATCGAGAAAGGGCAGGTCCTCTGCATCGTCGAGGCGATGAAGCTCATGAACGAGATCGAGGCCGAGTTCAAGTGCAAGATCGTGAAGATCTGCAAGGAGAACGCACAGCCGGTCGAGTACGGCGACACGCTTTTCGTCGTTGAAAAGCTGTAACAACAGATTGGGATAAAGATAAAGATTAGGACTAGATTCAGTTGAAGTCGCTGGCTTTGCCTTGATTTTAGTCTTAGTCTCAAACTTAATCTTAGTCTTAATCTTAATCTGTTCTCTGGAGATATAAATGTTTCATAAAATTCTTATCGCCAACAGGGGTGAGATCGCCCTCAGGATCATCAGGACCTGCAAGGAGATGGGGATCAAGACGGTCGCCGTGTACTCCACGGCCGACAGCGAGTCGCTCCACGTGAAGCTCGCCGACGAGAGCGTCTGCATCGGTCCGCCCCCCAGCCTCTCCAGCTACCTCAACATCAACGCCATCATCTCCGCGGCGGAACTGACCGATGCGGAAGCGATCCACCCGGGGTACGGGTTCCTCTCCGAGAACCCGGTGTTCGCCGAGATCTGCGAGAAGTGCGGCATCACCTTCATCGGACCTTCCGCCGAGAGCATGCGCATCATGGGCGACAAGATCTCCGCCCGCCAGGCGGTGATCAAGGTCGGCGTCCCCATCCTTCCCGGCACCAAAGAAGGTGTGCATGACGTAAACGAAGCGATCCGCGTCGCCAAGGAGATCGGCTTCCCGGTCATCATCAAGGCTACGGCGGGTGGCGGCGGACGCGGCATGAAGATCGTCCATTCACCGGCGGCGCTCCCGAACGCCTTCGCCACCGCTCGCGCCGAGGCGCAGTCCGGTTTCGGCAACCCCGAGGTCTACATCGAGCGCTACTGCGAAAGCCCGCGCCACGTCGAGATCCAGATCCTCGCCGACAAGCACGGCAACGTCGTTCACCTGGGCGAACGCGACTGCTCGATCCAGCGCCGCCACCAGAAGGTGATCGAGGAGGCTCCCTCCACCGTCACCACTCCGGAATTGAGAAAGGCGATGGGCGAGGCTGCGGTCGCCGCGGCCAAGGCGGTCAACTACAGCAGCGTCGGCACCATGGAGTTCCTGGTTGACAAGAACAACAACTTCTTCTTCATGGAGATGAACACCCGCGTGCAGGTGGAGCATCCGGTGACCGAGATGGTGACCGGCGTCGACGTCGTGAAGGAGCAGATCCGCTCCGCCTACGGCCTGAAGTTGCGCTACACCCAGGACGATATCAAGATCAAGGGACACTCCATCGAGTGCCGCATCAACGCGGAGGACTCGGTGAAGTTCACCCCCTGCCCGGGTAGGATCACCGACCACCACACCCCCGGCGGCCTCGGGGTCAGGGTCGACTCCTTCGTCTACACCAACTACTCGGTCCTGCCGCACTACGACTCCCTGATCGCCAAGCTGATCGTGCATGCCGACACCAGGGAAGAGGCGATCAAGAGGATGGCCCGCGCGCTGGACGAGTACATCGTGGAAGGTATCAAGACCACCATCCCGTTCCACAAGAGAATCATGGCCAACAAAGACTTCATCGAAGGGAACATAGACACCGGCTTCATCGAGAGGCTGGTACTGGAGTAATCTATGGACTTTCCAGAAGAGCTTAAATACAGCAAGGAACACGTATGGGTGCGCATCGAGGGTGACCGGGCCGTAATCGGCATCACCGATTACGCACAGACGGAGCTGGGCAACATCACTTCCGTCGAGCTTCCCGAACCCGGCGACGAGTTGGAGCAGGACGATTCCTTCGGTTCAGTCGAGGCAAGGAAAACCGTGGCCGAACTGTACGCCCCGCTCTCCGGCACGGTCCTGGAGGTGAACTCCGAGTTGGGCAACGCGCCCGAGTTCGTAAACGACGATCCCTACGACGCCGGGTGGCTAGTGGTCATCGAGGTTGCGGACTCCGAGGAGTCCAACCTCCTCATGTCCGCAGAACACTACGAGGATTACGTCGCCGTAGCGGAAGATTAGGATTCAGAAGCACATAGACAGGAAAAGGCGAGAGGATCTCTCGCCTTTTCCTTTTGCAGCAACCGGAGTTATCAGTGACTATCAACATAGGACACATCAAGTACGCTAACTGCACCCCCATCTTCACCGCTCTCGCTTCGCACTTCGACTGCAGCGGCTATCGATTCGTGGACGGGGTTCCGGCCCAACTCAACGCCATGCTCCGCTCGGGAGAGATAGATCTGAGCCCTTCCTCGTCCTTCGAGTATGCTACCGCGCACGAGCAGTACTGTCTTCTCCCCGACCTCTCCATCAGCTCCATAGGCGCCGTGAAGAGCGTTTTCCTCTTCTCCTCCGTCCCCGTGGAGGAGCTCGACGGCTCCCCCATAGGGTTGAGCGCCGAATCCGACACCTCAGTCAACCTGCTCAAGGTGCTTCTGGCGCGGAAGTACGGCTTCAAGAACAGCTTTGAGCGGACGAGGGAGCCCCTTTCCGAAGCGCTCAAGCGCTTCCCCGGCCTGCTGCTCATAGGCGACGCCGCCCTCAAGGGCGCGGCTTCCGGAGCCGCCGCCTATTGCTACGATCTCGGGCAGCTCTGGTACGAGTTCACCGGGCTCCCCTTCGTCTTTGCCTTGTGGATCGTGAGACGCGACGCCGCCCTCGCGAAGCATGCCGGATTGTCCAAGCTGGCGCGAGACCTCGTGGCTGCGAAGGAACTTGCCTATCGCAGCTACCCCGAGATCGCCGCATCGTGCCAGGAGCGGGAATGGATCGGGGAAAGCGACCTCGTCGACTACTGGAACACCATCAACTACGAGCTGACCGAGGCCCACATAGAGGGGGCGCGGTTGTTCTTCCGTCATGCCTTCGAACTGAGGCTCATCCCCACCTTGCCGGAGATCCGGTTCTTCGAGTGAGGGGGCAACGCAGGTGGATGTGACTGTGACAGAGGGATTACGCTACAGGTAAGCCTGCGCAGCAGGGTGGCAGGGAGAGGGGAGGCAATTATGATGCCTCCCCTTTTTTGTTGGCAGTGACAGGCTAGATGGTCCCGGCTACTTTTCTTTGGCGGTAGTCGGAGAGGATCTTGCCGTGGTCGAAGCAAAGCGGCTGCGGCAGTTTGTCGATGGGGAATACGGCGAGGTTGGCGGCGTCGTCTCCCGCCTTCGGAGTACCGACGGCCCTGGCGACATATACGGTGGAGATGTTGTGGCTGCGGGTATCACGGGAAGGGTCGGAATAGCATCCCAAAAGCCTCAGGTCGGTCACTTCGAGCGAGGTCTCTTCCAGCGATTCCCGGGCAGCGGCGGTTTCCAGGGACTCGCCGTAGTCGACGAAGCCCCCGGGTATGGCCCACCCGAAAGGCTCGTTTTTCCGCTCGATCAAAACGATTCCTTCAGGGAGTTCGATGATGACGTCGACCGTCGGGAGAGGGTTCTTGTACTGCTTGACCTTGGTGCCGCAGGCGGGGCAGGCGAGATAGTCAAAGGGCATGGGTCACCTCCAGGAGGATTTTGAGCAAAAAAAAGGGAGGACATCGGTCCTCCCCTTTAGGGTACAGCGTGTTAACGTGTGTGCTACTTTTTCTTCTTGGCGCCTGCTGCTTTCTTGGATGCCTTGAGCGGGTTGATCTTCGCGTCGTCGGTCTTGATCTCAACCTTGACGTGGGTAGCGAAGTTGCAGATGCCTGCGGACCACTTCTTCTCGGGGGCGGGGTATGCGCTGCAAACCTTCCCGATGGTGCCGTCGACGACCCTGTCACAACCCTCGCAGTTTTCCACCACAGGCTGGCAAGCGCCTTCAGTGAATACACAACCTTGTTTGCCCATGAAAGTGCACTCGGCACCAGGAAGTACGGTTTGACATTGCATGTTTTAAGCCTCCTGAATTCCTTCGTAATCGTTGATAGAGGCTACCATACCAATTTCGAAAGAAAAATGTCAACCCACTTTTTTTCGTAAAAAGTTGACTCTCCAAAAGCATTGCATTAATCTCTAGTAATTATTTTTCGGGCCGCTCGATGCCCTGTTTTCGCCCCTTTGCTGGGGGTCGACCAGGTGTTCACTCCATCGTCTGGTGTCTATTCAATTCTTCAGGAGGGATTTTATGCAGCGTATCACTTTTGGCACCTCTGGCTGGCGCGGCATCATGTGTGAAGATTTCGTCTTTGAGAATGTGAAGGTAGTCACCCAGGCCATTGCGGACAACGTAAAAGCCTCCGGCGAAGCGCGCAAGGGAATCATCGTAGGCTACGACTCCCGCTTCATGGGCGAATCGTTCGCCCGCGAGGCTGCCCGCGTGCTCACCGGCGCCGGCATCACCACCTATCTTTGCATCCGCGACACCCCCACACCGGTCATCGCTTTCGAGATCCTCAGGCGCGGCACGGCAGGCGCCATCAACTTCACCGCCAGCCACAACCCCCCCGAGTACAACGGCATAAAGTTCTCCCCTTCGTGGGGCGGTCCTGCCTTGCCGCAGACCACCACCGACATCGAGAACCGCGCCAACGAGATGGCAGGGGAGATCTGCTACGCGGAGTGCTCCATCGACGATGCGATAAAGAAGGGGCTCCTGGTGGAGATCGACCCGATGCAGGCTTACCTGGAGGACCTCTCCACCAAGGTCGACTTTGCAGCCATTGCCAAGCTAGGGACCATCGCGGTCAACCCCCTTTACGGCACAGCCCGCGGCTATCTTGCCGAGCCGCTCAAGGCCCACGGCGTCAAGGTGGTGCAGATGAACGCCAACCGCGACCCGTACTTCGGCGGCTTCCCCCCGGAGCCCTCCGAGAAATACATACAGGACTTCATCCGGCTGGTGCAGCAGGACCCTTCCATCACCCTGGGAATCGCCACCGACGGCGACGCGGACCGCTTCGGGATTGTGGATGGGGACGGCAGCTTCATCGAGCCCAACTACATAATCGCGCTGCTCCTCGATTACCTGGTCCGGGTGAAGGGGATGACCGGCGGGGTGGGGCGCTCCGTCGCCACCTCACACCTGGTGGACGCGGTCGCCAGGATGCACGGGGTGGAGGTGTTCGAGACGCCGGTTGGCTTCAAATTCATCGGCGAGCTGATCAGTCAGGACAAGATCATCATCGGCGGCGAAGAGAGCGCCGGGCTCACCATCAAGGGGCACGTCCCCGAAAAGGACGGGATTCTCGCCTGCCTGCTGGTAGCCGAGATGGTCGCCCGCGAAGGTAAGCCGGTGAAGGCACTGCTCGAGCAACTCTACGAGAAGGTGGGGCGCTACCTCACCAAGCGCGTCAACATCACGTTGTCTCCGGAACTGGAAGAGGTCTTCCCTGAGCGCATCGCGGCCACCCCTGCAGGTTTCGCCGGAGTGGCGGTGAAGCAGAAGGTGACTGTGGACGGAAACAAGTTCATCCTGGAGGACGGCAGCTGGCTTCTGTTCAGGAAGTCCGGGACCGAGCCGGTGGTACGGCTTTACGCCGAGGCCTCCAGCGAGGCGCGGCTGCAGGCGCTCTTGGCCGCCGGGCGCGATTTCATCGAAGGCAAAGCGTAAAGCAGAAGGCAGTTCCCTGTTTGGCAGCATCAGCGCTTTCGCCGGAGGGCGGTGCCGCGGCTGATTCAAAGAACAAAAAAAATGGGACGCGGATGCATCCGAAAAACCATGATCGAAGGGGGGCTCAACTTCTCTCATTGGAGGATCGGATGACAGCTCCGTGCCCCATTTTTTTTGAAGCGTTGTATCGCCATACTTGCCTATGCTGTTTTCTTACACGGATGGCGGGGACGCCTCTTATTCCTGGATGACCGGAAGGCTTTGAGGGGAGAGTCATTTTCAATATCATCCCAGGCAGTTACGGCACATAATCTCCTTGCCTCAGTCGCTTGGCAAGGTCAGCGAAGCGTGAATTGCAGCTCCCCCGGATACGTTTGATCGGGTGGTGTACCTTACTGCGGTGCTGTAGTTAGAAGCGCGTTTAGGGGTTTTCTTTCTATCAGCTCTGCGCTATGATACTCGGACTAATTAGAAGGGAGGGTCTATGTGGGACTACACGGACAAGGTTAAAGAACATTTCCTCAACCCCCGGAACGTGGGTGAGATAACCGATGCGGATGCGGTTGGCGAGGTAGGCAGCCTGGCCTGCGGCGACGCGCTTAAGCTGTTCATAAAGCTGGATGAGAAAAAAGAGCGGATCGTCGATGCCAGGTTCCAGACCTTTGGCTGCGGCAGCGCCATCGCTTCTTCTTCCGCCCTCACCGAAATGGTGAAGGGGAAGACCCTGGACGAGGCACTGCAGATCACCAACCAGGAGATCGCAGATTTCCTCGGCGGTCTCCCCGAGGAGAAGATGCACTGCTCGGTCATGGGACAGGAGGCGCTTGAAGCGGCCATCGCCAAGTACCGCGGCTTTGAGGCGCCGAAACACGGACACGACCACGTGGAGACCGAGGGCGAGATCGTCTGCAAGTGCTTCGGCCTGACCGACCTGTTCCTCAAGAAGGTCATCGCCTCCAACAAGCTGCACACCGCCGAACAGGTGACCCACTTCACCAAGGCCGGCGGCGCCTGCGGCGGCTGCATCCCGAAGATCAAGGAACTGATCGCTGAGGTTATGGGCGAGGAGAAGAAGGCAGCGCCGGCAAAGCCTGCGAAGCTAACCAACCTCAAGAAGATGCAGTTGATCCAGGAAACCCTGGAAAACGAGATCCGTCCCCAGCTTTGGGCCGATGGCGGCGACCTCGAGCTGATCGACATCGACGGGGCGAACGTGCAGGTCGCCTTCCGCAAGGCATGCGCGGGTTGCGCCTCTTCCGGCAACACCGCCAAGTTCGTCGAACAGAAGCTGCGTGAGATGGTCTCCCCTGACATCACCGTCCAGGAGGTACAGGGATGAAAGAGATCTATCTTGACAACAACGCCACCACCAAGGTGGACGAGCGGGTTTTCGAGGAGATGCGTCCCTATTTCTGCGACCTGTACGGAAACCCCAGCTCCATGCACTTCTTCGGCGGGCAGGTGCAGAAGAAGGTGGACGAGGCGCGCAGCCGGGTCGCCGCTCTTCTCGGCGCGCTCCCCGACGAGATCGTCTTTACCGCCTGCGGCACCGAGAGCGACAACTCTGCCATCCGTTCCGCGCTGGAGGTCTTCCCCGAGAAGCGCCACATCATAACCAGCCGCGTCGAGCACCCCGCGGTGCTCACCCAGTGCCGCAACCTCACCAAGCGCGGCTACCGGGTGACCGAGCTGAATGTCGACGGCAACGGACAGCTCGACCTCAAGGAACTGGAGGCGGCACTCGACGACGATACCGCGATCGTCTCCCTCATGTACGCCAACAACGAAACCGGCGTCATCTTCCCCATCGAGGAAGCCGCCAAGATGGTGAAGGCGAAGGGCGCGCTTTTCCACACCGATGCCGTCCAGGCCGTAGGCAAGATCCCGCTGAACATGGCGGACTCCGCCATCGACCTTCTTTCACTTTCCGGGCACAAGCTGCACGCGCCGAAAGGGGTAGGGGTACTCTACGTGCGCCGCGGCACCCCGTTCCGTCCGCTTCTGGTCGGCGGGCACCAGGAGCGCGGCCGCAGGGCGGGTACCGAGAACACCGCTTCCATCATCGCCATGGGCAAGGCCTGCGAACTGGCCCACCTGCACATGCCCGAGGAAGCTGGGCGCGTGCGCGAGATGCGCGACAGGCTGGAGCGCGAGCTGACCGCCCTCATCCCCAACACCAGGATCAACGGCGGCGGCACCAACCGCCTCCCCAACACCCTTTCCATCGCCATGGAGTTTGTGGAAGGGGAGGGAATCCTGCTGCTCCTCTCCGAGAAGGGAATCTGCGCCTCCTCCGGCAGCGCCTGCACCTCGGGCTCTCTTGAGCCGTCCCATGTGTTGCGCGCCATGGGCGTTCCCTTCACCTGCGCCCACGGCTCGATTCGCTTCTCGTTGTCCAGGTTTACCACCGACTCCGAGATCGACGCCGTTATCGAGGCACTCCCGCCGATCATCAGCCGCCTGCGCCAGATGTCGCCCTTTGGCAGGGAGTTCCTGAACAAGTAGGACCCCGGTGGCAGGTTCATAAAGACCAAGGGGTGAGCGATTTTCGCTCACCCCTTTTATTTATTGCCGATTCGTTTTGCTTCTGAAAATACCGTCATCTACCGATAGACCTCGCGCCGGTGGGCGACTTTCACCACCCATACGGTCAGCTCAAGATCCTGAATTGAATAGATGATACGATAGTTCCCCTGGCGGATCCGGTACCGTTCCTGGCCCGTCAGCTTTTCACAGCCGATCGGCCGCGGGTCGTGAGCCAGGTTACCGATCCGGGCGACGATGCGGCGCAGGTCGTCCTTCGGAATGGAGTCAAGATCCTTCCTGACACTTTCCCGGAGCAGGACGTTATAGCCGGCCATTTTCCTTTAACTCTTTAAGCAGGCTCTCGTAGGTTACCAGCGGCTCGTGGACCCGTTCTTCAAAGGCAGCCAGATCTTCGGCATCCTCCGCGAGAGTTCTGCGCACCGCATCGTTCACAAGATCGGAAACCGAGCGCGACGTCTCCAGCGCTTTATGCTGTAACGCCTTGTGCATTGCCGCATCGAGATAGATTGTCGTTCTTTTTTGTTCAGACATAGACTTTCCTCCACTTCAGAGGATAACGTTATGACGTTTAAGCGTCAATAAGCGCCGATGCGGCGCAGGTATTGGATGGAACCGTGAACATCATTTTGCAGGACGCAGTAGCCATGATACACGATAGGAAAAACCTGGAAGGGATCACCTTCAACATAGCGGCGGACGAACATTGGGCCATCGTCGGGGCCAACGGTTCGGGGAAATCGGCGCTGGGGAAACTTATTTGCGGTGAATTGAAGGTCGTTTCCGGACAATGTCGCATCCCCGCCAAGGCCGGATACGTCTCCTTCGAGAAGATCGACGAGATCCTGGAAAAGGAGCGCTACAACGACGATTCGGACTTTCTCGGCTACGTGACCCAGGGGACCCCGGTCGCCAGATTCATCCTCTCCGGCTCGGCTGCGGACGAGGCGAAACTGACCGAGCTCGCGCGGGAGCTGGAATTCACCGGCATCCTGGAGCGAGGGATCAAGTTCCTCTCGACCGGAGAGATGCGCAAGACGTTGATCTGCAAAGCGCTTTTGCAGGAACCGGAACTGCTGGTGCTGGACGAGCCGTTCGACGGGCTGGACCGGCACTCCTGCGAAGTGCTGCGCACCCTGATCAACCGCTGCATCGGGCGCGGCATCCAGGTGATCCTGCTCCTGAACCGCTTCAGCGAGATCGTCCCCGAAATCACTCACGTTGCCTACCTGAAGCAGTGCCGCGTCTTCAGGTCCGGCACAAGGAAGGAGATGCTTGATTCCGAGGCGCTGCGCCGTTTCCACGCCTTTCATTACACGCTTCCCGACCGGCTTCCGGAGATAGACAGCGCGCACCGCCCTGAACCGCTTCCCATGGATGCGCCGCTGGTCGAGATGAAGGATGTGAAGGTCTCCTACGGCGGGAAACAGATCCTGTCCGGCCTCTCATGGACGGTAAAGCCGGGGGAGCACTGGAAGATCACCGGGCCGAACGGCTCGGGGAAATCGACGCTGTTGAGCCTGGTGAGCGGAGACAACACGCAGGCCTACGCCAACGACATCACACTCTTCGGCAGGAAGCGGGGGACCGGCGAGACGGTCTGGGACATCAAGAAGAGGATCGGGCTTGTTTCCACGAGCCTGCAGCAGGACTACCGGGTGGGCGGCTCCGCGAAGATGGTGGTTGTCTCCGGCTTCTTCGATTCCATCGGCGTCTACTCCGATCCCTCCCCCAGACAGCTCGAGATCGCCCAGGAATGGCTGGAGCTTTTGCACATGGACCATCGCGCCGGCGAGACTTTCCGCGAGCTTTCCTACGGCGAACAGAGGCTGGTCCTCTTGGCGCGTGCGATGGTGAAGCAGCCTGACCTGTTGATCCTGGACGAACCGTGCCAGGGGTTGGATGACGTGAACCGGGAGATGGTGCTGAAGCTGGTGGAGCACCTGGCGAGGACTGGCAACACGCAGATCCTCTACGTGACTCATCACGCTGAGGACGAGATCCCCTCCATCACCAACGGCATGGAGCTTGTGCCGGCGCCTGGCGGGGGATCGACCGCTTCGATCAGCTAAACCAGGCGTCTAGTAGCTCCGCCACAGCTCCAAACCGCTGTACGCCCTCTGGAAACCGAAGGCAAGCAGCGCCGCCGCGTACCTCGACTCGCCCGCCGGTTCCCCGTTGATCCGCTCCACCGCGATGCTCTTTCGGGGGTTGAAGTCTCGGCTCAACAGCACCTTGAAAAAGGAGAGGTACTCGAATAGTTGCGGGTGGTCCGGCGGCACCCTGAACTCCAGCTCCTTGCCGAAGCGCCGGGAGATGAGCGCGAGCCGGGTGCCGTGGTAGACCAGGTGGGTTGACGGGAGGCGTGGGGGAAGCTCCTCGCGCAACCCCTCCAACCCGCTGCCGCAAAGCGAGGCGGGATCGGCGGCGTTGATCCAGTAAATCCGTTCCTCGTCAAACCCCGCCTCCAGCTTCCGGTAGGCTTCGTGCGAGACGAACTGCAGCCCCGGTATCCCGTTGAAGAAGTTCCCCGACATCACCTCCCCCGACATCTCCATGATGCGCAGCGACCGGAACAGCCGCCCCCATTGCAGTTGGGGGAGTTCCCTCAGCAGCAGTTCCCTGAAGAGGATCCCGTAACGCCCCAGCAGCAACCTGACCCGGTCCTTGTTCCTCTCCTCCAGCTCCAGCAGGTCCTGGGCAGCAGGTACCAGCTTCCCGCTCCCTCCTGCGAGCGGCCCCAGCGGCTCCCCGGGACCCTGTGCAGATGCCTCCCCTGACCCGGTTCCGGCTCGCGCCGCTCGAACCGGTTCAAGATCCCCTTTCTCACCGAAACGAAGGAATCGTTGCTCAACTCCCCGCTCCAGGCCCCCTTCCAAAGCTCCTCCGTCGCCTGCGCCGCCGAGAGGCCGGAACTGGAGCAAATGGCGAAGAGGCTGTAGCGCCCCCGTGGGTCGGGTATCAGCCTCGCGGCGGCATCTGCATCGGCAGTAACCGATTCATCCTCCGCTTCTTCATCCTGTTGCGGCCCTGAAGGTTCCGGCCGGAAAAGGTCGAGGTCCTCCGGAAAGGCGAAAGAGAGCTTCTTCTTGCCGCAGCCGAACCAGAGGAGGTCGCTTCCCTGCATGGCGCTGTCCAGCCAGGCGCCGAAGTAGGGCCGCAGGCGGGCCGGCAGCACCTCTTCCTCCCAAAGCTGCGCCGCAAGCGGAACCCCCAGCAACTGCTCCAGCCTCTCCCGGAGATCGTCGGGAGATGATCCGGGTGGGGCGATCCCCTGGAAACAGGCGAGAAAGAGCGGCAAGTAGGGAAGCTCCAGCGCCTCGAAGGGAGGCTTCCTCGACCTCCTGAGCATACGCAGCAGCGCTTCCAGGTTCGCCGCATCGCAGATCTCGGGAGCGGTGCTCGTCTCGCCGAACTGGTCCACCAGCACCTGCCCCTCTTCTTCAAGGGAATGCAGGGGCTCCCGGAGCTGTTCGTCCCCGAGCCCCAACATCCGCTGCAGGTTGGCAAGCTCCACCGGCCCGTGGTAGGCGAGCCACCTCCCGATCAGCTTCACGTCGGGCGGCTCTTCCTCCTCTGCTTCCACCCGGTTGGCTCCCCGTTCGGCCAGCGTCTTCGCCGCCCCCTGCAGCCGTTCCCGCAGCCCCTCCAGGTCCACCAGGGGCGACAGGGCGATCTCCTGCCAGTTGAGCGACAGCCCCCGCGCTATCTCGGGGAGCATCTCCACCGAGGCGACTAGCGGGATCGAGCCTCCCGGCAGCCCCAGCACCACCACCCGTTCCGCCAACTGCGGCAGGAGCTCCGCAGGCGTGACGCCGGAGTCGCGCTGCACGGCCTCCAGAAGCTCCAGCCACTGCGTTTGCGGGATCAGCAGGCGCTCCTTCACCCAGTCCGCCAGTTCACGCGCGCTATCGGGGGCGTAGCCTGGGGCGGTCCGCTGCCTTTTCGCCTCGAAGAGCCGGATCAACTCGGCAGGGAGGCGGGGGCGCAGGTGGGAGGCGAAGACCAGTTCCTTTAAAAGGTCTTGCCCGAGCGCCGATTTGCCCAGGCCCGCCGGCGTGTCGTCCTCATAGACGTACTTGTTGGTCTGCAGCCAGATCAGCCCCTGTGCGAAGGGGGAGGCGGTCGTGGTCTTCACCTTGGTGATCCTGATGCTTCCGTCCTGGATCTCCTCCAGGAGCAGTCTCAGGTTTGCAAGGTCGAACTCGTCCTTGAGGCAGGAGCGCCAGGTCTCCAGGAGCACCGGAAAATCGCGGTACCTGGCAGTCGAGGCGAAGAGCTTCTTGGACCGGAGGCGGTTCAACCAAAGCGGCATCCTTCTCTTGAAGTTGCTACGCGCAAGGAGCAGGGCGCGACCGGCATTCTCCCGGAAGCGAGCGCCGAAATAGCCGGTAGTTTCCAGCGTGGCGCGCAATAGGGCCTCGATCCGCTCCGGCTCCACCAGCCGCAGGATCCGGCCCGGGTCGTCCAGTTCGTGCGGGAGCAGGAGCGCTATGCCGTCGTTGTTGTAAAAAGCCTGCAGCGGGTAGCCGAAATGCTCTTCCCAGGCGGCGCAAAGTGCGAAGGTGAAGGGGCGGTTGATGCTGTTTCCCCAAAGGGTATGCAGGATGATCTGCTGCGTTTCGGCGCCCCCCAGCGGGTCGTGGTACTGCTCGACGAGCAGGTGGTGGCGGTGGGGGAGGTCCGCCCCGGTCGCCTCCCGCTGCCGCTTGAGGTAGCTCTCCAGCGACTGCGCCGCAGGCTCGTCCATGAAGTGGCGCCGCACCAGTTCACCGACCAGTTCACCGCTTGAGAGCCGCTCGTTGCTGTACTCCAGGAACGACGCGATCTTCTCCGAGTAGAAGAAATCGCGGTCAAGCTCTTCCGCACGCCAGAAGGGGATGATCTGCTGCGACTTCCTGGCCGGGACCACCAGCACCGTGCTGTGGGTCACCTCCGTTATCTGCCAAACCTGCGCCCCCAGCGCGAAACTGTCCCCGATCCTCCGTTCCCAGACGAACTCCTCGTCCAGCTCCCCGATCTTCGCGCCGCTCTCTTTGAGCCGCAGCTCGAAGTACCCACGCTCCGGTATGGTCCCCCCCTCCATGAATACGAGCATGGAAAGCGCGGGTCTCGTAGAGATGGTCCCCTCCAGACGGTCCACCGTCGCCCTGGGGCGCAGTTCCGGGACCCGGGAATCGGCGTACCTCCCCTCCAGCATCCCGATGACGAGATCGAACTGTTGCCGGGAAAGGTTCCGGTACGGGTAGCACCCTTTCAGGAAGTCGTAGAGGTCGTCCAGCTGCCAGGTTTCGGGGAGAGCCATGGAGAGGACGATCTGGGCCAGCAGGTCGAGGGGGGTCTCCACCGGGCGGATCTCCTCGATCTCCCCATCGGCGATGGCGCGGGCGATGACCGCCGCCGAGACGAAGTCCATGCCGTAGGTGGGGAAGAGCATCCCCGAGCTCACCTCGCCGACGCCATGACCGGAGCGGCCGATACGCTGGATCGCCGAGGAGATGGAGCGGGGCGTCTGGATCAGTACCACGCTGTCCAGCCGCCCGATGTCGATGCCGAGCTCCAGCGAGTTCGTTGCCACGATCGCCTTCAGCTCCCCGCGCTTGAGCCGCTCCTCGACGGCGAGGCGGATCTCGCGGGACAGCGAGCCGTGGTGGGAATAGGCGAGCTCTTCCCCGGAGAGCTCGTTGATCAGGCGGGTCACCTTTTCCGTGGTGCGCCTGCTGTTGGCGAAGAAGAGGGTGGAGCGGTGCTCTGCGATGATCTGGGCGAACCGGGCGGAAAGGGCGGGCCAGAACTCGTCCGCAGCGCGCTGATCGCCGGCCTCTTCGGGTGCGCTGATGGTGAGGCTGAAACGCTTGGCGCGGTCGCCCCTGACGATGGAGACCGGCCGGGGGAGATGCTCCCTTCCGGCTTGCCTGAGCCCCCCCACGAAATCCGCCACCGTTTCCAGCGGCCTTACCGTGGCCGAAAGCGCGATGCGCTGAAATTCCCCGCTTAGAAGCACCAGCCTCTCCACCGCCGTGATCAGGTGCGTCCCGCGCTTGCTTCCGGCGACGGCGTGGATTTCGTCCAGGATGACGGTGGCGACGCCGGTGAGCGTCGCCCTGCTTCCCTTCGAGGTTAGGAGGATGTTGAGGCTTTCGGGAGTGGTGATCAGGATCTCAGGGGGATGGCGCAGCATGCGTCTGCGCTCGTCGCCGGGGGTGTCCCCGCTGCGGGTCTGCACGGCAATCTCGGGGAAGGGGACGCCGTGCCGGGCGAAGTGGGCCCGCAGCTCGAAAAGCGGCGCGATCAGGTTGCGGCGCACGTCGTTGTTCAAAGCCTTCAGAGGGGAGACGTAGAGCACCCTGGTTTCCCCGCGCTCCCAGGCCCCGGTCGCCAACTGGTTGATGGCCCACAGAAATGCGGCCAGCGTCTTGCCGCTTCCGGTCGGCGCAGTCACCAGAACGTGCCGCTCTTGCATCACCTCGCTCCAGGCACGCGACTGTACCAGTGTCGGTTCCCCCAGGGTCTCCCTGAACCAGCCGGCTATCAGCGGGTGGAAATATTTAAGGACGTCTTCGGACATAGCTATGACTTTAGGACAAGCCCGGAGTTATTCAAGCGTCGGCGGAGGATCGTCCAAATTTTGCTTGAGCGATGCTGACTCCGGCCGATAGATTCAAGAGCCTCAAGCCGTATCAGGGATATGTATGCTGGTGAGGACGAAGACATAGCGATGGCGTGTGACAGAAGGACGGCTGCCTTTAAAGACATAGTGGGTGGATATTGTCATTTCTAAGAAATAAAATGGTTGTCTTTAACCAGCACTAAGTGATATTTACACAGCGGCGGCCCATCGCCCGATTTGCCTGAACCAACAGTTGCACACGCTGCTCCTGGCGGGCCTGGATTCTGATACTGGAGGTTTTGTTTGATGTACGGAGGGAGGAACATCTTGAGACATCTCTTCACGGCTAAAGCGGCGGCCGCCATCGGCGTACTGTCGCTTTTCGCAATCTGCGTCGACAGCGCCTGCGCGCAGGACAACTGCTATAACGGCGAGGGTAGTGCCGCCGTCGTCAACAACGATGTCGCCTCGGCGAAGCTAGAAGCGACGGCGCGTGCCCGATGGGCCGCCCTGGAGAGCGCCGTCGGGGTCGAGGTCCGCGCCGAAAGTGTCGTGGAAAACTCGGCCCTTCTGGACGACCTGGTCAGCGTGCATGCCAAAGGGACCATCACCTCGTACAAGGTGATAAAGGAGCACAAGGAGCCCGCGCTTTACCACGTCACGGTGAACGCCTGCGTCGAGCCGTCCAAGGCCGCCGAGGCAGTGGCCTCGCTTGCCCTGAACAATTCGGTGGCGGTCTTTCTTCCCGCCCGGAAGCCGCGGGTGCTCCTGGAGTCCGAGTCGAACGCAAAGGTGAGCGACAGGCGCGGAACGCTGGTGAAGGCGAAGGTCGCGAACCACAGGGTCGAGGACGAGCACGAGGAGAGCAACATCGTCTCCGAGAGCCTGATCGAAAAGCTGGTGGAGCAGGGGTACACGGTGACGGACATGGCCCCCGCCGATGTACTCGACGCGGAGGCGGTCGACAAGGCGATCAAGAGCGGCAACTTCATGACCATGCGCAGCCTGTTCGGCAAGTACCTGAGCAACCTGCTCCTGATCGGCAAGGTGGACTACACCGTCTCGCAGAAGAAGGGGGAAGAGATCGGCTACGGCATTGAGGCCCCCTTCAACCGGGTGACGGTCCGGCTGACCTACCGCCTGCTGACCCGTGACCGGGACTCCGGACGGCTCCTCATTGTCGGCGCAGGGAGCTCCGAGGCCAAGGGGACCGCGGCAAGCCTCGAGGATGCGGCCGCCAAGGGGATGCAGAGCCTGTCGGAGAAGGCGATACCGGGGGTGCTGGAGAAATTCGCCAAGCAGATCAAGGGGGTATCGCGCAAGATCACGGTGAAGGTGGACGGCTTCGACGGCCTCGACGGCACCTTCGACGTGAAGCAGGCGATTAACGGCGCGGCCTGGGTCAGCGAGGTCCAGGCGACCTCGACGAACGAGTTCCTGGTGAGCTACCCAGAGAACTCCATATACCTGGCCAACAGCCTGAGCCGCAACCCCAAGTTGAAGCTGGAGAGCTATGCCCCCTATCTCATCAAGTTGAGCTACCGGAAATAGTCCATTAATCGCAGCCGGCGCTTCGCCCTCTGCCGGTTGCGATGCGTAACCCGTAAAGATATTTACATTTCTCACGGTTAATGATAAAAAATTCCCGCTGTTAATGCCACTCCCACGGATACCGGCATGCAACTGTTCAAGCCCCGCAGTTTCTTCGCAGAGCGACCCCCCTCAGAGGACCCTGAGGGGGTAGCCTACGCGCGGCTGATAACGGAAAACCTCGGCTACATCGAGAAGCAGTGCCGCCGGGCGGTGCTGCAGTCGATGACCGGCGCCGGGGGGGACGGTTTCACGGCGGGAAGCGACGACGGCCTGGACCTGGAAAACCAGAGCGACGAGCTTCTGAACGAGGTGCTGGACCGGCTCAGGGAGGACGACTTCAAGGCCCTGCGCGAGTTCAAGGGGAAGGCAAAACTCACCACCTACCTCACCACCATCGTGGCGAACCTGGTGATAGACCTGGTGCGTCAGAAGAAAGGGCGCAGCCGGGCCCGCGAGCGCGCCAGGGAGCTGGGAGAGGTGGCGGAGCGTCTCTACGAGCTCGTCTACCACAGGGGATGCACGCTTTCGCAGGCGCACAGCCACCTGGAGATCGACCACGGCATACGGGAGCCGCTCGAGGCACTTCAGGGGATGCTGGAGAAGATTCGGGGGCGTGGGGCGAGGTCGCAGATGCTGCTCGCCTCCGACCCGGAGGAAGTATGGCTGGTGCCGGGAACCAGGGTGGCGGTCGACGATGAGGTCGAGTTCGTGGTGCCGGACCCGCGCAAGGACGCCGAGGCGGTATTGATCGAAACCCAGCGGGAGAGTGGTGCGCGGCAGGCGGTGCAGGATCTCCTGGCTGGGCTGGATGGCGAGGAGAGGTTTCTTTTGCGGCTTCGTTTTCCTACCGACGGCAGCGCTCCCATGTCCTTCAAGGAGATAGGGAAACTGGTCGGGGCCACCGAGAACGGAGTCGATGCCCGGATCCGCAGGACCCTGGTCCGTTTTCGCGAATCGCTTCTGCGCCGGGGTCTCACCCTTAAGGACCTTGTCTGACCTGCTTTTTGGGGGCAACCGGGAAGTCCGGGTAGGTGACGTAATTGCCCACGAAGAGCTGCGACAGGACTTAGGTTCCCCCCTTTGCGAAGGGGGGACAGGGGGGATTTTCTGGTGCACCACCTGAAAATCCCCAATAGCGACTTTATCGAGATTTCTTTTGCAGGAAAAACAACCGTTGTCCGTCACATGGGAAGAGATCGGATTTCTTTGCCGCGACGACTCCCGCGGCTGACCAGGTGGAATTGGCGGCGACTATGAAAAAGAATGATTCCGCATTAGGAACGGCGCTAACCAGGGGTTTGACCGACGCCGAGCCGGCAGAAGGATGCCCGGCGCTGGAAACGGTGGCAGGGCTCGTGGACGGGTCGCTTTCCGGCCAGGAGCGCGACCGGTTGCTGGGGCATCTGGCCTCTTGCGACCACTGCCGCGAACTGTTCATCGCGGCTTCCCAACTTTCCGAGGCACCGGTCCAGCAGAAGCGGCACCGGTTGCTGTTTCCCTCCGCCCTTGCTGCCGCGGCGGTGCTGGTGATCGCAGTTACGCTCCAGTTGCGGACGGTTGAACCGGACCGGGGGATGGTAGCGCGCTCCGATCAAGCGGCTTCCCCGCAAACGGCGGCTCCCGCCGGGCGAAAGGGCGAGCCACTCCCCGCGAAGGAGATGGCGCAGCTTCCCGATGCCAGGACGGAACGGTTGCCGGCAAGGGAACTGATCGCGTCTGCCGCCGCTGAGCGCAGAGCCGGGGGAGTCCCCCAGGGAACCGCACCCGAGGGCGCACGGCTGGCCCGGCTGCTGATGGCGAAGGGGGACCCCGCCCAGTTGGCCTCCCTTTCCATGGCCCAGGACAAGAACTTCGGCTTCGCCACCTCGGCGGACGCAAGCAGCGTAGCCTTTCGCATCGGGGTCAGCCTGATGAACCTGGAGGTGGAACTCATCGCAGGCGACGGCGACCGCGCCCAGGCGCAGGCCGCACGTCTGGCGCCGCTTCTGGAGTCGCTGGCGGGAAACCCGGATCGCTCACCTCTGGAGGGGGTGGTGGCGCAGCTGGAGCGGGGAGCCGAGCCCTCGACGCTCGCCGGGGCAAGCGGGCAACTGGAGAGGCTGGTTCCCGCGGAACAGCTCCCGTTCGCGCGCCTAGGCGCCTGGGCTCAAGGGGCGAGGCTTGCGGCGAAGACGGGAAACCGCGATTACCTCGCCGCCGGCGTCCCGCGCTATTTCGGAAACAAGGTCGCCGACCAGGGGGTTCCTGTACCTGCAGTCCTGGCGCTGAAGGCGCTGGACCAGAGGCTCAAGCGGCCGGGAAACCTCGACCTGGAGCTGGTGGAAAAGGAGCTGTTCGCCCTGCTGCAGGCTTTTTAGCCCGTCTCATGCAGCGTGGCAGGCATTAGGTTGACCAAGAAGGAGAGGGTTATGAGAAGGTTCCTCACTATCGCCGGCGTTTTTTTTCTGCTGACCCTCACCTTGGTCCAGGCCGGGACCTGTGCCGCTCCCCTGCAGCTGCTGACCATTGAGGAGGCGGCCCTCCCGGAGGCGAGGAATTTCGGCTTCGCCGCGGCCTTGCGCAGCGACGGGCCGTCCATCACCGCGCGCGACCTGGAGGTCACGGCCGGCGACCGGGCTTTCCCGCTTGAGGTCTCCTTCGCCCCCAGGGACGGATCGCAGGTCGACGTCAACACGTTAAAGCTCGAGTGCCTGAAGAGCACCAACATCGACCTCACCCCACGCATCAAGCCCTACGCCGACAAGGACGGCGTCAAGGTCGACAGCATCTCGCTTCCTCCCGGCTCCTACCGCTTCCGCGTCGCCATCAGCGATTTCAAGGGGCGGTTTTCCGAGAAGGAATTCACCGTCAGGGTCACGGTCAACTACTAAAAGGGGGCGCCAGGTGCCTGACTCCGCATCGGCAACACGACATAAACGGCTCTGGATCGGGCGCCTTACCGCGCTGTTGCCTGCCCTGGTCCTGCTCTTTTCCGCCGCCACCTCCTTTGCCGTGGATTCGCTCCCGACCGACCATCCCAAGTACCAGAAGGTGAAGGCGATCTACGACAGCGTGGCCCGCGCCTTCGGCGACGGCAGGGTTCCCCCGCGACTGATCGTCTCCCCCGTCGGTGCCTCAAGCCGCAACGCGGTCGCCTGGTCCGACCCCGGCACCGAAGGGGCCATCGGCCTGGACGCCGACAGCGGTCCCCTGCAGGCGGGCTACATCGCCATCGAGGAGAAGATCTGCGATCTCTTCGCCTCGCTGGGAGACGACCAGGAGAGCGCCATCGCTTTCCTGCTCGGGCACGAGCTGACCCATTACTACATGCGCCACGGCTGGGTGGGGGATTTCGGCAACTCGTTCGCCTCGCTCGAGGTGGGACGCAAGATGATCAAGGCGGCAAGCTACGAGGACGTGATCAAGAGGGAGACCGAGGCGGACTACTTCGGCGGCTTTTACGGCCACCTGGCCGGTTACGACACGCTCGGCGTAGCCCCCCGTGCCATAGAGCTCATCTACGCCTCCTACAAGCTCCCCAGCAAGCTTCCCAACTACCCCACCCGCGCCGAACGCGAGGCTATTGCGGAGCGCGCCGAGGCGAACCTGCGCAAGCTGGTTCCGGTGTTCGAGGCGGGGAACCGGCTGCTGCTCCTGGAAAAATACGAAGCGGCTGGGCGCCTGTTCGAGCACCTGGCGCACACCTTCCCGAGCCGCGAGATGTTCAACAACGCCGGGGTCGCCTACGCCTCGGAGGGGGTGCGCCTGTTCCGCCCCGGTACCCTGAAATTCGGCTACCCCTTCGAGTTCGACGCCGAGACGAGGCTCAAGGCGAAGGGGCAAAGGGCTAAGGGACTCCCGGACGAATTTGCAGAGCGCCGCAACCGCCTGCTGCAAAAGGGAGCTGACAACTTCGACAAGGCGATCCAGCGCGACCGCGGCTACGCCGCAGCCTACGTGAACCTTGCCGCCGTGGACACGCTGATCGGGGACCGCGACAACGCCATCATCCTCGCCAACAAGGCGATGGAGATGGCGCGCAGAAACAACGAGACCGTCACCCTCGCCAACGCGCTCGTGGTGCGCGGCATCGCCTACGCCGAGGGGGGTAACAAGGAGAAGGCCATGGTGGACATGGCCGCCGCCCGCAACCTCGGAAGCGGCACCGCCGCCTTCAACCTGGCCCAGTTGCAGGACGAAAAGGGTGCGGCTCCCAAGATCCCCGGCGGGAGCGAGGCAAGCGGGGCCGAGACCATCGCCCGGATCAGCCCTCGGGACGACTTCGTCAAGAGCAAGGAGGTCGCTACCTTCTCCCTTAAGGGGGTGGACAAGGAGGAGCCGACCATCACCGTGTATTCCCGTCAGGGAAGCGGCTGGGAGGACATGCTCATCTCTGTGGACGGTCAGCTGGTCCGCCTCGTTTCCGCCGGGAAAGGGTACCAAGAGAAGAGCTCCAGCGGGATCGGGGTGGGGAGCAGTTCAGAGGAGCTCGCCGCGAAATACGGAGAGCCCTCGCGGATGGTCACCTCCCGGCAGGGGACCTACTACCTGTACCAGAAGGGGGAGATGATCTTCGCCGCCGATCCGCAGGGGCGGGTGACCGGCTGGATGATCTACACGGTGCAGTAAGGAAAAACTTCGAGGGAAATATCGGACCTGTCCGTCTCATGATGTCGGGCGGGTTTTCCTGCTTTGCTTGAGTGGCCGTTAAAGCCGCAAAGCTTATGCCAGTAGCACATGGAGGTTGACGATGATGAAAAAAACGCTGTTCATGCTTTTCGCGCTGGTTGCCGTCCTGGCGACGGTTACCGGATGCGCCGGTCCGCAGGTGCGCAGCCTTTCGCCCGAGGATAACCCCGAGCACCACTACCTCGCCGGGATGAAGGCCCTGGAAAGCGGCGGCGTGACTGTCGCCGCGGAGAAGTTCGACCGCGCGGTCTACCTCGACGAGAAGTTCTCCAAGGCGTACGCGGGACTTGCCATAGTCTCGGCCGAAAAGGTTAAGGCGCAGGCCGATCCCAAGTTCAAGGCGGTGGAGCTGGAACGTGCCTTTGCCAACCTGGGGAAGGCCAAGAAGTTTGCGGACCGCCCCGAGGAGGAATTCGACTACTACGCCGCGAAGGTCCGGCTGCACACCCTGGTCAAGGACGAGAACTGGCTGAAGCAGGCCGAGGAAGCCTTCCGCAGCGGGAGCGAGCTGAAGCTCGACGAGCGGGCGCTCACCTATTACCAGGGGGGCGAGGCGCTCATCTACTACATGGGGGTCGCCTACCTCGACGGCCTCGAGTTCCAGAAGGCGCGCGACCGCTTCGCCGATGTCCTGAACGCCCGCCGCGAAGGGAAGTGGAACGAAAAGGCCGACCGCGCCTGGAAGAAAGCGGACCGCATCGTGCGCGCCATGGCGGGGATCACCGTAGGCGACGTGGGCAAGAAGATAGCGGCGCAGGATGCCGTCACCCGTGCCGACCTGGCCGCGCTCCTCGTGGACGAACTGAAGCTGGACCAGCTTTTTGCCGGGAGGATCCCGGTTGCCTCGCAGCTCGCGAAGATGAAGCCTGAGTTCACCCCCGCGGATGTCCTGAACCACCCCTTCAAGGAAGAGGTGCTCACCATGATGAAGTGGAAGGTGCGCGGCATGGAGCCCAAATTCGACGAGACCACCAAGGCGCAGCTCTTCAAGCCCGCCGACAGCGTGAGCCGCGGCGAGATGGCCTTCATCCTCGAGGACGTGCTGATCAAGCTGACCGGCGACGAGAAGCTCGCGTCCGCCTACTTCGGGCAGGAGAAGTCGCCGTTTCCCGACGTCCGGAGCACCTCCCCCTTCTACAACGCGGTGATCAACATGACCACCCGCGGCATCATGGAGGGTGAGCTGTCCGGGGAATTCCGCCTGAACGACCCGGTGGACGGCGCCGACGCGCTCCTGGCCATCCGTGTGCTGAACCAGAAGAGGAACATCTACTAACAACCGGGTCGCCGGTTAAGATTTCAAATTCAATAACGGAGGGAATTCATGAAGAGACTGCTCGTTGGGGCGTTGCTGGTGGCAGGGATGGTGGGCGGAGCCTACGCCGAGGACGACATGTCCATCCAGTTGGACGACACTTTCGTGAAGGCCAAGACCTGGCTCAGCCAGCAAAACCTCACCCTGACCGGCAGCCCGTCGGGCAGGGACGACAACGCCGCCTTCAGCCAGGAGAACATCCTGTTCTACGGTGAGGCCGTCGCAAGCGCCAACCCTAACCTGAGCCAGGCGCAGAGGGAGATGGGGGCGAAACGTGCCGCCGTCGTCACCGCCCAGCGCGCCGTAGCCGAGTACCTGAACGGCTTCGCCCTCGTCGGCGACACGCTGGTGAAGGACGGGGTGCTCGAAAGCGACCTGATCAGGAGCGCCGTGACCGGGACCGTCAGAGGCGTCCAGATCGTGGTGCAGGAGTACAGCAAGGAGAAGGACACCGCCGTCGCCATCGTCAAGCTCGGCATGCACGGCCCCAAAGGCTTCGCCTCCTCAATGTACGAGAAGATGTTCAAGGACCCGGAGCTTAAAAGCAGCCTTACCGAGGTGGACGGCAAGCCCGCGCCGAAGTTCAAGGCGAAGGTGGAGCGCCTGCCGGAGAGCTACGACGGCCTGATCGTCGACGCCACCGAGCAGAACTTCAGGCCGGCGCTGATCAACCGCATCTTCAGCGCCAAGAACGAGCTCCTCTACGACCCGTCCAAGGTGAGCCAGAAGGTCCTGGTCGAGCAGGGTTGCGGCGAGTACACCAACAGCGTGGAAAAGGCTAAAGCCGCACTCGAGGCGCGCGGCATCAAGAACCCGCTGGTCGTTAAGGCAAGCGGCACCGTCAGCGCCGCCGACCTGCAGGTCACCGACGAGGACGCGGTAACCATCTTCTCCGCCAACCAGAAAGGGAACTTCCTGGCCGGCGCCAAGGTGGCCTTCGTACTGAAGTAGAGCGGCAACGGCAATTTCAGGCCGTGATGACAACGCGTAAAACAGGGATGAAGGGGGTAGGGGATGATGGCGGCTCTGTCGTTGTCCCCGATCCCCGCATCCCTGTAGCTGTTTAAGCTGTGCGCGAGATTCAGGTAGGAGAGTTCATGCTGCAAAGAGGACTGTTGTTGGCGCTTTTGATCCTGGTTACGGCGGTCCCCTGCCGGGCGAAGACGCTCGTCGTCGCGGGGAAGATCTCCAGCGAGGTCACGGTGACCCAGCAGGTCACCTTCGGCGTCGAGGAAAAGCTCTCCGAGCTCATCTACCGCTTCCCGCTGCCGGCGGCGATCAAGGTGGCGAGCCTAAACCAGCGCCTCACCGACCATCGCCTCAAGTTCGACCCAGAGCCCGACTCCGTCAAGGACGAGACCGACGATTACGGCAACAGCTACAAGGTGGTCACCTGGCGCAAGCTCGCTGGCGACGCCCGCGCCACCATCGTCTACACCACCGCCATAGACGCTACGCTCGCGCCGGTCAAGACGCGCGCGCCCTTTCCTGTCGGCCAGGTCCCGGAGGAGGTCCGGCTCTTCCTGAAGCCGACCAAACAGGTGCAGGCGACGGACCCCGAAGTGGTGAAAAAGGCGGCGGAGCTTACCGCCGATGCCGCCAACCAGGGCGATGCGGTCGATGCCGTCATCAACTTCGTCGCCGACCATATCCGCTACGAGACCCCTCCCAAGTCCTACGACGCCCTCTACGGCCTCTCCACCGGCACCGGCAACTGCCAGAACTACGCGCACCTGGCCTGCGCCCTGTTGCGCGCCTCCGGGATCCCCGCGCGCGTCGCCGTAGGGCTGACCCTCAAGGACAAGTGGAAGATCCCGCTGGACAACCGCGGCTCTTCGCTGGTGCAGGGGATGGGGGAGGGGCTGCACGCCTGGATCGAGGTCTGGTTCCCCGGGCTCGGCTGGCTTCCCTGCGACCCGCAGCAGTCCAAGCAGTTCACATCCACGCGCCACATAAAATACGCCCATGGTCTGGAATGCGGCGAGATCGGAACCTCCTGGCGGGCGGCCCCGGTGCTGCCGCGCTACAGCGCCTCGATCAGCAGCAACTACAGCCGCGATCTCGTCGACCTGAACCTGAAAGGCTCCGGGAGCGAGCCGCGTGGCTACATGGCGAGCTTCGAGATGATCGCCGCAGCCCCGGAGGTCGCTGTGGTCACGGCGCCTGCGCCGCTCCCCGTACCTGTGGCGCTCCCGGTCCCCGTCCCCTCACTGCCCTCCTTGCCGAAGCCGGAACCGAAGCCGGAACTGAAGCCGGAACCTAAACCCGAACCCAAACTGGAACCGAAGCCGGACCCGAAACTCCCGTCGAAGCCTGTGGCGGAGCCGAAACTTCCACCCAAGCCGGCACCGAAGGCGCCTGTCAAGGAGGCGAAGAGCGAGCTCCCGAAACCAGCGCCGCAGCCCGCGCCGCTGCCGAAGCTTGAGCCGAAGCCTCTGGAAAAGGAACCGGCCCCGGCACCTGCTAAACCGGCGCCGAAGCCGAAGAAGAAAAAGCCGAGCGGGCCGCCGCCGGTCGAGCCTGACGCGGCCGGAAGAGTCGTCTTCGGCAACACGCACTTTCCTGCCAACCTCGACTTCTACACCAGCAGCGGCAATCGCGGCGAGGCTTCCCTGGAGCGGGAAACGGCGGAATACGCCACCTCCTCCAGCGTCTACGCCCAGGCCTTCGTGCTGGACAGGCCGCTCAGGCTGGAACAGGTCTCGCTCGCCATGAGGAAGTTCGGCGGCGACGGCACCGTGTACCTCGACATCGTGGCCGACGAAGATGGCAAACCCGGGTTGACCCGCGGGGTCCGCTCCCGGCCGGTCTACCTGGAGAACGTCAAACGCCTTCCCGGCTACGGCTGGCTCGATTTCGCCGTCGCGCCCGATGCTGACCCCTTCCCGCCGGGGAAGTACTGGGTGGTGCTGCGCCGCTCCGGCGAGGCGATACTCAACTGGTACTACACGCCGGGCAAGCCCTACAGCGGGCCCGACGACACCCGCTCCACCGCTCGCGGCTGGCAGTGGGAGGACATCCTGACCTACGACTTCGTATTCAAGGTGACGGGGCGGGTGCCGCGCTGAGGCGCGAGCCCCCGGTTAAGCAGCAAAGAGACTGGAGATACATGATGAGCCGAAGGTTCCTAGCACTGCTTTTTTCCCTCTGCCTGACCTGGCATCTGGCCGCCACTCTCGCCTTGGCCGCGTCCTTGCCGCGCGAGCCCATGCTCCGCATCGAGACCGGCATGCACACGGCGATGGTCAAGGCCATCTCGGTGGACGCGGCAGGGCGCTGGATGGCGACCGCCTCCGAGGACAAGACGGTGCGCGTGTGGGATCTCGGCGCCAAGCCTGAGGGTAGCGACCCCGCCCCGGCTCGCATCTTGCGCCCTCAAATCGGTCCGGGGAACGAGGGAAAGCTCTTCGCTGTCGCCATCTCCCCCGATGGCGGCACCATCGCCTGCGGCGGCTGGACCGGGTGGGATTGGCAGAAAAAGGGGAGCGTCTACTTCTATAGCCGCGCCACCGGAAAGATGGTGAAGCGGCTGGACGGCTTCCCCAACGTGATCAAGGCGCTCAGGTACTCTCCCGACGGCAGGCGCATCGCCGTGGCGCTCGGCGCAGGCAAGGGGGTCTACCAGTTGCGCGTCTCCGACTGGAAACTGGTCGGGGCGGACCGCGCTTACGGCAACGATTGCTATGGCCTCGATTTCGACGCCGCGGGGAGGCTGGCTACGGCTTCCTGGGACGGGCTCGTGCGCCTTTATGACGACAGGATGCAGCTCTTGGCCAAGGAGAAAGCCCCCAACGGGGAGCTCCCCTACTCGATAGCCTTCAGCGCCGACGGCGGGAAGCTTGCCGTCGGATGCGACGATTCCCGCAAGGTCTCCGTCCTCTCCGGGAGTGACCTGACCCCCCTCTACACGGCTCCAGGCGGCGCCGACAGCGGCAGCCTCTTCAGCGTCGCCTGGTCCGCAGACGGCACGACGCTCTACGCCGCGGGGAGCCACAGGTCGGGTGACAAGTACCTGCTGCGCCGCTGGGAAGAGGGGGGGAAGGGAGAATTCTCCGACATTCCCATAGCAGACGGAAACGTGATGCAGCTCGCCTCTCTGCCGGGCGGGGCCCTGGCCTATGCGGCAGCCGGGCCTGAGATCGGTGTGACCGTACCCGGTAAGGCCCCCTCGTTCCACCGCGCCCCCGGCATCGTCGACCATCGCGGCGGCAACCTCCTGGTCTCTGCCGACGGCTCCTCAATCGGATTCGGCTATGGCCCCGGCGTCAAGCCGGGCGCCGTTTTCGCCGTGGGGGACCGATCCCTCAGGCTGGGGGGGGGCGACGACGGGCTTTACGGTGCGCTATTGGAAACGCCCGAGCTGCGGGTGACCGGGTGGCGCAACGGGACCACGCCGCTTTTGAACGGCCTGCCGCTCCGGATGGAGCCTCACGAGGCGTCGCGCAGCCTCGCCCTCGGTCACGACCGCAAGCTCTTTTTGCTCGGCACCGACTGGAACCTGCGCTGCTTCGACCGGCTGGGGAAGGAGCGCTGGCACCGCGCGGCGCCTGCCATCGTCTGGCAGGTGAACGTGTCCGCCAACGGCAAGGTAGCCGTCGCCGCCTTAGGGGACGGGACCGTCCGCTGGTACCGCATGAGCGACGGCAAGGAACTTCTCGCCTTTTTTCCGCACGCGGACAAAAAGCGCTGGGTGCTCTGGACGCCTTCGGGGTACTATGACGCTTCCGTGGGGGGGGAGGAGCTTGCGGGGTGGCACCTGAACGGCGACACCGCGCAAGGCGCCGACTTCTTCCCAGTCTCCCGCTTCCGCTTGGTCTTTTGCCGCCCCGACGTCATCAACCGGCTCTTAGCCAAGTGGGATGATGCGGAAGCCGGCAAGGGCACTGGGGAGAAAACGCTCCTGTCGCTCCTCCCGCCGGTGGTGAGCATCACCTCGCCCCAGGACAAGGGGGCGGTCGGACAGGGGGAGGTGACCGTCGACTTCACCGTGCGCTCCCCCTCCGGCGAGGCCGTGACCGGTGTTAAGGTCCTGGTGAACGGACGCCCCGTCTCCTTCCAGTGGCAGGGGACCGGCCTGCCGCTCAACCAGGGCGAGCGCCGCAAAGTGACCTTTGCGCTCCCTGCCGGGGAAAGCGAGATCGCCGTCATCGCCGAGAACAGGCACGCCGCCAGCGAACCGGCAACGATAAGGGTGTCGCGCACGGCGCAGGAACCCGAGCCCGAGGTGATATCGCTCAAGCCGCGGCTTTTCATCCTCTCCATCGGCATCGGGGGCTACCCCGACCCGGAACTCGCCCTCGACTTCGCGGCCAAGGACGCCAGGGACTTCGCCTCCCTCATGCAGCTCCAGAAGGGCGGGCTCTACGGCGATGTCTCGGTAAAGCTCCTGACCGATGCGGCGGCAAACCGCCAGGCCATGCTGGACGGGCTTGAGTGGCTCGGGGAAGCGGCGCGGGAGCGTGACACCGCGATCGTCTTTCTTTCCGGCCACGGCGTCACCGACGCAGGCGGCGCCTACTACTTCCTCCCCGTCGACGGCAAGCCGGGAAAGCTCGGGGAAAGTGCCGTCGTCTTCTCCGAGATCAGGAAAGCCCTGATGTCGCTTCCCGGCAAGGCGGTGCTCTTCGTCGACACCTGCCATGCGGGCGACGTCATGGGCGGCAAGAAAGGGGGGAGCGAGGTCAACGCCGTGGTCAACGACCTCTCCAGCGCCGAGAACGGCGTGGTCGTTTTCGCCTCCTCCACCGGGCGCCAGTACTCCATCGAGGACCCCGCCTGGGGCAACGGCGCCTTCACCAAGGCGCTGGTGGAGGGGATCGCCGGCAAGGCCGACTACACAGGAAAGGGGCGCATCACCGTGGCGAGCCTCGACCTGTGGCTTTCCGAAAGGGTGCAGGAGTTGACCGGCGGAAAGCAGACCCCGACCACGGCGAAGCCCAGGACCGTTCCGGATTTTCCGCTGGCGGTGAAAAAACAGGCACCCTAGCTGCATATTCCCGACCCCATGAGGGGTCCCAACAAAAGGAGAGATAGATGAAAAAAACCGCACTGTTGATGATGTTGTTAATGGCACTGGCTACTGCTTGCAGCTCCGGCGAGGACAAGAGCAAGGAGCTGTTCCAGACCGCACAGTTGGAGGAAAACCAGAACAACATCGAGCACGCCAAGCAGCTCTACAAGGAGATCGTCACCAAGTACCCCAAGAGCAAGCTCGCCAAGCAGGCCCAGGAGAGGCTCGATTCGCTCTAGGCTTTTCCACCTTCGCGCTGTCGCGCTACGGTGGACAGGCCACCTTCGCGCTTAAGCGCGCGGAAAGTCGATCCATCCCCCCTCCCCTTGCGGGAGGGGGTTAGGGGGTGGGGTAAGGTGCCGACGAGGGACTTTACCCACCGGAAACCCCGGCAGATCCTTCAGAAAATGTAGAAAAGATCGATTTCCATTCGATGTCGGAGGGATACCTATGCGTACCATCATTTTGTGCTGCCTGATGCTGCTTCTGCCGGCGCTGGCGATAGCCGCACCGGCCGGTGGCGTGACCAAGGCCAAAGGGACGGCCCTCTACAAGTCGGGCCCGGGAGGGTCCTATCGCCCGCTGGCGGCAAAGCAGGTGATCAACGAGGGAGACTGGCTCAAGACCGGCAAGGACGGCTGGATCGAACTGACCCTCTCCGACAACAGCCGCTTCACCATCGCCAACAACTCGGAGCTGGAGATCCAGAGCTACCTGGTCTCGAAGACCAGGAAGACCGGCTCCTTCGGCCTCACCCAGGGCAAACTCCGCGCATCGGTAATGAAGCTCGCGGGACAGCAGACCGACATAAAGGTGAAAAGCAGCACCGCCGTCGCAGGGGTGAAAGGGACCGAGTTCTTCATGCTGACCCAGGGGCCCGCCAACGTCTTCTTCGGCAACGAAGGGACCGTCACGGTCTCGGGGAGCTCGGGCGGGAGCGAGCCGCTTCCGGCCGACACGATGACGCAGACCACCAGGGGAGCCAAGCCGACAGCTTCGGTGCGCGTCGACCAGGGAACCCCTCTTGCCAAGGCGAAGCTCGACTTCGAGGCCGCCACCGGCTCGCTTCCCCCCGCGCAGTGGGGAGACTCCGACAACCTGGCCAACATCATCGCCCGCTGGAACATCAACCACGGTCACTACCTGGCAGATTCCGGGCGCCACGACGAGGCGCTGCAGGTGTTCCAGGTCGCCCTCGACCTGACCACGCTGGCCGACGTCCGCGCGGATGCCAGGCTCGAGCGCGGCAGCGTCTACGGCCGCTTCCTGGATCACCCCGAGGCGGCGCTGGCTGAGTACCTCCTAGTCCTCGAGGAGTACAACAAGATCCCCCAGATGGAGACGGCCCTCTACAGCGCGGGACAGACCCTCTACGACATGGGGCGCACCGACCTGGCCAAGGCCCGCTTCAAGCAGTACCTGAACGAGTATCCAGAAGGAAAGCATAGAAGCAGCGTCGAAACGCTCTTGAAGATGCTGGAGCAGTGATGAAGCGAACCCGCATCTTCCTCGCCATAGCGCTCTTGGCGTCCCTTTTCTCCCTGGGGCTTTACCGCAGCCAGTTTGCCTTCATCGAGCAGGTTGACCTGCGGCTGCGCGACGCGAGATTCCGGGTGCGGGGAGCGGTGGCGCCGGGGCCGGAAGTGGCGGTCGTCGCTGTAGACAACAAGAGCGTGAAGGAGGTGGGGCGCTGGCCCTGGTCCCGCGAGGTCACGGCCAGGCTGATAGAGAACCTCTCCGCCTGCGGTGCCAAGGTGGTCGCGCTCGACATGGTCTTCTCCGAGCCCCAGGGGGAGGTCCCGGACCGGGCCCTGGCGCGGGCGGTGGCGTCTTCTCCGAACCTCGTCATGGGGTACTTCTTCCGCAACGAGATGCAGCAGATCGACCCGCTCGCCCTGGAGCAGCTATCTAACGCCAAGGTGAAGTTCCTGAAACTGGAGGAGGGGGTAACTTCGGTGCCGCTCACCGAATTCGCGAGCTTCGACGCCAATCTCCCGTCTGTGGCGGGCGGCGCCCGCGAGTTCGGCTTCTTCAACCAGATCCCCGATTACGATGGGCTGTTCAGGAAGGCGCCCCTTTTGCTCCTTTACGACGGCGACATCTACCCGTCGCTGGGGCTTTTGGGGCTCAGCCGCTACCTCGACAAGCCGGTCCTGGTCGACGTGGCGCCGTTCGGCGTGCGTTCGGTGGCGGTGGGGGACCTCCCGCTGTCGGTGAACGAGCAGGGGCGCCTGGCTCTCAACTACTACGGGGGGGCAGCTAGTTTTCCCACCATCTCCGCGGTGGATGTGATCGAGAAGAAGGTCCCGGCGCAGGCGCTCAAGGGGAAGCTGGTATTTGTCGGCGTGACCGAGACCGGCATCTACGACATGCGCGCCACCCCCTTCGACCCGGCCTTGCCCGGGGTCGAGATCCACGCCACCGTCGCGGCAAACGCGCTGGACCACCGTTTCCTGATCCGAGACGGAAGGACGCTGGGGCTGGAGATGGGGTGCATGTTCCTGTTGCCGCTCCTATTGGCCCTGCTGCTCAACACCACCCCCCGCACCATGGTCGGGCTCGCCTATTTCTCCCTTCTAAGCGGCGGGTACCTGGTCCTCAACTACCTCATTTTCAAGCACGCCTCGCTGGACCTGAGCTTCATCTACCCGCTCTCTCCGGTGATATTCACCTACGTCGGGGCCGAGGCGTACCGTAACCTCGTCATCGAGAAGCGGGGGAGGTACCTGAAGAAGGCGTTCGGCAGCTACGTCTCTCCCGACCTCGTCGACAAGATCGTCAAGAACCCGGACCTGCTGAAACTGGGGGGTGAGAAGCGCGAGGTGAGCATCCTCTTCTCCGACATCAGGGGCTTCACCACCCTCTCCGAATCCATTTCTCCTGAGGAGCTGGTGCGGCTTTTGAACGACTACCTCTCCCCCATGACCCGGATCGTTATGGAAGAAAAGGGGACGCTGGACAAGTTCATCGGCGATGCGGTAATGGCGATCTACAACGCGCCGCTCGACGTTCCCGACCATGCCGGACATGCCTGCCGCAGCGCGGTGAAGATGCTGGAGCGGCTTGAGCTCTTGAACCAGGAGTTCGCCAAGCGGGGTATGCCGCAGATCTCGATCGGCATCGGCATCAGCACCGGGGAGGCGGTCGTCGGCAACATGGGGGCCGACATCCGTTTCGACTACACCGCCATCGGGGATACGGTCAACCTCTCCGCCCGCCTGGAAGGGCTCACCAAGTTCTACGGGGTCCAGATCCTGGTGAGCGAGGCGACCAAGGCTCATGCAGGCGACGGCTTCCGCTTCCGCAAGGTGGACCTGGTGCGGGTCAAAGGGAAGCACGAGCCGGTCGCCGTGTACCAGCTCCTGACCGGGGAGCTAAAGTTCCAGGCGCAGTTCGACGCCTCCCTTGCGCTTTACCGGGCCGGCGAGTTCGCCTCTGCCGGCGAAGGTTTCGCCGCCATCGCGGCCACAGGTGACAAGGTGTCGGAGCTTTATCTCTCGCGCTGCCGCGAGTTCGCCGCAGTGCCCCCCCCGGAAGGGTGGGACGGCGTGTACGTGGCGCAGACGAAGTAGAAGCTGGACGCCCTCCTCCCGGCCTCCCCCCTCCAGGGGGAGGAGAGCGGTATCGCACGAGTTCCCTCCCCCGGAAGGGGAGAGACAGGGTGGGTGGCGCACAGGGAGAGAAGGCATAGTCCTTGGAATTATGGAGAAATCCATGGTGGGACGTGGTATGGTGCGGACCCGGAATGGCAGTGACTACCATTGCAGGATAAGCGAGGAAACCTGTGAGATTACGCGTACTAGGATGTTCAGGCGCCGAATTCCCCGGACACAGCCCATCGGCTTTTCTGATCGACGACTCTTTGCTCCTTGACGCCGGGACCGTGGGGGCCGTGCTCACCGAGGAGGAGCAGTGGCGCATCAAGGACATCCTGGTGACCCATTCGCACCTGGACCATATCCGCGGCATCCCGCTTCTGGCCGACAACATAGTCGTTTCCGGAATTTCCAGGACCGTCCAGGTCCGCGGTACGACCGAAGTCCTCGCGGCCCTCGGCAGCCACCTGATGAACGGCGTGATCTGGCCCGACTTCACCCGCATCCCCACGCCTGAGGCCCCGGTGCTGCGCTACCAGCCGGTCGTGGTCGAGGCGCCCTTCCAGGTCGGCGACTACGAGGTGCTCGCCTGCCCCGTGAATCACCCAGTCCCGGCCGTCGGTTACCGGGTGAGCAGGGGAGGGGCTTCCCTTCTCTACACCGGCGACACCGGCCCCACCGCGCGCATCTGGGAGCTGGCCGGGGAACTGGCGGTGCTGATCGTCGAGGTCTCCTTCCCGAGCGAGATGGAGGAGATAGCGCTCCTCACCGGGCACCTGACGCCCGCCCTCCTGGGCAAAGAGCTGGCGAAACTCCCGAAGCTACCTTCCCGCATCCTGATCACCCACCTGAAACCGCAGTACTACGACAGGATCAAGGCGGAGCTTACGGCGCTGCGTCTTCCGGGCGTCGAGCTCTTGCGCGGCGGCAACGTCTATGATCTTTAGCAACCCACCTTCGCAGCGGGGCGCGGCATGACAGGTGCGCTTTTCGATAAGCCTCTCGCCCTGATCGACTACCTCTACGACCTGGTCCGGCTGATCCTCTGCGCCTGCACCGATGCGCTCGCGGCGATGCGGCAGGGGGCGCGGCCTGTATTGAGCGTCTACCTGCGCCAGGTCTATTTCACCGGGCTCGAGGCCTTCAAGATCATCCTGGTCACCGCGCTCTTGATCGGCACCGTGGTCATCACCCAGATCGTCAGCATCGCCGGGGCAGGGAGCGAGACCATCACCGGAAAGGTGATCGTCTGGATCGTGGTGCGGGAACTGGCGCCCCTTCTGACCGCCATCATCGTGGTCGCCAGAAGCGGCACCGCCATCGCGGCCGAGCTGGCCCAGATGAAAGTCGCAGGCGAGATCGACTACCTGGAGTCGCTGGGGATCCCGGCCCCGGTATACCTGGTCATGCCGCGCATCCTCGGCGTCGCCAGCGCCGTGCTGGTCCTCGCCATCTACTTCGAGATCGCCGCCGTTTTGGGGGGATTCCTGGTCGCGTCGCTTGGGTGGCACGTGCCGTGGGAGCAGTACTCGCAGGGGGTGTTCTCGGTGCTGACCCTCACGGAACTCGCGGTTTCGCTGGTTAAAAGCGCCCTTTTCGGCCTCTTCATCGGCGCCATCTGCTGCCGCCAGGGGCTCAAGGTGGGGCGCAGCGTGACCCAGATACCGCAGGCCGCCACCAAGGCCGTGATGCAGAGTCTTTTCCTGCTCTTCATCATCGACGGCGTGGTGTCGCTCTTTTTCCTTTTGTAGAGGTTATTTCCGGCATGGAACAGGCTGTTAAGTTCGAAAACGTGGTCGCTGGCGAGCTGCTGCAGCCGGTTTCCTTCTCGATACCGGCAGGGTGCAAGGCGGCGGCCATCACTGCACGGCAGGAGGAAAACGACCTGCAGGCGAGGCTGATGCTTGGGCTGGCAAAGCCTCTGTCGGGAAGCGTCACCGTGCTGGGTGAGTTGCTGGAGCGCGCGTCGAATAAGGCGCTGCAGGCGCTGCGCCGCCAGGTCGCCGTGATCTATCCGAGCGGCGGCCTGATCTCGAACCTCAAGGTGTGGGAGAACCTCGTGCTGCCGCTGGAATACTTTTCCGTCTGCCCGGCCGGCGAGATCGAGGAGCGGGGGATGGCGGCACTGAAGCGGGTGGGGTACGAGGGCGACCTGATGGAGCTGCCGGGGCACCTCTCCCTCTACGCCAGAAGGCAGGTGGGGATCGCCCGTGCCATGCTTTTAAACCCGCGGCTCGTGGTCTGCAACGAGGTCCTGACCGGCCTGAGCGGGGACCAGAGATGCGCCGTCCTGGCCCTTTTGGAGGAGTTTCACCGGGAGAGCCCCGAGCGGACCTCGCTGTTTCTGACCGCGGACGAGGACGCCTTAAGGGAGCTGCAGGTAGATACGCGCATAGTGATGAAAGGGAGTTCCGCGCATGGTTAAGGTAGAAGATCCGCGCTTTAAGCATCTGAAAAAGAAGGTGGCAATCTTTGCCGCGGTGGCGCTTGCCGTCGTCGCCGTCGTCATCCTCCTGATCGGGAAGGAAAACGACCTGTTCACCAAGAAATACCATCTAAGGTTCACCGTCGAGAAGGGGACCGGCTTCACCCGCGGCATGCCGGTCAAGCTCTCCGGCTTCAGGATCGGGAGGGTGAAGTCGATCTCCCTGAACGAAGAGGCGAGGGTAGACATCGTGCTCCTGATCGATCAGAAGTACCAGAAATGGATCAGGCGCGATTCGACGGCGAGGCTGGTCAAGGAAGGGCTCGTGGGGGACGCCATCATCGAGGTTTCGGTGGGGAAGCAAAGCCAGGCGCCTTTGCAGGAAAACGACACCCTGGCTTTCGTGAAGACCAAGGCGCTGGACGAGCTGGCGGACGAGTTGGCCGAGAAGGTGAAACCGGTTCTCGGCGAGGTGGGGGAGATCATCAGCTACCTGAACGACCCCAACGGGGACATCAAGCAGTCCATGAAGAATTTCAACCAGCTGGCCCAGAACCTCGAAGGGACCAGGCAGCGGGCCGACCTGCTGGTGCAGCACGCAGACCGGGAGGTGGGGGCGGTTTCCGGGAAGCTTTCGACCGTGCTGGACGGGGCCTCCGACTCGGTGCAAAAGGCCAACGCCTCCTTCGTCATGGTCGAGCAGAAGTTGCCGGGGCTTCTGACCAGCGCGGAGGGGTCCCTCAAGAACATGGAGAAGGTGAGCGCCGACCTGAAGCTCGCCGAGGAAACCATGCTTCCCAAGGTGCCGCCGCTATTGCAGAAATCGGAAGACGCCCTGCATGAGACCGGAAGCGTGCTACGCGCGGTGCAGGGGGTGTGGCCCATCAGCCGCTATGTGGATGCCCCCAAGGAAAAGCAGTTCGTGCCGGGGGACAGCCATGACTAGCGGCAAGGGTGCATCGAGGTTCGTCGCTTTGCTCTTGCCGGTGGCTCTTTGCCTTGCCGGTTGCGCGGGGAGCGCGGTCAAGCCGGTCTCAGTCCCCAGGGCGCAGGCGATGGAACACAACCGGCGCGGCGTGGAGGCGGAAGCGCGCGGGGAGAGGGGAAAGGCTTTGGGCGAGTTCGCCGAGGCGCTCAGGCTGCACACTTCCGTCGACAACACCGACGGGATGATAGTCGCCCTGGTGAACAGCGCCAGGACGCAGCGCCTGGGGGGCGATCTGCAGTCGGCGCGGTCAAGCGTCGAGCGGGGGGCGTCGCTTCTGGCCGACGGTTCCGGCCTTGCGTCGGAGCTCTACTACGAGAAGGCGAAGATTCTGGCGGCCGCCGGGGATCTTCCCGCCGCTCTTGAGTGGGCGCAGCGGGCGGAGGCGGCCGAGCAAGGCGAGGCGCTGGGGCGCAGGCTCAACCTCGTGGCCGCCTTGAAACTGAAGCAGGGTTTTCCCGATGAGGCGGGCGAAATTTTGGAAAGGGCGCTGGCAGCGAACCGGGAGGCGAAGCTTAGGGGCGAAGAAGCGAATTCTCTGCGGCTTCTGGGGGAGATCCACCTGCTGCAGGGAGCCTGCGCCAAGGCATCGGAGTCTTACCTGGGGGCGCTTGCCCTGGACAAGGAGCTGGGGTTCAGCGGCAAGATCGCTGGCGACCTTGCCGGGCTCGGGGGCGTATCCGCCGCCTCCGGAGACATAAAGGGGGCCATCGGCTGGTATCTGAGGGCCCTGGAGGCAAGCCGCGCCGGCGGCGACTCGGCGAGGGCCGCCGCCACCCTGGAGAAGCTGGCGCAGCTCTATCGCCTGACCGGCGAGGTTGAAACTGCGAAGCTTTTGGAGGGGCAGCGAAAGGAGCTTCTTGCCTCAGGCGCGGCAAGGGAGTAGGGGGAACCGCGAGGTCACTAGCCTCCCCCCTTTAGAAGGTTCGTCTTGGAAAACGGTGGAGCAAGGGTTGGGGGGCTTTCGAAGGATTAGGCATGGCTATCGCGTTCCCCCCTTTGCGAAGGGGGGACAGGGGGGATTTGCCTCTGGTACCCCAGCTTAAAATCCAGTGAATCCCACTTTCCAAACGGGGGACCTTTGCCCTCCTTTATCCCGCCTGCAAAAACTCCCCCGGCGCGAGGCTCGTCGCCAGCATCACCATGTTGATATCCCGGTGCTCCTTCCAATGCTCGCTCCCCTTGTCCCGCTCCCCCCGCCAGAACCGCTCAATCCTCGGCGCCAGGGCGAGGTGTCGCGTCAGCGCCTCGATGCGCGGCGTCAACTCGAAGAGGAGGTCCGGGTCGTGATCCTCGTGGAATTCGACCGCGAGCCTGGCCAGGTTCGCCGCACCCCTAAGCCCGATCGACAGCCCTAGCTCGCGGAACGCCAGCCGGTAGCGCGCCGGAAGTTCCAGGAAAGCGTCCCCCGCGCCCTCCAGGCTCGCCAGTGCGTCGTCCAGCACCTGCCGGAACAGGCGCAGATGCTGAAAATCCCCCTTGATCACCAAGTGCTCCATCCAGTCGGCGTCGCACAAAAGCCCCCCGATACCCAGCGGGTCGTCGATCGCAAGGCTCTTGCCGCGGCACATCGACGCCAGTTCCCCGATCTCCTCACCGAGGTCCGGCAGCCCGTCCACCGCGAAGTCCCCCGCCAGGGAGCGCATCTCGCTGCAGGCGACCAGGCCGTCCAGCGGGTCGTGCAGCCCGGCTGAGCGGACCAGCGGGCGCTTCAAATCGACGCTCATCTTCCAGTGCAGCGCAGGCAACCCGTCCGGTGTCGCGGCGTAGCGGAAAGCGCGATGCGCGGCCCGGGAAAGTTCCATCGCCCACCTGAGGTAAGTGACGTCGCCCGTGACCCGGGTCATGCAGCTTAACGCGTGCATCCACTTGGTCAGGTAGTGGTAGTACTGCCCGTCGCGGTCCCATTCCAGGCGCTCGTCCACAGGCTCGTCCGGGAGGCGCTCGGCAAGCGGCTTCCCTATCCTCAGCCCCCCGATCGTCGGGTGCAGCTCTCCCTCCTGCTCGTCCAGTCCGCTCAGCCAGCCGCTCTCTTCTGCGTCGCCACGGTGGCGCCCCAGGACGCGATGTACCTGGTCGACCAGCTGCCGCGCCAGCTCCAGCCAGCTTTCGTCCTGCGAGCGGCGGTAAAGCTCCACGAAGTTGCAGACCGCGAAGGCGTCGGTCCACAGGTAGCGCCGAGGCGCCCGGTCGGGGTCGGTGAGGCCGGTGCTCATCGCGAAGTCGAGCATGACGTCGCTGACCAGCATGGTGTTGTCCTCTTTATGCATGTCCGCTCCTTTCTCTCACCCGGTGAGGTAAAGGTTATCGCTGGGCCAAAGCCCCAGGACCTGCCGGATGATGGCGATCTCGCCGATGTGGTAGGCGTTGTGGTCTGCCGCCAGCACGACCTCCCGGATCCCCGTTTTTCACCCACTAACTCTACTGGCCGTGGTCATAAATGCAAAGGCGTCTCCCGCAGTTATCATGAGCGTTGACGCGAATTATTAACGACTTATAATCTTATTCTTTTGGGAGCCCAGAACAGGAGGAACCATGGATACCTTTTTCGCCTCGCCCGAACCGCAGATCTGCCGCCAACTCAGTGAAGCGAGCCGAGGGCCAGGTCCCAGGATCGTGCGGCCGCCGGCGGGCGCGGACCCGGTGCAGGAGTTCGCGCGCTCAAGTGCTCAAGGGCTTGCGTCGCCGCCTCGCCGCCTGGAGAGCCGGTTTCTGTACGATGCGCAGGGAAGCGCCCTTTTCGAGCAGATCACCGCGCAGCCGGAATACTACCTTACCCGTACCGAGGCCTCGATCCTTGCGGTCAACGCCACCCGCATCAGGGAACTCACCGGGCCGGTGAACATAGTGGAGCTTGGGGCCGGCAGTGCGGCGAAGACGGATCATCTTTTGAGGGCCTGGCTCGATCGCTCCAAGAAGGTCTGCTATTTCCCGGTGGATGTCAGCCTGACGGCTCTTTTCGGGGCCTGCAAAAGCATTTCGGCCAGGTTTCCCGGCGCCCGGGTGACGGCGGTGAACAGCGAGTACGGCGAAGCGTTTCCCCTTCTGGCGCAGCTCTCCCCGGTGCTGGTGACCTTCCTGGGGAGCAGCATCGGCAACTTCAGCCGCCCTGAGATGTCGAGCTTTTGCCTCGCCCTTGCCGCCTCGATGCGCCCCGGCGATTTCTTCCTCCTGGGCGTGGACCTGGTGAAGAGGAACGCCCTTTTGGAGGCGGCCTACAACGACAGGGCGGGAGTGACGGCCAGCTTCACCCGCAACATCTTCGCCCGGATGAACCGTGAGCTCGGGTGCGCCATCGACCTCGACTCGATTGAGCACTCGGCGCGCTACCGGCCGGAGCAGGAGCAGGTCGAGATCGATGCCTGCTTCACAAAGCAGCAAACTTTCCTGCTTCATCCCAACGGGAGGGCCATCACCGTCGCCGAGGGTGAATCGGTACGGACCGAAGTCGCCCGGAAATTCCGGCTGGAGCAGGTGATCCCCGAACTGCACCGCTGCGGCTTCGTCACCGAGCAGGTCTTCAGCGACGAACGGCGCTGGTTCGCGCTCCTGCTGCTGCGCCGCTTGCCCGGGTATTGCCGCCAGTCGGGGAGGTGATGGATGGCCGAGGAATCCCGCGAGACCCGCAACGGCCTGTGCGGCATCTGCCCAGCAGGCTGCTTCGTCACCGTGACGCTGGAAAAGGGGAGGCTGGTTTCGGTGGAGCCGCAGGCGGGAACTCCCATGGGGATCCTCTGCCGTATCGGGCGCCACTCCCCGCAGATCGTGCACGACCCGGACCGGCTCCTTTATCCTCTCAAGCGCATAGGATCCAAGGGGGGGTACGACTTCGAGCGCATCTCGTGGGACGAGGCGTTCGACACCATCGTGGCGCGGTTAAACGAGGTGAAGGCGCGCTACGGAGCGGAGGGTGCGGCTATCTACACCGGGCGCGGCAGCTTCGACATGGCGCTTTGCGACCTGTTCCAGCCGGCCGACGCGGCGGTCTCCTCCGCTTCCAGCGTCCTCTTCCCCTTCGGTTCCCCCAACACCCTCGGCGTTGGCGCCCTCTGCTACGTCTCCTTCGCCATGATCGCGCCCCACGTCACCATGGGGGAGATGCTGATCACCATGGAGACCGACCTGGAACAATCCGAACTGATCGTCATCTGGGGCGCGAACCCGGCCACCGACTCTCCACCCCTGGCGCACCGCCAGATCGTCTCGGCAAAAGAGCGCGGGGCGCAGGTGGTGGCGATAGATCCGCGCCTGGGTGAGACCGCGCGGGAGGCGGGCGCGGAGTGGATCCCGATACGTCCTGGAACCGACGGGGCGCTGGCGCTGGCATTGATCGGCGTTCTCTTGGAGGAGGAGCTTTACGACGAGGGGTTCGCCCGCGACTGGACCGTCGGCTTCCCCGAGCTCTCTTCGCTGGTGCAGCACTTTGCTCCAGAAACGGTACAGCAGATAACGGGAGTCCCGGCCGGAAAGATCAGGGATCTGGCCCGGCGGATCGCCTCGGCCCGGGGGGCTGTGCCGGTCATGTACACGGGGCTCGAGTATTCGGACAGCGGCGTGCAGGCGATCCGCGCCGTATTCACGCTCTTCGCCCTGGCCGGGCAGCTGGACGTCCCTGGGGGGATGCTGTTCCGGATGAAGGAAAACATCTTCCCCCAGAACCGTTCCCGCCTGATTCGAAACCCCGACCTGAAGAAGGCGCTCGGGCGCGACCGTTTCCCGGTCTACAGCGCCTACCGGGGGGAATCGCACGCCGCGGCGCTCCCGGAGGCCGTGCTGGAGGGAAGGCCCTACCCGGTGCGGGCGCTCCTGGTCTTGGGAGGTTCCATCATCACCGCCTGGCCCGACCCCGACCTGTGGCGCCGGACCCTGTCCTCGCTCGACTTCATGGTCTCCATCAACCGCTACCATACAGCCGACTCAGCCTACGCCGACATCATCCTTCCCGCCGCGACCTATTACGAGATCACCTCCTACATGAGGTACGGACCTCTCTTCAAGATCAGGGAGCGGCTGGTTCCCCCCCAGGGTGAGGCGCGCAGCGACTTCCTGATCCTGGCGGAGCTGACGCGGCGGCTTGGCTACGGCGGGCTGTACCCGCAAAGCGAGGAGGAACTGCTTCGGTTTGCGCTTGAGGGGAGCGGTTTCACCCTGGAAGAGGTGCGGGCGCAGGGGGGGGAGGCACGGGTTCCGGCCGTGATGATGCAGTACAAGAAGTGGGAAAAGGGTCTGCTGCGTCCGGACGGAAGGCCCGGCTTCAACACCCCGAGCGGCAAGTTCGAGATCGCCTCCTCCATCCTTGCGGAAAACGGCTATGCGGCGCTGCCGGTCTACACCGAGCCCGGGGAGGGGCCGCTTGGAAACCCGCAGCTGGGCCGGGAGTACCCGCTGGTGTTCAACTCCGGCGCGCGCACGAGGCACGATTTCCGCAGCCAGCATCACGGGGTGCGCGATCTGTCCGACCCGCTTGTCGAGCCGCCCGTCACCATGAATGTCGAGGACGCGGCCGAGCTTGGGGTCGAAGAGGGGGAGCGGGTCTGGGTCGAGACCCCGCGGGGGAAGGCGCTGTTCACCGCGAGGCTTACCAGCGGCATCGCGCGGGGGTGCATAGACGCCGCCATGGGAGGGGGAGGGCCTCTGGGGTCCGAGGCCTGGTGCCAGTGCAACGTGAACGAGCTCACCGACCCCGGCCGCTACGATCCGATTTCCGGGTTTCCGGTTTACAAGACCCTACTCTGCCGGGTGCGCAAGGCCGGAGCTTCCGTAGCAGCTCTCAGGTCCACAGGGTCCACCGGGTCCACCGGGTCCACCGGGTCCACCGGGTCTATTGGGTCCATTGGGTCCACCGAAGCCAGCGCCGAGCCCCCGAAACCGGTCGGTTCCGTCGTGGCAGCGCCCCTGCGCCAGGTCTACCTGGACCACAACGCCACCACGGAGGTCCGCCCGGAGGTGCGCGAGGCGATGCTCCCCTATCTTGGCGGCGACTGGGGCAACCCCTCCAGCATCCACGGCAAGGGGAGCCGCGCCCGCTCCGCAGTGGAAGACGCCAGGCGCGTGGTGGCCCAGGCGCTCAACTGCACCGCCCGGCGCATCATCTTCACCGGGGGGGGATCCGAGGCTGACAACCTTGCCTTGCGCGGGGTGGCGCTCGCCTGCGACGGTTCCAGGCGGCACCTGGTCACGAGCAGCATCGAGCACCCGGCGGTGCTCTCAACCTGCCGTGCCCTGGCCCGGGCGGGATTCGAGCTGAGCCTGCTGGACGTGGACCGGGAGGGGGTGGTGCAGCCCGAACAGCTGGAGCGGGTGATCCGCCCCGACACCCTCCTTGTCTCGGTGATGCTTGCCAACAACGAGACTGGGGCGCTCCAGCCCGTGCCCGAACTGGCGCGGATAGCGCACGACATGGGTGCGCTGTTTCACTGCGATGCGGTGCAGGCGCTGGGGAAGATGGAGCTGGACCTGGAGCAGCTGGGAGCGGACCTGGTGAGCCTCTCCTCGCACAAGGTTCACGGCCCGAAAGGGGTGGGGGCGCTCTACGTCGGGCGGGAGGTAAAGCTGGAGCCGATCATAACGGGGGGAGGTCAGGAGCACGGCCTTCGGGCCGGGACCGAGAACGTCGCGGGGATAGTCGGTTTCGCCAAGGCGGTGGAGCTGTCGCAGGCGGCGTTGTTTGCCGGCGAGCCGCAGCGACTGGCGCGGCTTCGCGACCGGCTGGAAGAGGGGATAGTTGACATCGTTGCCGGCGCGAGCAGAAACGGCCCGGAAAAGCGGCGTCTATGCAACACGCTCAACATGCAGTTGCCGGGGATCCGCGGCGAATCGCTGGTGCTGATGCTTGACCGCAGCGGCGTTGCGCTCTCTTCGGGCTCCGCATGCAAGTCGGGAAACCCGGATCCCTCCCACGCCCTGCTCGCCATGGGGCTCACGCCCAAGGAGGCCCACTGCTCGGTCCGTTTCTCGCTGGGAGTGGCAAACGACGACGAGGAGATAGAGTACGTGCTGGATCGTCTGCGGGAGCTGTTGCGGGATACCGGCCAGGCGGTGCGCTTCGTCGCCTGCCGCTGAGACCTAGAGGCTTATCTGGCGGGGGTATTGTCGCGGGAGGTGAGGCGATTTGAGGCGGCGATCAGGAAGACCGCACCTGAGCCGGCCATGTTGCCGAGGCTGATCGCGGTGAAGATCTGGTCCTGCACGGAGAAAAAGGCGTAGAGCGCCGTGATCAGCGAACCAAGGCACCAGCCGCCGAAGGTGACCATGGAGAGCGACAGGGCGTGGCTTCTGTCCTTCCAGGCTCTAGAGATCTGCGGCAGGTAAAGGAGAACGGCGATGACGCCGTTCAAAGCGTACAGGGATTTGAGGGCGGTAAGGCAACTCATGGCGCAAAAGTACTACGGACGCGCCGAAAGCACAGTGAAGTGTGTCACAAAAATATGTGGGGCAAAAGAAGAGGGGGGCGCAGTTTGCGCCCCCCTCTTTGCGTTTTGTGGTGGTTAAGGATCAGGGGAAGGTCGCCAGGATGTAGTCGCCGATCTTCTTAGCATCGTCGTTGGAGATCATCCCCTCGTCGAACTTGTTCATGCCCGGGCCCGGGTTGCGCATGATCTTCACGATGTCATCCGCGCTCTTGATGTTGCGGTCGGCCATTGCCTTTTTGCTTAGGGTCTTTGCCGGCGTGATGGTGTTGCCGCCGTTGGGGTGGCAGGCTGCGCAGTGCTGTTTGAAGAGCTGCTCCCCAGTGGTCGCGGTTGCAGAAGCTGCCGGCTGGCCTCCTGCCGGTGCAGCGGGAGCCGCGGTGGTAATCTGACTCTGTGTCGGTTGGGTTTGAGCTTGCTCTTCGCTCTTCTTCTTGCATCCTGTGACACCGGTTGCAACGAGTGTCATAATTGCCAACGTTGCTATCAAACGGCTCTGCATGTGACACCTCCTGTTAGGGTTTTTTCATCCGGTGAGTATACCAGAGAAAGCGGCCGCCGCTTGCGCCGTCGATAAATCAGTTTGATTGACATTTTATTGCCAGATGTTAATTTTTAGCGTCCCGCCAACGAACAGGGAGGAAGCAGGCATGATGACAAAGGCGATCATGGTGGCGCTGGTTCTGCTGTTGCAGCTTTCTGTTGTGCGAGCGGAGGGTGGGGAGGGGCGGTACGAATCAAGCGGCGTGGTCGGCAGCGATATCGAGGAGATGCAGGACAAGACCAGGGACAAAGCGTGCGACTGCTGCGAGAAATGCAAGGCCGCGCGCAAGCCGGTACAGCCCGGCCAGCAGCAACAAAGCCCGCTGAAGAAAAACGGTTGTGAGGATTGCTGCAAGCAGTGTGGCAGGCCCTTCCTGCCCGACCCCGAAGACATCCCTCCGGAAGTTCTCCCCAGGCCGAATTCCAGGTGAAAGAAAGCAGGCTGTTTTCCCGGGAGCAGCCTGCTCCATTCATTCCATTCATTCCATTCAGTCCATTCATTCCATTCAGTCCATTCAGTCCATTCAGTCCATTCAGTCCATTCAGTCCATTCAGTCGAGTGCCGCTCCGTTCACCTTAGCTGCGGGTTCAGCGAGCTGAGCTGCTTCGCCCTTCGACTGTCGTTGGTGCGGCAGCCGTGTCTGCAGCGCCTCTGGAAAAATAATCGTTGACAGTTACGGGGAGCGCCGTTACTATGACATCCACTTTCAATTGGGGTTCTCATGAAACGAGCCAAGAAAAAAGTCTTCGCCGACTTCATCGCCCAGCGCGGACTCAAGACCACCAAGCAGCGGGACATCATCCTCGACAGCTTCCTGTCCAGCGACAGGCATCTCAGCATCGAGGAACTGTACCTGAAGCTGAGGGCCAAGCACCCGAACATCGGCTACGCCACGGTGTACCGGACCCTGAAGCTCTTCGCCGAGGCCGGGATCGCCCGCGAGATGCAGTTCGGCGACGGCCAGACCCGTTACGAGCACGTGGGGGAGGGGGAGCACCACGACCACCTGGTCTGCACCAGGTGCGGCCACATCGAGGAGTTCGAGAACGAGACCATCGAGAAGCTGCAGGACGAGGTCGCAAACAGCCGGGGCTTCCTGATCGAGCGGCACCGCCTCGAACTCTACGGTCTTTGCTCGAGCTGCAGAAAGTAAGGGCTGACCGGGCTCCTGGTTGGTTCAGGTAGCCCGCCGGCTCTCCGTGTTCAGGAACGCAAAAAGCTAAAAATTTTTCCCGCCAACCTGAAAGTGATATTCATTGACTTTTAATTGGCATCTAAACGTTAAAGAGGGGTAGTGGAAAACATGTCATTTTTCAAGAAGAAGGGTTCCTGCCACGAAGCCGCAACCGTTGCCGCCAGCGGCGCCAAGAAGGTGGCGCTGGTGGGGAATCCCAATGTCGGAAAGAGCGTCCTCTTCAACGCCCTCACTGGCGCCTACGTCACCGTGTCCAACTACCCCGGTACCTCCGTGGAGGTTTCCCGCGGCAGCACGGCGATCAACGGGGAAGAGTTCGAGATCATCGACACCCCCGGCATGTATTCCATACTCCCCATCACCGAGGAGGAGCGGGTCGCCCGCGAGATCCTCTTGACCGAGCGCCCGCACCTCGTGCTCCACGTACTCGACGCCCGCAACCTGGAGCGGATGCTCCCGATGACGCTGCAGCTCATCGAGGCCGAGCTTCCCGTGGTCCTGGTGGTGAACATCATGGACGAAGCGGCGCGCATGGGGCTCGAAATCGACATTCCGCTTTTGTCCAAGCGGCTCGGCATCCCGGTAATAGGCGCCGCTACGGCGAAGAAGATAGGGGTCCCCGAGATCAGGGCCGCAATTGCCGGCTCCTCCTCCTGCGCCGTCCCCCCCTTCACCTATTCGCGCCTCATGGAGGGGGACATCGCCGAGATCTGCCAGAGCCTCAGGGGCGAGTACATCCTTTCCAAGAAGGCGATAGCTCTTTTGCTTTTGCAGGACGACGCGGAGGTGGCAAACCTGGTGCGGGAAACCGAGGGTGTCTGGTTCCCCGGGGTGCAGACGGTGGTAAGGGAGAAGCGTTTCGAGCGCCGCGAGTCGTTCCACCTGGACCTCTCCATGGAACGCAAGGCGATAGTGAAGGGGATCCTGGACGGCGCCTTCAAGGCGCCGGAAAAGCGCGTGGTGACGCTCGCCGAGCGCTTCTCCCGCTGGACCGTCCGCCCGGCCACCGGCATCCCGCTTTTGCTCATCGTGCTTTACTTCGGCCTCTACCAGTTCGTCGGCGTCTTCGGCGCCGGGACCCTGGTCGATTTCCTGGAAGGAAAGGTGTTCGAGGAGCACTTCAACCCCTGGATCATCGAACTCGTTAAGCTCTACGTCCCCTGGGGTATGCTCCAGGAACTCCTGGTGGGAGAGTACGGCATCATCACCCTGGGCTTCCGCTACGCCGTCGGCATCATTCTCCCCATCGTCGCCACCTTCTTCCTCTTTTTCTCCGTGCTCGAGGACAGCGGCTATTTCCCGCGGCTTGCGCTCCTCGTGGACCGCGTGTTCAAGACCATGGGGCTCACCGGACGCGCCGTGATACCGATGGTGCTCGGTTTTGGATGCGACACCATGGCGACCATGGTGACGAGGACCCTGGAGACGGTACGCGAGCGGGTGATCGCCACTGTCCTTTTGGCGCTTGCCATTCCCTGCTCGGCGCAGCTCGGGGTCATCATGTCGCTTCTCTCCCAGACCCCGGGAGCGCTTCTGACCTGGGGCGTCTGCCTGCTCCTGATCTTCCTCTTGGTCGGGCTTCTCGCCGCCAAGGTGGTTCCCGGGGAAACGCCGATGTTCTACATGGAGATCCCCCCGATGCGGCTGCCGCAGTTCGGCAACGTGCTGACCAAGACCTACACCCGCATGCAGTGGTACTTCATGGAGATCCTGCCGCTGTTCATCCTCGCCTCCGTGCTTTTGTGGCTCGGCAAGATCACCCACTTCTTCGAGAAGATGATCGAGGCGATGACCCCGGTCATGGCAAGCCTGGGGCTCCCCAAGGAATCGGCGGTGGCCTTCATCTTCGGCTTCTTCAGGCGCGACTACGGCGCGGCGGGACTCTACGACCTGCAGACCAAGGGGCTCCTGAACGCGAGGCAGCTCACCGTGGCGGCGGTGACCCTCACCCTTTTCATCCCGTGTGTCGCGCAGTTCCTGATCATGAAGAAGGAGCGCGGCTGGAAGGTCGCCATCGCCATCGGACTCTTCGTCTCCGGCTTCGCCTTCGGCAGCGGCTGGCTGTTGAACCGCTTCCTGCTCGCCACGCAACTGCTTTAAAGTTCAATCTACAATGGACTACCTCAATTGACAGTGGACAATTGACGATTGACAACTAAAATCCAAGGACTGTAACTGCAATTGACGATGGACGATTGACGATTTAGATCTAGAGTCCATGACTGGCTGAACTCACCGGCTATGGATCCCCGGACAACCGGCGTGCAGGTTTAAAAAGAGAGACTGGAATTTATGCGGTGCGGGTTTTGTGGACACGAGTTCGAGGAACATGAGGGCAATGTCGGATGCAAGAACTGTCCTATGTCCAGCGGCTGCAAGATGGTGAAATGCCCCAGGTGCAACTATGAGAATCCCCCTGAGCCCGCACTGATCAAGGGGCTCAAAAAGGTCTTCTCCGCAAAGAAAAAGACGAACTGACCAGGTTTATTTTCAATAAAGGAGTGGTTTTATGAAGCTGACTGACAAGGCGGAAGAGATACTGGAGGCGCTGTGGATAGAGTCGGAGGAAAAGGGAACCGGCTACGCCGAACTTGACCGGATGGAGATAGAAGCCTCCGATCCCGCCTATCAGGAACTGGCCTCCCGGGCGCTCGTCGAGATCAAGGGGGGGCGCATCTACTTCCGCCCCGAAGGGCGCGAGGAAGGGCGCAACACCATCCGCCGCCACCGGCTCGCCGAAAGGCTGATGATGGACGTGCTCAACATCCGCGGCGAGAGCGGCGACATGAAGGCGTGCCAGTTCGAGCACCTTTTGAACGAGGGGGTGGACACCAAGGTCTGCACCATGCTGAACCACCCGGTGACCTGCCCGCACGGCAAGCCGATCCCGCCGGGCGACTGCTGCGAGGAGGCGCGCAAGACCGGAGACCTGGGCGTGGTGCCGCTTACCGAACTCAAACCCGGCGACGAGGGGGACATAGCCTACATCCAGACCGAGGACAGCAAGAAGATGCAGAAGCTGATGGCCATGGGGGTCCTCCCGGGGAACCGGATCTCGCTTTTGCAGGCCTTCCCCTCCTACATCTTCAGGGTGGGCTTCTCCGAGTTTGCCATCGACTCGGCCATGGCCCGGGAGATATTCGTCAGACGCTAGCGCCGCACGAAAAGGGGTGCGGCCGCGCAGCGGCCACACAGGGGGTTCCGAAAGGGACCCCTTTTTTTGTTTTTCCTTCATCCGCCTCTCTCCCAAGCCCTTTCCCTCCTGCGGACCGCCCTTACCCCCCCCGCTTCCGACGCGCGCCGAGCAAACATTAAATGCCACTAATTTTCAAATACATGAGAAAAAGACTTCAAGATCTGACAACGGCTGACGATAAATTAAAAAGCCGGACCCGTGACGACCGAAAGGGCGCCGACAGTGAGATCCCGACAACAATTTGCCCTATAAAAGAAGGTGCTTATGATACCAGACGGCAAGGATAACAAGACGCAGGATGCGGAGTTTAAGAGGCTGTCGGACGAATGGTCCGTCGTCCTCGCCGGGCAGTCGGCAGAGCTTGCCGCCGTTTCCGGGACCACCGAGCAGGAGTTTCTCGACATAGGCGGCAGGCTCCAGGATTTCTACCAGCGGGGCCTGGGCATCTCCGGGCTCGCCTCCGAGATGGTGGGCGAGGTGGCGGGGGACCAAGTCATCGGGACCATGCAGGGGCTGGGCGAGATGCTGGACGACATGGGGCACTACGTGAGCCGTGCCCAGAACGAGATCGAGGTGAGCGCCGACACGCTGCGCGAGATCCTGGGGCTTTTGGCCAAGGTGAGCGACCCGCTCTCCGGCTTCAAGAAGGTGAACAAGGTGCTGAGGATGCTGGGCATCTCCACCAAGATCGAGAGCGCGCGCCTGGGGCAGAGCGCCGCCGGCTTTGACACGCTGGCAAGCGACGTGGGGGAGCTGTCGGTTCAGGTAAACGACAAGGCGGCCATCATCCTCAAGCGCAAGGAGGAGCTGGCCCGGACCATCGAGCAGACCCTGACCGGGGTGCTGAACAGCGGCGCGCAGCAGCATGACCAGGTCGTGGCGATCCTGGACCGGACCAGGGGGAGCATGCAGGCCCTCTCCGAAATCAACACGCGCTGCTCCAGTTCCGTAGCCGCGGTCTCGGCGGTCTCCGACGAGGTATACCGCTCCATCGGCGACGTGGTGATGTCCATGCAGGCCCACGACATCGTCAGGCAGCAGATCGAACATGTAGACGAGGCGCTGAGGGATCTGAAACAGGGACTCTCGACGGGGTCGGCAGGCGCCGATACCGCGGCAGCTGTCTGCGAACTGCAGATGGCCCAGTTGCGCCATGCCGAGGAGGAGCTCGACGTCGCGGTGACCACCATCATCGACAGCCTGAGGGAGGTCGCGCGCAAGCAGTCGGGCCTCTCCGCGCAGACCTCCAGCATGGCCGGGATGGCGGACCAGACCGGAGGGAGCTTCTTCTCGGAGATGGAGAAGGACATCTCGGTGGTAAGCGACGCGCTCCTTGAGAGCTCGAAGGTGAACCAGGCGCTCTGCCTCGCCATGGCGACGGTGGCCAAGACGGTGGGGGAGATCGCCACCTTCGTAGGCGACATCGAGAAGATCGGCGAGGAGATCAAGCTGATCGCCTTGAACGCGCAGATAAAGTCGGCCTATACCGGCGACGAGGGGGCGGCACTAGGGGTCCTGGCCGAGGCGATCCAGCGCCTCTCCATCGACGCCATCGATCACACCGGCGCCGTTTCCGCGACGCTTCAGGGGATCATTGCGGTGACCGACCGGTTGAACGAAGGGGTGAGCGCCGAGGCCTCGGGGCTTGAGAGCGAGGTGCGCGGCATGGTGCAGACGCTCTCCGGGCTCCTGCAGACGCTCAGGCAGGTGAACGACAACCTGCAGCACTCCCTGCGCAGCATGGACGACTCGGTCACGCAGCTCTCCTGCGACATCGAGCAGGTGGTCGCGGGGGTCACGGTGCACCGCAAGGTGAGCCAGGTGCTGGAGACGGCGATCCGGGACCTGGCCGGGATCGTGGCGCAGGCCAGAAAGCTCGCCCCGGCCTCGCCGGGAGCAGGCGACCTGGACCAGCTCACCCAGCGCTACACCATGCAAAGCGAGCGCAGGATTCACGAATCGCTCAAGGCGGGGGGCGCGCGCGAGGCTTCTGCGCGCCCCTTGACCGTTGCCGCCGCACCGCCGCCGGCTGCAAGCGAAGACGACTTAGGCGGGAATGTGGAACTTTTCTAGCACAAAAGGACGGTGTATGGACGAATTAAAGTTGGAGTGCAGGCAAGACCCCAAGGCAGCGGGAAAACAGGTCCTGAAAGTCTCCGGGGGGGTGACCATCGGCGACGCCGGCGGCTTGCGCCAGGCCCTGTTGGCGGCGCTCGAGAAGGGAAGCGAGCTGCAGGTGGACCTCTCCGAGATGACCGGGATCGATCTCACCGGGCTGCAGCTTCTCTGCGCGGCGCACCAAAGCGCCCTTCTCGGGGGGAAGTGGTTCTACATCACAGACGGAGGAAACATGACCTTCCGCGACATGGCAGAGGGTGCCGGCTTCCGCAGGCATACCGGGTGCGCGAGGGATACTTCTTATAGCTGCATATGGGCAGGAGGAGAGAGCTAATGGCCAAGGTGATAATGACGGCGGACGATTCCGCAAGCGTCAGGCAGATGGTGACCTTTACCCTGAAACAGGGTGGATACGACGTGGTCGAGGCGGTGGACGGCAAGGACGCGCTGCAAAAGCTCTCCTCCACCAAGGTGGACATGCTGATCACGGACCTGAACATGCCCAACCTGGACGGTATCGGGCTCATCAAGGGGGCGCGCGCGCTCCCAAGCTGCAAGTTCATCCCCATCGTGATGCTGACCACGGAGTCGCAGGACTCCAAGAAGCAGGAAGGAAAGGCCGCCGGCGCCACTGGCTGGATCGTCAAGCCCTTCAAGCCCGAGCAGCTGATGGCGGTGGTGAAGAAGGTGCTCGGATGATAGACCAGCACCGGCAGGCATTCAAGGAAGAAGCGTACGAGCTCCTGGCGGAGCTGGAGACGTCGCTTTTGGAGCTTGAGGAGAGGCCGGACGACATAGACCTGATCGGCAGGGTTTTCCGCGCCATGCACACCATCAAGGGGTCCGGCTCGATGTTCGGTTTCGACGACATCGCAGCCTTCACCCACGAGGTGGAGACCATCTTCGACATGGTGCGCAACGGAAAGCTCCAGGTCACCGCGCGCCTGGTCAACCTGACGCTCGCCGCGCGGGACCAGATCCGGGCCATGCTGGACGCAGCCGACGAGGTAGGGGGAGGGGCCGACCTCGAGGAAAGCGGCAAGATCATCAGCGGTCTGCGCGAGCTGGCCGGGTTTCTCCCTGCCGCGGCAGCAGCCCCGGCAGCGGCCGCGGCTGCCAAGAAGCCGGAGAACCTGGTCACCTACCGGATCCGCTTCGTCCCCTCCCGCGACATCTTCATCACCGGAACCAACCCCTTAACCCTGCTGCAGGAGCTAAAGGAGCTGGGGACCTGCTCGGTGGTGGCGCAGACCGGCGCCTTCCCGTGCCTCGAGGAGATGGACCCCGAGGCGTGCTACGTCTTTTGGGACCTGATCCTGACCACGGACCAGGGGGAGAACGCGATCCGGGACGTCTTTATCTTCGTCGAGGACGACTGCGAGTTGAAGATAGAGCAGGTGGCGGAGCACACCCAGTTCGACGAGCCGCAGGATTACAAGAAGCTCGGGATGATCCTTTTGGAGCGCGGTGACATCACCGCCCAGGAGATGGAGGAGGTGCTCGCCCAGCAGCGGAAGTTCGGCGAGCTGGCGCTCTCCAAGGGGATCCTCGACGAGGGGAAACTGCAGTCGGCACTCGTGGAACAGCGGCACGTAAAAGAGGTGCGCCAGGACAAGCAGGCGACGGAAGCGGCTTCCAGCATCCGGGTCCCTGCCGAGCGGCTCGACCTCCTGGTGAACCTGGTCGGGGAGATGGTGACCGTGCAGGCGCGCCTCTCCCAGACCGCGGCGCAGCGGGCGGACGTGGAGCTCATGGCCATCGCTGAGGAGGTGGAGCGCTTGACCGCGGAGCTTCGCGACAGCGCGCTCAACATCCGGATGCTCCCCATAGGCAGCACTTTCAGCAAGTTCAAGCGCCTGGTGCGCGATCTCTCGGTCGAGCTCGGCAAGCAGATCGACATGACCACCGAAGGGGCGGAGACCGAGCTGGACAAGACGGTGATCGAGAAGCTGAACGACCCGCTGGTGCACCTGATCCGCAACAGCATCGACCACGGCATCGAGCTTCCCGAGGCGAGGGTGGCGACCGGCAAGCCCGCAAACGGCACCGTGCACCTTGCCGCGGTCCATTCCGGCGACAGCGTGGTCATCACCATAGACGACGACGGCGCGGGGCTCGACAAGGAGGCGATCAGGTCCAAGGCGATAGAGAAGGGGATCATCGCCGCCACGGCGGAGCTCTCCGAGAAGGAGCTCTTCGGCCTCATCTTCGCGCCCGGCTTCTCCACGGCGAAGAAGATCTCCTCGGTCTCCGGGCGCGGCGTTGGGATGGATGTCGTGAAACGCGCCATCGAGTCGCTCAGGGGGAGCATCGACATCTCCAGCGTCCGCGGCAAGGGGACCACCATCGCGGTGAAGATCCCCCTCACCCTGGCGATCATTGAGAGCCTGAGGGTCCAGATCGGCGACGACTCCTTCATGCTTCCCCTGGCCCTGGTGGACGAGTGTGTGGAACTGACCCGCGAGGACGTGGAGCGCTCGCACGGCCGGAACCTGGCCCACGTGAGGAGCCAGATGATCCCCTACATCCCGCTCAGGGAGCACTTCCGGATCCAGGGGGATCCCCCGGAGATCCAGCAGATCGTGATCACCCAGGTGAACGGCAACCGGGTGGGGTTCGTGGTGGACCAGGTGATCGGGGAGCACCAGACGGTGATCAAGTCGCTGGGGCGCGCCTACAGGGACGTCGACGGCATCTCCGGCGCCACCATCCTGGGGGACGGTTCCGTGGCGCTGATCCTGGATGTGCCGCAGCTTCTGCAGAGCGTGGAAGAGAAGCAACCTTAGCCGCCGCCTTCGGGGGGGGCTGTCTCAACGGTGAAAACTTTGCCGGCTCGCGCCGGCCTGCTGGGGGAAAGAGCGAAAATGTACGCATCGGGAGCGCTAAGCATGGAAGAGCCTGGCCGCATAGAGCACGCCGCCGTCCTGTCGGCCCGTGATTTCGGCAGGCTGAGCCGTTTCATCTACGATACCTGCGGCATCAAGATGCCGGAGGTCAAAAAGACCATGCTGGAGGCGCGTCTGCAAAAACGGCTCAGGGCGCTCGGCATGCACAGCTTCACCGATTACTGCGACTTCCTCTTCTCCAGCGAGGGGCTGGAGAAGGAGCTGGTGCAGATGCTCGACATGGTCACCACCAACAAGACCGACTTCTTCCGGGAGCCGGACCACTTCCACTACCTCTCCCAGACGGTGCTTCCCGACTGGGTGAGAAGGCACCCTGGCGCAACCCTCTCCATCTGGAGCGCCGGCTGCTCCTCCGGGGAGGAGCCCTACACGCTGGCCATGGTCCTTTCCGAGTTCGCCCTCCAAAACCCGGGCTTCGACTTCAGGATCCTCGCCACGGACATCTCCACCCGGGTCCTCGAGAAGGCGAAAAACGCGATCTACCAGGAGAGCCAGGTGGAGCCGGTCCCCTTCGAGTACAAGAAGAAGTACCTCTTGAGGAGCAAGGACAGATCCAGCGGCATGGTGCGCATCGTGCCGGAGTTGCGCGAGAAGGTGCGCTTTCGCAGGCTCAACTTCATGGACGAAGACTTCGGGATGCGGGAGCAGTTGGACATAATCTTCTGCCGCAACGTCATCATCTACTTCGACCGCCCCACCCAGGAGAAGCTCCTGCAGCGCTTCCACCGTAACATGAAGCCGGGGGCCTTCATCTTCATGGGGCATTCGGAGACCCTGAGCGGCCTGGATGTGCCGCTGGTGAGCGTGTACCCGACCGTGTACCGCAAGCCTAGATGATCCAGCAGGTACGGAGCCTTCTTTTCCTGAAACCGGGGCAGATGATGGTAAGCTCTGTACCGACTTTGGTCACCACGCTTCTGGGGTCCTGCGTCGCGGTCACCCTTTTCTGCCCCAGGACCCAGTTCGGCGCCATCTGCCACGCGCAACTCCCCAGCTGTGACAACCCTGTCGACTGCGGCCACGAGCATGCCGCCCGCGGCAAGTACGTCGAGTGTGCCATCATGATGATGCTGGAGCGGCTCGCCGCGCATGGCGTCAAGAGGCGCGAGCTTCAGGCCAAGGTGTTCGGCGGCTCGGACATGTTCGAGGGGAACCTGAAGCGGCGGGGGGTCGGCAGCCAGAACGCGGAGATGGCGCTCAAGGTGCTGGAGCGGGAGTCGATCAGGGTGGTCCGCCAGGACCTTGGCGGGGAGCGGGGAAGAAAGATTATCTTTCATACTGATACCGGAGAGGTGCTGCTAAAACGTCTCGGGAAATCGGGGGTTTCATAGATGGCGAAGAAGAAGATAAAGGTGCTTATAGTTGACGATTCGGCGGTGGTGCGCCAGACCCTGTCGGAGATCCTCTCCTCGGACCCACAGATCGAGGTCATGTCGACGGCGGGCGACCCCTTCATCGCGGCGGACCGCATCAGGCACGAGGTCCCCGACGTCATCACCCTCGACGTCGAGATGCCGCGCATGGACGGTATCACCTTCCTGCACAAGATCATGAGCCAGCATCCCATCCCGGTGGTGATGTGCTCGAGTCTGACCGAGATGGGGTCTGAGACCGCGCTGAAGGCCCTCGAGTACGGGGCCGTGGAGATCATCCAGAAGCCGCGCCTTGGGACCAAGACCTTCCTGGAGGAGTCGCGGGTGAGGATCTGCGACGTGGTGAAGGCGGCAAGCCAGGCGAGGGTCAGGAAGGTATCGGCGACCCCGCACCAGGTGGCCCCCAAGCTCACCGCGGACGTCATCATGGAGAAGCCCAAGAGCCAGGCGATGATGCAGACCACGGAAAAGGTGGTGGTGGTGGGAGCCTCCACCGGCGGCACCGAGGCGTTGCGCACCTTCCTGGAGTCGCTGCCTGCCGACTCTCCCGGCATCGTGATCGTGCAGCACATGCCGGAAGGTTTCACCCGAGCCTTCTCGCAGCGGCTGGACGGGCTTTGCCGGATCACGGTCAAGGAGGCGGAGAACAACGACACGGTGGTGCGAGGCCGTGCCCTGATAGCGGCGGGGAACCACCACCTCCTTTTGAAGCGAAGCGGGGCCCGCTACTACGTCGAGATCAAGGACGGCCCGCTGGTGTCAAGGCACCGTCCCTCCGTGGACGTCCTCTTCAGATCCGCCGCGCGCTACGCCGGGAAAAACGCGGTCGGCGTCATCATGACCGGGATGGGGGACGACGGCGCCCACGGGATGCTGGAGATGAAGCAGGCAGGCGCCATTAACATCGCCCAGGACGAGGCCAGCTGCATCGTCTTCGGGATGCCCAACGAGGCGATCAAGCTGGGCGGCGTCGACCTGGTGCGTCCCCTGGACGCCATCAGCCGCGAAGTCCTGAGGCTTTGCGCCTGAACCGGACCTCGAGCCTCCGCCTCGAGCTTTGAGCTTTTAACATCGAAACCTGAACGCTGAACATCGGACCTGAAGCCGAACGCCAACCTTGAACCTTGAACTCCCTTGCCTTTCCGGGGTCATGCATGAACCAGGAAAAATTCTTTCTCGGACGACAGCCCATACTCGACCGGACCCAGAAGATCGTGGGCTTCGAGCTCCTGTTCCGTTCCGCCGAGAGCCTGCAGTCGGCGAGCTTCCAGGACGTCCAGATGGCGAGCGCCAGCGTCATCCTGGGGGCCCTGACCGAGTTCGGCATCCAGGATGTCCTCGGGAGGCACCGCGGCTTTTTCAACGTCACCCGCGAGATGCTGATGAGCGACGCGGTGGAGCTTTTGCCCCGGGAGCGCGTGGTCATCGAGCTTCTGGAAACGATCGTGGTGGACCGGGACGTGGTGGAGCGCTGCCGCGCCCTGAAGTCCCTGGGCTTCACCCTGGCCCTCGACGACCACGTCTACGCGCCCGAGTTCCACGACATCTACGAGGCGGTCGACATCGTCAAGATCGACGTGCTGGAGACCCCCGCCGCGGCCCTTCCAGAAATGCTGGAGCGGTTGAGCCCCTGGCCCTTCACGCTTCTGGCAGAGAAGGTGGAGACCGCTGAGCAGTACCGTTTCTGCTCTCAGCTCGGCTTTCACCTGTTCCAGGGGTACTACTTCGCCCGTCCCGTGGTGCTCAGGCAGAACCGGATCGACATAGCGAAGTTCGCCATGCTTCAGCTGATGAAGCAGGTCATGGAGGACACGGAGCTGGAGGAGATCGAGGAGACCTTCAAGCAGAACCCGGGGCTTACCTACAACCTGCTCAGGCTGGTGAACTCGGTCGCCATCGGCCTCAGGGTGCGCATCAAGACGCTGCGCCACGCCCTCATGGTGCTGGGGACCGAGCAGTTGAAGCGCTGGATCACCCTCGCCCTTTATGCCAGCAACGACTCAAACGGCGTGCACAGCCCGCTTTTGGAGATGGCCGCCACGCGCGGCAAGCTGATGGAGCTCCTGGTGCTCTCCCTGAAGGGACGCGGCGGGCGGGAGCTTGCCGACCAGGCCTTCATGGTGGGGATACTTTCCCTCATCGACGCGCTCTTCGACGAATCCATGAACGAGCTGGTGGGGAAACTGAATCTGGTGGAGAACGTGAAGAGCGCCCTGCTTTCACGGCAAGGCGAGCTGGGTGGGCTGCTGTTAATGGCCCAGATGCTGGAAGAGGCTGACTTCGAAGGCGTGAACGAGCAACTGGAAGAAAGCGGGCTCGACCTGGATCAACTTCTTTCCTCGCAGTTGGAGACCATCGCCTGGGCCGACAGCCTCTCCGCATCTCTCTAATTTCACTCCTTGACACGCACCTTTCTTTTGATGTAACTTGTTTCGTCCCGCCAGACAAGGGACGGAGCCGGTATTTCAGGCTGCGCTCCACCGGCTCAAGCCGCAGCAAAAGCCAGCCGTACCAAATCACCAAACCACAACCGCAACCAGGACTTCACGCCGGCAGTTCCGGTCGGAGTCCTCATTGAGACGCCACATGAAAATAACCGCGGTAATTCCCGCCAGGTATGCTTCTACGCGTTTTGAGGGCAAGGCCTTGGCGGACATCATGGGGAAGCCCATGGTGCAGCATGTGTATGAGCGTGCCTCCAAGGCCAATCTCGTTTCCGAGGTGATCGTCGCGACCGACGACGAGCGGATCGCCGCTGCGGTTCGTGCCTTCGGCGGACGCGTGGAGATGACCTCGACCGAACACGAGACCGGGACTGACCGTCTGGCCGAGGTGGCGGGAAGGATAGACGCCGACATCATCGTCAACGTGCAGGGCGACGAGCCGCTCATCGACCCTACCATGATCGACCAGGCCATCGCCCCGATGCTGGAAGACCCGACCATCCCGATGGCGACCCTCAAGTGCCGGATCAGGACGCTGCACGATTTCCTGTCGCCGAACGTGGTGAAGGTGGTTTCCGACCCGAAGGGGAACGTGCTCTACTTCTCCCGTTCGCCGCTGCCGTTTTTCCGCGACAAGTGGAACGACCTGAAGGACGATGCCTTCTGCTGCGGAAAGCTCTTGTGCTACAAGCACGTGGGGCTCTACGTGTACCGCAGAGAGTTCCTGCCGGTATTCGCCGCGCTTCCGCCGAGCTACCTGGAGATGGCCGAGAAGCTCGAGCAGCTGCGGGTCCTGGAGAACGGCTACCGCATCAAGATCGTCGAGACCGAGTGCGAGTCGATCGGGGTGGACACCCCGGCGGACCTGGAGAAGGTGCTGGCCAAGCTCAAAGGGTAAAAGCAAATTAAGATTAAGATTGAGATTGAGAACAAGATTTAGAGTTAGATAAAGTTGAAATGGGGATTTAGATAGGGTTTAAAAAGGGTTTCAGGTTTCTACTTAATCTTTATCTTTATCTGGTTCATCCAGTTTTTCGGAGGTTTTTTAAGTGAAGACAAAATTCATCTTTGTTACCGGCGGCGTTGTCTCCTCGATCGGCAAGGGACTCGCCGCCGCTTCTTTGGGCGCTCTTCTTGAGGCAAGGGGGCTTCGGGTTACCATCCAGAAGCTGGATCCGTACATAAACGTCGATCCCGGGACCATGTCCCCCTTCCAGCACGGCGAGGTGTTCGTCACCGACGATGGCGCCGAGACCGACCTGGACCTCGGGCACTACGAGCGCTACACCTCCAGCAAGCTCTCCAAAAAGAGCAACTTCACCACCGGCCAGGTCTACTTCTCGGTCATCGAGAAGGAGCGCCGCGGCGACTACCTGGGGGGGACCGTGCAGGTCATCCCGCACATAACCGACCAGATCAAGCTGAACATCCTGGAGAACGCGAAAGGTTCCGACATCGCCATCGTCGAGATCGGCGGCACCGTCGGCGACATCGAGTCGCTCCCGTTCCTGGAGGCGATCCGCCAGCTTAAAAGCGACCGCGGCGCCGGCAACGTCCTCTACCTGCACGTAACGCTCGTCCCCTACATCAAGACCGCCGGCGAGTTGAAGACCAAGCCGACCCAGCACTCGGTCAAGGAGCTGCGCGAGATCGGTATCCAGCCTGACATCCTCCTTTGCCGCTGCGAGCAGGACGTGCCCCAGGACATGAAGGCGAAGATCGCGCTTTTCTGCAACGTGGAGGAGAAGGCGGTCATCACCTCCCAGGACGCAGAGCACATCTACGCGGTGCCGATGGCGCTGAACCAGCAGGGGCTGGACGACCAGGTGGTGGAAAAGCTCAACATCTGGACCAAGGCTCCGGATCTCTCCCATTGGCAGCAGGTGGTATCCAAGCTCACCAACCCCGGCAGCGGCGAGGTGCGCATCGCGGTAGTCGGCAAATACGTTGACCTCAAGGAAAGCTACAAGTCTCTCTCCGAGGCGCTCACCCATGGCGGCATCGCCAACGACTGCCGGGTGAAGCTCGTTTACCTCGACTCCGAGAAGATAGAAGAGGAGGGGGGGGAGAAGGCGCTGGCCGATGTGGACGGCATCCTGGTCCCGGGCGGTTTCGGCGAGCGCGGCACCGAAGGGAAGATCAAGGCGATCGAGTACGCCCGGGTGAACAAGGTACCCTTCTTCGGGATCTGCCTCGGCATGCAGATGGCCGCCGTCGAGTACGCCCGCAACGTCTGCAAGCTTCCCGAGGCGTTCTCCAGCGAGTTCAAGCCCGACTGCGAGAGCCCGGTGATCCACCTGATGGAAGAGCAAAAGGGTGTGGATAAGAAGGGGGGCACCATGAGGCTCGGCGCCTATCCCTGCTCACTCACCAAGGGGACCTTCGCGCAGAAGGCCTACGGCGCCACTGAGATCTCCGAGCGCCACCGTCACCGCTACGAGTTCAACAACCTCTTCCGCAAGTGCCTCGAGGAGAAAGGGATGGTCATCTCGGGGGTCTACAAGGAGGGGGATCTGGTGGAGATCATCGAGCTTCCCGACCACCCGTGGTTCCTGGGTTGCCAGTTCCACCCCGAATTCAAGTCCAAGCCGTTGAACCCGCACCCGCTCTTCAAGGCGTTCATCGCGGCCACCAAGGCGAAGAGAGGGTAACAGGCGTTAGTTGTTTACAAGGAGAGGTTATGACCAGGGAAATCACCGTAGGTGGAGTGAAGATAGGGGGGGGGAGGCCGTTGGCGCTGGTGGCCGGTCCCTGCGTGATAGAAAACGAAACCGCCACGCTGCGCTGCGCCGAGAGGCTTATGAGCATCTGCAACGGCGTGGGGATCTCGCTCATCTTCAAGGCTTCCTACGACAAGGCTAACCGCACCTCGGTCACCGCGTTCCGCGGCCCAGGGATGAAGGAGGGGCTCAGGATCCTCGCCAAGGTGAAAGAGGCGCTCGGCGTCCCGGTCCTGTCCGACATCCACTCCATCGAGCAGGTCGAGCCCGCGGCCGAGGTCTTGGACGTGCTGCAGATCCCCGCTTTCCTCTGCCGCCAGACCGACCTTTTGGTAGCGGCCGGCAACACCGGCAAGGTGATCAACGTGAAGAAGGGGCAGTTCCTGGCCCCCTGGGACATGAAGAACGTGGTGGGGAAAATCCGCTCCTGCGACAACGAGAACATCATCCTCACCGAGCGCGGCGCAAGCTTCGGGTACAACAACCTTGTCGTCGACATGAGGAGCTTCCCTATCATGCGCTCCACCGGTTACCCGGTCATATTCGATGCCACGCACAGCGTCCAGCTCCCCGGAGGGGAGGGGACCTCTTCGGGCGGGCAGCGCGAGTACGTCGAATTCCTTGCCCGCGCGGCTGTTGCCGCCGGGGTGGACGGCATCTTCATGGAAGTGCACGAGGAGCCGGAGCAGGCGCTTTGCGACGGGCCTAACTCGGTGCGCCTGGACGACCTGCCGGCGCTTTTGAAGAAGTTGAAGAGCATCGACGTCATAGTCAATCAGTAACATAACGCTCACGCAAAGACGCAAGTCGCAATGAAAGGCAAAACAAAGGCTTAGGACCTACCTGACCTTTTGTTTTGCCTTTCGGGTCTCAGCTGTAGTATTTTGGCCGCCGGCTAAGGCTGCAGAGCAAAAGCATCTAACAGGGATAAAGGGGATGCAGGGGATCCTGCAGAACCCGAAAAGCTTTCAGGGGCGTACCTTTAGCCTTTGGTTTTATCCCTTTCATCCCCTTCATCCCTGTAGATGGGTTTTAAGATTTTCTTTGCGGTCCTGGGGGCTTTGTGTAGATGTGTTCTGAACGTTTTTTTGAGCGAGCGCAGCGAGTGGGCGTGAGCCCTAAAATTGAAGGAGTTGTGTTTTGATAATAGAAGAAGCGAAGAGGGTGATACGGGTCGAGGCCGAGGCTCTTTTGAACCTGGAGGCATCGATCAACGGAGCGTTCGAGCAGGCCGTCCAGATGATCCTGAACAGCGAAACCGGCCGCGTCGTTGTGACCGGCATGGGCAAGTCCGGGCTCATCGGGCAGAAGATCGCCTCCACCATGGCGTCGACGGGAACTCCCGCATTCTTCCTGCACCCGGCAGAAGGGATCCACGGCGATCTCGGCATGATCATGAAGGGGGATGTGGTCATCGCCATCTCCAACTCGGGCGAGACCGACGAGGTGGTGAGGATACTACCGATCATCAAGCGTCTGGGCGCCTCGCTCATCGCCATGGCCGGTAACCCAACCTCGACGCTTGCCAAAAGCGGCGACATCTTCCTCGACATATCAGTGAAGGAAGAGGCGTGCCCGCTGGGGCTCGCCCCCACCGCGTCGACGACAGTCACGCTCGCCATGGGGGATGCGATCGCGGTCGCCCTTTTGGTCAGCCGCGGCTTCAAGGCCGAGGACTTCGCCATGTTCCACCCCGGCGGGGCGCTGGGGCGCAGGCTCCTTTTGAGGGTCCAGGACATCATGCACTCCGGCGAGGCGCTCCCCCTGGTCAACGAGAAGACCCTGATGCGGGAGGCTCTTTTCACCATCACCTCCAAGGGGCTCGGGATCACCGGCGTCACCTCCGACGACGGGGCGCTTGTAGGGGTGATCACCGACGGCGACCTGCGGCGTGCGCTCGGCAAGGGGCTCGACATCATCAACCTCCCGGCATCTGAGCTGATGAAAAAAGGCGCCAAGCGGATACGCTGCGACGAGCTTGCAGCGCGCGCCCTCCAGCAGATGGAGCAGTACTCCATCACCTCGCTGTTTGTTTTCGACGATGACAACGCCAAGACCCCGGTCGGCATCGTGCATCTGCACGACCTGTTGAAGGCCGGCATAGCGTAGACCCGGTAAATCATTTGACAGGGATAAAGGGGATGCAGGGGATAACTGCTAAACCCTGATAAGGCCTTTGACGGGTTAACCTAAAGTCTTTGGTTTTATCCTGTTTATCCCCTCCATCCCTGTGAATGGTTTTGAAATTTCCTTTGCGGTCTTGGCGTCTTTGTGTGAGGCTGGTTTGTCGGCAGCCTTGAGGTTTTCCGATATGAGACTGAAGCCGGAAGAAATAAACGCCATCAAGTCCACCATCCATAACCTGGACCGGGATGCCGCAGTGTTCCTCTTCGGGTCGAGAGTTGACGATTCAAAGAAAGGTGGCGACATAGATTTGCTGGTTCTGTCCGACAAGCTTTCCGGCGGTAACGTCAAACGAGCGATAAAAACCGAACTGTACCGACTGATTGGCGAGCAGAAGATAGACATATTGCTCGCTGCCGACGATTCCGACCCTTTCGTGAAGTTGGCATTGAAGACAGGGGTTAAGCTTTGACTGGTCAACTGCAACTCATACTGCAGAAGGAATTGAAGCTGCTCGCGGACGCGACCGAGGTGCTGGCTTATTCTTATAATAAGTGCAGCCGTATAGGCATCAAGTCATCCTACCTCCCTGAAGAGCTCGAAAGTTTCGAATCCTTCACCGGCAGATTCGCGCGTTTGAGCGATATCTTGATCCAGAAGGTGTTCAGGCTGATCGATGAACTCGACCTTGACAGCCAAGGGACCATAAGGGACAGGATTAACAGGGCAGAGAAGAAAGAGCTGATTGGCAGCAGCGACACGTTCGTAGAGATTCGCATGGTCAGAAACGACATTGCCCACGAATACGTTCCTGAAGCCATTCAGGAGATCTTCGTCAAGGTACTTGAGCTGACTCCAGCCCTTCTAGATGCCGTGGAGCGGGTGGGAAGGTACTGTCATAAATACAGGCCGTAGTGCATCTCACGCAAAGCCGCAAAGGCGCAAAGAAAGGCAAAAGCGTTTAACAGGGATAAAGGGGATGCAGGGGATAACTGCTAAACCTAAAGGCTTTTGGGGGGTAAACCCTAAGTCTTTGGTTTTATCCCTTTTATCCCTTTTATCCCCTCCATCCCTGTAAACAGTTTATAAGGTGTACAGGTTTTCTTTGCGGTCTTGGCGTCTTTGCGTGAGACCATGGTTGTTTTTCTAGTGAGGTGTTTATGGAAGAGAGACTGAAAAAGATAAAGCTCCTGATTCTCGATGTGGACGGCGTCATGACCGACGGGCGCATCATCTTCGATTCCAACGGGGTGGAGAGCAAGTTCTTCAACGTGAAGGACGGCCACGGCATCAAGATGCTGCAGCGCTCCGGCATCGAGGTAGGTATCATCTCAGGCCGCGAATCCCAGGTGGTCTACAACCGCGCCGTCGAACTCGGCATCGGCCAGGTCTACCAGAAGTCGCTCGACAAGCTGGTTTCCTACCGCCAGATGCTGGAGGCGACCGGCCTCACCGACGAGCAAGTCGCCTTTATGGGGGACGACGTCATCGACATCCCGCTGTTGAAAAGGGTTGGATTTGCCGCAGCCCCTGCTGACGCCGTAGACGAAGTGTTCGAGTTCGCCCAGTTTGTGGCCAAGAACAAGGGGGGCTGGGGTGCCGTGCGCGAGCTTTGTGATCTGATACTGAAGGCCCAGGGAAACTGGGAGACGGTCACCTCCAGGTACTACGTGTAGCTTCCTGCATCCACCCTAAGCAAAAAGCGTTTAACAGGGATGAAGGGGATGCAGAGGATAAACTGCACTCATCCCCTCTATCCCCTCCATCTCTGTCAATCGGGTCTAGGGGGTTCTTCAACTCTTACCCTGTCTCTTTTCCCTATCCCTTTCCCCTCCATTCCTTTGAACCGGAACGGTTTTCTCGGCGGCTTTGCCTCTTTGCGTGATGCTGGCTTGGAAAGTTGCTGCCACTGTGCTGTCGTCTGTAATGACCAGTTAATCGGTTATTTTGAATTTACATCGCATACCATAAGTGCTATACAGTAACGTCTGATCATGAGCCGTGTTTTCATTTTTTAAGGCGTGTCCTGGCTTTGTCAAAGTCCTAAAATACCGCCTTTTTTTATGCAGCACTTGGTTTGACTCGGTTCGCTCTTTCTAAACATCCAGGTCACGTCCCCGGGAAAGTCGGCGAATGAACCGTCGCCGTCGCCCCTGGTATCTGCAGAGTTTTGCACGTTCAGCGTCACGTCACGAATCACGAGGTTCTCCAAGGCATGAAGAAAAAATTGCTGTTGGCTGTTGCGTTTTCCTTGTTGACTGTTGCCACCTCATTTTCCGCAACTCTCTACGACACCTCCTCCTCGACGCCCACCCCATATGGCGGTACCACCACCGCCACCGCGCCGGTGACAGCTCCCATCGCCTCCAGTTACTTCACCGTACCCGCACCGGCGGGGCAGGGCTCATACTACCAATACCCCAATCAGTCGCAGGCGGCTGGGCAGACCCAGCCCCAGGGGCAGTACCAGGCCGTTCCCAGCCAGGTGCCGATGCAGGGGCAGGTGCCGATGCAGGGGCAGGTCCCGGTGCAGGGGCAGGTACCCATGCAGGGGCAGGTGCCAATGCAGGGGCAGATGCCGATGCAGGGGCAGATGCCGATGCAGGGGCAGATGCCGATGCAGGGGCAGGGGCAGGTACCCATGCAGGGGCAGGTGCCGGTGCAAGGGCAGATGCCGATGCAGGGGCAGATGCCGATGCAGGGGCAACCGGGGGCGCAACGCCTCCAGGGTCAAAACGGGGTTCAAGCACCGTTTACTTCCTACCAGCAGTCCTCTCAACCACCTCAAACGGGCCAGGAGTTGGGTAAACAGCCCTTACCGCAGGCAGGGCAGCAGTGGGTCGCTCCGGCAGAGCCTTCAGCACTGGAAAAGGCCATGGGCGCCGATCCTGTGACCGCAGAAAGCTCCCTTTCTCAAGCCTACGGCGTGGGACCGCTCACCCAGTTTGGTTACAGCTTCTTCCGCCCTGAAGTGTCCGACCCCTTGTCCACCCAAATGGACATCCCCGTGGGCCCTGATTACGTTCTAGGCCCGGGAGACCGGCTGCTGGTGACCCTTTGGGGCAGCATCGAAGGGACCTGGGAACTAGAGGTCAGCCGCAGCGGCGAAATCATCCTTCCAAAAGTCGGGGCCGTCAAGGTCGCCGGGCAAAGCTTCGGCCAAGTCCCTTCGCTGCTCAAGAGCACGCTGGCGAGGATCTTCAAGGATTTCCAGCTTAACGTCAACATGGGCAAGCTCAGGGTGATCAAGGTCTACGTTGTGGGAGAGGTCGCCTCCCCAGGCGACTACAACATAAGCTCCCTCTCTACCCTGGTTAACGCCTTGGCCGCGGCCGGTGGTCCCACCAAAAGCGGCAGCCTCAGGAATATCAAGATCAACAGAAACGGCAAGGTCATCGAGACCGTCGACCTGTACGACTTCTTCCTCAACGGTGACAAAGGTAGGGACGTCCGCCTGCAGCCGGGGGACACCGTCCTGGTCCCGGTGATAGGAAAGGTGGCCGGGATTGCCGGCAACGTCCGCCGCCCCGGTATTTACGAACTTAAAGGGGAGAGCACCCTGAAAGATCTCCTTGCGCTTTGCGGAGGGATCAACTCGACGGCCTATCTGCAGCGGGTCCAGATGTACCGCGTTCAGGCGCACGACAAGAAGTCGGTCACCGATATTGCCTTGGAGCCCGGCAAGAATGTAGAGGACGCGACTGCCGCTGTCAAACTACAGGATCTCGACCTTGTCAAGGTGCTTTCCATCGATACTGTTCTGCGCGGATACGTGCGTCTGGAGGGGCACGTGCTGCGTCCCGGCGACTTTGCGCTGAAGCCCGGGATGCGGGTGAGCGCCCTGTTGCAGGGCGACAATCTGCTTCCGGAATACCACGCGGCAGCCGGTCAGATCACCAGGCTCTTCGAACCCGACCTGCACCCGGAGATCGTCTACTTCAACGTGAGTGGCGCGCTGAAGGGGGATCCCGATGCCGATGTGGAGCTCAAGGAGTTCGACCGGGTGAGGATCTTCTCTCGCGCTGAGATGGAGGAGGTTCCCGTAGTCCAGGTGAGCGGCGAGGTGTTGCGGCCCGGGCAATTCCGTTACCTCGAGAACATGACTGTGCGCGACCTGCTCATGCAGGCGGGCAACGTGAAGCTCAGCGCCTATTTGAAAAATGCCGAGATAGTGAGGCTCAAGCGTGCCGACTCGCGCGTCGTTTCCTATGTAATTCCCGTCGATTTGGAAGCGGCACTCAAGGGGGGCGAAGAGAACCTAAAGCTGCAGCCGTTCGACGAGCTCACCGTCCGGCGCATACCGAACTGGGCCGAGGCCACCGACCGTTACGTCACCTTGAGCGGCGAGTTCGTCTTTCCCGGCACCTACCCCATCCACAAGGGCGAGCGGCTTTCCTCCGTGATCGCCAGGGCCGGCGGTTTCTCCAACCTCGCCTACCTCAAAGGGGCCAGGTTCACCAGGGAAAACGTGCGCAAGCTGCAGCAGCAGCGCATGGACGAGGCGCTCCAAAAGGCGCAGGAGGAGATCATCAACCTGCAGACCAACATGGCGCAGACCGCAGCCTCCGCCGAGGAGGTCGCCGCAGCCAAGACAACCCTGGACGGGCTGTCTCGCAGCGTGGAGATCCTGAAGACAAAGAAGGCCGAGGGGCGCATGCTGATGGAAATGGCGTCGCTGGATGAGCTGAAGGGAGGCCCTTACGACCTTGAACTGCAAGGGGGGGATCAACTGACCGTTCCCAGCGACCCCGGTGGCGTCAACGTAATCGGCAACGTCTACAACCAGAGTTCCGTCGTCAGCCAGCAGGGGCGCGATGTCGATTGGTACCTACAGCAGGTCGGCGGGCCGACCGGCGAAGCCGACACTAGCGAGATTTACGTGGTCAAGGTGAACGGTTCCGTAATAAGCCAGGCCAATTCGGCCAACTTCCTGTTCTACAACTCCTTCTGGGGCAAAGAACTCGACTCAGGCGACACCATCATCGTACCGCGCCAGTACGAGAAGACCGCGTGGCTTAGGACCATTAAGGACATAACCCAGATCCTGGGCAACGTCGCCATGACCGCAGGCGTCGTCATAGCTGCAGGGAAATAGCTCAAGATCAATGGCGTCGCACACGGATATAGCGGAAAAAGCGGATAAAGGCAGGTTGATCTTGTTTAGTAAATCTGCAGTTATCGTCTTTGTTTCCGTGTAATCCGCGTGCGATGCAGGGCTGGCGTGTGAATCTCGAACTTGAAAAAATACAAGCCTTCATGGCTGCCGAGGGCGTGGTCAAATTCGCCTACCTCTTTGGTTCAGTAGCTCGGGGAACGGCCGGCCCGTTAAGCGATATAGATGTGGCGGTATACCTGGACGCGCGTGTTAACCTCTTTAGCCGACGCCTGGTTTTGATGGAGCGCCTCGCAAAGGTCCTCGGTACCGATAACTTCGACCTGGTTGTGTTGAATACTGCGCCAGTTGTACTCAAGTTTGAGGTGATCAGGAACGGCAAAGTCCTCAAGGAAGACCGTCAGCGCAGGGTCCTGTTCGAATCTGCAGTACTTCGCGAGTACCTTGATTCTGCCCATATGAGAGCAACGCAGTACCAGTATCTCAAGGAAAAGTTAAGGAGCGGCGTGCTAGCTGCAAAGGCAGAATCAGTTCAGAGTTCAGAGTTAGAGTCAGTTCAGAGTTCAGAAGCTTGAACCTTGAACTTTGAACTGCAGTTTGTTTGAACTCCGGTTGAGGGCCATGAAGATAGACTCCTTTGAACAGATCGAAAGCTGGAAAGAGGCCCGGAAACTGGTCCGCGAGGTTTATTCCAGATGTACGGGGTGTCGGGATTTCGGGTTCAGGGACCAGATTCAAAGGGCATCTATATCGGTGATGTCAAACATCGCCGAAGGATTTGACCGTGGCACCAACAAGGAATTTATACAGTTTCTTGTAATTGCCAGGGGATCCGCATCCGAAGTAAAAAGTCTGGCCTACGCCGGGCACGATGTAGGGCATTTCACTGCAGCTGATTTTGAAGAAATAAAAGCGAGCTGCACCAATGTCAGCAACATGATCAACGGATTCATCAGGTATCTGAAGAATTCCGAAAGAAGGTGCTAAAAAACAGTTCAACGTTCAGAGTTAGAGGCCCTTCGGGGAAACAACAGTTCAAGGTTCAGAGTTCAGAGTTCAGAACCTTTAACCTTGAACTGCAGAATCTTGAACCTTGAGAGTTTGTAACTTTGAACTGCAGTTAGGAACCATGAACTTGGAACTTTGAACATTGAACTGAAGTTTTTTGAGAACTGTCTTTGGTTTGTTGAACTCTGAACTTTGAACGTTGAACTGCAGTTTGGCAGTTAAGGAGTGGCATGAAGAAGGATCGTATCGTATCAGTCGTGGGCTTGGGCTATGTGGGCCTTCCGGTAGCTGTAGCATTCGGCAAGATAAGAACCACCATCGGCTTCGACATCAACGCTACTCGCATATCCGAACTGAAATCCGGTTTCGACCGCACAGGGGAAGTAGAGTCGGCGGACCTTGTATCCGCCGACATCCTCTTCACCGACCAAACCTCCGAACTCGCCAAAGCAGACTTTCACATCGTAGCAGTCCCCACTCCCGTAGATTCCGCGAACCAGCCCGACCTGACCCCCATGCTCAAAGCCTCCGAAACCGTCGGTAAAGCCCTCAAAAAAGGGGACGTCGTAGTCTACGAATCGACCGTTTATCCCGGCGTCACCGAGGATGAGTGCGTCCCCATCCTGGAGCGCGTCTCGGGTCTATCCTGCGGCATCGATTTCAGCGTCGGCTATAGCCCCGAGCGGATCAACCCGGGCGACAAGGAGCACACCTTCACCAAGATCAAGAAGGTCGTCTCGGGGCAGGACGCCGAGACCCTGGAGATCGTGGCATCGGTGTACGAGTCGGTGGTAACGGCCGGCGTGCACAGGGCATCATGCATCAAGGTGGCAGAGGCCGCAAAGGTTATAGAGAACACCCAGCGCGACCTGAACATAGCGCTCATGAACGAGTTGGCACTCATCTTCGACCGGATGGGGATCGACACCAACGAGGTGTTGGCAGCAGCCGGTTCGAAGTGGAACTTTCTCAAGTTCAGTCCCGGCCTGGTAGGTGGGCACTGCATAGGGGTCGACCCCTACTACCTGACGCACAAGGCCGAGAAGATCGGCTACATCCCGCAGGTCATACTCGCCGGACGCCGGATCAATGACGGGATGGGAAAATTCATCGCCCAGCGCACGGTAAAGGAGATGATCCACGCCGGGCACAGCATCTTGGGGAGTACCGTCACCGTTCTTGGGCTCACCTTCAAGGAGGATTGTCCTGACCTCCGCAATTCCAAGGTGATCGACATCATAAGTGAATTGAAGGACTACGGTATCAACGTTCAGGTCCACGATCCGCTAGCAGACAGCGCCGAAGCTGAGCATGAGTATGGGGTTGAACTGGTCGCTTTCGACGCTCTAAAGCCTGCCGCTGCGGTGGTAGCGGCGGTTTCGCACAGGCCTTACCGGGAGTTTTCCATGAAAGAACTGAGGCGACTGACAGGAGAAAACCCGGTATTAATCGACGTGAAGGGTATTTTCCCTCAAACTGAAGTTGAACACGCAGGGCTCAGACTCTGGCGACTGTAAATAGAGTCGCAGTCTATTTCAGTAGAGCAGGAGTAATTGTGTTAGAAAACATTTTAATCACCGGTGGATGCGGCTTTATAGGGCTCTTCAGGGTTTTCCGTGGGTGACGGG
>MTLD01000647.1_pt1 | contig 181592 bp, 165 predicted proteins | sample 1982471 | NCBI WGS metagenome assembly MTLD01 (sample SAMN05712604, study PRJNA340218) | biofilm metagenome | isolation source: sample SPM anode biofilm adapted to -50 mV | place: USA | collected 2012-02-03
GTATGGCGGCGAGCCTGCCACAGGCCCGATCGCGGCGGGCCCTGAACGCGGCGACCATCGCGGCCACAGGCGCCTGGTCGCCATCGAGGGCGGCCAGGCCGGCCCGCTGGCTGATCGACGAGGCGCAGGTCGTGGTCTGGCCCTGGATGGCGACGCAGGCATCGACGATGGGTCCGGGGCCGGCCAGGAAGCCAAGCCGCCAGCCTGTCATCGCATGGGACTTGGATAGCCCGCCGACGACGATGACGCGGTCGGCGATCGCCGGTATCGATGCGGGACTGGCTACGTCGGGCACGTAGCGTATGCGTTCGTAGACCTCGTCGGAGATGATCCAGACGTCGGGGAATCGCGCCACGACGGAGGCGAGCGCGTCGAGTTCGGCGCGGGTGTACACCGCTCCGGTCGGGTTCGATGGCGTGCAGAGCATGAGGACGCGGGTGCGTGGGGTGATGGCCGCGGCCAGCGCCTCGGGCCGCAGCTTGTAGCCGTCGGAGGCGGTAGTCCGCAGAAACTGGGGACTGGCGCCGGCGAGTCTGGCCATCTCGGCATACGACAGCCAGGCCGGCGTCGGTATCAGCACCTCGTCGCCAGGGCCGGCGAGTGCGAGCACGGTATTGTAGAGGGCGCTCTTGGCGCCGCAGGATACGAGTATCTGCGTAGCAGGGTACGAGAGCGCGGAATCGCGAAGCAGCTTGCGGGACACGGCCTCGCGGAGGACGGTCTCGCCGGCGACGGGTGTATAGCGGTCGGCACCCTCGGCTATGGCGCGGGCAGCCGCGTCGCGCACGTGGGCAGGCGGATGGAAGTCAGGCTCGCCGACGGTCAGGTCGATGATGTCGCGGCCGGTGGCGGCGAGGTCGCGGGCCCGCTGGTTCATGGCAATGGTGCGGGACGGCTCGATGCCGGCCGCCCTCGACGACAGGGCGCTCATGACGGTATCCTTCCTGGCGGTGTTCGTGCCGCGCTGGCTGAGGCTGGTCTGCGCCTGCGCGCATGAAGGGTACCTGTATACGTCCGCGTCGTCGCTTTGATCAAGAGCAGCCGGATCGTCCGGCAGAAGGTAACCATGAAGAACTTGAGACTGACGGGCCAGAGGGCCGATGGAGTCCGAACGATTGTCGAGGTACAGGGGCTCCGCATCGGCGCCGACCTGATCGTGATAGCGGGGCCCTGCGCCGTCGAGACGGAAGACCAGATGGTCAGAACCGCGGTGGCCGTCAAGGAAGCCGGGGCGAATATGCTGCGCGGTGGCGCATTCAAGCCGCGCACGTCGCCCTATGCGTTCCAGGGCCTCGGCCTCAAGGGGCTGAAGATCCTGGACAAGGCCAGGCGCGAGACGGGTCTGCCGATAGTCACCGAGGTGATCGATACGCGGGATGTCAGCTGGGTCGGAGAATATGCCGACGTGCTGCAGATAGGCGCACGCAACATGCAGAACTTCTCGCTGCTCAGGGAAGCGGGCAAGTCCGGTCGACCCATACTTCTGAAGCGGGGCATGTACTCGACGCTCGAGGAATGGCTGAACTGCGCGGAGTACATCCTGGCCGAGGGCAATCCCAACGTGATCCTGTGCGAGCGCGGCATTCGCAGTTTCGAGACCTATACCCGGAACACCCTTGACCTGTCGATCGTGCCGGCGGCCAGGAGTCTCAGCCACCTGCCGATATTCGTCGATCCGTCGCATGGTACCGGCGTGCTGGATCTGATCGAGCCGATGAGCCTCGCCGCTATCGCAGCCGGTGCCGATGGGCTGGAGATCGAGGTCCACATCGATCCGAGCCAGGCGCTGAGCGACAAGGACCAGCAGCTTTCGCCCGAGGCCTTCGGCCGGCTGATGCGCAAGGTACGCACGGTCCGGTCGATGATCGATGGGTTCGCCCTGGAGGAGCAATGAGGAGCGCCCGCGAATCGGCCGAGTCCGATATCGTGGTCTCGGGCCGCGACGCCGTGTCGACGATACGGTTCGGATCGATCGCCAGCCTGCCAGCGCTGGCCGATCCGGCACGCACCGTCATCGTCGCAGACTCGCTGACCGCTCGCTTCGTGCCGCCGCAGTTCAGTCTGGACAGGATTGCCATCGTGGAGCGCGGCGAGGCCGCGAAGACCGTGCGCTCGCTCGACGCTCTGTATGGGCGCCTCCTCGAACTGGGTGTGAGCCGGGATTGGACGCTCGTCGGCATCGGCGGCGGCAGTGTCTCGGATCTGTCGGGCTTCGCGGCGTCGACCTGGATGCGCGGACTCGACTTTGGCTTCGTGCCCACGACGCTGCTCGCGATGGTCGATGCGTCGGTCGGCGGCAAGAATGGCATCGACTACCAGGGCTACAAGAATCTGGTTGGCACCTTTACGCAACCGCGTTTCGTGCTGGTCGACCGGGCCGCGCTCGCGGAGCTTCCGGAACCGGACCTTGCCGGCGGACTCGTCGAGGCGATAAAGCACGGCATCATCGAAGGCGACGATCACCTGCGGCTGATAGAGCGAGCCGTGGCCAGATCGGGCGGCATCGATCGGAGCGCACTCGGCCCCATCATACGGAGATCGATTGCGCTGAAGGCCCTGGTGGCCAGCGCCGATGAACGCGAAACGGGGCAGCGGCGAAGGCTGAATCTGGGACACACGATCGGACACGGCATCGAAGCGGTAACGGGCCTGTCCCATGGCGCCTGCGTCGCGGCCGGCATCGCCGCGGCACTCAGGCTGGCAGTCGAACGCGGTGGATCCCAAGCGGATGCCGACCGGGTGATAGGATTGTTCGACCGGCTCGGCCTCCCGACAAGCCTGGAATCCGCCAGGCGAGCCTCGGGCGAAACCAGCGAGCTGTCCCCATCCATGTACCGTGATGCCGTCGCAGACGCGATGGCAGGCGACAAGAAGCGCCTTGGCGACGACATGTTGTTCGCGGTACCGATGGCCGTGGGGGATACCCGCATCGAGCCAGTCAGGCTTGATGCACTGGGCGAGTTTGTCAGGAGGACCCCATGAACGTGATGGGTACGCTGTTCAGGGTGGAGCTCTTCGGCGAGTCGCATGGCCCCGCGGTCGGAGCCATCATCGATGGCATGCCGTCGGGCATGGCGCTGACTCCCGATGACTTCGCCGCGGACCTGACGAGGCGGAGGGCCGGCGCCGAGGGCACCACGACGCGTGTCGAAGCAGACCTGCCCGAACTGCTTTCCGGGGTCTATCAGGGAAGAACGACAGGCACGCCGTTGTGCGTCGTGTTCAGGAACCAGGATGTGCGCCCGGCCGACTACAGCCGCTTCGCCGACCTGCCCCGCCCCGGTCACGCCGACTATGCCGCTCGTCTCAGGTACGGCGGTTTTGCCGATCCGCGCGGTTCGGGGCACTTCTCCGGCCGCATTACCGCCGGCCTCGTCGCGGCAGGCGTCATGGCAAAGAAGCTGCTGGCCACCGCACGGTTCACGACGACGATACTGGAGGCAGGCGGCCAGCGCGATATCACCCAGGTCGTCCGCGAGGCCTGGGTCGCCGGCGACTCTGTCGGAGCCCTGGTGGAGCTGCGGGTGAACGGCCTGCGCGGCGGCCTGGGCGAACCGTTCTTCGATTCGGTGGAAGGACTGGCGGCCCGCGCCCTCTTCGCGGTGCCCGGTGTTCGCGGCGTGGAGTTCGGCGATGGCTTCGCCGCGGCGCGGATGCGTGGCAGCGAGCACAATGATCCCTTTGTGGCGCAGGATGGCACGACCGCCAGGAATGGAGCCGGTGGCGTCAACGGCGGCATCACGAACGGCAACGAGCTGGTGGTGCGCGTCGCGATGAAACCTGCCTCGTCCATTGCCCGTGCACAGACCACCTGGAACTTCTCGACCGGGGCGATGGATACGCTCTCCGTTCCCGGCAGACACGACGGCTGCATAGCCTTGCGCGCCGCCGTCGTACTGGAATCGTCGCTGGCCATCGTGCTGGCCGACCTTGAACTCCAGGCTCGGGCCAGGGATGCGCGTACAGACGGCCGCAGTCCTGGCTCCATGCCATGAAATCAGAAAGGAAACGCGCATGACACTCGCAGGCCTCCGACAGGACATAGACAGGATAGACGCACGCATTCTCGCGCTGCTCGACGAACGGCTGGAAAAAGGGCTGCTGACGAGGCGCTACAAGACCGGAACGCTCGACTCGGGCAGGGAGGCGGAGGTGCTGGGCGGCATTGCCGGCCGCTCGAAGTGCCTTGCGCGGCCGGAGTTCACCCAGGACCTGTACCGGCGCATCATGGCCGAGAGCAAGGCGGTTCAGGATAGGGGCCTCCGCCTGATGGGGTTCCAGGGCATGCACGGAGCCTACAGCGACGCGGCCGCGCGCGCCTGGGATCCGGCGGCGGCCACCGTGTCGTTTCAGGAATTCTCGCAGGTTTTCGACGCCGTGCTTTCGGGCGATATAGACTGCGGGGTGGTGCCGGTGGAGAACACGCTGGGCGGAATCGTCGGCCAGGTCAACTCGATTCTGGTCACGACCGAGTTGCGCGTCATCGGGGCCATAGACATGCCGATCGAACACAGCCTCCTGGCCGCTCCGGGTACGGACCACCGGGAAATCAGATCCGTCTATTCACACGGCCAGGCCCTGACCCAATGCAGGCGATTTCTGGAGCGCAACCGGCTGGAAGCGGTCGACTGGTTCGACACCGCCGGAGCGGCGCGCATGATCGCCGAACAGCGGCCCAAGGGAGGCGCGGCGATAGCCAGCAGGTTCGCGGCTGAACTGTACGGCCTCGAGGTGATCAAGGAAGGCATCCAGGACGCGGCGACGAACCGGACCCGCTTCTTTGTCGTGTCGAAGGGCGCCGCGGCGCCGGCCGGAAACAAGTGCTCGGCGGTATTCTTCACCGACGACAAGGCCGGCTCGCTCTTCGGTGTGCTGGAGGTCTTCGCCCAGGCTGGCATCAATCTGACCCGGATAGAATCGGTGCCGAACGAGCCAGGCGATTATGCGATCTTCATCGATTTTGAGGGCTCGGATCAGGATACCCATGTCTCGGAAGCGGTCGCGCTGGCCAGGACGAGGGCCCGGGACTTTCGGCCGCTCGGCTGCTATGCAGAAAGGAAGCTGTAACGATGAGAATAGCGATTGCCGGCGCCGGCAAGATGGGCGCTTGGCTCGCGCTGGCGTTGTCGGGCGGCCATGAGGTAATCATCTTTGACACCGACCCCGCCCGGCTTGTCGCGATGGGAGCGGCCCGGCCCGCGGCGTCAATCGAGGCGATTGGTGACTTTGGTCCGGACATGTTGATAAATTGCGTGCCGCTGGGCCTGACCATCGAGGCCTTCGATGCCATCGTGCCACGACTGCCGGCTCGGTGCATGCTTGCCGACATAGCCTCGGTCAAGACCGGGCTGGCGGACTGGTATGCCGCGTCGGACAGGCCCTTCGTGTCGACGCATCCGATGTTCGGACCGACCTATGCTGACGATGCCAACCTGCACGAACAGAACGCGGTGATCATCACCGAGTCGTGCGCCGAAGGCAAGGAGTTCTGGAAGGATCTGTACCGGGGTTTTGGCATTCGGGTCTTTGAAGACAGCTTCGACGGGCATGACCGTACGGTCGCCTATTCGCTGGCAACACCCTTCGCCTCGACGATGGTCTTTGCCGCGTGCATGAAGCAGCTCGACGCGCCAGGCACCAATTTCAGGAAGCATCTCGACATAGCGCATGGGCTGCTGGCGGAGGATGACAGGCTCCTGGCCGAAATCATGTTCAACCCCTATACGATACGGCGCCTGGAACTGATCAATTCCCAGCTGGCATACCTGACGCACATCATCAGGGACCGCGATCACGAGGAGATGTCCAAGTTCCTCCGGAAGCTGCGCGACAATATAGGATGCGCGACTCCCGCTCAGCCGCCCGGCTGAGCCCTGATCGACTCGAGGGCGTCGAAGAACCCGGGCCAGCTCTTGGCCATGCACTCGGCGCCCTCTATGATCACGGCATCCGAGGCGGCCAGAGCCGCAACCGCCGCGGCCATCGCGATCCTATGGTCGCCATGCGACGAAATGGTGCCCCCACCCAAAGGTTCGCCGCCGCCATGAATGGCCATCATGTCGCCATCCACGTCGATCCTGAGCCCCAGCGTGCCAAACTCGCCGGCAAGGGCGGCCGCCCGGTCGCTCTCCTTGCCACGCAAGCGTGAAGCTCCGCGGAGCCTCGTGACTCCGGGGCAGCGTGATGCCAGAGCGACGAGCGGCGGGAACAGGTCAGGGCAATCCGTCGCATCGAATGAGAAGGCGCCCAGCGGTCCGGCCTGTACACGATAGCCATCATCGCATCGCTCGCACCTCGCGCCGGCCAGACCGAGCGCCTCGATGATGGCGCGGTCCGGCTGGGACGATCGTGGCAGCAGGCCCGAGACAACGAGCCCGCCGGGTACCGCGGCTACGGCACCGGCGACCAGCATGAAGGCGGCCCCGCTCCAGTCGCCTTCCACATGATACGTGGCGGCCGTGTACGCCTTGCCTGCGACATCGAATCGGCTGAAGGCCGCGTCGCGCTCGACCTCGGCGCCAAAGGCCCGCATTACCTCGATGGTCAGGTCAAGGTAGCCGCGGCTGGCAAGGTTGCGTACGTGGACGGTCGAATCGCCGCCGGTCATAGGCAGGGCCAGGAGCAGGCCGGTGATGAACTGCGAGCTGGCGGAGCCATCGACCGTCACCGTGCCGGCACGCAGCGGTCCCCGCACCCTGACCGGCTGCAGGCCGCCGTCGGTCGTGCAGCGCACGCCAAGTTCGGCCAGCGGTTCCGCTATCGGGCCCACCGGCCTGGCCCGCAGCGATCCTTCACCGTGCAGCGCGACCGGCCAATCCGACAGCGATGCGACCGCCGAGAACATGCGGAGGCAGAGCCCCGATTCACCACATGAAACGTCCAGCTGACCATCGGTCTGGCCTGGCAACAGGGCCGCAGCAGGAATGCCCCCGTCGATACTGACGCTGTCAGCACGCCGAATGGATGACGCGCCGAGCGCATTGACGAGCCGAAGCGCCGCGATGGAATCGGCGCACCACGTTGGATTGGCGATGATCGAAGTGCCTCTGGCCATGCCGGCGCAGGCGAGCGCTCGCTGCATCGCGCTCTTCGACGCCGGAGCCCTGACGCGGCCACCGACCGCGGATGGTTCAACGGAGCGCGTCATGGATAGCCTGTGCGATCATAGCGGGGCGCATGCCGTCGGTGTGGATGACGAGGCCGCCACAGGCCTCGAACAGGGGGCGGCGGCGCACGTAGAGTACCTGTATCTTGCCGCGGGCGTCCTCGACGAGGAGCGGCCGCGAACCGCCAACCGATCGCCTGGCGAGTGCCTCGAGGTCAGCCTTGAGCCAGACTATCAGGAAGCGCTCGCGCAACAGTGCCCGGTTCTCCGCGGATTCGACACAGCCGCCGCCGGTCGCCAGCACCAGCGCGCCACGATCGGCCACATGGGTCAGGGCGATGCGCTCGCGCGCCCGAAAGCCGGGCTCGCCTTCATCGGCGAATATGTCGGGGATGGTCATACCGGCCTCATCGGCGATCACGTCATCGAGGTCGATGAATGGCAACGACTCCAGCCCGGCCAGCACGGCACCGACACTGGTCTTGCCGGATGCCGGCATCCCTATCAGTGCTATGCGTCGGGGCTCCGAAGCTCTGTGTTCCATGCGGCATAGTATCCGTCCCGGGGCTGCCGGGTCAACGAATATTCCGCACTGTTTCGCTGGGCGCGCCCGCCATTGTATGCTATTACTAGATGAGGAGGTTGGCATGGGCATACTTCAGAATATGCGGAACTCGGTGGCCAGGATGTTCCGCGGCCTGACCAGCAGGGCCACGTCGGTCCTGAAGTCGATCGGCAGGTCACCCTCCCCGCTCTCCGACCGACTGCTGTCCGACGCGCTCAGGCTTGCCGAGATACCATCGCCGACGGAGCATGAAGAGCAACGCGGTGCCTTCGTGATCAAGCAGCTGGGCGAACTTGGCCTCAATCCCATGGTCGATGAGACGGGCACCATCGTGGTCAGGCTTACCTGCCAGCACCCGGATCACAGCGCGCCGATCCTGCTCTTCGCCGACCTCTCGTCGAACCGCTGGCATCCACTGGAGAGCCTCTCCCGGCTCGACGCGACACACGCCTACGGGGCCGGACTCGCCGATGCGCTCGGCGTGGCCGCCATGCTTTCGGTCGCGGAGCTGGTGCAGTCGGGGCAGATCGTAACCCACAAGGACATCGTGCTGCTGTTTACGACCGGTCCGCTCGGAGATCCATCGAGCAGCATTGCCAGCCGCCTTGTGGAAGATTCGCATAATAGCCCGGGCGCGGCACTCGGCATACGCGGCATATCGCTGGGCACCATAGCGCCGCGGCCCCTGGGAACCTACCGGATAGAGGTGCGGCTGAGAACCGATGCCGACATCCAGAGCCCCGCCGCCCCCCCCAGCTCGGCCGTCGAGGTGATAGTCGACCTGGCGCGTGCCCTGTCGGGCGTTACCTGGGATGCGGAGCAGAAGACGACATGCGAGATACGGCGCGTCGAGGCTGGTACGGGTTTCGGCAGGACTCCGACAGAAGGCATCATAGACATCGAGCTGGAATCGTCAGACGGAGCCGTGCTGGAGCTGGCGATGAAGGCTGCCATCGCGACGGCGGAGGCAAAGGGCCGGGAGGCCAAGGCCCAGACGAAGGTGACCATTGTTGGCCATGTGCCGGTTGGAGATCCGGCGGTCGGGGCAGGCCTGATCAGGCTGGTATTGCAGGCGCTCAAGGATCAGCGCCTCAGGATCATCGAGGACAACAGCGCCGACCCTGCGTCGTCGTTTTCTGCATTGGGCATACCCGCCACCTCGATAGCGATAGCGTCGGGGCATGAGGGCCTCTGCCAGGACCAGATAGAGATAGCATCGATCGAGAAGGGCAGAAGACTGTTGGTTGCCATCATCGAGCGCATATCCGCGGAGGGCGTATGAAGACAGCACGCGACGATTCACTGCTCGAGCGTACCTGGCACCATTCCGCGTTCCAGGATATCGGACGGCTCGTTCAGCTCAAGCAACGAAAAGGGCTGAAGATATCGCTCGCCTTTCCGACACTCAACGAAGAGGCGACGATTGGCAAGGAGATTCTGGTTATCAGAACCGAGCTGATGGATCGATATCCATTGCTCGATGAGATCGTCGTCATCGATTCATCATCACAGGATGCGACACGGTCGGTTGCCCAGCGCTATGGCGCCAAGGTGTACGAATCAAGAGACATTCTACCATCGCATGGCACGTATCGCGGCAAGGGCGAGAACCTCTGGAAGAGCCTCTATGCGCTCGAGGGCGATATCATCGTCTGGGTCGATGCAGACATAGCGAACATCGCGCCCAAGTTCGTCTATGGTCTTGTCGGGCCGTTGCTCGAACACGATTCAATAGGCTACGTAAAGGCATTCTATGAGCGCCCGATCCGATCGCCCAGCGGAATATCGGCTTCGGGTGGCGGCCGGGTTACGGAGATTCTGGTCAGGCCGCTCTTCTCGCTCTTCTATCCCGAACTCGCACGCCTGATCCAGCCATTGTCGGGTGAATACGCGGGTCGGCGATCGCTGCTCGAACACCTGCCGTTCTCGGTTGGCTATGGTGTGGAATTGGGGCACCTGGTGGACATCTATCACCAATTTGGAATCGAAGCCTTGGCACAGGTCGATCTGGATCTGCGGGTTCACCGCAACCAGACAACCGAGGCCCTGGGCAGGATGTCCTATGGTATTCTGAACACATTCTACAACCGTGCCGAGCTGTACGACGATGCGAAACTGCTGCGCGAACTGGGAGACCGGCATATCGCGCTTCGGGTCGAGAACTCGAAGCACACCGTGCTCGCCACCGAGATATCTGCGGTGGAGCGCCCTCCGATGATCGGCATACCCGAGTACCTGCAGAAATTCTCGGGTCGCACCCGATAACGCCGCCGACAGACTCAGGGGACATAGAGCGCATCGGAATTTGTCAGGCCCAGGCTCGAGCCCCTGGTCGGCACGATGTGCCAGTCCGCTCCGGCGTCGGTATCGTCCGATGACGATGACCGGCATATCGTCCGCGTGCTCGTCGTTCCGGTCGAGCGGGCGCAATCCTCCGGCCTGGGCGGATCCGCAGCCTGCCAGGCGCCCGCGGCGACAACCAGTGCAACGCGGTCGCGCAGTGCTGCGCTGCCGAACCCTCCATAACCCGTATCCGACTCTGCTGTGCGTTCGCTGTACAGCACGGCGTCCAGGAACCCGCCATTGGGACTCGCACACAGCGACAGGGCGCCGTTCTTGCCCGACAGGGCGCCATTGCCGCCACGGTACCATAGATCCCATGCACCGGCCGTGGCATCGATGCCGGCCGCCGCGGCCTTGTCGAGGCTTTCGTCGACTTCGGTCTCCAGTCCCTGCGGCTTCAGGTGCAGCACGATGAAGTCACCGGCGGCGACGACCAGCCGCGGGAAGATGTACCTGATGTCGAATGACTCGGGCGTGCCAACGAAAAAGGCAAGCCCAGCACACTGCCCGCCCGTGGTCACGTAGAACTCAACCGCGTCGGGGTGCGTCGAGGTGCCTTCTGTCAGGAGTTCGTTGCACAGCATGCGCGGAGGATCAGGGTTGTGGCCCCAATACGGCAGCACGAAGCTCGATTGGTTGCCGGATGCGTCGGCGACGATGCCTGAAACGGCATACGAGGCACCTGGCTCCTGGTCGGAGCCAAGGTCGATGACGAGGCTCCGTCCATCGCCGCCCAAATGGCATCCTGCCACCGGCGCTCCAGGCGACGAGGTGATGCCAGGCATGATTTCGGCAAGGTCCTCATCGAAATTGATGATGAGCGATCGCGATCCGACTGGACCCCAGGTCGTCACGGCCGGAGGTCGCATGTCACCAGGAGTGAATACCGTTGGAACCGCGCGGGGTACGCATGCCATCAGTTCGAATGCCAGCGCGGCAACCACCAGGGTACCGCTCCATGCGCCTGCGAACCGAGCATACAGGCCATTCCGTTCAGCGTGCATCGATCGAGCCTCCTCGTCACACCTCAAAACGAGATCGTGACGCCGGCTCATCTACGACGCCGCGCGCATGGCCGCTTGCATGCGCCGGCCGATCAGTGCGGGGCGGGCTCGATCGTCAGATGACTCCAGACCGCGGGGTCCTCCTGGCCCAGTCGCCAGAATGCGACCGCTCCAACATTCGCCGCCTTGTACAGCGCCATGCGGTGGAGCAGCGAAGCCGCATCATCATAGTAGACACTGACGGTCACGAGTTCCTGGTACTGGAACCACGGCACGTCCTTCTCGCGGAAAAACACGCCGACATTCTTGTCGGCCATCAAAGATTCGATTCCAGCATACTTGTATGCCCTGGCTACCTTGATGTCGCCCCAGGCACGACCGTAGAACGGCAGCCCCATCACCAGTTTCGAGGCACCGATCTTCGACTGCGCGTACGCCGCGACACGCGAGCACCATTCCATCGAGGCGACCGGGCCGGCATCGCTGGTGCTCCAGTGTTCGTCATAGGCCATCACGATGACCCGGTCGGCAATCGCCGCCACCCTGGCATACGCGGGCGCGTCGCCGGCCTCCGATACGCGGGCCGGCATCGCGACACTCAATGACCGCGGGCCGAGTCCGGCCTTGAGCAGTCCAAGAAATTCGATGAAGCCATCACGATCCCTCGCGGGTATGGTCTCGAAGTCGATCTGGACACCATCGAATGGCGTGGCCGCAAGGAGTATGTCGGCAACCAGCCGATCCCGAATGGGAAGGGTCGGATCCAGACAGAAGTGCGTCAATGAGTAGCTGCCGATCTCCGCGACAACCAGGTGCCTTCGCCCCGTGAACGAGCCGACCTTCCGTATGTCCGGGACGCCGACAAGCTCGCCATAGGCATTGATTTCCGCGCCGAAGAGGCACAGATCGCTGATCGGCTGAGCCGGATTCAGGAAGGACTCCTCACCGGTCATCAGGTACGCCCAGACCTCGCCGAAGGCAAGCGAGTCGACGGGCTCCTCGGCCCAGGCCGATGGCAAGGCGAACAGGAGCGCTACCACAAGAGCAGGCAACGCCCCGAGCGATCGACAGATGCTCACGATAACGCTATTCGGTCCAGGCAGCAAAATCCGAGAACGATCCGCCGCCGCCGAGGGTGCGCAGTGAAACGGTTGCACCGCTGTCGCGGCCAAAGAATGTCTTGTAGACGATGCGCAGCACGCCATCGACGGAGACCGCTATGTACTCGGCGGCGGGATCATAGAGTATGTCGACAGAGCGCCAGCTATCGATCCCGTCTGCCAGCTCGGCGTCGAACATCCGTTCCATGACCACATCGTTGTCCGACCGGTACAGCTGCAGGTAGGTGGCGTCGTCACCCCGGGCCGCCCTATCGCGTGTGAACCAGACGAGCAGGCTCTTGCCTTCGCCGTAGCCATGCTTCTTCCTGACATCTTCGACGAACAGGTGCAGTCCCAGCCCAATCCAGCCCGAGCCCGTGGACCGTGCCTTGAAGTGATACAGCGTCGCAACCTTGGTCTGGGCGAGAGGCAGCTCCAGCCTGGAGAAATACTGCGCGGCGTCGGTCTGCGACGCGGTGGCACCGGCTATCTTCCAGGAGCCGATGCGCGACGCGGAGCCATCGAAGCCGCTGCGCAACTTCTTCGTGAATCTCGAGGTGTCGAGCGCCCAGCCGGACAGATAGCCGGCCGTCGGGGCCGTCTTGACAACAGAACCGGAGGCCTGGGCGGCGGCCAGAGCGGCTTCCGCCTCGATGCGCGAGGCTACCGCAGAATCCCTCACGGCAAGAGCCGCATCGCGCTCGGCTGTTACCGCCGCCAGTTGGTCTTCTGTCGGAGCACCTTCATTGGCGGGCTTGTTGTCGACTTCCGCCAGCCGGGCATCGGCCGCGGCGAGTGCCGCATCCTTCTCCTGTATCATGCCTTCGAGCCTGGCTATTTCCGATTCGAGTTCGGCCGACCGGGACTTGTAGTAGTCGAAATCGGTCAGTTGTGACTTCAGCGAGTTGTTCTCTTCCTGCAGGTCATTGATGGCCTGATACAGCGTGTCACGCTCCGCGAGCAGGCGCATGATCTCCGCCATCAGCGCCGCCTCGTTGTCCGAGGCCGATGCAGATCCGTCGGCAACCATGTCCGGTGCCGGTTCGGCAAGCGTCGCATCGGTGGCTTCCGGAACCGGCGCCGCCGGTTGATCTCCCGACACCTCGACATCGGCCGGAGCCGTCGCCTCGACTGGAGCCGTCTCCTCGACCGGCGCCGTCTCGTCGGGAGCGCCGGTGGGGATGTTGTCCGTGGTCGTCACCTGCGCCAGCGTGGCGGTTGGCTCGATGGCGGGAGACACGCCCAGAATGTCGTAGGCGCTCTGTCCCGCTACCGATTCCTGCGCCCCCGCAGACATGACGGCCAAGGCGCACAAGACAATATATGATCGTAGCCGCATACCGCAACTCCTCTTCTCTCCAGGCATGAAAAGACACTGGCTCCTGTTCAATATCGGCGAATTCGGCCATTTCATGAGCCGTCGATTCCATGGTATGCTTGGGTGGTCAAGGAGTGTTCATGAACATTGTGATTGCCAACGACCACGGAGCCGTCGAGCTCAAGAACTCGATCGTGTCCAGCCTGCAGGCGCTGGGGCACACGGTAGAGAACCTGGGCGTCGACACGTCCGATTCCGTCGACTACCCCGACATCGCGCGGCTGGCCGCCTCACGATTCCTGGCCGGCGGTTTTGACTTCGGCATCGTCTGTTGTGGCACTGGCATAGGCATTTCCATCGCCGCCAACAAGATTCATGGCATCCGATGCGCGCTGGTCCACGATCTGTTCACCGCCGAGATGAGCAAGCGCCACAACAACGCCAACTTCCTGGCCTTCGGCGGACGGGTGCACTACACCACTCCCGTCACCGACATGCTGCAGCAGTACATGGCTACCGAATATGAAGGTGGCAGGCACGCCAGGAGAGTCGGGAAGCTCGACGCGATGCTCTAGCACCTCATGCCAGGGCGCGGCGGTGGTGGCTTGTCGCTGCCGTGCGGCAGGATGTATCATCCCGCTCCGAAGGAGCCGTCGTGCTCCATCAAACCTGCATGCATAGTAGACATCGGCGTGGCGACATCACTGGAATAGCGTTCCTCATGGCCCTCATAGCCGCCGCGTTTGTGCCGGCGGTGCTCAATGAGGCCGGGCGAGCCTTTCCGCCAGGCACGGTCCGCCGGGCGCTGCCGATCCATCATCATGAGACGATCAGACTCGTTGCCGGCACACGTGGGGCGACGCTTGCCGGGATGGAGCTGGAACTGCCTTCCGAGACATCGACCGCCCCGGCCAACGACTCGACGAGGCTGATTCCAGATCGTGATGCGATGGAACGCGTCGCGCCATCGTCCATATTGACACCGCGGGCGGCCGGACCTCCCCGGAGGCATGAACCCCGCGGACCACCCGCACCCTATTGCCGCTTCTTCCATGTCTGAGACCGACCGAGTGCCGCGTTCGCCATACGGATCGCGCCGCCTCCGTCTCAGTCGATGCTGAGCCACAATAAGGAGTATGTATGAATATCGATATCGGCAGCACCGGTTTCATGTTGCTGGCAACGAGCCTCGTCATGTTCATGACACCGGGCCTTGCCTTCTTCTATGGCGGTCTTGTAGGCCGCAAGAATGTCCTTTCGATCATGTTCCAGAGCTTCGTCTCGCTCGGCGTGACGACGATCCTGTGGTTTCTCTTTGGCTATTCCATGTGTTTCTCCGGCACCATGGGTCACGGTGACCTGGGCGGCATCATCGGCAATCTCGACATGGCCTTCTTCAGGGGTGTCGACCTGGGCGGGGCAAGCCCGATCAACCCGAATGTGCCCCTGCTCGTCTTTGTCTCATACCAGATGATGTTTGCCATCATTACACCCGCCCTGATAACCGGCGCCTTCGCCAACAGGGTCAGGTTTCCCGCCTATCTGCTCTTCCTCGTCGCCTGGCTGGTCCTGGTCTATTTTCCATTCGTCCACATGGTCTGGGGTGGTGGCATTCTGGCGGCCTGGGGCATCAAGGACTTCGCGGGCGGAATAGTCGTCCACACGACCGCCGGCTGGGCCGCCTTCGCGTCGGTGCTATTCGTCGGCAGGCGCAAGGTCGTCGACAAGGGACTCCATTCGCTACCCTTGGTGGCGCTCGGCACGGCCATACTCTGGTTCGGATGGTATGGATTCAATGCCGGCAGCGAGTTCGGGGTTGACCGGGTCACGACTCTGGCATTCCTCAACACCGATGTCGCCGCGTCATTCGCGGGTCCGACCTGGCTGGTGCTTGACTGGATATTCACGAAGAAGCCGAAGTTCCTGGGCTTCCTGACCGGCTCCGTCGCAGGCCTTGCCACGATAACCCCGTGTGCCGGCTATGTATCGACGAGCTCAGCGGTAATCATAGGCGTGCTCGCGAGCGCGGTGTGCTATTCAGCCGTCAACCTGAAGAACAAGGCCGGACTCGATGACGCGCTCGATGTGTTCGGTGTCCATGGTGTCGGAGGCATGCTGGGCAGCATCCTCCTCGGTGTCTTTGGAACCGCGGCCATGACCTATCCGGGTCGGGACCCGGCGCTTCTGGCATCGGGTCTGATCGATGGCCATGCGGGCTTCTTCGTCAAGCAGCTGGCTGCCTCACTGGGAGCCGGGGCCTACGCATTCGTGTTTACCCTGGCCATGCTCTGGCTCATCAACAAGGTTACGCCCGTCCGCTTCTCGCACAACGAGGAGGCTACGGGAATAGACGAAGCGGAGCACGGGGAGACTGCGTACTTATAACATATTTCAATAACAAGCCAGCCAGTTCCGGAAGCACATCGGTGCGCCGGAACTGGCCAGCCTGGGCGTTCAGCCTCTGATGCCCTTGAGCGCTCCTGTCCACGAGACCAGCTGGTCGAGCATGGTCTGCATCTTCTCTTCATGCATCGCGGCAGGCTTGAAGCTGCTATAGTTCTCGAAGTCGGTGGCGAGTGACAGCGCCACGCTGGTACGCACATCGGCCACCTGCAGCTCTGCCATGATCAACCTGAGATTCTCGACGGCCCGTACGCCGCTGGCTGAGCCGTAGCTGACAAAACCCGCGGCCTTGTTGTTCCATTCCACATACAGATAGTCGAGCGCGTTCTTCAGCGCGGCCGAGGTTCCATGGTTGTACTCAGGCGTAACAAACACGAAGCCATCAAACGAAGCGACCTTCTCTGACCAGCGCTTCGTGTGATCCCTGGAATACTGGTGCATCGACGCCGGAACCGGCTCGTCCAGGATCGGAAGGTTGAAATCCTTCAGATCAACCAGTTCGAACTGCGCGTCGCTGCGCTTGCGCGCCTGCTCCAGTACCCATCGCGCCACCGCTTCTCCATTCCGGCCTGGCCTTGTGCTTCCAATGATGATACCTATCTTTACCATAATCGCTCCTTCATCAATAGTATATTACTAATATAGTAATATATATGATGAACGGCAATTCAGTCCCGACCGGCACGAGTGCCGGCACTCGTACCGGCGCTGCCGGACGCGGCGAGCGGAAGCAGGAAGGACGACGCGCCGAGCACCGCTGCGGCCGCGAACCAGGCAACCGGGATACCGGCCGCGCCGACAACCAGGCCGAACACCACGGAGCCCGAGAGGCCACCAAGCTGCATGGCCATCGAAACCATCGACAGCATCGATGCGCGCTTGTCAGATGGCAGGGCCCGGTTCAGCACCGTGTTCTCGAGCGGCGAAGCCATGCCGTTCCAGAAGAACATGGCCACATACAGCACCGCAAATCCCATCGCGCCCGTCTGGAGCGCAAGCACGACCACGAAGGCCGATGTCATGAGCCTGAGCAGAAGCAGGGCCATCCCCGGCCCCATCCTGGTCTTCTCGAGAAACGGCAGGGCAGCCAGGCTCCCTACCAGAGCGGCAAGAAAGTAGCCGGCGGACAGAAAGCCATTGAGGCTATCGGAGCCGGCGGCACCGGCGATCCCGGCGATGCGAGGCTGCCAATATGTCTCGATGGCGGAAAAGGCAAAGCCCCAGGCGATGCCCACAGCGAGAAAGGCCAGCAACGCCGGGCTCCTTCTGATGAACTCGAACGAGTCCTTCATGAATGTCCCGAGCCCGGCACCATCATGCGCCGCCGATGGTCTGTCCGAGACCGACACCAGCACGAGCATGGACAGCAGGGCAAGGAGGAAAAGCATGGCGACCAGGTTGCCGTGGTATCTATTCGAGGCGGGCGCGATGGCGATCCAGAGTGACGGTATGAATCCTCCGGCGACGCTTCCCAGCGCGAGTCCGGCCGTATCGGCGGCATTGGTCGCCGACATCAGTCGGTGCAGGGTGCCGTCGCCATGCGATTCGATATAGCGATCGATGAGCAAGGCTTCCAGCGAGCCGGACGACAGTGCCCGCGATATGCCATACAGCCCGAATCCCAGGCTGACCGCGATGAATCCGCTTGAGAACAGCAGCACCACGCATGAGGCCGCCTGGAACGCAAGCGAGGCGAGATATGTCAGCTTGCGGCCCAGCCGGTCGGCCAGCACGCCTGTCGGCAATTCCAGGGCAACGACGATGCCAGCGGTGATTGCCGCCGAGAAACCGAGTTCCGCCAGTCCCAGGCCCTTGGACATCCTGAGCAGGTTGGAGACAGGAATGATGATTCCGAGTATGCCCCATTGCAGGAAGCGGGTGGCGGCTGCGACGGGGACTATGGCACCTGGACGCGGCAGCGCGGGACATCCGGGTGACAGGGCGTGATCCGCCGGCGTCGGGCTGTCAGAGTGTATAGGTTTGTCCATACTCGACGATCCGCACGTCCTTGAGGCCCTTGCTCTCCAGGAACTTCTTCTGGGCCTCGATTGCCTCATCTTCACCATGCACCAGGAAGGCCGTCTTCAATGCGGACAGGTCCATCCTGGATAGCCAGTCCCACGTCTCCTGGTAGTCGGCATGGGCGCTGAAGGCCTTGATCTCCTCGACGTGGGCCCTGACCCTGAAGAGGTCACCCTGGATGCGGACCTCCTTCTGACCGTCGCGTATCCGCCGCCCGAGCGTCTCCGCCGCCATGTACCCGACAATCAGGATGGTGTTGCGGTCATCGGCGATATTGTGTATCAGGTGGTGCTGAATACGGCCGGCCTCGCACATGCCATCGGCGGACATGATGATGGCGGGCGTATCCAGCTTGTTCAGCATCTTCGATTCGTCGACGCTCGACGAGAAGTGCAACTCGTTGAATCCGAACGGGTTCGTATGATGCTTGGTGAACGCGTCCTGCGTTTCCTGGTCGTAGCACTCCGGATGGATCTGGAAGATGCTGGTCGCGTTGATGGCCATCGGGGAATCAACCCATATCGGGATCTTCGGGATACGGCCCTGATCCACCAGCATATGGAAGTAGTATATGAGCTCCTGGGTACGCTCAATGGCGAAGGCCGGTATGATTATCTTGCCGCCCCGCTTGACCGTGTCATTGACGACAGCGGCCAGCCTGTCCATCGCATCCACCGTTGACTCATGGCGGCGGTCGCCATAGGTGCTCTCCAGAATGATGTATTCGACGGGATCCATCGGCACGGGATCGCGTATGATCGGCTTGTCCGGCCGCCCCAGGTCACCACAGAAGCCTATCCGGATGGTGCGACCATCGGCCCCGGTCACGGTCACATGGGCCGTGGCGGAACCAAGGATGTGACCAGCATCGCGGAACTGCACCTTCATCTGCGGGCTGATCTGGAAGGGGCGGTCGTACGATGTCGTGACGAACTGGCTGGTCGCTGCGACCGCATCCTGCTCGTCGTACATCGGCTTCCAGTTGAAGGTGTCACCGCGCTTGGCCGCCTGCTTGCCCAGATACTCCGCGTCGCGAGCCTGGATGTGGGCCGAATCCATCATGATCAGGTTGGCCAGGTCACGGGTCGCGGGTGTAGCATGGATATTCCCGTTGAATCCGCGCTTGGCCAGCAGCGGCAGGAGCCCGCAATGATCGAAGTGGGCATGCGTCAGTATTACGGCTGCTATCGACTCGGGGTTGGGAACCAGGGCGCGGTTCTTGCGGTCGCTCTCGTCGCGCTTGCCCTGAAAGGCGCCGCAATCGACCAGATACCTGGTCCCGTCAACGTCGAGTACGTGCTTGGAGCCGGTAACCTCTCGGGCGGCCCCTTCTGAATGGAGTGTTATAGCCATTGGTACAGAATAGGCCCATTCTGGCCATAGCGCAAGGCGCGGTCCGGCCAGAGCTACAGGAAGAACACCGCCGAGCCCGCGACGGCAAGTATGGCACCGGCGATCTCGAGCGGCTTGACCTTCTGCCTGAATATCAGAATCGCCGGAGGAATGATCATCACAGGCGTCAGGCCTATGAGCGTGCTGACGACACCGGCATAGGTCCGCTGGGCCGCGAAGAGTGACAGCGTGACACCGAGGAACGGGCCAAAGATCGCACCGACGAGCGTCGGGCGCAACCCTGCTGGGTCCTTGATGGCGGCGGAAAGACTCTTGCCATGCTCGAAAACCATCGAAGCGATGCCAAAGCCGACAATGGCGACCATCACGCGTATCTGCGTGCCCGAGACGGGGTCGTACGATCCAATGCCGCGCCGTGTCAGCACCATGCCGACAGACTGACCTATGGAGGAAAAGAAGGCGAACAGGTAGCCACGTTTGTCATCGCGGCTCATCTTGACCACGCTGCGTGCGTCGCGCCGGCCAAGAACGGCGGCAGAAATGCCAATGACGACCATGGCCATGCCGATGAGGCTCCTGCTGCCCATCGATTCGCCCAGGAACAGGAAGCCGAGGGCTGCGGTTATCGGCGGCGACAGCGCCAGGAACAGCGTCGTGATCCTGGAACCGATGGTCTTGTACGCTGTAAAGAGGAAGATATCGGATATTACGAAACCGACGAGACCGGAGAGCGAAAGGAATATCCATGCATCCGGGGGAGCATCGAGTGGCAGGGGCATACCGCGCGCGATTGTCGCAAACAGTACAAGAAAGCCGAAGGCGAATACCACCTTGTAGAAATTCACCGCGAGGACGCCGATGCGCCTTGTAGCCTTCTCGAAGTATATGGCCGAAGCGGTCCAGCAGATGGCCGTACCGAACGCCGCAAGCTCGCCAAGTCGTTGCATGGGGACAGACTATAGCTGCAAAGCGCGGGCATGGGAAGCGGCGGGGGCAATTTGACATTTCAGGCGGGCGGCTCTATCGTTGATATCAGTTGCGGTGTCGTGGATTGTTCCACGGAAGGAGGTCATATGGCCATCATTTGCGTAGCGCGAGAATTCGCGGCGCTCGGCGATGAGACCGTTCAGGAACTCGCCAAGATGACGGGTTACAAGCCCATTGACCGGGAATACATAGAAGCCCAGATGACAGAGCGCGGAATATCTCCGGAGATCCGCGCCAAATATGATGAAAAGAAACCGGGATTCTGGGCCTCGTTATCGCAGGATCGTGATGACTATCTGCACTTCCTGAAGACGGTCATGTATGACGAAGCAAGCAATGGCGACGTCATCATCACCGGACGTGGCGGCTTCGCCATCTTCGCCGGGGTGCCCGGCGTCATTTCAATCAAGCTGGTCGCACCACGGGAAATTCGGCTTCAGCGGGTATGCACCCGTTTCCAGTGCGACGACAAGCGGGCAGAGCAGCTGCTCAGGCAGAACGATCATGACCGGCAAGGGTTCCATGACTACTTCTTCAGCGTAGACTGGCGTGATCCGGTCCACTATGACATGACGATCAATACGGGGCGCGAACACCCCGCTACCGTGGCCCGCATCATCGACCAGCTCAGGACGCTGATCATTACCGCGGAGAAGGAGAAGGCCTGCCATACCCGGATGCTCGACCTGCAGCTCGGACAGGCGATCATTACCGAAATCGTCTATGCACGCCGCGTGCCTGTCCACTTCCTGGAGGCTGATGTCAGCGGTCACAAGGTCACACTGCACGGCGTTGCCAACACCCAGAGCGCCATCGACGCCGCCACCGCGGCCGCACAGTCGGTACATGGCGTCGAGCTGGTCGAGAACGCCATACAGATCGTGCAGGAGTTCGCCGTAATGCCTTAGTTCATGGTATCATGGATGGCATGACATACCTGACTGGTTTTCACGCGATGGAGGAGTTCGTGCAATCGGGCTCCACCAAGGGCGCAACCCTGCTGGTCGCCTCGGCAGGACCACGGATAAAGAAGATACTCGAGCTGGCGAAGAAGGCCGGCCTGCCCACGCGGAGCACAGGCAGCCGCGAGCTCGATGCGCTCGCCCCGGACAATCGCGGTGCCGCAATCCAGCTCGAGGAGGCGCCGGCTTCTGCCGAGCTTGATCTGGAGACATGGCTGCGCGGTCCCCTGGCCGCGACCGCGATGGTCATCATGCTCGACCACATCGAGGACCCGCACAACCTGGGTGCGATACTGCGCTCGGCCGATGTCTTCGCGGCCGATCTCGTCATCATGCCGGAACGCCGCGCCGCGAAGGAGACCGACACGGTCGCCAGGGCATCGGCCGGAGCCGTCGCCTATGTGCCCGTCGCCACCGTGCCGAACCTGGCCCGGGCCGTCGAGCTGCTCAAGGCGGCCGGATTCTGGACATACGCGGCCGACATGGGTGGCCAGAATCTTCCCGAGTCCGAGCTGTCGGGCAGGATCGCGATCGTCATGGGGGGCGAGGGCTCGGGCGTCTCACGGCTGCTCAAGGAACGCTGCGACGGAGCCCTGTCGATTCCCCAGTTCGGCCACATCGACTCGCTCAACGTGTCGGTGGCCGCCGGCGTCCTGATGTACGAGCTGCGCAGGCGGCTTGGACCTCCTGTCCGCGCAGCCGTATCGTAACGGCGCGCTAGCGCTTGATCTCCGATGCCGTGGTCAAGGCATCGCCATCGAGCACCAGGAAGTTGCCCGTCGGCCCCTGGGCGACGAGCTTGTCCGCCGCCTGGGTCAGGAAGGTCCAGCGGCTGACCGGCTCCGAGCGCGCCTTCAGCTCGAGCGTCGCCGGATCGAACCTGCCGATTACCCAGCCTGCGCCCTGTTTGGTCACGGCATAGATCGAGGCGCCATATTTCCAGAGCATGGTATCGGCAAATACATCATCGTTGCCCTGGGTCACGTTCGCGTAATCCGTCTTGAGCACCCGAACCAGCCGGACCGCTCCACCGGTGCCGGTAACCTGGCCGGCCACGGCGACATAGGCGTCGCCCACGTCGACGACGGTCGCCGACCTGATGGTGTTGATGGTGCTGCGGCGGAGCGTCTTGCCGCTGGTCAGGTCGACCAGCGCTATCCTGGATAGTGGTGCATTGGGATCGACCAGCTCGAAGAGCGGCACACCGTTCGCCTCCTGCTGGGCGGCCGCGGCTACCTGTTCCTTGATCGCGTCCTTCTGATCGGCGGCTATCGCCGTCCGGTCGGCCGCTATCTCCGCATCCTTGGCGGCGACCGCGGTCTCACGGCTCGCCAGCGCGGCCTTGTCTGCCTCGACCTGCGCCTCGCGGGCGGCGACAGCGGCCTCTTCCGCCTTGGCCTTGTCGGAAACGGCTATGCTGGCCTGCTGGTCGGCGCCCTTCGCGGCTTGGTCGCCTGCCGCCGCGGTCCCGCCCGCGGTGTCCGCGCCTGCGGTAGTTGCGCCCGCGGCGTCCGCGCCTGCCGGCTGATCGGCAGCAGCGACAGCCTTCTGCGCATCCAGTCGAGCCTTCTCGGCGGCGACTGCGGCCTCCTCGCGGGCGATGCGGTCACGCTCGGCGGCGATGGCCGCCTTTTCCTGCTCCTGGTCGCGCTCCTTGATGTCGACGACATCACGCCGCTCGGTTACGCCGGCGGTCGGCGATTCCGCCTTGAGGCTTTCGACCGTCGGCTTGTCGGTAATCGGCGTCGTATCTATCGATCCGACGACACCGGTTCCCGCCCGCCCCGTCAGCGGTATCACGATCCTCGACCTGCCGGCCCACTCGTCCCATCGAAGTGCCAGCCCTGCATTCGCCGACGAGAGTTCACGCAGCACGACCGGTTTGTACTTGCCCTGGAAATAATCAAGCTTGCCGCGATACACGGCGTTGTATATCGTGATGAAGACCGCCAGGGTATCGGCATCCTTCGCCGAATAACCATACGCGGCCTCGAGGTAGCCGGCAATGATGCGCCGCAGGTTCTTGATGTGGTCTACCTTCGATCCGGCGCCCAGAATGAAGATGTCGGCGTCGAGGCCCGTCGGCACGGCGGGATCGACCGCATGGATGACCTGGTACCGCGCCATGTCGCCGGCCCTGGCCGCCCCGTTGGCAATCGATGCGCCCAGCGCACGGCCTATGCCGCGTATGGCATCGGCCGTCTCGATGACGTCATGCGGCCCTTCATAATTGATGAACTCGATGGTCATGCCCTGCGTGCTCGAGACTTCGGCCTTGTCGACATCGAGTGCGGCCGCCGATATCACGGCCAGGCACACGGCGATAGCCACCAGCGCGAATCGTTTTGTCATCCCGTTTCTCCTCCCGGCTCACGCCGCATCAACCCGATTTTGATCACCTCATTGAGCCGAGGAAACGCGTCTGAGCGCCTGTTCCGCCCTTGACCGCACCGCGCTCGGATAATTGCCACCAGATATCCTGACCAGCGCAAGGATGCCCGATCGGTCATCGAGCGCGCCGCTCGCGCGGTACAGGCTGTCTATCGCATCGACGATGGCCAACGCCGTACGGGCATCGAGCCTGGCATCGTCGGTCGCGTGGACGAAGGCACCCAGAGCCAGGCCCTCCGGGTCAAGCCCTATGGCCGCGATGGCCGCGGCCGCGGCCGCGCGCACGGCAGGGTCAGGATCCTGTTCAAATACCCGCACCAGGATCGGAACGGCCGGAGCCAGCCCCAGCATGCCCAGAAGGTCGCACGCGTAGGCACGCGGCATCGGGCCCCGCGGCATGGGTGCGGGCGCCGAAGCCCCGCTGCCGAACGGCGCCTCCATCCGCCCCAGCGCGACGGCGGCCAGATAGAACACGGTGGTACCTGTCTCCACTCCAATAGTACCCGATCCTATGGATTTTTCAATATCGGCCAGCCGGTTCATCGTCGTCGAATCATCGAAAGGCGCGAGCGACCACAGCGATTCCTGCTCCGCCACCGCATCGATGCTGGCCAGGTCGAGTCTCGGCGGCGCCGGCTTGTCAAGCGCGGTCAAGGGGCGCTCGAAACGGTAGGCGTACATGATCCAGTCGGCGCCACCGACGAACACGGTGCCGGTTGCGGCCATGGCCGGCATCGATGAGGCGTTCCGCAGGCGCAGCGTCCGGTATTCGGCGCCGTCGAGCCCATAGCTGTATACCGCCGATCGCGTCAATACGACGACACGGTCACGGTATGCCTCGAGCGCCGCGGCGCCGCCATCGAGCCGGACCATGGTTCGCCAGCGCTCGGCACCGCTTGCGTCGATGCAGACGAGGGCACCGCCAGTGGACAGCAGGTAGAATCCTTCGGCGCCCGCGACGGCCGCCATCGGCCCGGCTCCTGGCGAAGGTCCTGCCGCCGGAAGCGGCGCGGTGCCTGTATCATCGAACGGCATGATGCAGAAGCGGCCATCGGTCAAGGCTATCAATGTCGATGCGGCGCCCGTGATGACGGCCGACGGCGTGCCGGCAGACAGCGATCGCCGCGTTCGCGCACCGTCGGGCGTGTAGCTCAGTATCGAGCCATCGGCAAGTCCGATGACCGGGCCGCCACCGGCACCGAGCGACAGCGGCGTGCGGGGTTCGGCCCCCATGTCGTCGTGCCAGAGCCTTCGGCCGTTGGGTGCCAGCGCCAGCATCGTGCTGCCGGCCGCGACATAGAGCCGTCCATCGGGCCCGAAGAGGGGCGCGCGGGCCGGAGCGGCGCCGAGTTCGACGCGCCAGACCTCCTGCCCGGCCCGGTTGATCAGGGATATGCCGCTGGCTCCATCAGACAGCGCGGCCCGACCAAACCCGTCGCCCACGATGAACCCGGTCCGCCTGGCGTCCAGGGTGCGCCTGCCGACCGCGACTCCGTCCACCGTTACCACATACAGGGTCTTTGAATCGGACAGGAGCCATACGCGGCCGGCGGCCACGACCGGGCCGGATGTCGTGACACCACCGACCGGGAACCGGAAGAGCGACTGCGCCTCGATCTCGGTGGCGGGAGCGACCGACGATCCACCTTGGGCCAGACATGGCAGCGGCACGGCCAGTGCTAGCAGCAGTGCCACCAGTGCGGCGCGGACGCTGGTATCATGAGTCCAGCTGGAACCGGACATAGGTCTCCACGTGTGAAGTCTGAGGATAGAAATCGAATATCCGAGCGTGCTGCACCGCGTAGCCGGCACGCACCAGGTAGCCGGCATCCCGCGCCAGTGACACCGGGTCGCATGAGACATACCCCAGCGAGGCTGGCCTGGACGCCGCTATCCATGATCGCACCGGAGCCGCCAGCCCGGAGCGGGGTGGATCGACGATGACGTGGTCGAAGTGCCCGGAAGCCTGAGACGAGCGGGTCCAGCTCTCGATGCTGGCCGCCGCGTAATCGGCCGCCTTGCCAACATTCGAACATGCGTACGCCACCGCCCTCTGATCCTGCTCGACACACACCATGCGCTCGAAGGAATCCTTCAGGAAGCTGGCGAACAGTCCGACGCCGCAGTACAGGTCGGCGGCCCTCGCACCGCCGACGTCGGCACAGACGAGGGGCAGCATGCGTTCGACCATGCCAAGATTGCTCTGGAAGAACCCCTGGATATGGAAGCGCAGACGCCGTTCGGCCACCTCGACCGTTACCTCGCCGTCACGGCCCTCCAGGTAGGCGGCGTCGCCGCAGCCAAACGCGACGAATCGATCCTTGCCCGCCATGTATGCCGACAGCGACCTCCAGGCATCGGACGGCCCCGCGCTGACAAGCCAGCGTTCCAGGGCCGGAACCAGGATCGGGCACGACCGGACGGGCATGATCCGCGATGTCGCGCGGCGGGCATAGCCGACTGACCTGGCCGCGTCAAAGTGAAACTGCGCCCGGTTGCGATAGCCGAAGGCCACGGACGGTTCGATGTCCAGCCCGGTGGCTTCGAGGCCGCCGGCCCGGCGCCACGCCTCACGCACGACGCCGAGCTTGGCATCGAGCTGCGCCTCGTAGGAGAGGTGCATCAGGTTGCAGCCGCCGCACTGGCCGTAGTATGGGCAGGCAGGCTCGACTCGTCCCGGGCCCGGCTTGATGATGCTGACGATATCGCCGCGGGCATAATCCGCTCTGGATTCGACGATGCGTACCGCCAGCTCGTCTCCCGGCGCGGACAGCGGCACGAACACCGCAATGCCTTCAAGGCGCCCCAGGCCGTCACCGCCGGGAATGATCCGGTCGATCGTCACCTCGATGGTCGTTCCAACCTTCAGCATCAGCTCGCTCCGCCCGCAAGGGGGCGATAGACCGCCGTCTCCACCCGGTTCGCCTCGACCAGCGTCACGGTAAACCTGCCGAGCGGCGTCTCGGCCACATCACCAGGCACCGGTATGCGGTCGAGCGACCAGGCAATGTATCCGGCCACCGTCTGGACATAGGGCAAATTGGGAGGTTCGCCGCCGGATATCTCGGCCATGACGGCCAGTGGAGCATCGCCTGATACAAGGTACGATCCGTCGGCCCGCCTCTCGATGCGTTCGCGCGATTCATCCTCGGAACCCTCGTAGATCTCGCCGACAATCTCCTCGACGATGTCGCGCATCGTCACGATGCCTGCCAGACCGCCATATTCATCGATGACCACGGAGAAGGTCTCCTTGCGCTTCTTGAACAGCGCGAACAGGTCGCCGATGGGCTTGTTGGGCAGGATGAAGAGCGGTTCCACCATGAAATCGGCCAGGCTCTTGTTACCGCGTCCATTCAGGACCTCGACGACAGCATCCCGTATCGAGACGATGCCCACGATGTTCTCGCTGCTACCTTCGAACACCGGAACCCGGGAATAGGACTCCTCCGACGCCAGCCGGCACGCGGCGTCGGCGCTGGTCGCCGCATCCAGGCTGAACACGTCCATCCGATGGGTCATCACCGCCTGCACCGTCGTCGATCCAAGCCGTAGCACATTCTTGACCATCGAACTCTTCACGTAGTCGATGATGCCCATGTGTTCGGCTATCGACATCATCTGCACCATCGTTTCCATCGAAAGCGAATTCCGGGAACGCTTGCCGAACAGTCTGGTTATCAGCGAGCTGAGCGTATTGACGACGATAACCAGCGGCTTGAACACCCAGGTGCAGAACAACAGCAATGGCGCGAGCGCGGACGCGACCGCCTCGTTGTGGGCTATCGCGACACGCTTCGGCGTCACCTCGCCGAATATCAGTATCACCATCGTCATCACGCCGGTTACCGCGCCGAGCGCCCAGTCACCCCAGCGTTCTATGGCCCACTGGGTGGCCAGCACCGATGCGGTGATGTTGACGATGTTGTTGCCTATCAGGATCGTCGCAATCAGCTCGTCAGGTTTGCGGGCAAGCCGCTCGACGATGGATCCGCTGGCGCCGCGCCGCTTCAGCGATTCAATCTGAAAGACGGTCAGCGATGTGAACGCCGTCTCGACGGCGGAGAAGAGCCCGGAAAACACCAGACAGACCACCACTCCCAGCAACGATGCGCTCATCGCTTGAGCACCTTGACCATGTACAGCCTGATGTATTCCTCGAGCGCGGTGTGATTGCGGATGCGCAGCAGGTTTGGCCGATCGGCAAGATTGGCGGCCATCATCTCGATGCGATCGGGCGTGAAGCTGGACGGCCGCATCGAGCGGAGCGAGGCCCGCAGGAAATCCCTGACCAGTGAGTTGATGTCCTCGGTCAGGTTGTCCTTGGCTATTGGATCGATCAGGGTGTTCCAGCGAGAGACCAGGAAGCCCAGATATTCGTCGAGCGAGTATCCCTGCGGCAGCATCTTCTGCTCCGCGACCCTGGCCGCCTGCCCGAATTCCATCGAACGGGCATTGGGCGCCCGCGACTCGGCAGATGGCGCCTGCCCCGCCACGGTCGCCGCCTTCGTGCGCGCCAGCTGCCGCTTCTTCCTGCGCGAGCCTCTGGAGAAGAGCGCCACGAGCCACGAGATGATCGGCACCGAGTACCAGATGGGCAGCAGCGTGCGGGCCTCCGCCAAGAGGCGCTTGCGGTTCAGGTCTAGCAGCACCTCGGCCCCGGCGACGCGATTGCCGCCAAAGCACTTATCGATCTCTATCACCGCATCCTTCTCGTTCCTGAATTCCTGAAAGACCAGCGTCGGCAGCGCCGTCGACAGAATGACCGAGAGCACCGGCGAGAACCCGGCAAGCCGTGTCGACAGCTCGCCACGGAATGCCTGATCGTCCTCCATTGCCGGCAGTGTCTCGAAATCGGCGAGTACCGCGTGCCAATCCCTGACGATGGCTGGTCGTATCGCCACCCTGGCCTCGCGCAGCGCCTTGACCAGGTATGGCAGCAGTCGCTCCTTGACGATGATCTGGCTCTTGAGCCCCTCGGCCCCGACCAGCAGCAATTCCGGCAGCGCTCCCTGCACGGCCTGCGTTGTCCGTTCCTGTATCCAGGCCTCAAGCTCCTCGCGCGTATACCTGCCCAGCAGGGGCCGCCCCTGGGAATCCCTGAAATCGACTATATCATCGACAACGAACAGATAGGGCGGCTTCCGCAGCAGCTCGGACAGGGTCTTGAAGGCAGCTTCACGATCCTGCTCGAGCTGGGCCCTGTTCTTGAAGTGGTTGTTGTAGACATCGACAAGGTACGATGCCTGGAACGCCGCGATGTCATCGGGCATCATGTCGCCCTTGCCGGAGAGGTCCTTGCGGATGGCCGATGTCAGGTAGGCCCAGAACGAATACGAAAAGTCACCCGTTCCCTGCCGCATCTCCTGGATCGAGTCGAACGGCCGTATCATGATGCTGGTCAGGCCGTCCTTGAGTATGCGCTCCTTGTCGGAGAATGCCGGGAACAGGCGCTGCTGGATGAAATCGCGGTTCGACCCCTTGCGCAGGTAGTTCCTGATCTTCAGCACCGCATACTCGAGCAGCTTGTCTCCCACGGCCACCGACAACATCAGAATCGGCTTCAGCCCTTCCGGAAAGACAAGCCGGTACAGCGGTACCGGCCGGTCACCTTCGAGCGTGACGAGCGTGGGCAGGTCAGACTCCACGGACACCGCCTGCAGCCATTCCGGCGGCACCGACAGGTGCATCGAGCTCTCATCGGGAAATGGTATGTCAGGGTTCTCTTCCATCCGGCGGTATTCCGCATAGACCGGCTCGGTAAACGCCTCGGGAAGGAATATCCTGTCGACGCGATTCTCTACGGCCTGCAGTGAAATGCGCTTCTCGCGGGCCAGCTGGAACAGCTTGGGCACGATGATCGTATCCGGATGCAGCGCAAGGTCACGATAGAACGGCACCGATTGGTCATTGCCCTTGGCCTGACGCTGGATCGCCTGGGCGAAGGTGGCATATTCGATGATAGCGGTCTTGTTGCGCACCGCGAAGGTCTTCAGGAGCTGATGAACATCCAAGTCTCGGGCCATGGCCTATTCTACGAGGTGCGGACGATTTGGGCAATAAAAAACGACCGTAGCCATGGGGCCGCGGCCGTTTCCGGTGCGATAGCGCACAATCACTTGCGGGTCTTATGCCGATTCTTTCTCTTCTTCTTCTTCCGCTTGTGTGTCGCTATCTTCTTGAGCTTGCGTTTTCTTCCGCAGGGCACGTTTGATCTCCTTATGGACCTTTCATGGTGGCACGAAACCGCCATGCAGGTACGCTTAGCTTACGAAGAGGCTCCGGGCATTATGCACACCGGGCCCCGTATCGTCAAGGCCGCAAATCAGTGACGGACGATGGAGAGTATCCGCTCAAGGACCTTCTTGCGGTCGAGCGGCTTGACGATGTAGCTCTTCGCGCCCAGGAGCAGACACTTCTTGACCACATCTTCCTTTCCAAGGGCACTGACCATCACCACCGCGGCGTTCTTGTCGTATTCGAGTATCTTCTCGAGCGACGCCACGCCATCCATCTTGGGCATCGTGATGTCCATCGTGACAAGATCGATGTTCGGGGCGAGTTCCTTGTACTTCTCGAGGCCAGCCAGCCCGTCGGACGCGGTGCCGACGACATCAAAGCCCTCGGATGTCAGAATCTGGCCGAGCTGCTTGGCTATGAACATCGAATCATCGACAATCAGCACCCGATATGGAGAGCCGTCCGGTTTGAGGCCTTCCGGTCGATTGTCATTGATCGGTGGCATGTCACTCTTGACGATCATGGTCTGTACGCTCCTTGAGTCCGGCAACGGCGCGCATCGTCGGGATGCGTTCGATCAAATTTATAGTCCATGAACCGCAAGTCCGCAAGGGGGGCCAGCACGCAAAAAAACAATGGCCGCCCGTTGCGGGGCGGCCAGAGCTCGAGGGAGGCAGGAATCGTCAGACGTACTTGACGATCTTGTTCGCCTTGAGACAGCGGGTGCAGACCTTTACGGAAACAATGGTTCCGCCGATCATGGTCTTCACGGCCTGGATGTTGGGGCGCCATGTGCGGCGCTGCCTGTTCTTGGAATGGCTGACGGTGTTGCCAAAGGCCGTGCCCTTGCCGCAGATATCGCATTGTCTGGACATATCGTGTATCTCCGTTTCAGTAGTGCTACCTGATTAAAGACCCCGCAGAACACGCGTCCACGGAAGCGATGGCGAGTATAGCGTACCCGTAGCGAGCGTGTAAAGCCTTCAACGAGCCCCGCCCATCAGGCGCTCGGTCATCTTCTTGTTCTTGATGACCTTCTTCATCATCAGCCGCGACTTCTCGAACTTCTTGAGCAGTCGGGCCACCTCGGAGACCGAAGTGCCCGAGCCGCGCGCTATCCTCGATCGCCTCGTCGGGCCGATTATCAGGTGGTTCAGTCGCTCCTTCCTGGTCATCGACAGCAGAATCGCCTCTTCGCGCTTCATGTCGGCCTCATCGACCTGCTCGTCGTTGATCTGGCCGGCCAGCCCGGGCATCATGTCGACGAGGCTCTTCAGCGAACCCATCTTCCTGACACGGCGGATCTGGTCAAGATAGTCCTGCAGGGTAAATGACTCACTGGCCAGCTTGCGCTCGAGCTCCTCCGCGTCCTTCTGCTCGATGCTGGCCTGGGCCTTCTCGACGAGCGATACGACGTCGCCCATGCCCAGGATGCGGCTGGCCATTCTGTCCGGGTAGAACGGTTCCAGTCCATCGGGGCGCTCCGAGACGCCTATGAACTTGATCGGTTTGCCGGTGATCGACTTCAACGAGAGGGCGGCGCCGCCGCGAGCATCGGAATCGAACTTGGACAGAATGACGCCGGTGATGCCTATCTTCTCGTCAAAGGCCTTGGCGATGTCGACGGCGCTCTGCCCGGTCATCGCATCGGCGACAAGGAGGCTCTCGTCGGGCCTGACGAGATCGCGCATGCGCGCCAGCTCGTCCATCATCGCCTCGTCGACCTGCATGCGGCCGGTCGTATCGACGATGACGGTGTCGTACAGCTCTTTCCTGGCGCGGGCGAGCGCCGTCCTGGCGATGGCCAGGGGATCCGAGCCCTCGCCCCGGACCACATCGACGCCAATCTGGGTGCCCAGCGCTGCCAGCTGCTCGGCAGCGGCCGGCCGCACCAGGTCGCAGGCCGCAAGCAGGACGCGGCGCCCTTTACCCTTGAGGTGCAGCGCGAGCTTGGCGGCGCTCGTCGTCTTGCCGGAACCCTGCAGGCCGAGGAGCAGCAGCACGCTGACGGTATCGGGCCCCTTGAGCGCCAGATCCTGCCTGGTGTCGCCGAGCAGGCCGACCATGCGGTCGTAGACAATCTTGATGAATTGCTGGCCCGGCTCGACGGAACGCAGCACCGTCTCGCCCTTGGCCTCCTCTATGGTGGCGTTGACGAAGCGCCGCACGACCCGCAGATTGACGTCCGCTTCAAGCAGGGCCATCTTGATGCGGTCGACGGCCTCGTCTATGTTCTTCTCGGTGATCGTAGCCTTGCCACCGACGGTCCGCGCGATGTCTCCGAAGGTCTGGGTAAGCTTCTCAAGCATCAGATGGTTCCCCTGAGTCCAACCGCGTCGGCTGCCCCGCGCAGGGCGTTGATGGTCTCCCCGATCAGTGTGTCCAGATCCAGGCCGAGCATGGCGGCTCCCTGCTCTATCACCTCGCGGTTGACGCCGGCCGCGAAGCCGGCACTCTTCCACTTCTTCTTGACTGACTTCACTTCCATGTCCAGGACGCTCTTGCTCGGCCTGACGTAGGCGCACGCGGCGATGAAGCCCGTCAGCTCATCGACGGCGTACAGAACCTTCTCCATCGTCAGTGTCGGCTGCACCTCGGAGCAGAGCCCCCAGCCATGGCTCTCCACCGCGCGGATGAACGGCTCCGGATAGCCTGCGGCGGCCAGTATGGGTCGTGCGTGCTTCAGGTGCTCATCGGGGTGTTTCTGATAGTCGATATCGTGCAATAAGCCCACCAGCCCCCAATACTCGGGATCCTCATGGTACTGTATGGCGAAATGCCGCATGGCCGCCTCGACCGATTGAGCGTGCCGGAACAGCGAATCCTCATCGTTGTTGGCGCGCCAGAGCTCCAGCGCGGATTGTCTATCGTGCATACCATTCTCCTTGACAGGCGCCGACTCTTTGGCCATAGCGCAACGCCGTAGCTTATCATATACTGCACCACATGAAAAACAAGTTCATCGCCCTGATGTTGCTGCTGGTCACGATGGGCGGCTATGCCGACGACGGGCTGTCCAACGCCGCGCGGGCATGGCTGTCGGAACGCAGGGAAATTGTCTTCGCCGGACAGGCGGCCTATCCCCCATTCGAGTTTGTAGACGCCCACAGCCGGGAATATACCGGCATGGCGATAGAATTGATACGCTGGATAGCCACCGAGTATGGCTTTACCGCGGTATTCAAGCCCATGGTCTTCGACGCCGCGCAGCGCGCCGTGCTCGACGGCAGCGCCGACGTGTTGACCGGGCTCTTCAAAAGCGACATACGCTCGCTGCACTACGATTTCAGTTCCGAAGTCTTCAGCGTTCCGGCTTCCATCTTCACGCGCGCGGACCGGGTCGATATCAAGGACGAACAGGATCTGGCCAACAAGCGTGTCGCCGTACAGCGCGGTGACTACGCGATAGAGCATCTGACGAATGCCGGCATTCCCGTGGAATTCTCGTTTGTGGACGACTTCAGGTCGGCGGTCAATCTGGTCGTGGAAGGCAAGGCCGACGCCCTGATCGGGGACGAGCAGATTGTGCTCTACCACCTGTATTCGGAGCGGCTCGCGGACCAGATCAAGAAGACGTCCAAACCACTGTATATTGGCCACGACTGCATGGCCGTAGCCAAGGGCAACGCGATACTGCTGTCGGTGCTGGACGCCGGCATAGAGCGGGCAAGGACGACGGGGACATTGGCCACGATTTACGGCAAGTGGATGGGAGTGTCGCTGTCGGCGGACAGGAACAGGGATTCGCTGGCCAGAGATCTGCTGATGGTCGCGGCCGGGGCACTGGGCGCCCTGCTGCTCGCCTTCGGATTCCTGTTCACCGAGCGCTCCAGGCTGCGCAGTGCCAGGACCGCGCTGGAACAGGGTATGGCCGGGCTGCGCATCGAGAATGAGCGTCTGATGGCGGCCAATGTCTCGCTGCGCAGGGATATCGACGAGCGTGCCCGCCTGGAGGAAGAGAAGCGCCGGCTGGACGCCGAGACGACCGCGCGCCGTGTCGAAGAGCTGACGCGCTGTGCCATCAATGCGGCGATAGACCCCGCAACCGTCGACCCGGAACCCGATGGTACCGACGGACCGGAACTGGAATAGCTTCGATTCTGTCTACTACTTGACGAGGATGCGAATAACAGTAAAATACTGGGTGCTTCTCATAAAGGGGGCAAATAACTGACCGGGAGTGTATTCGCCTCATGGAATCCAGACACAATCCAAGCATTGTATTCTCGCTCTTTCTGTTCTCTGTCCTGACACTGATACTGAACATCTACGGCTCATACGGGCTGGGCACCTCGATAGCGGCAATCACCGACACCTATATACCCCTCGAACTCAGGACCATGAGCGGATTCAGCGCCCACGATTTTGAGTCATCAGTCAAGAACCTGCCGCGTACCGACCATGTTTCGGCATACTACGCCGATCCCGACAAGCGACCCTCCGTCCTGTCATTCTTCGCCGACCTGACCGGCAACTACGATGTGGCGGATGCGATACTCGAGGAATCGACCGACCAGGGTGTAGCGCCCGCCCTTGCCTTTGCGCTGGCCTTCGAGGAGAGTGGTTTCGATCCGGGTGCCTACAACAAGAATTCGAGCTCGGTCGACCGCGGTATCTTCCAGTTGAACTCGACATCGTTTCCCGGGCTCAAGGTGGAGCAATTCTACGACATCAGGACCAATGTGCGGTTTGGCATCAACCACCTGGCATTCTGCATCAAGCAGGGCGGCAACGAGGTGGCGGCACTCGCCGTCTACAACGCCGGACTCGGCCGCGTCACGACGGGTGGTACACCGCGCAGGACTTTGGATTACATCTACCGCATCATCGGCTACCGCGACCGCCTCGAGGCGCTGTTCGAGGCGCTCGTCGTCGCAAGGCATGCAGATTCGAGTCCCCTGGTGGCCATGCAGCTGTCCGCGAAGGCGACCAACTAGCGCTTGAAGGTCCACGCGTCGGACGCGAATCGCTGTGCGGCCAGCTCATTCGCCCGTGCCACCTCGGCCGGATTCGGGGCGGAACGTGGCCCGAGGCCGCCCAGCGCCACCGAGAATCCCCGTTCGAAGGCCAGCACCGCCTCCGCATAGCCGACCGGCCTTTGGAGCAGGTCCGATACCGACGACACACGGGCGCGCACGTCCTGCATCAGCTTGCCCTTGAGCTTCTCGTTGGGAACCTTCAGGATGGTGAACATGGTATCGACATCCAGTCCCAGCAGTATGGTGCCATGCTGCAGCACGCAGCCTCGCTTGCGGGTCTGCGCGTTGCCCGACAGCTTCTTGTCAGCGGAGCACACGTCATTGAGCGGCACGAAGTCCGCCTGGATGCCCATCACGTCAAGCCCGTTCAGCACCCCTGCACAGATGGAGCGGTATGAATCGAGTATGGTTCCGGCGACAAGCGGATGCGAGTCCGGAGCGACCAGGCTATAGGTCAGCTCCTGGGCGTGGAACACCGCGCCACCTCCGGTGAGCCGCCTGACCACATCGATGCCAAGCGCCTCGCATCGCTCGAGGTCGACCTCGTCACGTATGCCCTGAAAATAGCCGATCGATACCGCATATGGCTTCCAGGCATACAGCCGGAGCGTCGGCGGTTCGGTCCCGGTGGCGACCGACTCCAGTATTGCCTCGTCGAGGCCCATGTTGAAGGCGGCTGCGTGTTCGCCGGTTTCCAGATAGCGGAATGCATCCATCATGGTGCTCCATTCGACGACGCAAGAATCGATGCCACGGCGAGGCCGACATCATCGGGCGACAGGCCAAACAGGGTCACGCCCCTGGCCGCCAGCTCGCGGGCGAAGGCCTCGCCGACATGCTCCACCGGAGTGCCGGCCAGCGCCGCCTCTGCCGCATCGAAGCCGTCTTCAGGATGGGCAAAGAAGTCACCGCGTACCGACACGGAGCGGACCAGCCCCTGGTCCCACTCGAGGCTCAGGCGGAGCAGCTTGCCTCCAGACGGCTTGCCGATGTATGAACCGGTCACGATTCGGTTCCGGGCCGGTTCCCCGGCCCCTGCGCGGCGGCGCGCCCCTCCATCGCGTGGTAGCTGGTCCGTGCCAGCGGGGCCGAAACGACTGACCTGAAGCCGCACGACCTGGCCATCTCGGCATACTCGTCAAACCGGGCAGGGCTCAGATATTCGGCAACGGGGATCTGCCTGGTGGTGGGTCGCAGGTACTGCCCCATCACGAGCATGTCGCAACCCACCGAGCGCAACGCGTTCATCGCGTCGAGCACCTCGTCCTCGAATTCACCCAGCCCCAGCATCAGGCTCGATTTGGTCATCGCGGCCGAACGAAGCTTGGCCTCGCGGAGGGTCTGCAGCGACAAATCGAAGCTCGCGCGGGCATCCCTGATCGACTGCAGCCGCCTGACGGTCTCCACGTTGTGAGCGATGACATCCGGCCCGGCGGCGGCTATCGCATCGATCTCCGCTCCGCGATAGTCGGGGATCAGCACTTCGACCATCACATCGGGCAGCTCGGCCTTGATGGCCCGCACGCATGCCGCAAAGTGACCAGCCCCGCGGTCGGCCAGGTCATCGCGGTCGACACTGGTGATCACGGCATAACGTAGCCCCAGCTCCTTGATGGCCAGAGCCAGCTCGCGCGGCTCCTCGGCCCGAGGCGGCGTGCCCGACGCGCCGGTCGCCACCGCGCAGAAGCGGCATCCACGGGTGCAGACATCGCCGAGCACCATGAACGTGGCCGTGCCGCACCCCCAGCATTCCGCCTTGTTCGGGCATGCCGCCTCGTCACATACCGTGTGCAACCCATGCCGTGACAGGAGACCGCTCATCGATCTCCAGCGTTCACCGCTCGGCACCGCCACCCGGAGCCATGCCGGCTTCCTGTCCGTGGCGTGCGCATTCCCGTCATTCATGATCGCAACCCTTCAAAGAACAGATGCATGCCGGAACGCAGATCCTCGAGATTGGTCACCCCGAGCACCGCGGTCCTGAAGATCGCGGCCTCGACGAGCCCATAGAAGAAGTCGGAGACGGCCCCGACAGGAACCTTCTTGAGGTCGCCATGCTTCTGCCCCGCTATGACGACTCCGGCGATGATGTGCCGCATCCTGATGGTCCGGCGGCGCACGCGATCGCCAATCTCGCCACCTGACTTGCGCAGGTGTTCAAGGTAGCCGACGATGACGGTGAGCAGCTTGGCCTGTTCGGCGCAGCGATCGATGACCAGCGAGGCCATGCGCTCCAGCGTCTCACACGAATGGGTCGATTGACCCGTCGCCGCGGCCCGTATCTCGGCCTCCAGTTTCTCGGTAAAGCGCTTGATGCTGAACATGAATATTTCGCGCTTGTTCTTGAAGTACAGATACAGTATCGTGCGCGTGATGCCACATCGATCGGCTATCTTCTGGAAGGTCGTGTCGGCGTATCCCTCGGTCACAAAGACATCGAGGGCATTCTCAAGTATTTCTCTCTTGCGCTTCTCGTGCTCTACGGTGACTGACACCCTGGCCTCCATCGTTACGCTGCCAGCTCATGCTGGATTTCTTCTTACCTTGACGAAATAGGCCATTCGCGTCAAGTATGAGGGGACAGGAGCATCGACCATGTGTGCGGATTTGACGATAGATCCCGATACCTCGGAAACACAATTCCTGCCCGCCAGACGGGAGCATCGCGATACGATCGTGCGCCAGCATGCGGCCGTGCTGCGCGCCTCGTTCATCGAGGTGCTGGAAGACGCACCCATGCTCGTACTGATTGTCAACGATACCCGCCAGATCGTATGGTCCAACCGCAAATCACAGGCGACATCGGGGCTGGAATCGGCTCTTGGCCTGCGCCCTGGCGAGGCGTTTGGCTGCATACACGCCTCCGAAGGCCTCGGAGGCTGCGGCACCACGACGTTCTGCGCCTTCTGTGGCACGCCTCCGGCCATCATGAAGGCACTTGCCGGAGCCACCGGTACCGAGCCGTGCACCATACAGCGGGTTGTCGGCGACAGAAAAGAAACCATGGACCTCTTGCTCTGGTCACGGCCGCTCGACCTGGAAGGCGAGCGCTTCGTGGCCATGCTGGGGTATGACGTATCGATGCAGAATCGGCATGAGGCGCTCGAGCGCGTCTTCTATCACGACATCGGCAACACCGTTGCCGGCATACGGGCCATCGTCGATTTGATGCAGGAAGAAGGCCACCCGACGCCAGAGTATCTGAGCCTCCTTCGATCGGCGACGGACCAGCTCGTAGAGGAGATAGACTCGCAGCGGGCGCTGAAGGCCGCCGAGGATGGCAGCCTGTGCGTCGAACGCACGCGCGTCTCGCTCAGGGCGACGGTCGAACGAGCCATCGGCATATTCGAATATTCTGTCTTCGGCAAGAATATCAGGATCGTCCTCGAGGACACCCGAGGGCTCGAACCGGCCAGCGATGTGGAGGCGGTCACCGACCCGGTCATACTCAGACGGATACTGGTCAATATGCTGAAGAATTCGCTGGAGGCGTCCGGCCGCAACGATACGATCAGAATCTGGTTCTCGGACGATGCCGGGTCCGTCTCGGTGCACGTCTGGAACGCCGCGCTGCTGTCTCGGGAGACGAGCGCGCACATGTTCCAGCGAGCCTACTCCACCAAGGGCCGCGGACGGGGGTTTGGTACCTACGGCATGAAGATACTCGCGGAGCGCTTCCTGGATGGGCGTGTCGACTTCATATCTGAAGAAGGCAAGGGCACGGTGTTCACGGTTACCGTGCCGAAGTACTCGACACTTCCATAGCGACACCCACGCATGGTATGAAGTGACCATGGTTCGAGCAGTTCTATTCGATCTGGACAACACCCTCTATCCCGCGAGCGCCGCGATGGAAGCGTTCATCATTCGGCGAATGAACGAATATACGGGCCGGGTTCTGGGCATCGGTGTCGAGGCCGCCGCACAGGTGCGCCATGAGCAGATGCCGCGATACGGCACGACGCTTGAATGGCTGATGGCCGAACATGGCCTGTCGGATGCCGATGACTACTTCGCCTGGGTACATCCGGATGGAGAGGAAGCACTGATCGACCAGGATCCCGCGCTGCGGCCATTCCTCGCGGCGATCACGTTGCCGAAGTTCGTCTTTACCAATGCGCCCATGGAGCATGCCGACCGGATCCTGGCCAGGCTCGGTATAGCCGATCAGTTCAAGCGCGTCTTTGACATCCGCTTCAATGAGCTTCGCGGCAAGCCCTGGGCCGAATCGGTCGATCGGGTGCTGTCCGCCATCGGCACCAATCCGACCCAGACGCTCTTTGTCGATGACATGCCGCGCTACGTGCAGGGCTTCATCGACAGGGGTGGCCAGGGGATACTGGTTGACCAGTTCGACAAGCATCCCGACTCCGGCCTGCGGACCATCCACTCGATATACGAATTGTCAGCCTATCTGTAGACCGACCCGCGAGGCGTATCGAGGAGCGACCATGCGCATGCCCAACCTGCTTCCAGCCCTCATCAGGCGCGGCTCCGGCCGCGTCGACCTTACTATCGGCCTGGCCACGCGCGGCCTCTACGCCGGCCTGGGAGCGCTGCTCATAGCGGTGTTGGCCAGGGATCCCGCAGGCAGGCCCTTTGCCATCATGTTCGCCATCATCATCGCGCTGACGGTGTTCTCCGAGGATCGATGGATATTCGATACCGGCGCGGGCATGCTGCGCAGACGGACCGGTGTGCTGTTGCTGGCCAAGAGCTGGTCGGTGGAGCTGGCGCGGGTGCAGGCGCTCGAGCTGGACAGCGCCTACCGGGGCGCGACGGGTGATGATCCGTACGCGAGCGTATCGGCCGGGGCAAGACATGACCGTTGCGCCCTTCGGCTGGTCTTCGCCGACGGCAAGAGCCTGGTACTCTGTTCGGCGCGTCCGTCACATGTCGATGGTCTCAGGGCGCGGGCACTGGCCATAGCGGACGCGACGGCCATCCCCTTTCATGAGTCGTGATGCCGTTCCGCGCGACAGACACGCCGTCGCGGAACGGCCGCCACGAGCAGGGGCCTATTTCTTGGGCATCGTGACCTGATAGGTTGGCAATCCGCTTCGGTCAATCTGCAGCAGCATCTCGGACTTGAGCAGCGGCTTGGTCAGCTTGTATGACTTTCCGGCGGCGGCGCACGTGAACGTGATGTACGGACCATCACCGCCTACGCCAACCTTGAAATCCTGGACACCGGCCGTGGAGAAGTCGTAGTACACGGTGCCATCGGGAGCCAGAATGCGAATATTGCCGGTCGAGAACTCCCAGACGGCCTGATAGTTGCCGTCGGTCCAGGAGCCGAGAGGAAAATCGCCAAGATTGATGCCATCTGCGAAGAGCGGGGCCAGGGCGAGGACAACCAGCACGAGCAACACGACAAGACGTTTCATGAAAGCTCCTTTAAGTATTGATCTATTTCAGGTGGTCGATGTCCTGGCCGCCTGATGGACGAATTCTTGATCATCGCGGAGTTCCTGTCAAGACATCGCGTCCGCGACAGGATGCGCCGCTCCAATCCACACGCCCCAATCCGCTTACTTGACAGACAATTCGGGCTCAGATATTGTCGTCGCCAATGAGTGATTGCGAGTTTATTGGTGGCTGTCCATTCTTCAACGACAAGCTGGAGAACAAACCAGTCGAGGTTGAGGCGCTCAAGGTCAAATACTGCAGGACCAACAACCTCAATTGCGCCCGCTACATGGTCGCCGCCGCCCTGGGCAAGGAAAAGATGCCACCCAATCTGTATCCGAACGAGAAGGAACGCGCTTTCATCGTGATCGCCGAGAACTGAATCTCCGGTACCAGGCTCGATAGACAACAACGGTCAGGACCGTTGAACCCGCCAGCGCGACGACGATCAGGAAGCTTGAAGAACGCAGTGTGAGCCATGGTGCAAACACCAGCCCCCACAATCCAAGCAGCATGAAGAACACCAGGCCGGCCAGCAGCGCGCACGCCAGCGTGGCGCCGACGGCGCGAAGCCACCGCACCACGCGGTGATCTCGCAGAATTGCAGGCACGTCGACTCAGGCCTTGTCCGCCCGACCGTGCGCGGTCGATGGCACCACGAAGAAGCCGGCGACAACGAGGATGATGGCACAGACGACAACCGACGAATCGGCAACATTGAAGGTCGGCCAGCGTTCCAGGCCGAACAGCCCATAGAACTTCACCGACAGAAAGTCAACGACGCCATCCGGCCTGAATACGCGGTCGATGATGTTGCCAAGGCCGCCACCGACAATGCCGCAGAGCGCCCAGCGCTGTACCAGGCTCAGCTCATCGGTCAGGAAGTAGTAGATACACAGGGCGACCATCAGGGCGAGCGGCACGAGTATCATCACGAGCACGCGGAGCGATTCGGGGAGCCCGTCGCCCATGCTGAATGCCGCGCCTGTATTCCGCTGATGGACCAGCCAGAAGAAGTCGCCGAAGGCCTGCCAGCCTATGTGCCCCTGCCGTATCGTCGCTGTAATGGCGAACTTGGTTATCTGATCCGCCAGCACGATCGCTGCGGACAGCAAGAACGGCACCAGCGGTTTCCTGGCTCTTGATTCGGTCATCATTCCTCCATACCAACGGTCGGTCCGGCGCGGCCCACTAGAGCCCGGTCGGCAATTCTATAAAGAACGTCTTGAGTCCCAACTCGCGCTCGACGCGCCCGGCCACGGCCTTGACGCCGTGCACCTCGGTGGCATAGTGCCCGGCAGCGACAAAATTGAGGCCCGCTTCTTCCACCTCGTGATAGATGGAGTGGGAAGGCTCGCCGGTGACATACAGGTCTATGCCCTGCGCTATGGCCTGGAACGCCTCGAAGGGAGCGCCGCCGGAGACGACCGCGATGGATGACACCTTCGCCGGCCCGAATGGCAGTACCAGCCGCGCGGTGTCTCCTTCTGGCAGTATGCGGCGGACAGCCTCAGCGACCGTCACGGGCGCGGCCAGCCGCCCCTTGCGTCCGATGGCGACGCCACGATAGTCACCAAACGGTTCGATGGTATCGAGTCCGAGCGCGGCCGCAAGTACGGCGTTGTTGCCAAGTTCAGGATGCGCATCCAATGGCAGATGGCAGGCGTACAGCGCTATGTCGGCCGACAGCAGCGTCGAGACGCGTCCGAGCATCGTGCCCCGTATCGGCACCGGCTTGCCCCAGAAGAGGCCATGGTGGACAAAGAGCACCTGCGCCCCGCCATCACGCGCGCGCCGTATCGTCTCGGCGCAGGCATCGACGGCGAATGCCACCGTGTCGATAGCACCCGACGAACGACCGACCTGCAGCCCATTCAGTGAATCATCGATCTGCGCGAATCTCGTGATGTCGAGCAGGGTCCTGGCCCACGCGTCGAATTCTGTGATATCCATCGCTTCAGTATAGCCGTGGGCATGCGAAGCAGGCAAGGTCGTACCCGATCAGGCCCGCTTCGGCTGCGCTATCAGCTCCGCCAGATACGGTTTCTTCTTGAGGTCGCGTCATCCATGACGTGCGCGAACGCTCGCGTTCGCGCATCGGCGCCACGCGCCATCGTGGCGCGCCGACCTCAAGGACGTGTACCCGTCTAGGCCCGCTTCGGGTGCGCTATCAGCTCTGCCAGATACGGTTTCTTCTTGAGGTCGGAGATGAGTCCAGCCTCACGCTGCTTGTTGACATATGAGGCGTCCTGGAAGCTGTAGTGGTACTTGGTGTGCACATCGTAGGTACCGTTCATCAGGGCGAACGCGTCCTCGGTCATCACGAGCTCTTCGTCTGTCGGAATGACATAGACCTTGACCGGGCTGTCCGGCGTGCTGATTTCCAGTTCGGCGTTGCGGCACTTGGCCTTGGCGTTGCGGTCCGGGTCGACCTTGATGCCCATGCCTTCGAGCCCGAGCGTCGACAGGTGCCTGGTTACGGGGCCCATCTCGCCGACACCGGCGGTGAAGACGATCGCGTCCACGTGGCCGAGCGCGGCATAGTACGCGCCGATGTATTTCTTGATGCGGTAGCCTTCAAGCTCCTGGGCAACGAGGGCGATCTTGTCGCCAGCCTCGGCGGCGTTCTCGATATCGCGGCGGTCGGACCACCGGCCGGTGATACCCAGCACGCCCGATTCCTTGTTCAGCTTCTTCTCGACATCTGCCGGGCTGAGTCCCGCCTTCTTCATGATATGGAAGACGATGCCGGGGTCGATGTCGCCGGAGCGGGTCCCCATGACCAGACCCTCGAGCGGCGTCATGCCCATCGATGTATCGAAGGAGCAGCCGTTCTTGACCGCGTTGATCGACGAACCATTGCCGATGTGGGCGATGATCAGGTTGCTCTGGAACGGATCCTTGCCGAGCAGCACGGAGGCGCGCTTGGCGGTGTAGAGGAAGCTGGTACCGTGGAAGCCGTAGCGGCGCACCATGTACGTGTCGTACCACTCGCGGGGCAGGGCATACATGTAGCTGGATTCCGGCATGGTCTGGTGCCAGGCGGTGTCCATGATGGCGCAATGCGGCACGTTCGGCAGGACGGCCCGCGCCGCCTCGACGCCCATGATGTTGGCCGGGTTATGGAGCGGAGCCAGGTCGATCAGCTCCTTGAAGGTGGCCAGCGATTCATCGTTGATCAGCACCGAGCGGGCGAACTTCATGCCGCCGTGCACCATCCGGTGTCCGACCACGCCTATCTCGCTCATGCTCTTGACGACGCCGTGCTGCGGATCGGTTATGGTCTTCAGAATCAACTCGATGGCGACGATATGGTTGGGGCACTCGTGCTCGATGCCGATGTCGGCCACACCCGGCGCCTTGTGGTTGATGATCGAGCCTTCCTGACCGACCCGCTCGACGATGCCGCTGGCGAGAACATTCTTCTGGGTCCAGTGATAGACCTGATACTTGACGGACGAGCTTCCGCAATTCAGCGTGAGTATGACCATGGGATTCTCCTTGACGTGTGTTGAGCGACCACTATAGCAGAGCATGGCCCCGGGAACAAGTAACGCCGAAACGACAGCCCGCCAGGACAGCGGGCTAGTGCGCGAGCATGACCTGCAATATCTGCAATACGGGGAAAATGATGCAGACGATGATGAAGACGATGTCGAGGATGAGCATCGTCCGCTCGCTCTTCTCGACCTTCACTATCTCGTATATGTTCTGCAGCGCGTCCAGCCGGCGTTCGACGGAACGGGTCCAGCCCGAGGTATTGAAGATGCCGCAGATGTGCTCGTAGACCGTACCCAGAAAGTAGTCACCGATGATCTTGGCGCTGTTCTCCAGGTTCTCCAGCACGAACAGGGCATCGAGCCTGAGCGCCTGAATCTTGCCAAACTTCTTGCGCAGGGCTCCGGTCTTCAGCTTCTTTGACTTCTTCGCTATCGCGTTGACATCATCCTCGGCCTCGTCCAGCCATCGATCGAGCAGCCGATCGAGGGTGCGCAACTCCAGAAACTGGTAGTTGGCCAGTTCGCAGATGAGCAGGACGTCCTCATAGTCACGATCGAAGTCGATGATCACGCATCGATCCATGTCGAAGATTGCCAGATCACGGTCGCTATACGAGAACGGGTTGCTCATCGTCTTGCGTATCTGCGACTCGTGGACAGGATAGCTGTACGGCTCCCCGGAGAGCAGGGTCGTCAGGCACTTCTCGTTCTCCCGCATGAACTGCGCCGGAGCCATCCCGACGTCGGCGAAGCAGTATGCCAGGTATGTTTCGTGGTCGGGCGCCTGGCGCGGACTCGCCACCGCCGGCAATACCTGTTCGAGCACCGCCTGAAAGCGTTCCTCGATGTATGAATCCAGATCGTGTATCGCAGCGGACACCGGTTTGGCTTCTATGCCATGCAGGCCCTCGAGCGTCGAATTGACCTTGAGCCTGACCAGTATGGACATGACGCCTTCGTCATACAGGCGCGCCGACGCCGCGAACCCTTCCACGGTATCCTCGCTGTATATCTTCTTGAGCCCTGATCGAAGGTCGACGCAGAGTGGCGCTGGCATCGTCAGCGAGGCCGGCGTGTCACGCCGTCTGGCAATCCTCATGCCCGGTATGCCTGGCAACAGCGCGGCCGCCTTGGTCAGGTCTATCGATCGGCCGATGTCGTAGAGCGCTATCCTGACAATCTCTACCGGGTAGACTGGCTGAGCCTTCCTGGAACGCCGGCGGACGGGAACACGGTCGCTCACCGGCCGGCCTCCACCCGAGCGACCACCTTGTTCAGCACCTGCAGCACCAGCACGCTGCCTTCAGGCACGGAGTACGGCATCGTGAACTGCCGGCCGGGGTGGTCAACGGTGATCAGCGGTATCCTGGCACCGGACGGAGGCTCGGCATAGAGCACCGTCTTGAGCGGATATGGATACTCGGGGAGTGCCTGGGTAAAGAGTCCGCTGACGACACCATCGGTCTTGGGCGCCATGGCATAGACGATCGAAACCGGCGCGAGCGGGTCCTCGAGGGTGCCCGGCGCGGGCAACTGTGCCACGATGGTGCCCGGCCGCTCGCGGCCCTCGGGCGTACGCACCGAGAACTGGAAGGCTATGCCGGACTTCTCTATCTGCAGCGCCGCGTCCTGCAATGGCAGCCCGACGAGATCGGGCACCTTGACCTTGGCCTGCTCAGGCCCCCTGGAAACCACGAAATCCAGCTGTGTGGGTCCGGCCAGGTCGACGTTCGGCGCTGGCGACTGCTGCAGGATGGTACCCGCGGGGCTCTTGTCATAGACATACACGGGCGGCTCGTGCACGGTTATCAGCTGCCGTGTCGAGCCAAAAACGGTCTGCAGGTGGATCTTCACCTCATCGAGGGTCTGGCCAACGTAGTCGCCCACCTTGTCCTGGGCGGCGCCCCTGCTGATCACGAGCGAAATTCTCCGCCCCGCCTTGACGATGGTGCCGGCGGACGGATCCTGCTCCAGAATCTTGCCGCGCGTCTCGGGATTGCTCGAGAACCGCAGCGATACCCGCGGGTACAGCTCCTTCTCCTGCAGCCGTATCAGCGCGGCGGAGAGCTCCATGTCGACGACATTGGGCACGAGCGTCTGTTCGGTACCATGCAGTGTCAGCGAGAAGGCGATGAGCCCGGAGAGTCCCATCAGGATGATCAGCGAAACGAGCGATATGATCGCTATGCGGTAATGCCGGGGATCGATTTCATCGAGCTTCTTGAGGTTCTTGACGTCGAACAATGAACGAAAATCCATGCGTGGCTCCCGTCTCGGTTGCGCCGCAGCGCGGAAAGGCCAGATTCGCGATGACCGGCGGATCCGGCCATCAAGGCAACGGTCATGGTGCTCCCAGCCGCAGGCCGACAAGCCCCCGAGCCCCGTTCGCGAAATCCTTGAAGCCCATCGCCTTCTTGCCTTGCAGCTGAAGTCGCCGTATGGCCATGAGACCCTGACCAGTTTGTACCATTATACCTCTGGACTTGTCTACAGAAATCACGGTTCCGGCAGAAACACCGCCTTGTTCGTCCGGAAACGGGCTCGATTCAAGGACCGCGAGCCGCTCCGCACCGAATCCCGTGAAGGCGAGCGGCCAGGGAAACAGAGCACGGACGCGGGCATCGATATCGGCGGCAGAGGCGTTCCAGTCGATGCGTCCGTCATCCTTGGAAAGCTCGGAACTATAGGTTGCGCCTGACTCATCCTGTGGCAGGCCGTGCTCGGCGCCGGCCTCGATATCGGCCAGGGTCTGGCAGAGGAGCTCGGCACCAAGCCTGCCAGACAGGGTGGACAGGCTCTCCGTGGTCTCCGTGCCGTCCAGCTCGATGCGGGCTTGCCTGAGCATATCGCCGGCATCGACACGGGGCGAGACGCGCTGTATGGTGACGCCGGTTGCCGTGTCGCGGTTCATGATCGCGAACGGTATCGGTGCGCATCCTCGCCATCGGGGCAGGAGCGACGGATGGGCGTTGATGCCGCCGCGCGGAAAGAGCGCCATGAACCGGGGGCCGAAAATCCGGCCATACGCAAACACGACCAGGAGCTCGGGTTGCAGCGCGGCCACCGCCTCGCGTTCCGCGGGGCCAAGCCGTTCGGGCGACAGCACCGGCAGGCCAAAGTGGCCGGCCGCCATCGCGACGGCGGTGCTCGACACGCCCAGGCCGCGGCCCCGCGGTGCCGGCGGGTTGGTCAGCACCGCTACGATCGTGTGCCCGGCGGCAGCCAGAGCCTCCAGCGACGGCACCGCTATTTCCGGACTGCCCGCAAAGAGTATGCGCACGCTGCCTACGCCCGCATGCGCTTTTCGTACTGCTTGAGCAGCTTGTCCCTGTTGCGCTCGGGCAGGCGGTCGGTAAACAGGATGCCGTCCAGATGGTCCAGCTCATGCTGGATGACCCGCGCCAGGAACCCGTCCGCGTCCAGCACGAAGCGCCGGCCGCGTTCATTCCAGGCCTGCACCCGTATCTCTCGGGGACGCTCCAGATCGGCATAGACGCCAGGAATGGACAGGCAGCCTTCCTCGAATGATGACAGATCAACGCTTGTCTCTATGATCTCGGGATTGATGAAGACCCGCGGTTTGTCACCCTCGAGCTGGACGATGAACAGGCGGTGACCGAGGCCCACCTGGGGCGCGGCAAGACCGACGCCTTTGCCTATCTTCATCGTCTCGAACATCGACTCGACCAGGGCGGCAAGCTGGTCATCAAAATGATCGACGGGAACAGCCTTCTGCCTGAGCACGTCGGCGCCAATGGTATAAATATCAAGCATCGATACCTCTCCTACCACAGTAACATACGGAATCGCGGGGTTGCGGTCAAAGTCCTGGCACCCCTGACAGGTCGAAACGGTCGCCGACGGCGAGGCCGGCCCTGGAGAACCAGCCCTGCGGCACCTCGAGCGCATAGCGGACGAAGTGGTCGCTGTCGATTGGCGCGAGCGACTTCGGCGCCATGTCGTGAATCTCCCTGATGGTGCCATCGGCGGCGATGAACGCTATGGAAAGCGGGATCAGCGTGTTCTTCATCCAGAACGACAGGCGGCGGTCGTCATGGTAGACGAACAGCATGCCCTTGCCATCGGCGAGCGATGTGCGGTACATCAGACCGGTCTCCTGCTCCGCCGGGCCAATGGCAAGCTCCGCGATGACCGACACCGATCCTGAGCGCAGTTCTGCCGTGGCCAGGCCAGACTGTCCCCGCGGCGCCGGCACGCAGGCCATCATACTCGCTGTGGCGGTCGCGGTGGCGGTCGCTATTGCGATCGCTGTTGCGATGGCGACCGCGATGGCGAGGGTTCTAGTGCCTGATCGAGCGGTGGTGAGCATCATGGAGACCTCCAGAACAAAGGGAGGCAAGCATAAACCGGAGCGGCGCGCAGCGGCAAGCCATCAGTGCCTGGATGATCTGAATTCCTGTTCGCGGCGACTCAGCACGATGACGACACCGAGCCCATCCTCGTTCTGGAGATCCTCGAGTTCGGCCATCGTGCCTACCAGTTCCATCTGCAATTCATCACGGCGTCGCCCGACCAGCGTACCGTAATAGTTGGCCACTTCCGGCTGGACCGGGCCATCGAAGACCCGGCGCAGGTACGATTCGTCGACCTCGCTGAGCAGTATATCCTTCGCGGCAACGGCGCAGAAGGAGCGCTCGTCACCGAAATCGTAGGACACCTTGACGGCTCGCGAACCCTTCACGTAGAGGTACTTGAGTACCTCTTCGGCGACCCGCATCAACTGAGCCGCGTCAGACTTCATGTCTCCTCCATTGGCGCAACCACTCGAGTACCGGCAGCAGCAACCCCGCGGTCAGACCGCCGGCGAACCCATTGTTGTACAGGTTCAGGCCGCCATGCAGCCCACCCACCACCTGGACCAGCACCAGGTGCATCGCTCCGGCGACCAGGCCCGCAGCGGGACCGAATTCGCCGGCCAGAGGCGCCAGCGTGCTGGCAAACAGCACGGCGAGCTGGCTTGCCGGCGCGGCAAGCCCATAGCGCGACAGCAGAGCCATCACCGCGGCACCGGCCATGGGCGGCAGCGCGTTGCGGGGGTGTTTACCGAACGCCGCGAAACCGGTGATGGTCAGGATCCCGCCGATGACCGGCCCGTTCCAGGACCCGCCGATCAGCAGCACAACGACGCTCGCCAGCAATCCCATGATGCCCATGTTGACGAGCGTCGCTCCGAGGCCGTAGTAGCGGACGAAGTCGCTGACAAGACGACCCGGCGATTTGAGCAGGCGGCGGTAGGCTTCGAGCCAGCGCGGCTCCATGACGATCCCGGCCACGATCATCGCGACGAAGAGCGCCGCCAGGTAGGGCAGGCTCTGCATCGGGCCGCATGCCGCCCAGTGGAATCCCTCCGAGAGCGGGACACCGAAGGCCCGCAGCATCGACATGATGACCGTGCCGATGAAGCCGGCGGCGAAGCCAATGTTGTACAGGTTATAGCCCTGATGAAAGTCGAGCACATGCCTGGCGACCGGGGCCAGCAGGAAGCCGGCCAGCGCGCCGGCACCAAAGGCCACCGCCATGTTCAGCGGCGCTGGAATGCCGAGCCCAAAGGCTACCTCGCTGGCGAGCGGCGCAAGGGCCGTGCCGAACAGCGCCACCAGGATATTCTCGCCGAAGGGTCTGCGGCTGGCGTGCGCATACAACCAGGCTCCCAGCAGCCCCGGCCATATGTTCACCATGTTCTTGCCAAAGAGCGAGAACCCGGCGATCGTGAAGATGGCGGCTATCACCGGTCCCGACACCGTCGTGCCAGCCTGCCGGATCAGCACTATCGCGACGAGCACGCATATCGACGAGTTCAGAAATGCCGGCCCCATGCCGCCGATGCTGACATAGTCGTTGATAAGGATGTCCGGGCTGATGATGATGGCACCGAGCCCTGCCGGCACGGCCTCATGACTTGACAGTGCCGTGACCAGCCCGAAGGCGAAGAGTGCGATGAACAGCCAGACGAGCGCAGCGCGGCTGCGCCTGGTGTCGTCGTCGAACGAGCTGGGCGGTGGTTCGTACTGTTGCGTTGCCATCGTAGCCTATTCTTGCCGGATCCGGCACATACGTCAAGCAAAACAAAAAAAACGCAGCCCCGGGGCTTCCGGAACTGCGTGCTCTGACAACTTGACGGTTCTGTTAGTAGGACTTGCCCTCGCGGGGCTTGCGAACCTTGCGCAGGAGCTTGCGGCGCATGGCCTTCTCTTTACGATTGCGGATCGCGGAGGGTTTCTCGAAGAACTCGCGCTTCTTCCATTCGCGGATGATGCCCTCTTTCTCCACCATACGCTTGAAGCGCTTGATGGCCTTCTCGAGCGGCTCATTGTCGTCGACGATAATCTGGCTGATAAAAAATCACCTCCCCTCGATCGCGGGGAGTATTGTACGGATACTGGGCATTTTGTCAAGCCCGATGAGCGCTTCGGGGTCGCAGGCCACGCCCATCACGCGGAATTCCCAGTGCAGGTGCGGCCCGGTAGCCAATCCGGTCATGCCGACGGCACCGATGAGTTCGCCGCGCCCAATGCGCGTGCCGACGGGCACCTCGATGGAACTCAGGTGCATGTAGATCGTATAGGTTCCGGGCAGGTGCTCGATGATGACCGTCTTGCCGGTAACGATTCGATCCTCGGCCATCACGATGAGGCCGTCGCCGGCGGCCACGACAGGCGTTCCGGCCGGGCAACCGAAGTCGATGCCACTGTGCATCGTCACGTCGACAGAACCGTCGGCATAGAGGTACCGCCGGCGCATGCCGAACATCGAAGTCTGCCGCCGCGATGCCACCGGCCGCACGAAACCGCCGGACAGGTAGGCCGCCTCCGGATGCACCGTGGACAGGATGGCCTGGTAACGCACGGCCTGCTCCGTCTTGACTGGATCGGAGTCGACACGGAGCCCCGTCAGCATGGCATCGAGACGCAGGTCCTCGCGAACGAAGGTGCGGTCGGCGATGGTGAACCTGGCGCCGGCAAGAGCCTGGCCATCGGGGCCGAATACACTCATGGTCGCGACGCCGAGCGCCGCATCGACCGGCACCGATACCAGGAACAGCACGAACGGACCGCGGCGGGTCGTCGCGGGCAATCCGGTGCCGACCACATCGAGTCCACCGGCGGAGGCACCGGCAGGGACCCTGAAGCCCCGGTAGCCGGGGCTCATCGCTCCATCCGCATACCTGATCGTCAGCACGTGGTCCGCCGCCGCCACGCCGGGGCCGGACGGCACATAGACGGCGAATGCCGGCTCGCCGCGGCGCACCGAATCGGGGGGCACCAGTGTCTGTGCCTCCAGTACCAGCGGAGCGGCACAGCATGCGACGGCGAGTACAAGGCATCGGGAGAACAGCATGCGACCACTCTACCCTGCCCGCAAATGGTGGAACAAGCCTTGCTCCTCCTCGAAGGGCCCGGTATATTCAGGGTATGCAGATCAATCTTCAGCTTCGGCACGCAGGCGCCACGCTCGTCTACGGCATACCGCTCTGGTTCCGTATCGTATCCGGCGCCATTACCGGCATACTGGTCCTCGTGAGCATACTCACCGGCAGCCTGGGCGTGGGTGGAGCCATCATCACCGCGATGGCGCTCCTTGCGACGCTCTACGAGGAGCGCTGGGTCTTCGATCCGGCCCACGACCTCTGCGAAGGGCGGGTCGGACTGCTCTTCGCCGCCAGGAAGACCAGAATAGCCATTTCCGACATCGAGCGGTTGCGCGTCGATGTCTTTGCCAAGGGCAGGCTGGACCAGCGTGACAGACCCGCCGATGACAAGCTGCCGATCGGTTCGCAGGTCAGGCTGATCATCGACACGAAATCCGGCGATCATTATATGGTTGATTCGGTATCGTTCAGACGCAAGGCGAGCATCGTACAGTCGGCGACACTGCTGGCCACGTGCTGCGGCGTCGAACTCGAAGACTAGCGTCGGGACTCCGGCCGGGCGGCTCCGTCGGCGGCCGCCAACCTTGACAAGCCCGACCATCATGATAAGATAGTCGAGTCGTTTTTCCGTAGCACCATGCTCCACATTGGACATTCTTTCGACCTCGTGCCCGCGCCCGTTGTCGTCTTCCTGAAACCGGAGGCGTGGACAGCGATCGGGATTTCGACACAAAAAGGGGGATTTGATGGTCATACTGCTCGCGGACGCATTTCAGGCAGATTTGCCGGGGCGTCTTCAGGTTTTCGGAGAGGTTACGCAGGATCAAGGCCGCGTAGGCGAGGCCGAAATCATCATCGTCCGGTCCAAGACCAAGGTGGACAAGGCGATGATAGACAAGGCTCCCCGGCTCAAGTTCGTCATCCGTGGCGGCGTCGGGGTCGACACGATCGACGTGCCCTATGCCGAGTCCAAGGGCATCACCGTCGTCAATACGCCGGAAGCCTCGAGCGTCGCGGTAGCCGAACTGGCGTTTGCGATGATGATAGCGCTGCCCGCGCATATAGCCGAGGCCGATGCCTCGATGAAGCAGGGCAAGTGGCTCAAGAAGGAGATGGAGCGCACCGAGCTGCTGGGCAAGACACTCGGACTGATCGGCATCGGACGCATCGCCCGCGAGCTGTCGGCCAGAGCCAAGGCCTTCGGCATGCACGTGATCGCCTATGACAAGTACGTCGAGAAGAGCGACGCCGCCGACATGATGAGCCTGGACGCGGTATACGCGCAGGCGGACTACATATCCCTGCACACCCCGCTGACCGACGAGACCCGTGGCATGATCAATGCCGCGGCGATAGCGAAGATGAAGGCAGGCGTGCGCATCATCAACACCTGCCGCGGGCAGGTCATCATCGAGCGGGATGTGGCCGCCGCGCTGGTCGCCGGACGCATCGCAGGCTATGCCACCGACGTGTACGACAAGGAACCGCCGGAGGGGTCGCCGCTGTTGTCCGCACCCCATACCATCCTGACGCCGCACATCGGCGCCTCCACAGAAGAGAATCTTTCACGCCTCGGTGACAGCATCGTCAACCGGGTGCAGGCCTACGTGGCCAAGAAATAAAGGAGACACAGCATGAAGCGCGTTATCAATTTCGCCGCCGGACCGGCAGGCATTCCGCTCGAGGTGCTCGAGCAGGCTCGTGACGAGATGCTCGACTGGAACGGCACCGGCTGCTCCGTCATGGAAGTCTCGCATCGCGGCAAGGAGTACGATGCCCTGCACATGGAGACCATGGACCTGTTCCGCGAGCTCGCCGGCATCGGCAAGGACTACAACGTGCTCTTCGCCACCGGCGGCGCCAGCACCCAGTTCCTGATGCTCCCGATGAATTTCCTCGGGCCCAACAAGGAAGCCGACTATGTCGTGACCGGCAACTGGTCCAAGGCAGCGGTCAAGGAAGCCAAGCGCTACGGCAAGATCACCATTCCCGCGACGATGGAGCTTGAAGGCGAGCGCTTCGTCGCCATACCCAAGCAGAACGAGCTCAAGCTCAACCCCGCGGCCGAATACGTCCACTACACCTCCAACAACACCGTTGAGGGCACCGAATGGCACTACATCCCCGACGTCAAGGGCAAGCCCCTCGTCTGCGACATGTCGTCGGATATCTTCAGCCACCCGATGGACTTCTCGAAGTTCAGCATGTTCTATGCCGGCGCCCAGAAGAACCTCGGCCCCTCCGGCGTTACGGTCGTGGCGATCAGGGACGATTTCCTTGCCAGGGCTCATGACGACCTTCCGACGATGATGTCGTACAAGGTGTTCAAGGACAAGTTCTCCATGTTCAACACCCCGCCCTGCTTCTCCATATACATCCTGAACCTCGTGATGAAGTGGCTGAAGAAGAATGGCGGACTGGCGGCGATGGGCACGATCAACGAGCAGAAGCAGCGGCTCCTGTACGCCGCGATCGACGGCTCGAAGGGTTACTACAAGGGGCTGGCGAATGTGGATTCGCGCTCCTGGATGAATATAGACTTCAAGCTGCCGACGCCGGAGCTCGATGACAAGTTCGTCAAGGAAGCCAAGGCCGCCGGCATCGTGCAGACCAAGGGATACCGCACGATGGGCGGCATCCGGCTGTCGGCCTACAATGCCGTCAGCATCAAGGATGTAGAGACGACCGTGCAGTTCATGGACGCCTTCAAGTCAAAGAACCAGGCATAATCAGGTGGTGCGGGAGAGGACAGCCATCTCTCCCGCACGGCATCGGGAGGCCATGTGAAGGGCAAGCGCGACATACCGGAGATGAGCAACGCTGATCTGAAACGCATGCTCGACCAGACGATGACCCGGTTCGAAAACTGGCGCATCGAGGTGGAACGCAAGCCGAATCCGATGATGATCCATTCGCTCAAGAACATCATGTCGATCATCGAGACCGTCACGTCGATGACCGACCGCCGGATGGAGTATTCATACAAGGCCCTGGTCCAGAAGATGGCCGAGCTGGTCAACGCGACCGCCGCGCTGAACATGGCCATAGTCAATTCGCTCCAGGCCGATGACAGCCTCGACGAGGCGGAATTCCGCAGTGTCTCGAACAATCTGTTCAAATTGATCAATGCCGCGGTGGAGCTGGCCCGGCTCGTCCAGGATACCTTCGGCTCCGCAGAGCTCGCGGCCTCGCAGAAACGGTCGCTCGTGCCGGTCGAGGCGGTGGTGCCCACCGCTCCCGCCCGCAAGCCAGCGCACAGGAAGCCCGACTAGCCGAACAGGCCGCGCTCCAGATCGGCTAGCGTCCCGCCGCGTCCCAGACTGATCTCCATCGCCGCGATGAAACGCCCGGCATCGATGCCGGCCGACCGTGCGCGGCTTGCCATGTCGGCTATCGCGGCGTACTGTCCCACCTTGAGCCGTGAGTGGATCATCAGCATGGCTGCATCGCCCAGAACGCCGGGCATCGTATCACCGGTGCGGTACACCATCGTGATGGCGGCGGCCGTTGTCAGCGCGGCGCCGGCCTTCTCGGCTGGCGCCCCGGACGAACGGGCATACACCACCACATCGCCGACGGTCTGCTGGGTCAGGCCGTTCCGCAGGGCACTCGCGGCCGCAAGGTAGAGACCGGGGGCCGAACGGGCCGGTGGCCAATCGGCGCCCTTGAGTATGCCCGCCAGCCAGATCCATCGGCTCGCATCGACATCCAGCGCCTGCACAATGATATCCGGCGCGACTCCCTTGGCCACGGCCTCGCGTATGCGCGCCGAAAAGACCTGGGGCGGCACGCCAGCCTCGATCGCCTGGGTCGCTATCGCGAGCAGGCGCTCCCGCACCGACGAGAGCCGCTGGCCCTCACGGGAACTGCCGAGCCAGGCCTCGAAATCACCGTCGCCGGACGCCGCATCGAGGCCGGCCCGGCCTGCTGGCGCCGGATAGCCGCCCTTGTCGCCACCGGGGATGCCCACCGGCTTGTCGCCGCCGGCTGTCGCGCTCGAGCCACCGGAAGGCTGGGCATAGGCCGGAGCGGAGAGCGCCAGCACGATCGCCATTCCCCAGAACAAGGCCGCCAGAGGCGCAGAACGATGGTGTGCCATGTACCCCTCCTCCTACAAGGAAATGGTCGAACTGGAGCCGCCGAAGCCATCATCGAGGCGCGACGCGGTCGATGGATCGACTATCCACCGCTCGCCATCGATGACGAAGTTGTATGCGTATGACTTGCCTTTCTGCAGCGGCACCGTTATCTCCCAATGGCCATCCGGGCTGCGCCTGAGGGCATAGCCATCAGGCGTCCATTGGTTGAAATCGGCCGCGAGCATCACGCTCGATGCCTCCGGTGCCGACAGCACGAATCGCACCTCGACCGTGGCGCTTGACCTGATGATGCCGATGGTCACCGTGGATGAGAGCGCCGCCACCAGCACGGCGGCTATGGCCATCATCGCGACTCGAGATCCGGGCGAGCGCTTGCGGCCCGATGCCTGGCGCACGCGCGCCATGATGGCGTCGGCACTGGCTTTTGCCACGAGCCGGTCCCTGGAGAATGGCCCCATGCCAGCCGCGGGCCCGTCCCCGGCCTCTTCCGGGTCGCGCGCCTCGATGAATTCCCTTGCCGCGCGGACGACCGGGTCCGAGACAGCAGAGGATGTTCCAGCCTGCCGCGCACGCTTCGAGCTCTTCATATCAGTGTCTACCTCTTCTGGAGCCGGTTGGTTGCTCCTTTTTGTCGAACCAGGCAAGGATTTCCTTGCGGGCCCTGAACAGACGCGTCTTCACGGCCTCTTCGCCGAGCGACAGCGCCGCGGCGACTCCGGCGACATCCAGCTCAGCAAAGTAGTACAGCTCCACCGGAGCCCGGTACGCTGGAGCCAGCGACGCGACAGCCATACGCAGCTCCTCGCCGAGCAGGGCATCGATGGCAAGCCGCTCCGGATCGTACTGTGCTTCCAGCGCCTCGTCGATGACGGAGGCCTGGCTGGCGGCCCGCTCGGCGAGCGCCTGCGCCGACGTCCTCATGGCATACCGCGACTTGACCCGGTTCGCGGCTATCGCGAACAGCCAGGATGACCAGCTGCGGGCGGGATCATATGAACGAAGTGATCGAAAGGCCCGGACGAAGACGTCCTGCACCGCATCCTCTGCATCGGTGTCATCGCCAAGGCGCGCCCTGCAGAACCGGAAGAGCTGATCACTGTATCTGTCGACGAGCATCCGGAAGGCTTCGGTATCCCCCGCGATGACCCGCTGCGCCACGAAGGCGTCCTGGTTTTCAGTTTCCATTATCGGAGGACAGTATAGCACCTGTCTGGCCGGATCACAGGCGGACCGGAGAATCTTCTGCAACCAATTCCGGGCTCCCGCGGTATACCCGTGCGTACCAAGTGTGTACAGGAGGTTTTGCCATGAAGAAACTGATAACGATGGTTGCTCTGATCGTGATGGGCGGACTGGTGTTCGCGATGGGTGCCAAGGCGCCGATGACACAGGATGAGGCCATCGCGCTGATCGATCAGAAGATCGCGACGATGCAGCTGACCCTCGATGATGGAACGGCGGCCAAGGAAGCGCTGACGGCGATGATTCAGGCCAGAATCAGGGTCGAGAACGCATACCGCATCGTTTCCGATGCTCTCGACGGCGGACTCAGGGTTCAGGACATGCTGATGCTTGCCACGCAGACCCGCCAGCGCATCCAGCAGGGCCAGTCGGCCAAACTCTGCGAGGAGGCCGCGCAGGAGATGGTCCAGCAGCGGACCAGGGCCCAGACCGAGCTGCAGACCCGGACCGAAACCGGGCTATCCGCCGGATCGCAGGCAGGTGCTGCAGGTTCCACGGGCACCGGCAAATAGACCAGCGAGCGCCCGGGTGCTCCCGGGCGCTCCATCAGACGGTCTGCTCCGCGGTTCCGAGACGGCTGAGCAGCGCATCCGCGCGGGCCCGCCAGCGCTCCATGTCTCCCTTGGTTTGCCTGATGAACGCGTTGGAATCGACTGAACCGAGTACGGCCCGCATCTCGGCATCGTCATTGAATGTCGCCTTGCGGAACCTGTTCGCATAATCCTTGTGCCTGGTCAGATAGACCTGTTCTTCCATGAAGCGGGTCGTTTCCATGAACCGCTCCACCTCCTTGGCAAAGGCACGTTCCTCCAGCGCGGCTACTCCCAGCAATTCGCACAGGGTTGCCCAGGCATGCTGGGCCTTGTCCAGCGGATACTCGGCCCACAGCCGCGCGTATTCGTCATGGATCTCCGCCCAGCCATCGAGCGCGCCGCTCTTGATATCCGATACCAGCGACTCGACCTTCTCGCGGGGCACCAGCTGGCCGCCCAGGTTCTCCCACTCGGTAACGCGCGGCCCCGCCAAGACCTCCGCCGCGTCGGCGAAGGCCGCATCGGGACGCTCGGCGAAATAGGCTATCAGCACGCGCATCGCGTACCAGCGCAGCATGTGCCGATACGCCTTGTATGCCCGCCGCGGTTTCTGGATGACCACGCGCCGGTGCGAATTCTCCACCGCGTCGGCGACCACATCCAGAGCGTCAACGTCATCCTTGGGTCCGACCAACAGCTCGCGTCCCCTGGCTCTGACGGCAGCCTCGTCGCCGCCTTCCACCATCTCCTCGGCTCCGCCCTGCGCGCGATACCAGGCCTGGCCGACACAGTGTTCAAGCAGCCCCAGCGACGCGAAGGCTTCCTCTGCTATGTCCGGCGCGAACGGCGAGAACTCTATGTTCTGTGCCCGGCTGAGCCGCTTGTCGCGGGCCAGGAACTTGGCCTCGTTTCTGAGCAGGGCGTACATGTTGTACATCCACCAGTAGGCTGGCATGATTTCGAGGCGATCATGGGCCGCGTCATCGGATACCAGCGCGAACGGGAACGGGATGTCGAGTTCGAATCGATAATCGCCTTTTGCGAGCAGGCAGTATGACGCGAAGCGCGAGCTGTGCTTGACGGAAGTCGACAGGCCCGGCCAGAACCCGCGGCCGGCATCGATCTCGCCGTCATTGGCCCTGGAGTTGTGATTGGAGCCTATCGTCGCCCCGGCCGCCATGTTCGACTGCCCCCTGACCAGGGCGGCTATCAGGAAGCTGGTATTGTGGTGCTGTTCGTGGGCGGGATAGATCAGGTTGTTCAGTATCTCGCAGCAGGAGACCGTCGAGTTGTCTCCCAGCACCGAGTGGATGAGTCTGGCTCCATACTTGAGCGCCGAATTGGTTCCCATCACGAAGCGGACCGCCTTGCAGCCATAGAAGACGCGGCAGCCGAATCCCACGATGCCATTGACCAGCTCCACGCCCTCGCCTATCTGGGTCCGCTCCGCCTCGCTGGAGTTGATGGTCAGATTCTTGAGCTTGTTGGCGCCCTTGATGTAGGCACACGATCCGATGCGCACATCCTTGATGATGCGGTTGCTCTTGAGGACGCTGCCGGCGCCTATCAGACCGTATTCGCCGCGGCGGTGGTCGAACGAGGCCTGGGTGATCTCCTTGAGGCGCTCCATCAGCACCGTGTCGTCACGGCGCTTGGCCCAGAGGTAGGCGTCGGCGCACAGCATGCCGTCGAACGCGAGCACGGAGCGACCGCCGGCCTCGTTCATCAGATCCAGCCAGACACGCACATCCTCCGGCTCACCCTCCTTGATGATGCCATTGCCCCACTTGGCATGATCGGTTATATGAATTTCGTCGTTGTTGAGCAGGATGCAGCGGTCACCGATGCTGTAGTGCGCCAGATAATTGCAGGCATGAATGGCACACTCGTCACCGATGTCGCACGATATGATGCGCGAGTTGGTGATGCCGGCGGGAATCATCATGTCGTGATGTTCCAGCACGACGCGTTCCAGCCGTCCTATACGGACAAGGCCGGCAAACTCGGTGTTGCGTATCAGCGTGGCATCGAACGGTTCCCGCACCAGCACCCTGCCCCAGTCGGAGCAGGAGCTGCCATTCTTGATCAGTATCTCGATGTCATGTGGCTTGAGCGGACGATAGGAATCGAGCGGCTTGTCGAGCTGTTCATCCCGTATGCGATACTCGGTCTCTCCTGGCTTGAGGAACTTCGACGGCACAAAACCGTACCCCAGGACCGCCTCCGCGTGGACTAGGATGTCATTCATAGTGGCCTTCCCGACGTTCAGTAATGAAGGCGCCCATCGCCTTCTCACCTGCAATCCTAGTCTCAGGCAGCCTATTTTTCAACTCGCACGTCGCCTGCGCGAACCGCTTCTTCATGGCAGACCGGTATTATTGACAAAGCGGTTAGCCGCGTGACATGGTACCGGCATGGATTCATCCGTGTACGCGGTCGATGATCCGGCGGATCTTGACATCGAGAAGGCAGCCTTCGAACTATTTCCACTCCTGTCCGGCACGGATAATGCAGTGCTGCGCCGCGAGTACGGGTCCGCTCTCGCCGACCTGATAGGCGGCCCGGGCGCCTTCAGAAGGTATGTAAGCGGCAATGCCGGCGACAGCGCCGCCATGCGAGCCCACCTGCTCGATGTATTCAAACACAATGTGGAACTGCTCGTCGCCAAGACCTGGGTCGATCGCAAGGACGAGGCGCGCAAGACCGAGGCACTGGCCGCGCTCGATGCGTTTGTCGGACTGGTCAATGCCGCTGACTACCGCAATGGCATACCCGCGTTCGTCGGTGTCGCCGATTCCGTGGCCGCCCTGCTCTTTGGTGACGACGCGGCTGACAGCGGCTTCATGGATTACGTATTCAGGATCGATCCTCGGCTGGGCATCTTCTACTGGTATGTCAGCCAGTTGCGTACCCAGGGTAACGTCGAGGCGGACCTTGCCTTGATCGAACTGCTGATCGGCGTCTATGCCCTGGCCAGTTTCTAGCCCGTCCGCCCGCTAACATCGCTCCAGAGCCCACTCTAGAGCCTCGCGCAACATGCCTTGCGGCGGAGCCGGTATGGCGCCCGATCCAGCCATGTCGCTGAACATCGTCCTGGAGGCGGCAATGTCGGCGGCCGCGCGTTCGTATACCTGTTCCGGGCTGAGCGTCGACCGTGCCAGCCCCTCGTGCCTGGCCTGATCGGCGACATCCGCGGCCTCGCGTTCGAAGAGGCCCTCGTCATCCATGCCTGGCATGATGTGGTCCGGCGTCATGCCGCGGCCGCGGGCATAGTCAGCTATGGAATGGGCGCACCTGATCGCCATGCCGTCCGATATGCCGGTGGCTCGAGCCAGGAGAGCGCCCTTCAGAATGCCGGGAAAGCATACCGAATTGTTGACCTGATTGGGAAAGTCACCGCGGCCGGTCGCCACGATGAAGGCACCTTCTTCCTTGGCCACATGCGGCCATATTTCCGGGACCGGATTGGCGCACGCGAAGACGATGGAGTTTCTGGCCATGCTCCGCACCCACGGCCGCTTGACCACGTCGGGCCCTGGCGCCGAGAGGGCAACGAGCACATCGGCTCCCCGCAGGGCATCCTCGGGCGCTTCGAAGCGATCAGGATTGGTGCGGCCGGCAAGTTCCCACTGCCGGTACGAGCCGGGGTCTGACTCCAGGTCGCTCCTGCCCGCATGCACACCGCCAAACTTGTCGAAGAGCGCTATCCGGGACGGGTCGGCACCATCGGTTATCAAGAGCCGCGCTATGGTCGTGTTGGCCGCCCCCGCTCCAAGCAGGACGATGCGGGCATCGGACAGCCGCTTGCCGGCGAGCAGCAGCGCGTTGAGGAGTCCGGCAAGGGTGACACACGCGGTGCCCTGGGCGTCATCGTGCCAGACGGGTATGCCACATGCATCACGCAGGCCATCCAGCACACGGAAGCAGTTGGGCTGGCTGATGTCCTCCAGGTTGACCGCCCCGAAGCTCGACTTGGCCATCTTGACGAAGTCGATCAGACGTTCGGGATCATTGCGGCCATCCGGCCCGCGCGAATCGATGCAGAGCGGCACCGCGTCGATGCCGCCCAGGTACTTCATCAGGAAGGCCTTGCCCTCCATGACGCCCATGCCGCCCGGCGGCGTGACGTCGCCATCGCCGAGTACCCGCGTCGAATCGCTGACGATGGCGACCGTATTGCCGCGGCCAGTCAGCGACCACGAGGCCGCCTCGTCGTCTCGTATCGTCGTCGATATGGCCGAGACCCCGGGCGTATACCACACGCCAAGCCAGGCCGGGCCCCACAGGCCGCACCGGGGTGCCGTCTGGAGTTTGCCATGGTACAGCTCATGCGCCAGCACGGCGAGCCGCTTGTAGAAGAGCGTGCGCGCCATCGCCTGCTTGCCGGCGTCCGGCTGCGCTTCCGCTATGATGTCCGGTATGTTCGAGAGATCGTTGTTGATGTCGTACACAGGGAGCATGGGATACCCTCCGGAACCAGTATAGGCCGATGGAGCCTGCGCCGCAATGAAGCGAGGGATTCGATAAGAATATCTCAAATTGGCAACAAATCGCTTGCACGCAAAGGAGTTGGCGGGTACACTGATGGCTCTGAGTAGCGTGGATCAGCCTGTTTCCAGGTATCCATGGCTGCCAAAACCAAGGAGGAATTCTTATGAAAAGATTAGGCATTCTGGTACTGACGCTGGCGCTCATCGCGTCGATCATGTCATGCGGAGCACCCAAGCAGACCTTTGTTTCAATCGCGTCCGGTGGAACCGGCGGTACCTATTACCCGCTGGCCGGAGCCATGGCCGCGATCTGGAATGCGGGCATCAAGGGCATGAACGCGTCGGCCCAGACGACTGGCGCATCGGTCGCCAACGTCAACCTGCTGCGCGACGCGAAGGCAGACGTCATCTTCGTCCAGAACGATATTGCCTACTATGCCGCCAATGGCCTCGAGATGTTCAAGGACAAGCCCTTTCCCGAACTCAAAGGCATGGCGTGCCTGTATCCCGAGACCTGCCAGCTGATAGTGCTTGCCAATTCCGGCATCAAGAGCGTCGCTGACCTCAAGGGCAAGAAGGTCGCCGTGGGCGCCGCCGGTTCAGGAGTCGAGGCCAACGCCCGCCAGATCATGGCGGCGGCCGGCGTCACCTATGCCGATATCCAGGTCCAGTACCTGTCCTTCAATGAAGCCGCCAGCAACCTCAAGGACGGCAACATCGACGCCGCCTTCCTGACCGCGGGCTACCCGACGGCAGCCGTGCAGGATATCGCCTCGAGCAAGGCAATCGCCATCGTGCCGATCGATGCGACGATAGCGGCCAAGCTGCAGTCGACCTACCCCTTCTATACCAAGACCACTATCCCGGCCGGCACCTACAAGGGCGTTGACGCCGACATGGAGACCGTCGCCGTCATGTCGATGCTCGCCGTCAGCTCCAAGCTCGACGCCTCCTCCGTGGAGAAGATGCTCCAGACCATGTTCGCCAAGGAAGGCAGCGATCGCCTGACCGCCGCCCATGCCAAGGCAGGAGCGATGATCACCCTCGCGAATGCCAAGAACGGCATGTCGCTGCCACTGCACGCCGGTGCCGAGAAATTCTACGGCAAGGCTGGCAAGTAACAACAGAACGGCGCCGTCACGCGGCGCCGCAGATTTGAACAGGATACCGGGAGCCGCACCGCGACTCCCGGTGCCGAGAACAGGCGCTGTACATGAGATTAGGCTCCATCGCCGTCCTGCTTGCCTGTATGGCATCGGTGGGCCGATGGGCAGGACCGCATCCGGCTCTCCGTATCCGTGACGAATCGGGCTTGCTTCTGGCAACCATCGGCGTTCCCGATGGCTTCACCATCTCATACATACATTCAATCAATCTGACACCAGTGGATGAGGTATTTTCAATTGCGGATGGCATGCTGCGTCTTGATCGCGAGATCTTTGAGCAGCTCTCGACAGGCATGACATCGGGAGACGAGGATGGATTCGCCGTCGAGGACGGCAAGTTCGTTACCAGGCCGCGACGCTACTTCGCCGAGGTGGCCCTGCGGGTATCTCCGGTTCCGGGCCACGTGCTGAAGGTTGGCGGGCTGCTGCGGCCGCTGACCGTCTGGGCTCCGATATCGGGGTTGCTGTACCTGCGGCCTTCGCCGTAGCCCGCCAGGCCACCAATCGAGTCGTGCGCGTTGGCGCAGATTCTGTAATAAACCGTCAAGGAGACCGATCGATGAACGAAACAACGACCAACGCCCCTCCGGTCGAAGCCAGCGTTGACAGTCAGGAAATTCTGAAGAAGTTCGACAAGGAGTCCGATTACCGGACCTATACGGGCATCATGGCCAGGGTCGTGACGGCCATCGCCATAACCTTCTCGTGCTTTCAGCTGTACACCGCGGTATTCGGTGTACTCGACGCGATGATCCAGCGATCGATCCACCTGGCGTTCGGCCTGACGCTCGTCTTCCTGCTCTATCCAAGCAGCAAGAAATGGTCCAGATCGAGGCTGCATCCCCTGGATCTGGCGCTGGCGGTTCTCGGAGCGCTGACGCCGATGTATATCATCGTCAACTACGGCGAGCTCGTGCTGCGGGCGGGCATGGCCACGAACATCGACATGGTTGTCGGCGTCGTGGGCATACTGCTGGTGCTCGAGGCGGCACGCCGCATCGTTGGCCTGCCCATCGTGATCATCGCCGGCGTGTTCATTGCCTACGCCTTCGCCGGGCCGTACCTGCCAGGGCAGCTGGCGCACCGCGGTGTCGATGTTGGAGACCTGGTGCAGCACCTGTATTTTACCACCGAAGGCGTGTTCGGCATACCGCTCGGTGTATCGAGCACCTTCATCTTCCTGTTCATCCTGTTTGGTGCGTACCTAGAAAAGACAGGGCTCGGACAGTACTTCATCGACCTGGCCAATTCGGTCGCGGGCAGGGCAGCCGGGGGCCCGGCGAAGGTCGCGGTCCTCTCGAGCGGCTTGATGGGTACCGTATCGGGAAGCTCGGTGGCCAATGTCGTCGGCACCGGATCGTTCACGATACCGATGATGAAGCGCCTCGGTTACAAGCCCGAGTTTGCCGGCGCGGTCGAGGCCACGGCTTCGACCGGCGGCCAGCTGATGCCGCCGATCATGGGCGCGGCCGCGTTCCTGATGGCGGAGATGACGAACATTCCGTATGTCAGGATCATCGGTGCCGCGGTCATTCCCGCTCTGCTCTACTACTTTGGCGTCTGGGCTGGCGTCCATTTCGAAGCCAAGAAGCTGGGCCTGCGCGGCATGACCAAGGAAGAGCTGCCGAATCTCAAGGAGATATTCTTTGGCCGCGGCTACCTGATGATTCCGCTCGTAGGCATCGTCTGGCTGCTGGTTACCGGCTATACCCCGATGCTCGCCGCCTTCTACGCCATCGTTCTCTCGATAGCGGCGGCAGTCCTGGGTTGGTGGGCGCCGCTGCCGATGGGCGCCATGGTGTTGCTGTTCGCCGTGATGAAGCCGATATTCCATGTGGGCCCCTACGGAGCCGATGGCGCGCTGAAGTACCTGACCGAGATGACGCCGATGGGAGCGCTGGCGGTACTTGCCATCATCCTGCTTGGCTTCGCGGTACTGAAGAAGAAACCCAATCTGGGTGCCAGGGAGATCATCGGCGGGCTCGAATCAGGAGCGCGCAGCGCGATCGGCGTGCTCGCGGCGACGGCGTGCGCTGGAATCATCATCGGCGTCGTCACGAAGACCGGACTCGGTCTGAAGCTCGGCACTGTGCTGGTAGCCCTGGCCAACGGCAACCTGATTCTGACACTCATATTCACGATGATCACGAGCATCATCCTGGGCATGGGCGTGCCGACAACGGCGAACTACATCATCACATCGACCATCGCGGCTCCCGCCATCATCATGATACTCAGGCAGAAATTCCCTGGGCTTCCGGCCGATGCGATATCGATCATCCTGCCTGCGCACATGTTTGCCTTCTACTTCGGCATCATAGCCGACGTGACGCCCCCCGTGGCGCTCGCCGCCTTCGCGGGAGCCGGCATCGCCAAGGCGAATCCGATGAAGACCGGACTCAATGCTTCGAAGCTTGCGATAGCGGCCTTCCTCGTTCCGTACATCTTCGTACTGAATCCCGCGATGCTGATGATCGATGTGCACTTCTGGTCCGGGCTCTGGATGGTCGCAACGTCCATCGTGGGCATCATCGGCGTGTCGGCCGGCGTGATGGGATATCTTGTGCACAAGTCGCTGTGGTGGGAACGCGTCATCATGATCCTGGGCGGCATCCTGCTGGTCTACCCAGGCAGTGTGAGCGATCTCATCGGCATGGTGCTGATAGCCGCCGGGGCCGTGTCCCAGGTAATCCGCAAGCGCGCAGCGATGGCGGCACGTTAAGAGCTCTTTGCGTATCCAGAATGATGCCGGACATGGTACCATGGGTCCATGTCCGGCATCTTCGATGTAATCTACGAAGACGGCGACATCGTCGTCGTCAACAAGCTCGCCGCCGTGCCCGTCTTGCCAGACAAGAGCGGCGACTCGTCCCTCAAGGACTTCGTGGCCGCATTGCGGCCGGGCAAATTTGTGGAGCCTGCCCACAGGCTGGACAGGCGAACGAGCGGCGCTGTCGCCTTTGCCAAGACCAGGCACTGTCTGGCTGCGCTGTCCGAGGCCTTCCGGGAACACCGCATCAAGAAGACCTACTGGGCCGTCACCGAGCGCGCCCCCGATCCGGTCCGGGGCACGCTCAGACATCGCCTGATACACGACCACCGCACCAACCAGGCCAGGGCGATACCGGCCGATGGCGAGTCCGGCAGCGACATAGCGGAGCTGTCATACGAGCTGGTGGGCAGGAGCGAACGATATTTCCTGCTGGCCGTCAAGCCGCTGACCGGCAAGACACATCAGATACGGGCGCAGCTATCGGCGGCGGGATTTCCGGTGCGCGGCGATCTGAAGTATGGCGCACGCCGTTCTACCCGCAATGGCCTGATCATGCTGCACGCGCGGGAGCTGTCGCTCGAACTGCCGGACATGCGCAGGGTCGATGTCGTGGCCGACACGCCTCCGGACGAGCCGCTCTGGGAGGCCTTCGTGCCCGAGACGCCCTCGGACCTGACGAACTGACCGGCCGCCCAGCAGCGACGACGGACCTAGAACACCGGCGGAACCCGGACGCCTTCCCCTTCCGGCAACAGGTTGAGCTCTCTCCACTGCAGGTAGGCGGGCAACCCGGGATCTGAAGGCTCCACATAGAGCTCGAATACGCCGCAGTTGCCCGTCGTCAGGAGCGGCATCCAGGTCCGGCACCCGAAGGTTGCGCGTACCAGCCACTGGATCGTGCCGCCGTGGGATATCGCCGCGATGTTACCGCCGGATTCCAGAGCGGCTGACCGCAACACCGTCCATGCCGCCACGGCCCTGTCATACAGTGCAGACGAGCGCTCGGCATCGGACACGGACTCCCAGCTGTCATACCGAAACCGCCCGTACTCTTCGGGATACCGCGCCTTGATCTCCGCCCAGTTCAGACCCGAGAAGTGGCCGGTATCCAGCTCGACGAGCCGCTGCTCGACCTGCGGAGCCGGCAGCCCCGCCGTCGAGGCGACGATGGCCGCCGTCTCGGCAGCACGCGCGAGCGGAGAATGAAACAGTCGGGTGATTCCCTTGTCGCGAAGATACTCGCCCAGGTCTATGGCCTGGGCGCGGCCATTGTCGTTCAGTGAAAACTCGAGCCTGCCCTGAATGCGCCCGGCTGCGTTGGCCGTCGTCTCGCCGTGCCTGAGTATGTAGAAACTGGTTGGCGTGTCGATGCCGGAGAAGAACGCGGCGTCGACCGCGGCTGCTTGTTGCATGGTAGATGGACTATACCAGAGCCGGCGCCGCTCGGACAATCGCACCGGGCTTTACCCCGCTTGTCCAGTCGCCGTATACTCGGCTCCATGCCGCAACGCTCCATACGGGTGGATGTCCTGAAGGGCGTCCTGGTGCTTCTGATGATCATTTACCACGCCTGCTACATAGCCGCGATGTTCGGGCTGGCGGCCATCGATCTGTATCACGGCTTCTGGTGGCTCTTTCCGCGGCTGATCGCGGCCGGATTCGTGACCGTGTCAGGCTGGAACCTGGCTGGCAAGCGATCGCGTGGCGGTACCTTCCGGGATAGTGCCAGTCGGTCGGCCCGGCTCGCGCTCGTCGCCCTGATCATCAGCGCGGTTACCTGGCCGGTCTTTGGCACCAGTTTCGTCTTCTTCGGCATCATCCACCTGCTCGCCGTATCGTCACTGCTCGCCTATCCGGTGCTGGGCAGACCCGCCCTGGCATTGGCTCTTGGCGCCGCGTGCCTGGCCGCCGGCTGGGCGCTGGGCCCCCTGCGCTTCGCGTCCCCATGGCTGGCGTGGCTGGGCTTGCGGCCGGCCAGCCTGTACCCTGTCGATTACCTGCCCCTGCTGCCCTGGTTTGGCTTCGTGGCGCTGGGAGCCGCAGCGCGCGACCTCTCCGCCAGAGTGCACACGGTCAGCCGGGGGCTGAGCCTGGCGCCTTCGGCCCCGACCAGGGCGGTCGCGGCGCTGGGCAGGCACTCGCTTGCGGTGTACCTGGCGCATCTGCCCCTGCTGTATGGGCTTGGATGGGTACTGAGCACCCTGCTCAGACAGCACTGAAAGCAGGAGCGCCGCTTTCATCCTTGTGCCCGCGAGTGCCTTGGGGTATCATCGACTGGTCAGCGCGGCACCAGCGCGAAGCGGGGAGATACAGCCATGAGAAAAAGCAGTATACGTCGACTCGCCATCAATCTTGCGGCCTTGGGCATCGCTCCCGGATCCGACGGGGAGCCGGGCCATCCGGCGCGCAACGAGTTCCACATATCGAAGAGCGCGCGCGAGTTCTATGGGCTGCAGGGCGTGCCCTTCTCGAGCACCGGCAACGTCGTGCTGGCCGATTATGCCGCCGCCAGGGGCTTCGCGGCCAGGATAAACGCGCGCTCCGGCGATCAGGCCCGCGTCATCACCGCGGGCTCGATCAACGCGATGGCCCTGATCGATGAAATACTGCACGTGGTCTGTGCCCTGTATCGGGAACACATCGATCCGGAGGCCTTCAGGAAGGCACTGCATGCCGCCGAGAAGTCGGTTGGCCAGCCGGATACCAGCGCGGGCCTGACCGCCTTCACACAGAGCTTTCCGCCGGCAAGCGTCCAGGCCGGGCAGGAGACGGCGACAGACTGGCTGCAGGGCCTGTCCGACGGCATCGGCAAGGGCGATGTGTCGCTCGAAGAGCTGCTGCTCTTGCGGCTTGCAAACGAAAACCCGGCATTCGCTCCCTTCAAATTCCTGTTCGACGATCGCCCGCTCAAGACCGAGGCGCCGGTCGACCCGATACTCGACGCGGCCGAGACGGCCCTCAAGGCACTGCCGCTCTTCGGCCCCGACGGAGCGGATCTCCTGACACTGCTCCGTGCGCCGATGCGGGCCAGCCCCCATTCGCTTGCCGGCCAGCTCGACTACATCAAGCGCAACTGGGGCATGATCATAGGTGACCGCATGGCCAGAATTCTCGGCGGCTCCGACATGCTCGACGAGGAGGAGCGCCCTCGGTTTCCCGCTGGTCCAGGCCCGGCCCGGGTGCTGTCGTACGAGAGCCTCGATGTGGAGTACGAGCGCTTCAGCGAAGACAAGGACTGGATGCCGCGGGTCGTGATGATTGCCAAGAGCGCTCTGGTCTGGCTCGATCAGCTGTCCAGAACGTATGGCCGCGAAATCAGGACACTGGACGCGATTCCGGACGAGGAACTCGACGTGCTCGCCTCGCGGGGATTCAACGCGCTGTGGCTGATTGGCATCTGGGAACGAAGCCGGGCCAGCCGCCGCATCAAGGAACTCTGCGGCAACCCCGAGGCGGCGGCGAGTGCCTATTCGCTGTTCGACTACGAGATTGCCGGCGAGCTGGGCGGATGGCCGGCCCTCGAGGCGCTCAGGCACAAGGCCGATGCACGCGGCATACGGCTCGCGGCCGACATGGTGCCGAACCATACCGGCCTCGATTCGGCCTGGATGCGTGACCGGCCGGACCTGTTCATCAGCCGTCATGATCCGCCGTTCCAGTCATACAGCTTTGGTGGGGAGAATTTATCGGAGGACAGCCGCTTCGGGCTATGGCTGGAGGATCACTACTATTCGAGGAGCGACGCGGCGGTGGTCTTCAAGCGCGTCGACTATAGGAGCGGCGAGACCAGATACATCTACCACGGCAACGACGGCACCAGCATGCCCTGGAACGACACGGCGCAGATCGATTTCATGAACCCGGCGGCGCGCGAAGCCGTCAAGGAACGGATACTGCATGTAGCCAGGAATTTCCCCATCATACGCTTCGATGCCGCGATGATACTGGCCAAGCGATCCTTCCGCCGGCTCTGGTACCCGGAGCCGGGAGTCGGAGGCGCCATAGCGAGCCGCTTCGAAAGCGCGATGCCGACGAGCCGGTTCAACGAGTCGATGCCCACCGAGTTCTGGCGCGAGGTCGTAGACATGTGCGCGGCGGCCGCCCCGGAGACCCTGCTGCTCGCCGAGGCCTTCTGGATGATGGAAGGGTACTTCGTGCGGACGCTCGGCATGCACCGCGTCTACAACTCGGCCTTCATGAACATGCTCAAGGAGAAGAAGAACGCCGAGTATCGGGCCACGATCAAGAACACGATCGAGTTCGACAAGGACATACTCAAGCGCTTCGTCAACTTCATGAACAATCCCGACGAGGAGACGGCCGTGGCCCAGTTTGGCACCGGCGACCACTACTTTGGCGTCTGTTCGTTGATGGCCACGATGCCCGGCCTGCCGATGTTCGGCCATGGCCAGGTAGAGGGTCTTACCGAGAAATACGGCATGGAGTACCGCCGCGCCTACAAGGATGAGCGCCCGGATCAGGGTTTCGTCGCACGCCACGAGCACGAGATATTCCCGCTGCTCAAGCGCCGCCGACTGTTCTCCGGGGTCGACGAGTTCCTGCTCTTCGATATGGTACACGGCGATGGAGCGGTCGATGACAACGTCTTTGCCTATACCAACGGGTACTCAGGCGCTCACGCGATTGTGCTGTACAACAACGCGTGGGAGCGGACTTCCGGCCGGATAACCAGATCGTGCCCCTATGCCGAGAAACGCCCGGATGGATCCAGATCGCTGACGACCAGGAGCCTGGCAGAAGGCCTCGGCCTCCGCTGCGGCCATAATCGTTTCGTCGTGCTGACGGAGATGAAGAGCGGACTCAAGTACCTGCGCCGCTCCGACGACATCGCGGCGGCGGGGCTGTCCGTGTCGCTGGAAGGTTTCCAGTGCCAGGTCTTCGTCGACATCGCCGAGTTCGACGATGATGCGTCTGGCTCCTACGCGGCACTATGCGATTCGCTCAGGGGTGCCGGAGTTGCCGATGTCAGGGCCGCCCTCCAGGATCTGTCGCTGGCCGAGCTGTATGGCGCATGGTCGTCCGCATTCGGGCCGAAGTGGTTCAGGAAGGCCCCCGCTCCGGATGCGCCGGACCAAGATGCGCTCCTCTCGTACATGACGGTTGCCACACGGTACATCGAGGCTGCACAGGGTGCTCCGGGAGCCGAAACGATCAATTCCTGGGCGCCCGAAGCGGTCGAGAGCGCGATCGATCTGTGCCAGGAAGCCGCCCGCAACAGCATCGCGCTGATCAAGGTGGCGCCGACAAGACCGGCTCGCGCCCGCGGACAGACCGCTCGCGCCAGGCTTTCGGAACGCGTGGCCTCGGTTCCCGGAACCGCCGAAGCCCTTGCCGCCTTCGTATCGCTGTTGCCCCTGGCCTCGCTGGCCGGGGAGGATCCGCGGGCATCCTGGGAGCTGGCGCGGGCATGGGGCATGCCACGCAAGCTGGCCGAGCCACTCCTCCAGGCCGGCGCCACGGCGCAGGTCGCACGGTTCGCGGCCGAGCTTGCGACCGCGGTGCTGGGCAGACTGAACGCGTTCGTCCCGCCCTTCGATCACCGCGCCTTGGCCCGCTCGCTGGCCACCGATGACGACACCAGGGCGCTGCTCGGCATCAATCGCTGGAACGACACGACCTGGTTCAATGCCGAACGGTACCGGGAGGTCTCCACGCTGGTCGCCGCCGTCTATGTGGCGCTCGATGGATCGGAAGAGGCGGCCACGGCGGCGCTCTCGGCCCTGGAACGCACGGATGCCGCGGCGGCGGCCAGCGGCTGGGACCTGGACAAGTTCATGGAGCCAGCCGAGGATGTCTGATTGAGACCGACGTCCGACGAGCCGCTAGGGACCGTGCTTGACCTGTTGCCGGAGAGGCGCACCCGCTTCGTCTTTCCAAGCGAGGTGGCCGCATCATCGATCGTGGTATCCGCGCTGCTGGCCAGCGGCATACACGCATTGCCCGTCCGGCGCTTCGTGGGCTGGGATGCCTTCAAGTCGGAAGTCTTCGCGGGCAGCGAAGCCGGGCGGCCCGCCACCAAGGCGATGCGCGCCATATTCGCCAGACTCCTGATGGATCAGAACGCTGCCACGCCATTCCTCGGTTCAATTGTGCCGCCATCGGTCTCGGCCGCCTCGATGCGCTTCGCACCTTCGATAGCCGTGGCCTTGCCGGCGTTGCGTTCCGTGCCGGCTGGTCCGGGCGAGCACCTGGCAGACTGGCGGGAGATACGGCGACGGTACGCGGCGTTTCTTGCGGACCACGGGCTCTACGAGGCCGCCTGGCTGGGGCGCACCGCCGAGCCGGGCACGACGCACTGGTGCCTGTTCTACCCTGACCTGACAGAAGACTGGGACGACTATGCCGCCGCGGTGGAATCGATGCCGGGTGTGACCATCATCCGCTCAGATTCCCTTGAACAGCGGCCGGTCGACGCCGCCCGCTTCGGCACCATCGTCGAGGAGGTCCGTGCCGTGCTCCTGTCGATACGGCGGGCTCATGAGCAGGGCACCGAATCCTCTGACATCATGATAAGTGTCGCCTCTCCCGAGGCGGTCTTGCCGGTGCTCGAACGGGAGGCGGCGCTGGCCGGGGTTCCGCTCGATATACGCGAAGGCCGGCCGCTGTCCGAAAGCGCCGGCGGCCGCCTCGTAGCGGACATCGTGTCGCTCTACACGAGCCGCATGTCGTTCGAGGCGCTGAGAAGACTCCTGCTCGACGCCTCGCGGCCGTGGAAAGAGCCCCAGACCGCGCGGCGCTTGCTCGATATCGGCATTCAGAAGCACGTGGTAGCCCCCCTGCCCGATGGGCCGGATATCTGGGAAGCGAGCATCGATGCCGATGATGAGGCGCGCCGGCTGTATCGCGGGCTCAGGACATCGGCGGCCAGGATCGCCGGCGCGACAGGCTTCAGGTCACTGCGATCCGCCATCGACGCGTTCAAGCGCGCATTCCTTGACGAGTCGGCATGGTCCGACCGGCAGAATGACGAGATAGCCCGGTGTGTCGCCACCCTCGATGAGCTGTCGGCCGCAGCCGAGGCAATGGGCATGGATCCTGACACCATTCCCGGTGCCGTCGATCTCTACATCCGACAGCTGGGTGACACGCGCTACCTGCCGGTATCAGAATCCGGGGGGGTCTCGGTGTACCGTTTTCCGGTCGCAGCCGGAGCTCGGCCAGCGCTGCACCACGTGATCAACCTGGCCCAGGGTGCTGCCGAAGCCGCGGCCAGACCCCTGTCGTTCATGCGTGCCGACGAACGGCAGCGCGCCGGAGCCTCGGACCGTGACATCTCCTCGGGTCTGATACGCCTGCTGGCCCGTTCGGGCGACCGCGTCGTGCTCAGCTATTCGGAGGATGGTCCGGAAGGCATCCGTCCGCCGCACGCGGCGATACGCGCCCGGAAGCCTGCAGAGCTGGACATGCACTTTGCCCGCGACCTCTGGCTGCCGAACCAGGAATCGTACGCGCGTCGTGTGTCCGAGGTATTCCCGGCGCAGGCTGTCGGAGCCGCGGCGGCGCTGCAGACCGTTCTGGCCAAGGGCGACGATGACTGGGCCGCAGGCACGCCATCGGCGCCGGCCCGGATGGACGCCGACTGCGCCGAGGCAGTCAGGCTGGCCAGCAGCAGGGACGGCGTGCTCAGGCTGAGCGCCACGGCGATGGCCGACTACGCCTCGTGCGCGTTCAGACGCATCATGGCGAGGCACCTGAGCATCGAGGTGGTGCCGTCGGGCCTGTCGTTCATCGATGCGCTGCTGCTCGGAGAGCTCTATCACGATGCGTTCAGGCGGCTCCTGCGGTCGCTGGCGGCCGACCACCTCTGCATGGTTGCCGTCAACGATGATGCCGGCGGCGCCGGAGAAGGGCCCAGACCCGGCACCGAGGCCGCTCGCAAGGCGATGGCGGCTTCGATGGCGGCGATCGCGCACACGCATGGCCCCATGGCTGCGGCACTCGTTGCCACCGCCGGACCAACCCTGGCGAGGCATTTCACCGCCGCTGCGGCAAGTCTGGCCAGGGCCCTCGATGGCTGGATACCGGTCCTGGTCGACGATACCGAACTGAGCGCCACGCTGGATGAACAGGGCGTCGAGCTCTTCGGAAGGCCCGATCTGGTCTGCGTCGCCTCAGGTGACGAGGGCCGGGCCACGATAGTCGACTACAAGAAGTCACAGGTGCCGAGGAAGGCCGAGCTGGAGCCGGATGCGGATGGCGATGTGCGGACGCTGCAGATTCCCGTGTACCAGGAACTCGCGCGAGCCGCCGACCTTGACCCCGAGTCGGCCTGGTACCTTTCGATAGAGACCGCCCAGCCCTCGGGCAAGGGCATGCACCTGGTCTTTGGCCCCGGCGACAAGCCATACCTGACCCCCGACCAGTTGCCGCTGCTTGGTGTCGCGCTGCGGCGAGCCGTCGCGGAGACGGCGCGGATCGTATCGGGTGGATACACATTCCTGCCGGCGATCAAGGATCGCCGTGTCGTCTGTGAGCGGTGCGACCTCCGCCCCGTGTGCCGCGCGCACTATGCGGTGAGCTGATGATGAACGCGTGGCAGGCCCTGAAGGCGGGTCTCGAGCAGGAACATCAGGCCCCCGCGGTCGCCGAGACACGCTCAGCGGTCGTCTCCGCCGGAGCGGGCTCGGGCAAGACGCGGGTGCTGGCAATTCGATACCTGTACCTGGTCAAGGAGCGGCACATCCAGCCGGAGCGCATCCTGTGCCTGACCTTCACGAAGAAGGCGGCCGCGGAGATGAGCGAGCGGATCCGGGGCATGCTGACGCAGTGCGCGGCAGACGATGATGATTTTGCCATTGCCCTGGCGGCCTTTCCCAATTCGCGGGTGTCGACGCTCGACTCATTCTGTTCGGACATAGCGAGAAACGGCTGCTCACGCTGGGGGGTCTCGCCGGATTTCAGCGTTGACCGCGATGCCGATGCGGAGTCGCTCCGCTCGATAGCCATACAGTACATGCTATCCAGACGGACGGATCCGGTCGTCGCCTCATTCCTTGCGGCCTGCGGGTTCGAGAACGCCGTCGAGGCGCTGATCGATTTTGCCAGCGACAGGCATGGCCTGATCGCCTCCACGCGCACCCTCGATCCCGGCGCGCAGGATGCCGCACTGCGCGCGCGGCTCGCCCTGGCGCACGCGTCATTGCATGCCCTGCTCCAGGGCGGTACGGACCTGGAACCTGGCACCGGCTCCGGAGGGCGGCAATGGCGTGACCGGGCGGGGCAACTCGATCACCCCGTGCCCGAGGGAGCCGGCCGCGATGCCCTGGAGGCGGCCCGGGCGGACTACCTGGCTATCGCGGCGCTGCGACGCCCGACAGGCAAGGATGCCGGCCCGGCCTACTACAATCAGGTAGGCGCCGAAGCAAAGGCCCTCGCCGCCATTGCCGCGCTGGCCTGCGATGCGCTGCTCGACGAGAGACGGATCGGGGTCATGGCCATGCTGCAGGAATTTCTGGCCAGGGCATCGGAATCACGCGCGGCATCGGGAGCATTGGGCTTTGCCGATGTCGCCTCGATCGCGGTGTCGACACTGGCTACGGATGTGCGGCTCCGTGATTGGTACAAGTCGCGGTACGACGCCATCATGGTCGACGAATTCCAGGATGACAACGAGCTGCAGAAGCGCCTCCTGTACTATGTCGCCGAACGCCGCGACAGGACCGACCCTGACCGTGGCGCCGCGATAACGCCGGCCGATCTGGAACCGGGGGTGCTCTTCTTCGTCGGTGACGAGAAACAGAGCATCTACGCCTTTCGCGGCGCCGATGTCACCGTGTTCAGGGGTCTGTCGCAGGAACTCGCACATACGATGGGCGGGCTGGGCGAACACCACCTTGCGATAAACTGGAGATCGGAACCAGGGCTGATAGACTTCTTCAACCAGACCTTCTCGCGCATCATGCCCGCTCCGGCCGATCCCGCCGCACAGGACTTCGAGGCGCGGTTCGCCGGATTGCAGGCCGGTCCGGCGACGCCCGGTGTGCGGCCGCTGGTGCGATACCTCGAATCGAACGAGCCCGATGACGACACCTGCGTGACATCGGCGGAGGCGGAAGCCTGGCGCATCGCCGAGCTGGTCAGGTCACTCGTCGATAACGGCGAGCCGGTCACCGGCAAGGACGACTCCGGCGGCAAGGTGGCCAGGCCATGCACGTTCGATGACATAGCGGTGCTGTTCAAGTCGACGGCCAGCCAGAACACCGTCGAGCGATACTTCAGGCTGCTGGACATCCCGTACACGGCTGCCTCATCCGCCGGGCTCTATGCCGAATCGATACTCGGCGATCTGTATGCGATGCTCCGGCTGGCGGTGTATCCGGACGACAGGCTCGCCTTTGCCACGGTACTCAGGGGACCCTTTGCCAGGCTTTCGGACCGCGCGGTATTCATCGCACTCTCGCCGGGCGTGGATGGCCCACACGGGTTGATGGGCTTCGACGAATCGGGGCTGGCCGATGATGACGCCGCTCGATTCGTGGCGGCGCGAACAACATGGTACGGTGTGCGCGCCCTGGCCGATCGCGCGCCGCTCTGCCGGCTCGTCGAGTATCTCTGGTACGACCGCGGGCTGCGCTGGAATGTACTCAAGGATCCGGCCGCCTCGTCATTCCTCGAACACTTCGACTACGCATGGTCGATGGCCATGGCCGCAGATGGCCGGAGCGAGCGCCTGGTCGACCTCGTCGCGGCGATGGAACCCCTGATGGGACAGCTGGAACGATATGATGAAGCGGTGCTCCGCGATGGCTCCCGGGGAGTCAGCCTGATGACGGTGCATCTGAGCAAGGGGCTCGAGTTTCCGGTCGTCATTCTGCCTGATCTGGAATCCAAGGGTCGGAACTCCATACGCTCGCCAATAGCGCAATCCGGGGCATTCGGTGTCTCCGCCCGCTTGCTCGACACAAACGGCGAGCCGCGCGACCCCGTCGCCGAACTCTCATCATCGATACTGAAGCTGGAGCGCGGCGCCGGAGCCGAGGCGATGGATGAGTCGCTGGCCGAGACCGCTCGCCTCTTCTACGTCGCCTGCACGAGGGCCATCTCGCGGCTGTACCTCGTCGGCAAGGTGCCTGGCTCCGAGGATGCGTCCGGCCGCAGCTTCCGCGGCCTGTTCCTGCGGGCCTGGCCCTGGGCTGGTCCCGCGAGCGAAGGCGACGAGGAGTTCCTGTCTGACCGTCCAGCCGATGCGCCGGACATTCTGGGCATCGAATATGTGCCGACGAGGACCAAGGCCGACTACGCCCGCCTCGCCGCCGGTAACCAGGCGGATGCCCGGACCAGGGCTGCCGTCTCGGCCAGCGCCCCCGCACGATCCGTAACGGCACGCCGCGGCCGCATGTCGGTAACCGCAGCCGCCGAACGGCTGGCGGCGCTCGCGGAGTCTGTAGCGCCTGCGCGCCAGGCCGGCTTGGCGCCGGCTGACACCATCGGACAGGCCGCGGACCTGGGGCTCTCGGAGGCTGACTTTGGCACCGTGTGCCACCAGTTTGTCGAGGCGATGCTCGTCGAGCCCGATGCGCCACCCTCGCCCCACGGCCCCGCCGCGGCGGCGCTCGGGGCTCTGTCGCCAGCACAGGCGCGCCGCGTATCAGACGAGGCAATCAGGCTCGCGACGGGTTTTGTGCGGTCGGAGCGCGGCATTCAGGCGCGCGCGGCGCTCCGCGGGGCCAGCGATGGCACTCCAGGGGCCATCTTCGAAATAGAATATCCATTCGTCTGGCATGGCGGCATCATCCTGACCGGTTCCATCGATCTCGTGTACGGCGATGCCGATGGTGTCGTCGTGGTCGACTTCAAGACCGACCGTCACTTCGATCCGGAGCGCCACACCTTGCAGCTTGGCGTGTACCGTGATGCCGCGGCCTCGCTGTTTGGCGCACCAGCACGAGCCTTCCTGTTCTATCTCTATGGCGGCATCGAACACGAGATCGTCGGGACGCTGGATCTGCCCGATGGCGCGGCCCTCGGGGCGCTCCGTGACTGAGGCGGCACCTGCCTGAACTTGCGTTTGTCCAGTACCTCCAATCGGTCAAAAAGGCACTGGACTAAGATCGTCCGTTCGGTCATACTGGCGACACGAAGAATGGCACGCCGATATGCATCCCCGGTGCGCCACTAAACCTGCTAGAACCATTGTACCCCATGCGGCAAAGCTCCATGGCGCGTGCCATTCTTCGTCCAGACACCGAACGCATCATTTTCGATGAAAAGGCTATGGCTTCTGCCGTTCCATGACCTATACTGTATCCAACGGATTCGATCCGAGTACGCTTGATGCTGGAGCTTCTGGAATGAATAATGAGCGCATTCTGATTGTTGAAGATGAAAAAATCATCGCCATCGACCTCCAGCGCAGGCTGGAGCGCTTTGGTTATTCTGTCGTAGGCATGGCAAGCGAAGGGAACGAGGCCGTTGCGCTGGCCCTTGAGCTCGAACCCGATATCATCCTCATGGATATCATGCTGGCCGGCGATGTCGATGGCGTCGCCGCGGCCAAGGCCATCAATGATGTCAAGGACATACCGTTCATATTCCTGACGGCCTATACCGACGAGAAGACGCTGGAACGTGCCAAGACCGTCCAGCCCTATGGCTATATCCTGAAACCGTTCAAGGAACGCGAACTCTACACGACCATAGACATAGCCTTGTACAAGCACGTGATGGCCCGGAAGCTGACCAAGCAGGAGCGGCTCTTCAGCGCCATACTCCAATCGATCAACGATGGCATCATAGCGACCGATATGGACCTGAACGTCAATTTCATGAATCAGGTCGCCGAGGACATCACCGGTTTCAAGGAAGCCGATGTCAAGGACCGGAGCATAACACGGTTCCTGACGCTGATGGATCCAGCGTCGAAACAGGATCTGCTGACCAACACGGTTGGCATCAGCGAACACTCGACATTCTTCAATGATGTCATGCTGAAGAATGCGGCGGGGCAGACGCTCATACTCGACGGTTCGATAACCCGGATACACGAGCACACGAACGAAACCGATGGCTACCTGATTACCCTGCGCGACATAACCGAGCTCAGGCGACTGTCAGAATCGTTGACCTACCAGTCCAGCCATGACAGCCTGACGGGATTGTCCAACCGCGAGGAGTTCGTCTACAAGCTCGGCGAAATCCTGAAGAATGTACGCCTGATCGGCGGCTCCCATGCGCTGCTGGTGCTCGACATAGACCGCTTCAAGGCGATCAACGAGACGAGCGGCACGCTGGCGGGCGACGAGTTGCTCCGCCAGGTGGCCAGCCATGTCCAGACCAACATACAGCGCAATGATCTGTCGGCACGCATCGGAGCCGACGAGTTCGCCATCATCCTGATGAATTGCGAGATCGACGACACGCTGAGCATAGGCAACCGGCTGCAGAACGCGGTCCAGCGCCAGCGCTTTCAGTGGCTCGAGTCCGCCTTCCCGGTCTCGCTGAGCATAGGCATTGTTCCGATAGACCGCGAGACGGGAGACATACACTCGGTGATAGCCGCGGCTGACGATGCGTGCCACATCTCCAAGGAAGAAGGCGGCAACAAGATTACCGTCTTCCAGGCGCAGGAATCCAAATTCAGGCAGCGCCGTGGCGACATGGAATGGATAGGCAAGATCAACCGCGCGATCGAAGAGAACCGTTTCGTGCTCTACTACCAGCCGATAGAGCCGCTCGATCCGCATGGCGGTCATCGCGCAAAACTCGAAGTGCTGCTCAGGCTGATCAATGAATACGGTTCGATAGCCAGGCCGACGGACTTCATCCCGGCTGCGGAGCGTTACAACCTGATGCCCCAGGTGGACCGCTGGGTGCTCGAGAATTCGATGCGCGGCTTCCGCATCCTGAAGGATCAGAAATCACCGCTGGCCACGCGGATATTCTCGGTCAATCTGTGCGGCCCTTCACTGCTCGACGAGAGTCTCGTCGACACGATACTGTACTTCCTGAACAAGTATTCATTATCCTCGTCCGATTTCTGCTTCGAGATAACCGAGACGGCGGCCATCCAGAATCTCACCTATGCCACCCGTTTCATCAACAGGCTCAAGGCCGAGGGTTTTACCTTCGCGCTCGATGATTTTGGCGCCGGCTTCTCGTCATTCGGTTACCTGCGCAACCTGCCGGTAGACTACGTGAAGATCGACGGCTCGTTCGTGCAGAACATGGACGAGAACCAGATCAGCTACACGATGGTGGAATCGATCAACTCGATAGGCCACGTGATGGGTCTCACGACCATCGCCGAATTCGTGCGCAGCGAGTCGATCATGGGCAAGCTGGCCGAACTCAAGGTCGACTTCGGCCAGGGCTATTTCTTCGCGGAACCGAAGCCGCTGCTAGAGTAGCCGCTCCAGAGTCTTCCAATCCTCACACACAACCTCAATATCGCGCCCGAAGCGGTCCAGATCGGCAAGGCTCTTGACCGGCGACAGTTCCTGTGGCCGGGCCACGTTGAGGAGGCGGACGCGGCCTTCGGCCGCCAGAAGCGCATCGACATTGTCGAGCGCGAACTCACCACCGGCAGGATCATCGGCGCCGGCATTGCCGGGTATCGCGTATCCATGCGCGCTGGTCCAGAAGGCGCTCCGTATCCGTTCTATGGCATCCCGCAGCGCCGACGCGCGGTACACGCGCACCCCGACGTTCGTGTAACCGCTGCTGTTCGCCGCACCGGAGGCGCCGTGCAGCTTGGCATGGCCAAACTGGCGGGGCAGTCCGCTATCGTCGATCGTTATGGGATATGCCGGCCTCTCTACCAGCGCGGCCGGCATGATCAGGCCCGGCTGGGCGGACGCGCCCGCGCGATCGCCAGTCGACAGGGCCGCCATGGCCGCCAGCGACGACAGCGCGGTGAGCGGGCTCGACGCGTCGCCCCCGAAGTTGACCAGGACATATTCCGAGTCCAACCACAGCGGCATGGTCTGAAAGGCCGCGTCGCCATGGCCACGGGGCTTGCCATCCGGCGCTTCCTGCGTCGCAAACACCCATGATCCGGCCGGATACGACAGCGGTGCCAGGATCCGTTCCTCGATTTCATGCTCCCATCCACGCACCACGATGATATGACGCCCGAGCGAGCGGACCGCCGCCAGCGCATAGCCTGCTATCGGTATGGGGTCGGGGCCAAGGCCCATGCGGTTTGCCACACCGAACAGCCCTCGCGGCGCCGCGGTGCTCGCACCAGTGTCGCGGCCGGCGGCCCTCGCCTCCTCGAGCGAGGCTACCCAACGCGAACCGGAGCCGGCCAGCATCGTCAGGCAGGTGGTGCGGCCGGCCAGCGCCTGCACCAGCTCCCGCACTCCCGACAGGTGAAGGGCGTCCGCGACAAGGGTGGGCAATCCGGTGCGGAGCGCGAAGCACTCGCGGTGCCTGCTTGTCGTCAGCGAGTCGAAGTCTTCTGCCATGGTCGAAGTATAGCGTTCCTATGCTGTCTTGAAACAGTCGACGTCGTCGTACATCCGCTTGATCGTATCCCTGGTGCTCTGGGCCATGTTCGACACGTTCCTGGCGCTCTGGGCTATGCCGCTCGCACCGATGGCCATCTCGTCCATGCTGCTCCTGATCTCGGCGGAGGCTTCGTGCACGCGGGCGATTTCCCGAACGACCGTCGTGTTGCCGGAGCTCATGGCCATGGAGCTGGTGCTGACGCGAGCGGTGATGTCGTTGAGCGACCGCAGGGCCTCGAGAACCTGGGCGGAGCCTTCCTTCTGCTCGACCATGGCCGCCTGTACCTCACGCACGAGCGAGTCGGTCTCGCCGATGCGCTCGGAGACGCGGACATAGGACGACTCTGACGCCGATGATGATGCCACGACCTCCTCGATCGCCTTCTCTACCAGCGTCAGTTCGGTCCGTATGGTCTTGGACTGGCCGGCGGATGTCTCGGCCAGCCGGCGTATCTCGTCGGCGACGACGGAGAAGCCCTGCCCCGCCTCGCCGGCATGAGCCGCCTCGATCGCGGCGTTCATGGCGAGCAGGTTGGTCTGGGAGGCTATCGTCGCTATCACCTTGTTGGCAGCCAGCAAAGCCTCGGAACGGGTCGCGATTTGCTCGATTCGCTGACGCGACACGGCCTGCATGGTCCGCCCCTCCTCCGCCGCGACCAGCAGGGCCGCGAACTGCTCGGCCATCGTATCGATGGAGCGGGTCACCGAGGCTATGTTGCCTATCATTTCCTCGATGGAGGCCGAGGCCTGCGTAACGCTGCCGGTCTGTTCGCTGATCAGCTTCTCCAGTGATTGTATGCTCGCTGCGATCTCGTCTATCGCCTTGGACGATGCCTCGACGCATGTAGACTGGAATGCCGCCTTCTGCCTGACGCGTTCCGTGCTCGTCGATATCTGCGAGACGGCGCCGGCGGTCGTGCCGGCATCGTTCAGCAACTCCTCGGCAAGCCCGTTCAACTGGCTCTGAGATTCCTTGAGGCTGGCGATGCTCTTGGCGAGCCCTTCGGTAAACAGGTTGACCATGCCTGAAATCGAACCGAGCTCGTCGACCGAGCAAATCGATATCCTGCCAGTCAGATCCTTCTGTGCCGATGAGAGCTGCTCGACCTCGGCTATGACCGATCGGTATATCAACGCCGTATTGGCGGTCCAGATGATCATCAGCACCAGGACGATGGCAAAGAACACGACGGCCAGCCCAAGCACGACCAGCGGTGCTCCCGACGCGCCTTCAAGGGCGGCGGACCCCAATCGGTCAATGGCCAGGAACGCCTCGGAAAACGCAAACATGAACGACATCAGCGACATGAACGTTGGGATGATGAATATCTTACGCCGCTGCCGGCTCTCCCGCAGGTCCCTCGGATAGTGATCGAGTGACGAATGCAGCAAGGTCTTGGTGGTCAGGTTGTCGGAGAGCACGAAGACAAACGCCCCATCGAGCATGCCGAGCGCGAGCAGGAACAGGAACAGCGGAGTCCGCCCGGCAGCTGGCAGCCCGATCGCCGAACCAAACACGAAGATGCCGCCAAGATATGCGATGATGAGCAGCAAGAAGCCGATCAGCGTCTTGAGCGGCACGCCACCTATGAGCTCGAGAGCCTCCTTGAGACGCGGCTCGGCTACGGTGGAGTCGGAGAAGTCGAACCGATACGCAGATGCGGATCGCCCCAGCAGAAAGAAGCATGCGGCGACGAGAACGCCACCGGCAACGGGCAGGACGGCGAAGCCTTGCACCGAGACGGCACCGGGCTCGTGAAACAGGAACCAGACGACGGTCACGAGCGCGACATAGGCGACGCTTGCGCAGGCAAGAATGATCCGGAACGCCGCAGCTTTTCGATTCATAGCATTCTCCACGGTATCAGCGACATAATGTCAGAAGTATCGACGCGGCGCGATGAATTTGTCAATTTTCATCGCGCCGCGCGTGCGGGGTGCGCGCCATGCCCGGTTATATCTCGAATAACAGGTTCTGGTACCCGGGGAATGGCCAGAGTCCCGGCGGTGTGATCGCTTCCAGCGCGTCGATGGCTTCCCGAAGCGCGTCCATGGTCGGCACGATCAGGTCACGCACCGCGCTTGCCTCTGCGCCGTTGCCGTGGAACGATGTCGATTCGGCCTGAGCCTTCTTGAGACCGATGATGGCCGCATCGGCCGCATCGATGGCCGCCGATATGCGCCGGACCTGGTTCGACAGCGCCTGGCATGGCGCACCGGCGTCGGCTGCGAACCGCGCGGTCTTCGCCATTCGCGCCAGATGGCGCTGAGCGGCCGGCATCGCGCCCCGTTCTGCCATGTGCAGCATCGTGGCCGCATCGATCCTGACACGTTTGGTGTAGCGCTCCAGCTCGATATGGTGCAGGGCGTCTATCTCCTCCGCGGACAGGACATGGCTCTTCTGCAGCATAGAGCGGCTCGCGGCATAGGTGTAGGCGTCGAAGGCCGATACACTGTCCGGCAGGTTTGGAAGCCCGCGCTCTGCCGCTTCGGCACGCCATTCCCTGGAATAGCCATTGCCATTGAACACCACGCGCCGGTGTGTGTGCCATATCGAGTTGACCGTCGACATGGCCGCCGCGTACTTGTCCCTGGCGCCTTCCAGGGTGTCGGCCAGCTCGTTCAGCGATTCCGCGACCGCCGCATTCAGTACGGTCACCGCGCCGGAGATCGATTCGCTTGATGGCGCCATCCGGAACTCGAACTTGTCGCCGGTGAAGGCGAACGGGCTCGTGCGGTTGCGGTCGGTCAGGTCCTTGGGCAGAGGTGGCAGGCTGGTATAGCCCATCACGATGCGGCCCTTCTTCGCTGCATCCTCCGTCGCGGCCGCATCGGTGCCATCGGCCAGTCTATCGAGGGCGTCAACGAGCTGGTCACCAAGGAACACCGACACAATGGCGGGAGGCGCCTCGTTCGCGCCGAGCCGCAGATCGTTGCCCGCGCTGGCTACCGTCGCGCGCAGCAGCCCCGCATGCCTGTCCACGGCCCGGATGATGGCTGCCAGGAACACGAGGAAACGGGCGTTGGTCCGGGGATCCTCGCCGGGATCCAGCAGATTGATGCCGGTATCGGTGGCCAGCGACCAATTGATGTGCTTGCCGGAGCCGTTGACGCCCGCGAACGGCTTTTCGTGGAGCAGGGCCGCAAGGCCATGGCGCTCGGCCACCTTGCCCAACGTCTCCATGACCAGCTGGTTGTCATCGGCCGCGAGGTTGGCGGCGGAGTACACGGTAGCCAGTTCGAACTGATTCGGGGCTACCTCCTTGTGCTGGGTCTTGGCCGAGACGCCCAGGCGCCACAGCTCGTAATTGAGCTCACGCATGAATCCGGCCACGCGCTCGGGTATCTGGCCGTAGTAATGATCCTCCATCTCCTGGCCTTTGGACGCGGGACAACCGAGCAGCGTCCGGTTGGCCAGCTTCAGGTCGGGGCGCCTGTCATACAGCCGCTTCTCCACCAGAAAGTATTCCTGCTCCGGTCCGACGGTCGGCACCACGCGGCTGGCGCCATCCTGGCCCAGGGCCTTGAGCACGCGGATGGAGGCCGTGCCGACGGCATTGATCGAGCGGAGCAGCGGAACCTTCTTGTCCAGCGCCTCGCCGTTGTACGATATGAAGGCTGTGGGTATGTAGAGTGTCAGCCCGGCCATGTCATCCTTGAGAAACGCGGGGCTGGTCGTATCCCAGGCCGTATAGCCACGGGCCTCGAAGGTGGCGCGGAGCCCGCCGGACGGGAAGCTTGAGGCATCGGATTCACCCTTGATCAGTGACTTGCCGGAGAATTCCATCAAGGTGTCGCCATCGCCTCTCGGCTGGATGAAGGCATCATGCTTCTCCGCTGTCCGTCCCGTCATTGGCTGGAACCAGTGGGTATAGTGCGTGGCACCATGCTCGATCGCCCAGTCCTTCATTGCATTGGCTACGACCTCGGCGACATTGAGCGAGAGCTCCTTTTCACCGGACTGCACCCGCTTGAGTTCCTCGTAGACGCTCTTGGGCAGACGCTCCCGCATGGCCCTGTCACCAAAGCGGTGCTCTCCGTAGGTGCGACTCAATGGCTTCTCGACATAATCGATGTCCCGCTTCTTCATTGACCGACTCCTTGCCGCCGTATTCCATTCTCCCAGATTGCCAACCCGCAACGCGGGTCATGATGATCCTGTTTCGATTGTTGCGCATGCCCCCGGAAAGACGAAGGGCCGCCATCCCCGCTCGGGGAGGCGGCCCTTGGGCTCAAGGCCCGGGAACCAGTCAAAGCGACCCATCGCGTCGCCTCATCGCGGTTTTACCCGGTACTTCCTGACGAAACCGGATGGCCGGTACGTCATCTTGGCCTGCCGCAACCCCTCGTCGCCCAAGTCCTGCTCCCTGTTCACGTACTTGATGTACGGCGGCAAGGCTTGGGCAAAGGCTTGATTGATGAACTGGTAGATTCCCTTGTATTCGCCGATTGCCTTCTCGAAATGCACCGCGAACATGCGTGCCTTGGCTATTGGTTCTCCCAGGGCATAACCGGCGGGCTTGCCATCGACGTAGTACACCGCTCCGCGCATGCCGAGCACGGCATACCGCTCCAGAGCCTCCCTGGCCGCTGCATAGTCGCCATCGATGCCTTTCTCGACACGCCAGGCATCGAGTACGGCCATCGCGTCCGGCACATTGGAGTCGTCAAGCTGCTTCTGTTCGTAGCTATACGAATTGATGAAGGCGTTCACGAGGTTGCGCTTCTTGTGATAATCCTTGCCGGCGAGTTCCGCGAGGCTGGTGCGTTCGTATATGTAGTCGAAGTTGTCTCGATCCTCGATGACCTGGTACCCATTGCCTTCGAGCCGGATCCGTTCGCTCTTGCACTGCGTCTCGGACATATTCTTCAGGTAGGCATGATCTTCGAAGAGGCGGGCCAGGATATCGTTGGTCGGCACACAGCACGGCGTAAAGAAGAAGCGCTCACCATGCTTCTCTCCCGATATCACGAAGGTCTGGCCGCTTATGTGCGACACCGCGTATTTATATGTTGCCCTGAACAGATAGATGCCGGAGAAGGTGAACTCGGACACTCCGTCGACGAGCATGTTCAGAGCAGGATAGAGATCATCGCGCATGTCCAGAGCCACGGGAGCGAACTCTGGGAATTCCGGTATTCGCATGCCGCGACTATACACACTTCTCTGCAGAGAATCAATACGAACCGGCCCGGAGCGTTTCGCCCCAGGCCGGAAAAATCAGGCAGTGACGCCGCCAGGAAACCGATCGGCTATTCCTTCAGCAGGATGAACTCGACGCGTCTGTTCTTCCAGCGATTCTCCGCATCGGTAAAGGCGACGACCGGCTCGCTCGACCCAAGGCCACGCACAGACAGGCGTTTGGCGTCGACGCCGAACTCTATCAGCTTCTGCATCACCGCCTCGGCCCGTGCCTTGGACAGGGGCAGCAATTCGGTGGTCTCTTCCTTGTCGATCGCGGCCTGGTTGAGCCCGGTCATCTTCGAAATCGAGTTGGCATGCCCCTCGACGCGGATCTTGTATTCCTTGAAGCGATTCAGGATCTCGGCAATTCGCTTGAGCACCTGGTTGTTGCGGTCTACCGTCTCCTGTGAAAGATCCTTGAAATCGGGGAAGTTGGCCCTGAACACGATCGACGGTACCTTGATCTTGAGCCGGTCGCCGTCGCGTATGACCAGCACGTCGACCGATATCGAGCCGTTGACGATGGTCTGATTGCCAAGCACGTCGACGATGGTCAGGCGGTACGGGTAATCGGTGGCGGCCTCAACCAGCTCGCCCTTCTGCGATCTGCCGTCCCAGACCAGCCGCTCGGCAGGCTTGCCTCGGCCACTCCAGGTAAAGAATGGACGCTCGGCTCGCTTGCCCGAACCCTCGACCACGGCCACCTCGATGATGTCAAAGCGCCACGAGTCGATGACGCTCGCATCGACGACCGAGAGCGCTATCTTGAGTTCGTCATCGACGCCGTCATTGTCGGGGCTGAAATACTGCGGCGACGTGGTCAGTGATACCTTTGGTCCATCGATATCGAGCACGAAGGCGCCACTCCTGGCCTCCGCCCTGTCACCCTTCAGATAATCGATGGTGAACACCGCGGTGTAGGTCGACTGCACGACCGTGCCATCATCGGCCTTGCCGTCCCAGACAAGCCGGGCCGGCATGCTCGCGCCTTTGCCGGAGAACGTCCGCCGGGCCTTGCCCGATTCATCGACGAGCGCCAGCTTCCAGGTATCGATGCCATCCTGCAGCTTGACGACCAGGCCAAACGAGATGTCATCGAAGGCGCCATCGCCATTGGGGCTGAAGCCCGCGGCGCTCGCCGTCACGAAGGCCTGTGTGGGCCTGGTGTCGATGACGATGCGGTCTATGCTGCGCTCGGTCTTGTTGCCCGCCGGGTCCTCAGACCGGACCATGTAGCGATAGGTTCCATCGGCGACCTTGTTGCCCTGTGCATCGGACCCATCCCAGTTGATGCTGGCCGCCGAGTCCTTCCATGACCATGAGCGCACCGCCTTGCCTGATGCGTCGCTGATGGCGCCTTCCCAGGTGTCGCCGGGCACGGATTCCTGGATGATCTTGACCGCGTCCTTGCGGCCGTCGCCATCCGGACTGAACAGGGTATCTTCCGCGGACAGCCGTATGGAAGGCGCCACGGTGTCGAGTACCATTTCAACGGAGCGGGCCGACTCCACCTCGTTGGTCACATAGCGCACCTCGAGTGCGGCGCGGTACGCTCCATCGGGAGCCCTGGTGCCGTCATCCTTCTTGCCGTCCCAGGCAACGCGGGCGGGCACGGTGCCCGTGCCGGTATAGCTGCGCGCCGGCGCGTCATTGGCGCCGAGTACGGCGAGCTTCCATGACAGGATGGCGGAGGTCGACTGACTCTCCGGGCTCATCACGACAACGTCGGCGACGCCATCGCCATTCGGGCTGAACGCGCGCCGGTCAAGCGCCAGGCGCACCTTCTTCTCTTCGGTATTGACCAGAACCGGGTTGCCGGTCACACGGGTGGCGTTGCCGGCGCGGTCGGTGGCCGACAGCCGGTAGGCGTACGAACCATCGGCTACGACCTTGCCGGCGTCGTCGGAGCCATCCCACTGCACGGTCTTGTCCGGCGTTCCAAGGAAGGTCCAGGTCTTGACCGCGGCACCCGCGGCGTTGACCATCTCGCCGGTCCACCGATCCTCTTCCGAACCGGATTGCGTCACGGCTATCTTCGTGTTGCCATCGCCGAGTGGGTTGAATGCCACCCTGTCTATCGAAACCGTGGCCGTCGGAGCCGTCGTATCAATGATGAAACTTGGTGAATAGGCGACCGGACTATGGCCGTTCACATAGGTCACCGACAGCCGGGTCCGGTAGGTACCTTCGGGCAGCGAGGCTCCCGAGGCGTCCTTGCCATTGAACTGGTAGCGGGCGACCAGCGAATCCGGGGTCGAACCGCTGGTCGACCAGCGTTCCTTGCCGTCGGCATCGAGTACCGATAGCTTCCAGGTGGACAGCCCGGTGCGCACGGGCACGCTGGGCACCAGTGAAAGCACATCCCTGACGCCATCCCCATTGGGACTGAAGGCGGCCATGTCTATGGCGACGCCAACAGGCGGCTGCTGCGTATTGACGATGATGTTCTCGACCTTGGCCGATCCGGAATTGCCGGCCCGGTCTGTCGAGGCGATGCGATACGCATAGACCCCATCGGGCACAATCTGGCCCGCATCGTTCTTGCCATCCCAGGTGGCTAGCGCCGGGCCCGCGTTCTGGGTCTTCCAGGTCCGGATGACCGTGCCGGCCGCGTCGACAATGTCCGCCTTCCACAGGTCCTCGGCCGAGCCTTCCTGGGCTATTGCAAGGGTATCCTTGCTGCCATCGCCATCCGGGCTGAATATCAGCGCATCGGAGCCGCCGGCCGGCCCGGTGGCCTTGGCACTCGGAGGCAGGGTGTCGATGACGACCGGCCAGGGTTCCGTCGATGCCAGGTTGCCGTTGTCGTCGAACGCCGATACGACTATGGTATAGCGTCCATCGGGAGCCAGCGTGCCAGCATCGGTCAGGCCGTTCCAGACGAGCTCCGCGGGCACGTCGACGCCCTTCTTCACATAGAGCAGCCTGCCAACCAGCCCCTTGAGGTCCTGATTCTCCGGCCGTGACTCCTTGTTGGCTATGGTCTTGACCACCGTGCCAGCGGAATCGAGTACCTTGAGCGCGAATCCCTGTACATAGCGTTGATCGCTTATCTTCAGCGGGAGCGTCACGGCATCGAGGATGCCGTCGTTGTTCGGACTGAAGTAGTATGCATCGTATGAGGTTGCCGGATAGTTGATGGTGATGGCGGGTGGTGTGTTGTCCAGCACTCCGAGCGGCACATTGATGCCGCCACCGATGGCCCAGATGTCACCATAGAGCCTGGAAGCGGAAATCGAAGGCCGAATTTCCGAACGGTCGAGCCCGGTCCTGGAGACGATCGAATCATCCTTGGCCTTGTCTATCGCGAAACTGGCCCCGATACCAAAGCTGGGCAGGAGGCTCTGGTCGACACCGGCCAACCCCTCGCGCATGTTGTAATCCCAGCCAAGCCGCAGGAAGGCCTTGTCGCGCCAGCCAAGCTTGAGCCCGGCGGCGAACACCATGTTCTGGAAGGTGGGAAACCACAGATCGACATTGCTCGACAGGGTAACCCCCGCAGACTCGGCACGGACCAGATCTGCGGAGAGCCCCACCTGCGGAGTGAATGGCGAAGCGTAGCCATCGGTGGTCGCGGCCCCGGACATGCCCGTGGTCCCCGATGCCGAGAAGGGCATGCCGACGTTGTGGAGTGACACGCCCCAGGTCACCCCCTTGAGCGCTCCCACATCGCCAGGCAGGCCAAGCACGCCGATATCCAGGCCGGCACCCCAGCCCAGGACTCCGTTGGAACCCAGTTGCACATCGATGGCGGCGCCAACCAGCAGGTTCTTGTACAGATCCTTGGCCATGCCGACCCGCCCGGTCAACACGGTACCCAGATCCATCGACGCGAACGGCGATGACAGAACGCCGAGATAGCCGGTCCAGACGCCATATGGTTCGGGCACCGCGATACCGGCGTTCAGGACGTGCCCCCAGCCGGACTCGGAGCCGAGGCCCACGAGGGCCAGATAGGAGAAGTCGAGTGTGGTTCGCTGCAGAAGACCGGATGCCGCAGGGTTGGCCAGGTCGGCCATCGGCGAATTGGTGGACGCGGCTGCATAGCCGCCGGCCAGCAGCTCCGGCGATGCCAGAGACGCGGCGGTGTCCGCACCTGTCGGCGGATCAAAGGCCCAAATCGGCGCGAGTGCAGACATCGCCAGGGCGATGACGGCAAAGACAGACGAGAGGGGTGATCTATATGCAGACATCCAGTGCTCCTTTATGCAGTGCTCATATGATAATACCATGAAAAAACATGAGAAAACGCGCTTTGTTACTACATCTGCAAGGTACTTCTATTGATACATGACGACCAGTGGCATCGGATCGAGCGCTATCACCTCTTCCGGTTTCATCAGCGGATTGTCCCAGCCCGCACCGACAACCTTGGACTCGAAGAAGAGCTTGAAACCCTTGACCGGCATGTTGCCGGCACGCGCATTGAAGGCATACGTGCTCTTCTTGAGGGTGGGTGGACCGAATCCGTCGGCGGTATGTACCAGTACGACCCGGTCAAAGCCGGCCTTGACGCTCGCAACATCCCGGATCATGGTCGCCCTGAACTGGTGTACGACGAACATCCTGATGCCGGGCAGGTCATTGTCGCGCAGGTAGTCGTCGACGATGCGCTGCGCCTCGTTCAATTCCGCCCCGGTTATGGAGCCAATCTCCTGCATCGGTTTCAGCGTCCGCCATTCGGGGTCGATCGCAAGGTGCACATTCGGGTACTTCAGGAACGGCAGCATCGAGCGGACCGACTCCTGCACGCTGTACTTGCCCAGCTGATGGTCCAGGAAGACGATCCAGCCTCGATCCGCCGCAAACTGGATGTACGATTCAACGATGGTACGGTTCAGGATGCCTATCTCGCCCGCGGGCCAGCAGGTTCCATAGATGATGTAGAAGGCCGGCACCACACCGAGCGGCCCGTTGACCGCGTCGTACAGCTTGGCATAGGCCTCGAGCAACGGAGCCAGCTGTTCCTTTGAATATTCGCCCAGGATGCCCATCGAGGGCGAATTGGGCTTGCCATAGAAGGCGAGCACCTGGTTGCCTGCCAGCAGCGATTGCCTGTCGGCCGACTGCGCCGCGGTCTGCTCGGCCTCGGCGACCTCCGCCTCTATGGCCGATGGAGTGCGGGGACCATAGACCGGCCTGGCGACACGGTTGGACACCGGCGGCATCCTGAGCAACGCCGGGAACAGCCGATAGGGCGTAGCGCTCCGGCCGGGTGTCTCAAACGTCGAAGTGGCAGTCGGATCGGACGACTGTCCATCCTGGGTCGTCGCGCCGACCCCAACCATAGCTGCCAGACAGAAGAGCGATAGCGATACCAGTATCCACCTGCGATGCGCCTGAGAAAGCATGAGCCATCCTTTTTTTGAGTCGTTCCGCTGTAAGTATCGACCGGAAAGCGGTGATTCTGAATGGCGCCAGACTGGTCCACACCGGCATTTCCGCCGATACTGTACACGATGGCTACTACAAGAATCCACCCGAAGGCATTCGGGATTACATGGCTGTTGCTCATGACGCTCATGGGCCTGGCACCGGTGTGCCCACAGACCCCGTATCCGGCCCTTGGTGGCGACCAGGCGATAGCATCGCTGGCCGACAGCGCCGATATCAGGCGTCGGCTCTGGGACACGATGCTGGCCGCGCCACGTACCACGGTGCTTGCCAGCAAGCCGGCACTCGAGCGCAATGCCTGGGGCACCTGGTCGGTGTCGGCGCAGCGTGGCAAGGACGCGTTCTATATCATCATCGCTCCCGATCGGGCCGGCACCTATCCGATCTATGCCCAGGGCAGCTGGATAATCAAACGCTCAGACCGTGACGGTTCGTTTCTGCAGGCCAAGATATTCCTGCGGAGCGATCCCGGAACCTTCGCGCGGGTCTACCCGTTCGACAGCAGATCGAGGATCGACATCATCGCCTACGGCGGCGTGCTGTATCGTGAGGTCATCGTCCCGCTGCCGTTCGATGAAGTGCTCCGGTCGCCGCTGTCGAGGATGCGCGAGCTGACGGCCGACGTCATCGACTGGAGCCTGTTCGCGCCCGAACCAGCCCTGTATGCCGATCTCCGCAGGCTTGAATCCGCCATCAGGGTGCGGCTGCCGGGCCTGCGCTACGCCGACGACGGGGCGATCGATCAGGACGGCAACCCCGTACTGATATCGACGCGGGCCGCGCAGCCAGCCCCGGCCGGTCTCAACTGCTCAGGCTTTGCCAAATGGCTGGTCGACGGCATACTGCATCCGGTGACCGGCAACTACCTGTCGATCGGGGCGCTCAAGGAACGCATGATCGACTGGCGTGGCTCATCATTCACCATCAGCTTCGAGGAGACGCTCGATCCATTCTTTGGGCTTGACTGGTCACGGGCGCTCGCCCGCGAGGCCTGGGCCGTATTCCATCCATCGCGGCACGATGAGTCGCCGCTTGCCAACGACGTAGACGAGCCACCATTCGCTTTGCGGGTCAAGGATGCGGATCCTGTCAACGGCGGATCCTCGTACGAGGCATTCGCCGACAATTTCGACGACGTCGGCATCGATGTACGCGGTCTGAAGGCCGAGCTCTTCGTGCTGGCCCTGCGGGAACCGGGCCGCTTCTATCTGGCGCAGTTCAATGCCCGCGACAAGAACCCACCCAACCTCAGGCGTTATTTCCATATAGCAGCGCTCTTTCCCTATTTCGACGAGGATGGGGTGTTCAGGGTAACGGTCTTTGAGAGTGCGGCCGAGACATCGCTGGACAGGATTCTGGCCGACCGCGACTATGAGTTCGTGAAACTGGTACGGTTGCCTGTCTCATCACGCTTCGAACCGCAGAGCCTCATGCCATGAAGGTGACCGTCCTGGGCTCGGGCACGAGTCATGGCGTGCCGGTGCTCGGCTGCTCGTGCCAGGTCTGCACCTCTGCCGAGCCTCGCGACACCCGGTACCGATCATCGATTCTGGTGGAAGGCGACGGCGGGGAGCGCGTTCTGGTCGACGCCGGGCCTGAATTCAGGCTACAGGGCCTGCGCGCCGGCCTGACCCGGCTCGATGCCGTACTGATAACGCATGCCCATGCCGACCACATCCACGGCCTTGACGACGTTCGGCCGCTGACCCGCGGGCACACGCTGCCCGTATACGCGTCGGCCGTCGACGCGGCGGAGATCAGGGAGCGATTCTCGTATGCCTTCAGGGATGGGCAGATTGGTGGGGGCAAGCCACGGCTGGAGCTCCGCGTCGTCGAGTCGGCAGAGATACGCGTGGGCACGATGCAAGTGCGGCCGATACCCATAGTCCATGGAGAACGCCCCATACTCGGCTACCGGATAGGAGGGCTCGCCTATCTGACCGATTGCTCGGGCGTGCCGCCATCATCACGCGGGCTGTTGCACGATCTTGATGTGCTCTTGATCGACGGCCTCAGGCTCAGGCCGCACCCGACACATTTTTCGATAGACGAGGCGCTGGAGCTGGCGATGGAGCTGCAACCCAGACGGGTACTGCTGACCCACATCTGCCATGACCTCTCGCACGCCCAGATTCAGGCTCACTGCGACCAGTCCCGGCTGCCCTTCGAGGCCGGACCAGCCTGGGACGGCCTCGAGATCATCATGCCCTGAATGAAACGGCCGTCCCGGAGGACGGCCGCGGCAAGGCAGATGCCCCGACATGCCTGGAGGCTACATGCCGGTGTCGCTCGTGATGCGGGTGATGATATCCCCCGCCTTGGCCTGGTACTTCGCCGGATCGCCATCGGAGGCCTTCTGCAGGTAAGCCTTGGCCTCGTCGAAGCGCCTGGAGGCATACGCGTTGATGCCGAGCGCATAGTTGGTTATGGGCGCATCGCTGCCCAGCTCCAGGGCCGTCTTGTAGTACTCGTCGGCCTGCACATAGTCACCCTTGGCGTAGGCGATCAGGCCCAGGTAGTACGGCGGGATGTAGCTGGTCGCGTTCTTCGCGAGGGCCTGCGTAAAGGACTTCTGTGCCGTCTCGAGGTCCTTGTCGCCATACGCGCGTACACCGGACGTTACCAGCTCGGCGAAGGTCTTCTGTCCATCCAGGAAGGTCACGAAATCGGCCTGGGCGGCCTGTTCACTATGCCAGCGGAGGAAGAAGTCGCGAACGGTATTCTGGTTCTGCTCCAGCGTGCCATCGGGCGAAAGGTGCGCTATGGCATCCCAGATGAAGCGATTGTAACGGCGATCGGGACTGTTCATGAAGAATGATACGAGGGCCCACGACTGCGGGTAGAAGACATCGAGTCCTGAGCGCGCATCGTCCGCCGACAGCACCAGCAGGTCGGTTATCTTGTAGAGCCGGGACTGCGATTGCAGCAGTTTGACTGTCTCCAGCCACGCCTGATTGTCGGCATAGCTCACGACGCCGGTCTTTGAGTCCAGCCTGGTGCGCTCGAAGAAGACCGCAAATCCTTCACGTATCCAGAGCGGCGGTTCCGCGATGAACGCCTTGAGGAACTGCACAAAGGCCTGGTGGGCCAATGACGCATCGAAGTCATCCGCGCTGTCCTTGGCGAATACAACCAGTTCCGATCGCTCAACCGTCGGATAATGAAGATATACGAAATCATCCTTCGTCTCGCCTATTACCTTGCGCAGATAGGAGTCAAAGGCATCCTTGGTGGCGAACTTGCGCACGGTCAGCGCGGACTTGAGCGTCGAGTCATCGAAGCGGAAGTACTCATTGTAGACACCAAACAGGCCGTCGAGCGTGGTCGCAAGAGCGGTGGCGTCGTCGGTACTGATATCGGACCAGACGGCATAGTGTCGCGAGCTGGCGCTGTAGGACTGTGTCGCCACGACCGTCGTCGTTGCGGCGCTGGCCGCCGGAGCCGGAGCCGGAGCCGTTGCGTCCTGCGCGCCGACGCTTGCGGCGACGAGGAACACGGCAGCCAGCATGCTGAGCGTTTTCTTCACTGTGGTACCCTCCATGGTACATAAATCGTACTGTCCATCCTGATCGTTGTCAAACGCGGATGGTTCAGCCTGTGCCCTATTTGGAAAACCTGTCTATGACCAGGTTGACTTCCTCTATCAGAATGCCGGTAAACTGCTCGATATTGTCGACTATGTACTGCTGCAGGTTATGGATCCTGCCCGATAGCTGCGTGCCGAACGGCACGTCGATCGTGACGGTCAGGCTGTATCCCTGCGAGTCTGACCGCACCGTTATCTTCTGTATCCTGATCGAATCATCGAACTCGTCAACGCAGTGTATTACCATCTGGGACAGGGCAGATTCCGATATGGCGACCCTGCCGCGCTTGGAGAATTCAGGGCGGACGACCGACTTCTCATACAGCTTCGGCGTGGTGAGGCCGCCGGGAGACAGATTGCGCTGCAGGAATACCCTGATGCTGTCGTAGAAGATCCGTGGATAGCTGCGCTTGATCTCGATGGCCGGAACGGGTATCACATGCTTGCCTTCGACCTTGCGGGAGCGGATCGCCGTCTCTATTTCCTCGCGGCTGGCGATATCCTCGATCTTGATGATCTTGGTCGGATACGGTATCTGCAGGCGCTCGGCAATCTTCTTGACCATCTTCTCCGATGTGCCAATCAGCAGGATACGTTTCCAGCGGGCCCGTTGCAGCACCCTGGCTACCTCGTCGCGGTGAGCCTTCTCGTGAAAGAGCGCCGTCTTGACGGCCGCCATGTACAGCTTTTCGCGCTTGGCGGACTTGCCCGCGATGATTGATTCGCCGTTGATGAGCAGGCCATCATCGATGATCATGTCGATGCCATACTTTTGAGCTACCAACTTGGCCCTGAAGCTTTTTCCTGTCCCGCTCTCGCCGGTCAGCGCGTATACCCGCACGCCACGGACGAACCAGAGCAGTTTAGCCAGCGATTTGAGCATCGATCCCTCAATTCAAGAGCGAAATACCGCGTAATAATCGGTGTACCTACTATATCGGCGTAAACTCCCCGTTTCCAGTACCGATAATGAAGCGAGGGTAGATATGGACACCAAACGATTGATGACGTTCATAGAGCTCGCCGGACAGCAGACGAAGGCGCTCGATCTCTTTGTCGAAGAGCAGCGCGGGGTTACCGGCGCGGTTCGGGCTCGCGACTGGACGGCGCTGGAGCACGCGCTGGAACGCGCCGCGTTCGTGGCGGAGGAAGTGGCAGGAGCGGAGACCAGGCGGACGGAAGCCTGGGCAGCATTGCTCGACGAGGCCCAGTTGCCGGTCGATTCCACCGTGTTCAAGGCCTCGCTGTCGCTGCCGGTGGAGTACCGCTCGCTGCTGAACGATGCCTACCGGGCGCTCAGGCTCTCGTCGATGCGGGCACGCATCGAGAATGAGGCGCTCTCGTACTTTGTGGGAGACGCGGCGACGACGCTGCGGCAGGCGATCGAGACGCTGTTCCCCGAACGCAAAGGCAAGATCTACGGCCGCTCGGGCAAGGCACACCATGCCAATTCGGCAGCCATGATCCTGGATCAGGCCTTCTAGCTAGCGAAGGAGTTACCCGTGCAGTCGACTTTTACAGGCATCGAGATAGGAAAACGCGGCCTTGTCGCGCACAATCAGGGCATGACCACCATTGGCCACAACCTGACGAATGCGGCGACCGAAGGCTACTCGCGCCAGCGCGTCGAGCTCGGCACGATGGAGCCGCTCTATCTGCCGCAGCTGAACCGTGAGGAAACGGCCGGCCAGATTGGCCAGGGTGTCGTCGCCATCCGCATCGAGCGCATGCGTGATGAACTGCTCGATTCCAGAATAGTCGCCCAGCAGGGCGGCCTTGGGTACTGGGACACCCGCGACAAGTACACGAAGATGCTCGAACAGGTGCACAACGAACCGACCGAGGTATCAACCAGGACCCAGATGGACAAATTCTGGGACTCGTGGCAGGAATTGTCACTGCATCCATCCGAACTGGCTCCGCGCGAAGCGGTCGTTGAACGTGGACGCACGCTGATCGACTCGATACACGAGCAGTATCGCCGCCTGGCTTCCACCAGGGACATGACCCAGGAAGATATAGAAGTCGTCACCGCCCAGGCCAATGACATTTCGCGGCAGATAGCCGCGCTGAATGCGGAGATCGTCAAGTCAAAGGCGATGGGTGACAATCCCAATGACCTGTATGACCGCCGTGACCTGCTCGTCGAGAAGCTCGGCACCCTCGTGCCCATATCGGTGGACAGGCGGGACCCCGACGAGTTCATGGTCCATATCGATGGCCACATCCTGGTACAGGGCAAGATAGCGCGCGGCTTCACGATGTCCAGCGGCGCCGAGAACGAGGGATATCCCCGCGTACTGTGGGCCGACACCGGCTCGGAGGCCACGATCAAGAGCGGCAGGCTGGGTGCCCTCCTGGAATTGCGCGACGTCGACATCAAGAACGAGATAGCATCGCTCGATACGATGACGCTGACCTTCACCGACATGGTCAACGAGGTGCACCGTTCGGCCTACGGGCTCAACGGTAAGACCGGTATCGATTTCTTTACCGAGCTGCCCAGCGTCAACAACATCGCGGGCAACTATGACCGCAACGGCGATGGCGCCTACGACCACAGCTACATCTACCGGATGACCGGCGGCAACGCCCTCGATGCCCAGGAGCAAGTCGGGCTCGCCGGCACCATGCGGCTGTCCGGGCCCCAGGGCCTGGTCGATGTGGCGTATCGGCCCACCGACACCGTGGCAGACATAGTCAGGCGCGTCAACGATTCGGGCGCCGATGTCACCGCGAGGCTCACCGCCGATGGCAAGCTGCAGCTCAGGGCCAAGACCAGTTCCGATGGCGAGAGCCCCGACTTCGTGATCAGGCACGTGGAGGACTCCGGCGAGTTCCTCTCCGGATATTCCGGGCTCCTGTCCGCAAGCGGGGCGGCGGCGGCGTACACCTGGGACAGGGCCGACGCGGTGACAGGCCTCCGTGGCGGCATTGACTACGCCGTGGCGCCGCTGGCCCACCCGTCCGGCTGGATCGAGGTATCGAGCGCGGTCTCGCGCGATCTGACCAGCGTGGCAGCAGGCTTCGGCACCAACGGCCGACCGGCAGACGCCGGTGACGGCAGCGCGGCACTGGCGATGGCCAGGCTGCGTACGGCGCCGGTCATGGTCGGCTCCCAGAAGACCTTCGACGATTACTTCGCCGATGCGGTGGCATCGGTCGCCCTGAGCGGCGAACGTGCCGGCCGGATGGCCGAGACGCAATCGCGCATCGTCAAGAACCTGACCGACACGCGCCAGTCAATATCGGGCGTCAATGTCGATGAGGAGCTGTCCAACATGATCAAGTTCCAGCATGGATATGCCGCGGCGGCCAAGTTCATAGCCCAGATGGATTCGATGCTCGATACCATCATCAACCGCATGGGCGTCTAGCAGGCCAAGGAGTCGAAGTATGCGTAGAGTCAGCACCGATTACATGAACAACGACATGCAGTACTGGCTGCGGCGCTCGGAGGATTCCATGGCGTCCACCCAGAACCGTCTGTCCAGACAGGAGCGGCTGGAGAACCTGCGCGACGACCCGCTCGCCGCGGCGCGCTCCGTGCGCTATGAGTCGTTCGTGGGCCGGCTGCAGCGCTATGAACAGAACGTGCAGTATACGAAGGACCGCGCCGCCCTGGCTGAAGGCTACATGCGGCAGACGCAGGACATCATGCAGCGGGTGCGCGAGCTCGCGGTGACCGGCGCCACCGGCACCTACACGAAGGAAGACACTGCGGCTATGGCCGTCGAGGTCGACCAGCTGCTCGCAGAGATGGTCAGCCTGGGCAACGCCCGCGGCCCCGATGGCGACTTCCTGTTCGCGGGCGACAAGGCCAAGACCGAGCCCTTCAGGGCGACAAGCGGTTATATAGAAGGAGCCGGCGCCGCCGCGACGGTTGGCGTCGACTATCTGGGCGGTGTTGGCACGCCGAAGGCCGAAATCAGCGAAGCCTCCTACATGCCCATGAACCTGCCCGGTGACGCGGTATTCTGGTCGGAACGCCAGCGCATCGCCTCGGGAGCGGACGCATCGACCTATCGCGTCATGGACAACGCGAGCATCTTCGTCGACGGTGCCCAGATTGCGCTCAAGCCGGGCGATACGGTGCAGGCCATCATAGCCAAGATCAACGACTCTGGCGCAGCCATCAAGGCATCGCTCGATCCGGCGCGCAATTCGCTGGTGCTCGAGGCGACCGACGCCCATCGCGTCAGGCTGGAGGATGGAGCCGGCGGCCGCGTACTCGCCGACCTTGGCATCCTGTCTGGCTCCGGCGTGCCTTCCGACTATGCGCCTACGGCCCGGGTCTCCGGCGGTTCGCTGTTCGATTCGGTCATTGCGCTCCGCGACGCGCTCTACAAGGGTGACCACATCGATGTGGGCGGCCGCGTGCTGGCAAGCATCGACGCGGGCATGGACAACATGGGTCGACGTCTGGCAGAGGCCGGATCGATGGTCGAGCGACTCGACGCGGCGGCGCTGCGGCTGAACCGCGAGATACCCGACATGACCAGGCTGCTGGCCGACGAGAAGGACCTGGACATGACCCAGGCCATCACCGATTTCAAGATGATGGAGTATGCACGGACAGCGGCGCTGCAGATGGCTGGCCGGGTCCTGCCAAAGTCGCTCCTTGACTTCTTGCGATGATTGCGGCAGATTGGGCATCCACATGAGGATACAGACAAAGATGATGGGCGAGCTCGACATCGACGAGCGCCAGGTCATAGACTTCCCCGACGGGTTGATAGGCTTCAGAAAATTCACCTCGTACGCGCTGCTCGATGCCCCGCAGAAGCCCTACTTCTATCTGCAGTCGATGGAGCTGGCCGAGCTCGGCTTCATACTGCTCGATCCATTCCTCTTCCGGCCCGACTATTCCATCGATGTGGCCGACGAGGCCATGCGCTCCATCGGGGTCATCGATCCGGATGACGCGCTGGTGCTCTCGATGGTGACGGTTCCTCCCGATGGGGGACCGATTACGGCCAACCTCATGGGCCCGCTGGTTATCGGCCGCAAGATTCGCCGCGGCGCCCAGGTCATCCTGACCGATCCGCGCTGGGCCACCAAGCACGACGTGATGGCCGAGCTGGCCGCGTCAAGGAAGTAGCGCGATGCTCATACTATCGCGCAAGCTGAACGAGAAGGTGGTCATCGGCGATGGCGTCGTCGTTTCGATCATCGAGATTCGTGGTGACCAGGTCAAGCTCGGCATCGACGCGCCCAAGACCGTCAAGGTATTCCGCCAGGAAGTGTACGACGCCATCCAGGCCGAGAACAGACTGGCCGCCGAGTCGGCTCTCACCCTGCCACCGATAGACGTCGCCAAGTAGGCCTGCACGGTGCTGGTTCCGCCGCTCCGGAAGAAACTGGCGTTTCGACTGACAGCCTTCATCGTCGCCGCCCAGGCCTTGCTGTATGCCGGCTTCGCCGTCCTGATCATGGAAGGCAACACCAAGGCGATAGCGGCCAGCGAACGGGAAACATCGCTCTATCTGGCCAATTCAATCAGGGCGACCATCGACGATGACCTGCGAACCGCCTCCATCGCGATCGTCGCCATTGCCGAGGACCCTCGGGTACAGGATCTTCTTGCACGACGGGACCGCGCCGGTCTCGAGGCATACCTCGCTCCCGCCTACGCGAAGATCAGGGATCGAATGGTACGCTTTCATTTCTTCCTGCCCGATGGCACGACATTCCTGCGGGTGCACGATCCATCGTCGTATGGCGATTCGCTGATGGACAGTCGCCCTATGATACGCGATGTGGTCAAGCGGCACATCACGGTGTCGGGCATAGAGCGCGGCCGTGATGGGCTGGGGATTCGCGTCGTGGTACCGCTCTTCAGCGGTTCGAACTTCCTGGGGGCCGTCGAGTACGGCATGGAATTCGGACAGGCCTTCGCCGAACGCCTCAAGGCTACCTATGACGGCGACTACTACATCTTTGGGCTCGATGGCAATGGACAGCCCGTCTATGTCGCTGGTACGAGGGAGATAGACCGCTGCACGCCGTCCACCAACTCCGTACGGGACATATCCGTTGGCCGGAACGTCTGGACACTCGATTGCTCACAGGCCCAGGCCGTAGATCTGTATCCGTTCCGCGATTACGCGGGCACCGTCATCGGATTCATCAAGGTGGAACTCTCCCGATTGCCACTGGCCGGCGCCATCAACCAGATACGCAGCGGGTTGATATTCCTGGGTGTCGTCCTGCTCGCGGCGCTCGCGCTGACCACGATTCTGGCGATGCGGGCCCTGTTCAAACCGCTGCGCGCCGTCGTGAACCAGACCCGTATGATTTCCGAGCGCATAGCGGCAGGTGACCTTGGCTACCGCGGTGACGTCTCCGAGACCGCCATCGATTTCAGGGAGATCATAACGGTGGTCAACGGCATCATCGGTACGCTGCGCGAGCGCGAGCTACTGCTGCAGGCCATCGTCGAAGGCATTCCGGGGGTCGTGTATTACGTCGGCCCCGACTCGAAGGTCCTGTGGGCAAATACCAGGGCCAGGCAGCTGATGCCCGCCATAGTCGGCATGGACCCACGTGAGGCGAGCGCCAGCATCGGATTCTTTGGCGACGAAGGTGAACTGCTCGCCAGGGCCTTCGAGCGCGGAGAGATCATCTCGATGGAGGCCTGCTACCTGCGGCCATTCAGCGGCGCGGGCACCGAGTCAGGAACTGGCGAGGAGTGTTGGGAGCATGTTGCCGTGCCGGTTCCAGGCACCGACGGCGTCATCGAGCATGTAATACGAATATCACGCAACGTGACAGACAAGCGCAGCGCCGAGGCCGCGCTAAGGCAGCTGAACGAGACGCTCGAACATCGGATCGATGACGCCGTCAGGATGCACAAGGAAACGGAAGGCCTCGCCAATCAGCAATCCAGGCTGGCGGCGATTGGAGAACTGGCAACAGGCATGGCCCACGAGATAACGCAGCCGCTCAATTCCATTTCGTTTTCCGTAGAGAACCTGTCCACCCGTTTCGCCAACGGCACGGTCGATGGCACGTACCTGCGCAACAAGGTCTCGGCCATCAATGCGGACATCGACCGGGTACGCCGCGTCATCGACCACGTGCGCCTGTTTGCCCGCTCGGTGCCGGAGGAGTACAACACAGGCTTCTCGGTCAACTCGACCATACAGAACGCGCTGGGCCTCTTCGCCGTGCAGCTGGCGACGCGCGAGATAGACCTGTCGGTCAACCTGGAGGACAATCTGCCGGAGGTGCGGGGCAACCCGTTCCAGTATGAGCAGGTCGTACTCAACCTGCTGTCCAACGCGCGTGATGCCGTGGAAGAGCGACTGCACCTCGACGCCGAGTCGAACAACCCCGACCCGATGCCGGCCGTCATCAGGATTCGGACATGGGCGGAGCCGGGCCTCGTATGCCTGGAGGTCAGCGACAATGGAACAGGCATACCGGAAGCACTGGGCGCCCGCGTGTTTGACCCATTCTTCACGACCAAGCTGCCAGGCAAGGGCACGGGACTGGGCCTGTCCATATCGTTCGGCATCATCAGGGAAATGGGTGGCAGCATCGAGCTTGGTCAAGTGGCCCGGGGCGCCAGCCTGATCGTCAAGGTTCCGGCCTGGAAAGGCGCGCGATGAAACCGCTGACCATTCTGATACTCGACGACGAGGCAAGGCTCGTGTCGGAACTGGCCGAGTACCTTGAGAACGCCGGCTTCGCGACGCTCGGCGCCGATCGTCCATCAGCCGCCTTCGGACTGATAGCCGCCAATGCCGTCGATGTGGCGATCGTCGACATCAAGCTGCCCGAATACGATGGTCTGGAGTTCCTGCGCAGGCTCAGGACTACGCGGCCGGAAATTGAGGCCATCGTGATGAGTGGCCATGGCGACATGGACAGCGTCATCGAGGCCTTCAGGCTCGGCGCCTTCGACTACCTGAAGAAGCCGTTCGCCTCGCTCGACCTGCAGGCATCCATAGCGCGCACGCAGAAATACATCGCCGCCCAGCGATCCTCGCACCACTACGCGGAGCTGTGCGCGACACTGAACCGGGAGCTGGCGGACAAGGGCGAGCTGGTCGGCATATCGAAGGCCATGGATGAACTGCGGGCCATGATAGCGCTGGCCGCGACCCACTCCGGATCGCCGGTGCTGATATCAGGGGAAAGCGGCACAGGCAAGGAGCTGGTGGCCCGGCGCATCCATGCGGAGAGTCCGCGCGCCTCTGCCCGTTTCCTCGCCGTCAACTGCGCCGCGATACCCCGTGACATGTTCGAGAGCGAGTTCTTCGGCCACGAGAGGGGCGCCTTCACCGATGCGCGCATCGCCCGCGATGGGCTGTTCCGCGCGGCCTCGGGGGGCAGCCTCTTCCTGGACGAGGTTGGAGAACTGCCGCTCGATGCGCAGTCGAAGCTGCTGCGCGTCCTTGAGGAAGGCAAGGTCCGCCCGGTCGGTTCGGATGCGGAACGGGATGTCGACGTGCGCATCATATGCGCCACCAATCGCGATCTTTCCGCCGCCGTCGCGAGCGGGTCCTTCAGGCGCGACCTGTACTACCGGCTTGCTGTCCTCGAGATCGCGATTCCACCGCTGCGCGAACGCGCAGAGGATATATGCGTCCTGGCCGAGCATTTCCTGGCGGGGTTCGACCGCCACGCCGGTGACGAACCGCTCATCCTCGCTCCGGCGTTCAGAACCAGACTGCAGTCCTATGCCTTTCCTGGAAATGTGCGCGAACTGCGGAACATCATGGAACGCGCGTATATTATGGGCAGAAATCCGGTCGATATCGAGCTCGAACCGGAACCGTCACGGCACCGCAATCCGGTTCCGGCTGTCCAGGACGCGAATCTTGATCTTGAGGCGCTGGAGCGCCGGGCCATCATGCAAGCGCTCCAGCAGTCCGGCGGCGTTCTGGCGCGGGCCGCCGAGCTTCTGGGCATAACCAGGCAGGCGCTCGACCGGCGCCTTGCCAAGTACTCGTTGCGCTGAACGACGTTGCGCTGAACGACGTTGCCCGGTTCCGGTCGCCCGGAACCGGCTGGCGCGCTCGATTTCGGGCACCTTACGCCCATTCCGCATGAGCCCCCGGCCGCCTCTCCCCATGCAGGCACTGATGAAAGCCGCATCGCATGATGCCGGCGATGCGGAGCATTCTGTCCTTTTCATATATATGCCCCTATTATATCGATATATTATGAATCTCCATATATATCGATATATTTCAACCTTTTTGGCACGATCCTTGCATATATTCTTGGTATGTCGCCTCGCGGCATCCAACTACACCTTGCAAGGAGCCACCTATGGCCGAACAGACACTCGATTGTCTCGGGGAAGCTTGCCCCGTACCGCTCGTCAAGACCCAGAAGGCCCTGGAAAAAATGGCCGTCGGCGATGTCCTGATCGTCGATATCGATCACAGCTGCGCGATGAAGAATGTTCCTGACTGGGCCCGGTCCGCCGGTCACAACGTCGAAATTGAAGAAGTCGGCGAAGGCGAGTGGAACATCATCATCGAGAAGACGAAATAGGGGGCCGGCATGGGTGAGAACAAGAAGTATCCGTTCCATGAGACATTCTTGAAGAAAGAGTGGAGCTATTCCACCGGAGCGGTCCTCTTGGCCGCCCTGGCGCTGGCTCTGGTGCTGGTGACTGGCAGCGCGTGGGGCGTCACCGGCCCCTTTGTCATGTGGGGCGGCAAGTTCCTGCAGCTGCTTGGCATCAATGTCGATGCATGGAAGGGTTTCAACGGCGCGCTGGCCAAGTACAGCTTCTGGAAGGATCAGCCCGCCATAACCGATATTGGCATCATTATCGGTGCGCTGATCTCGGTGCTGCTGGCCGCTCAGTTCAAGATCAAGAAGATCAAGAGCGCCAAGAACGTGTGGGCCGCGGTCCTGGGAGGGCTGTGCATGGGCATCGGTGCGCGCCTGGCACTTGGCTGCAACATCGGCTCGTTCTTCAGCGCTCTGCCGGCCTTCTCTCTGCACGGCTGGCTGTTCTGGATCTCCATATTCTCCGGCGCCGCCGTCGGAAGCCAACTGCTCAAGAAATACTTCATGTAGGGGATGGAAATGAGTGACAGCACCGTTTCTACAATACGACGAACCGCCTCCAGACCGAAGGAGACTCCCGAGCAGAGGGCCCGCAAGCGCCGGAGACAGCTCACCGCCGGTACCATCCTGGTGGTTCTGGTCATCCTTGTCGGACTGCTCATACAGACACATAATCCCAAGGGGGCCTATATTTGGGTCATCGGCCTGGCCCTGGGCTACACCCTGCAACGCTCGCGCTTCTGCTTCACGGCGGCCATGCGTGACCCGGTCCTGACCGGCGGCACCGATCTGACCAAGGCCGTGATCGTGTCGGTGGCGCTCGCTTCGCTTGGCTACATGGCCTTGCAGATGAAGCTGACCGGCCTGAGCCTGGAGAACCTGGGCTCGGAAACCCTGGTGGACGCGACCAAGTTGCCCGGCAACATCAGGGCCGCGGGCGTGCATACCATCATCGGCGGGTTCATCTTTGGCATCGGGGCCGTGATTGCCGGTGGCTGCGCATCCGGTACGCTGATGCGCATGGGTGAAGGCTTTGTCCAGCAATGGATAGCGATCATATTCTTCATCGCGGGCTCGGTGATCGGCGCCGTGCTGCTTCCGATATTCCAGGCCTCGCCGATTCTCTACCAGAGGGCCCCGATATACCTGCCGCAGCTGCTGGGCGGCTGGGTTCCCGCCATCATCGTTCAATTCGGCCTTCTATTCGCCATTTACATTCTCGCCGACTGGTACGGCAAGAAGAAGTCAGGAGAGCTCTAGACCATGGAAAAGAAAACTGAACAGTACGATGTCGTCGTGGTTGGTGGCGGCCCGGCCGGCATGACCGCGGCACTCTACGCCGGCCGCGCACGGCTCAAGACACTGCTTATAGAAAAATCACTGATCGGCGGCATGGCGACCTACACAAGCGAGATAGAGAACTATCCAGGCTTCGTCGAACCGATCGGCGGCATCGAGCTGATGAACATCTTTGACAAGCAGTTCCGCCGCTTCGGCGTCGATGTGAAGCTGACCGACGTCCGCGGCGTCTCCATCGAGTGCTCGCAGAAGGTGGTATCCACCTTCCGGACCGATTACGTCGCCAAGGCGGTCATACTGTCCACGGGCAACAAGCCCCGCCTGACCGGCGCGAAGAATGAAGAGAAGTTCCTGAACGACAAGGGCATTTCGTTCTGTGCCACCTGTGATGCCGCCCGCAATGAAGGCAAGCGCATCATGGTGATCGGCTCGGGTGATGCGGCGATCGAGGAAGGCATGTTCCTGACCAAGTTCGCCAGCGAGGTCTTCGTCTCGGTCATCCATAACGAAGGCACGATGGATGCCAACAAGGTCGCGCAGGAAAAGGCCCTTGCCAACCCCAAGATGAAGTTCCTGTGGAATACGGTCGTCGATTCGTTTGAGGGTGACGAGACGCTGAAGCAGGTCGTGCTCAAGAACGTCAAGACCGGCCAGCTGCAGCCCGTCGATGTCGACACCTGCTTCCTCTTCATCGGCTATGTGCCGAACACCAAGATATTCGAAGGCTTCGTCGACATGACCAACCGTGGGTACATCAAGACGAACGAGGACATGGAGACGTCAAAGGAAGGCGTCTTTGCCGTCGGCGACTGCCGAGACAAGACCCTGCGGCAGGTAGCCACCGCCGTCGGCGATGGTGCCGTCGCGGGCTTCATGGCGGAGAAGTACGTCGAGGAAGTCAACTACATCCAGAAGGAAATATTCGAGGCCCAGGGCCTGATCATGGCATTCGTCTACAATGCCTCGGAGCCCCTCGACCGCGAGTACCTGGCGCGCATCGAGCAGCTGCAGCGCGAGCGCAAGGACAAGTTCCAGCTCAGGCGCATCGATGTCTACAAGTCGGACAGGATCGCCTGCAGGCTGTCATACACCAAGTCGCCGTCGCTGCTGTGCATCAAGAACGGCCAGGTCCTGCATGACTGCACCGACCTGAACGGCATGGAACAGAAGATCGACGATATCATCAAGCAGTACGCGTAGCCGCGTCCTGATACGGTGACCGCAGAGGGGGCCTCCGATGGAGATCCTGTACATCATTCCAGTACTGGCGCTCGTCGCCGGCACCCTCTTCTGGTTACCCCGCAGACTGAGGCGGCCACAACTGGCCACCGCGCTGCCACTGACAGGGCAGACCTTTCCGGATGGCTTCCTGTGGGGCACCGGCGAGGACGCATACCAGCACGAAGGCGGCAACGAGCATGCCGACTGGTATGCCTGGGAGCGAAGCGAACCCCATCCGTTCGCCGATGGCTCGGTCGCCGGCCGATGCGTCGATTTCTGGAACCGCTACGAGGATGACTTTGCCCGGGCGGCAGCCGATGGGCAGAATTTCCATCGCATCGGCGTGGAATGGAGCCGCCTCGAACCCGCGCCGGGGATCTATGACGACGCGGCGTTCGCGCACTACCGCCTGATGCTCGAGTCGCTGAAGGCCAAGAGCATGCGGGTGGCCGTCAACCTGTGGCACTTCACCCTTCCCGCCTGGGCCGCGACGGCCGGCGCCTGGGAGAACCCGCAGACGATGGTTCGCTGGGAAGCGTACGTCGGCGAATGCGGCCGCCGCTTCGGCGATCTGGTCGACTACTGGTCGACGATGATAGACGCGCAGATCTACGTACTGCGCGGTTACTTTACCGGCGAGATACCTCCGCTGAAGCACGACCCGGCGGCTGGCGTGCGTGTCCTGGGTACCCTTGCACATGCTCACGCCCGCGCCTACCACATCCTGAAGCCTTTCGGCGACCAGGTCGGCATGATCTACTTCTTCAGCCTCTGCCAGTCGGCAGGCAACCCGCTCGATGCCTTCGTCACCGATCAGTTTGACCGCCTCTTCAACTGGAACCTGCCCGACGCCCTGCGCACCGGACGGCTCCGGGTCGCCATTGCCGGTGGCCCGAGGCTGGATCAGAGCCTCCCCGAGGCGGCCGGCACGCTTGACTGGCTCGGCGTCAACTACTACTACCGGGAGATCATTCGCTTCAACCCGAGGGCACAGGGCCTGGTCGACAGGGGACCCGCGCCAGGGGCCGCTCTGACCGACATGGGCTGGGAAATCTATCCTGAAGGCCTGTACCGGCTCTGCAAGGCCCTGCGGCGCCGCTATCCGGGCATGCCCCTCGTGATAACCGAAAACGGACTGGCCGACCGCGGCGACGAGCGCCGGCCCCGTTTCATACTTGACCATCTGTCATGGCTCCATCGGCTGCTGGCGGAGGGCTGCCCGCTGCTCGGCTATAGCTACTGGGCGGGCACCGACAATCTCGAGTGGCTGGATGGCTTCGTGCCGAAATTCGGCCTGTACCGTGTCGACATGCAGACCATGGAGCGGCGCGAGACGGCATCGGCGCGGCTCTACCGGTTCATAGCGACAAACAACCGCCTGCCGCGCGAATCGGAGGTGGCGGACATTCTGAACCCAGCGGTGGCCGGCTAATCCTTCTCACGCAGGCCGTACTTGACGAAGACGATGCCCGCCGCGATTCCGGCCACGCCCGCGCACAAGGCTATCAGCTTGAGCCCAAGCACGCTGGGCTTGTGGTTGCCACCGACGTACATCAATGCCGAGGCAATGGTGATGGACAGCCCGATCGACAGCTTCTGGAAGACCGCCTGCACGCCGAAGTGTATGGCCTCGCGACGCTCGCCACACCGCCCGGCATCGTAGTCGACGATATCCGCCAGTATCGCATTGGGCAGCATCAGAAAACCGGCGGTCGTCACGCCGAACAGTCCCATCACAACCTGTGTCTGCACGAAGCGATCGCCAGGCAGTATGCCGACCAGGCAGAGCGCCAGCGACACGAGGCCGGAGCCGAAGAGCGTCAGCAGATACACCGGATACTTTCCCCATCGTTTTGAGGCGGCATTGGCGGCGAAGAACGCTGCAAGGTTGGCGGCAACGTAGGGCAGCATCACGAATATCACGTCACCATCGCCCCTCCCCGTCACATGTTCAACCCAGAAGGGCACGAGGAGGATCATGATGTTCAGCGAGAACCAGAATATCGCGGTGGCCAGCAGGTACCTGACGAAGGGCGGATTCCTGAACGTCAACAGGATCCAGCGATACAGATCGGCCAGACCCGGCTTCTGGGTCATGCCAGGCGCCGCCCCGCTCTGGCTCGCCGGCCTGGCAGGCTCACGGACGAACAGCACCGTGGGCAGGAACGATACGATGGTCAGGACGCCAACCGTCAGGCCCAGACCGAGCCAGCCGGCGGCCTCCTTGATCGAGCCAATGGCCGATCCCAGGATGGTTCCGAGCATGATGAAGAATGCCTGCAGCGTGCTGATGTCGACGCGCTCTTTGGGATTGGGAGACAGCTCGGGCAGCAGGCTCATGTACGGGTTGGCAAGCAGCGTCCAGAATATGAAGAACAGCTGCACCAGCACGAATATGAACAGGCCGTTGGCCCAGTGCATGTGCCCTGGCACCGGCGGCACCCACATCAGGAACGACACGAGCGCGGTCGGCACCAGCGCCAGCGTTATGAACGGTATGCGGCGGCCGAACCGTGAACGCAGATGATCGCTCAGATAGCCGACGATCGGATCCGTAACCCCATCCATGATCCTGCCGGCGAGAAAGATGATCGAGAACAGACCCGCGGGCACCAGGGCTCCATCGAGGCTTGGCACATAGAGCCTGAGCAGCCATTGGCTGATGAGCAGATTGGCGAAATTCAGCGCCAGTCCCCCGACCGCATACGACAGCTTCCTGCCAAGGCTCAGTGTCTTCATGATCACAATCGTAACCGCGGCGGAGCAGGAAAGCAATGATGGCAGGACAGGCCTTCCAGTTCCTATTGACCCGGCGGCTAGTTGGCCTTCTATCTTGCCTACAGTATCTTCTGTGCCAAGGAGACATGCAGTGCGTGGAACAATATATGACTTCAATGCAAGGACCATTCGCGGTACTGAAGTATCACTTGCCGACTACAAGGATCAGGTCGTGCTGGTCGTCAACACCGCCAGCAAGTGCGGCTTCACACCGCAGTATGCCGGCCTGCAGAAGCTGTATGAAACCTATCGCGACCAGGGACTGGTCGTGCTCGGCTTTCCGTGCAACCAGTTCGCCGAGCAGGAGCCCTCTTCCGAGACAGAGATAGCCTCCTTCTGCTCACGCACCTATGGCGTCACCTTTCCGCTCTTTGCGAAGGTCGATGTAAACGGGCAGAACGCGCACCCGCTGTTCGTATTCCTGAAGAATTCGCTGCGAGGCTTTCTGGGTTCGCGCACCGTGAAGTGGAACTTTACCAAGTTTCTCGTCGGGCGTGATGGCAGACCGATCAGGCGCTTCTCATCGCAGACCCCGCCCGAGAAGCTGGCACGTGCCATAGAGCATGCCCTCCAGACGCTCCGCGACTGACCCGGGAGGGCCCTGCTCAGTAGGTGTGCGCCAACGCCAGCAGAATCGAGTCGCGCCTGATCATGCCTGTGAATGCGCCGTCCGCATCGACGACCGGCAGACGCTTGAAGCCGCCTTCGGTCATCAGCCTGAGCGCCTCGTCAATCGGCGCGTCCTCGGAAATCGCCACCGGCGGTCCTATCATGATATGGCTCAGGGGGCGGTCCCGGCTGCCGCCGTGTTGGCCACCAAGCGCCCTCAGCAGAATCTCGTCGGTTATCAGGCCGACCAGCCTGCCACGATCGTCGACGACGGCGGCCCGCTGCATCCCCGCTCCGACGAGCGCGTCTATCGCGGCCCGAATCGTAGCGGTCTGCGCGAGCGCCAGCGCATCGCGGGATTCGATGTCCCGGACCGTGTGGGCGTGTCCCCCAGGCGGCGTCTGGGGCCGGACACCCGCCGCTCTGGTCGAAGCCATCGCCTTGAGTACATCGATCCGTGACAGCATGCCGACCAGGGCGCCGTGGTCGTCGACAACCGGCAGGCGCTTGCGCCGCTCGCGGTTCATGCGATGTATGGCCTCCGACACCCTGGTATCTTCGTTGACGGTAGCCGGCGGTGACGACATGATGTCGGCGCATCGCCGCCGTTCGGCGTCAGTCAGCCACGCATCGCGGTCGGCTGGCGGCAGCAGGCGCAGGAGTCCAAGCCTGGCGGGCATTCCGGCCCGGTTGATCAGGTCGTTCTGCGTGACGATGCCGACGCAGCGCCGATCATCGGCGGCCACCGGCACCACCTTGAGTCCCGCATCGAGCAGCAGCTCGACCACGGCCCTGACCGAGAAGTCCGGATGCACGATCGTCGGTTTCGGGGTCATGATATCGCGCACGTGCAGGTTCCTGGGAAAGAGCTCGGCAGAGGTTCTGAACGACCTGATATCGGCAGGCATCACGGCGACCACCCCATCGGCCACCATCGCGTCGAGGGCCGCAACGACGGACTCCGTCTCCGCGACCGGCAGGATGATGTCGATGACGATGGGGAAGTCATACGACAGTTCTACCAGGTGCGATGAGGCCGTCTCGCCGTTTTCGTAGCAACCGGCCATGCCGCGTGTGACGACGCAGCGGGCGGCCAGCCTCAGCGAGCGCACATAGGCAACGATCGCCTCGGCCATGTCCTTGCCTTCGTGGCGGGCCTTCTCGCGGGTGTATACCTTGATTATCGAGTACTCGGTCATGGAAGCCTCCCCTACACGTTCTCGGCCAGCACCAGGCCTACCATGGTCAGCGCCAGGCCACCCACGACGTTGATGAGGATATTGATCATTCCTTTAGCGAAGTCGGACTGCAGGTACCTGAGGGATTCCAGCGAGAATGTCGAGAATGTCGTAAAGCCGCCGAGGAACCCGGTCACGACGAAGATGCGGAAGGTTCTTGAAAGGAGAGCCCGATCGACCAGGCCGACGACCAGGCCTATGAACAGGCACCCGAGCAGATTCACGGCAAGCGTGCCCCACGCGAAGCCATCACCCAGGAAACGGCCAGCCGCCAGCGACGCCAGATAGCGGACGACCGATCCGAGCCCGCCACCGATCAGCACCAGAACGACGCTCGCCATGGCTCCATCCCCCATAACGCATACAGATGGAGGAGTCATCAGCCACCGTGTGGCGGTTCGGGGCCATTGCCCACAGGCGAACTCCATCGCCTGAGCCGACGATACCCCGCCACACCGTGGCAGTCAAGTGAGGCCTAAAACCGCACCGTTATGCCGGCGGTCACATAGTTGAAGAGCGCGAACGTGTATACGCTGCCGCCGCCATCGGAGCCACCTTCGAGCACCCGGTATCCGAGTCTATACGATACGGAATCGGCAGGGCTGTATTCCAGCGCGGCCAGCGCATCCTCGGCGCGGCCGAATGGCGTGACCAGGGCATCGCCATCGATGGACACGCTCCAGGGTCCGGCCATGCGCCAGGCAGCCCTGAAGCTGATCAGTGGCACGGCACCCAGATCGCTCCGGTGGGCGTAGGCAGTGGCACTCATCAGCGCTATGTCGGCGCTCCGGAGCTTTGCGGTCAGGCCAGCCGCCAGCTCCAGGGCGTCGGTCTTGACGAAGGCGTAGCGATACGTCAGCCGGTACGAGTCGAAGCGATACACCGACTGTACCTCGGTACCATTCAGGAACGTCGTCGACTGGTACGTTACATCCCTGTCGAGCGTGCCGCTGCCACGGACGGTCAGGGGAGCGACCAGCGCCAGCACCGTGTGCCTGTCGCCGAAGGTATAGCCGCCCCGGACCCGGAGCGCCACGGCCGGGTCGGAATCGGTATCGGTGGCCAGAGAAATCATGTCACCCGTCTCACTTGGGATACGCACATCATTGTAGCCGGTAAAGGCGGCACCCATCTCGACATCGAGAAAGCCGCCATCGGCCCAGGCTGCAGAGGCCGCCATCATGGCTATCGCTATCAGCAGAATGCTCATTCGTCCCTTCATCGTTCGACCCTCCTGTACATTCAATCGAGTGGCAAAGATACTGTACAATGACGGCAATGATCAAACTTGCTACCTTCAATGCTGAAAATTTCTACATGCTGCTGGACAAGGAGTACTCGCAGAAGGAATTCGCCGGCCTTTCGCATGATGCCTACATGGCCATGAACTCGTCGATATACAATCCGAACAAGGCGCTTTCCAAGATAGCCGCCATCGCGAACACGATTCTGAACGAGGGCTTCGATTTCGTGGGCCTGTGCGAGGTGGGCGGCATGGAGACGCTGGACAACTTCAACCGCCTCTATCTGGGCGGGCGATACGACTGTTACCTGCACGAGGAGAACTCGAGGCGCGGCATCTTCGTCGGCGCGTTGGTCAAGAAGGGCAGATTCACGGCTATCACCGCCAGGAACATGCAAGGCGCCTTCTCGCGCAACCTGCTCAGGGTGACCCTGGTAGCCGATGGGGTGGAGTTGCATGTTTTCGTTGTCCACCTCAAGTCGCACTATGGCCGCGATATGGGCATAGAGCAGCGTATCGAGGAAGTACGGCAGCTGAGCGGATTGGTCAGCAGGCACAACTGCGTCGTGCTTGGCGACTTCAACGGCATCCTGATCCGGGGCGAGCACCAGTTCGAGTTCGACCGCTTCCTGGAGCTGCCCTTCCGGGACGTACTCGAGGCCATGCGGGTTCCACCGGGTAGCCGCTTCACCCACTACTACTTTCGCGATGGCCCGCGCTTCAACCAGCTCGACTACATCTTCTGCTCGAATGACATCATCGTGGTCGATGGCGGCATGATTGCGGACATGATACCGACCAGCTTTGACGAACGGTCACGCCTGCCATCGGATCACGTATTCCTGACCGCAACCATCGTGCCTGGCGGAGCAGGCGGAGACGCACGCTCCGTGCAGCCGCCCGGGCACGAACCACACAATTACAGGAAGGAGCGGTAGGGCAGATCGTCCTGCCCCTCGAAGGCGTCTTCAAAACCGCGCGGATGATGGTATTCGGTCTTGTCACGGTCGGTCGGCCAGGTGTATTTTCCGCCGACCTCCCAGAGGAAGGGTTTGAAGCCGTAACCAAGCCTGTCCTTGCGCATCTCCCAGAGCGTCTTGATCTCTTTGGGATCTGCCTGGAAGTTGCTCCAAATATCGTGATGGAACGGAATGATCACCTTGGTCTGAAGCGCCTCCGCCATCCGCAGGATATCGATGGAGGTCATCTTGTCAGTAATGCCTCGCGGATTCTCGCCAAAGGAGCCAAGGGCTACGTCGATCTGATGATCCTTGCCATGCTTGACGTAGTAGTTGGAGTAGTGTGAATCGCCCGAATGGTACAGGGAGCCGCCAGACGTCTTGAACAGGTAGTTGACGGCCATGTCGTCCATGTCCATCACGGGCTTCCCTTTCAGGCTGACCCCCTTGGGCGCCGTGATGAGAACCGTCCTGTCGAACGAATCAAGCGCGATGATCTCTATGTCCTTGATCTTGACGGTATCGCCTGGCCGAACGGCAATGCACCGCGAGGCAGGCACGCCCCAGCTCGTCCACAGCTCTACGCAGGCCTTAGGGCCGATGAAGGGCACGTCCGCCGGGCAGTTCTTCATCACGGCGGCGGCCACGTTGGCATCGATGTGATCGTTGTGGTTGTGCGTCGCCAGCACGGCGTCGATCTGCCGTATGGCGAATGGATCGAGCGGGAAGATGGCGTTGCGCAGGTTGGGCTGCAGCTTCCTGACCCCGGTCATGCGCTGCATCTGATGCTGCGGCGTCATGTTCGGGTCCTTGGCGGTCTTCTTTCCGGTGCCAACCCAAAAATCTATCGCTATATTGGTCTGCTCCGCGGACTTGAGCCAGATGCCCGTGCATGCGAGCCACCACATGGCAAACGTGCCGGGCGCCACATCTTCCTTCTCGATTTCCTCATTCAGCCAGGTACCCCATTCGGGGAAGGTATTGAGAATCCACGATTCACGGGTTATTTCATCTATCTTGGCCATCGAGTCCTCCTCAGGTAGTATGCGTGCACTCGCAACCGATGTCTTTTCGTATGATATACTGAAAACGATCAGAATACAAGCAATATGATTGATAATGAGACTATATTGATTGATATTTTGCGCATTATAGATCATTATGATCTTTTGAAGCGCCAATCTCCTGTGAAGGCGGATATCGAAAAGCACTGCTCAGAGGAGGCCTGCACGTGAACAACCCACTCGGCATCTACGAGAAGGCTCTGCCGAAAGACTTGAGCTGGGAAGACCGATTCCGCATGGCAGCCGACACCGGTTTCGACTTCATCGAGATCTCGCTGGACGAGACGCCAGAGCGGCTGGAAAGGCTTTCCTGGAGGCTGCCCGAGCGGCTCGCCTTCGGCAAGGCCGCGAGGATGGCCGGCATCACGGTGCCGTCCATGTGCCTCTCAGGCCACCGCAAGTTCCCCTTTGGCAGCGCCGATCCGGCCATTCGGGCAGAATCGCTGCGAATCATGGAGGCGGCGATCCATTTCGCCGTCGATACCGGCATCCGGGTCATCCAGCTGGCAGGCTACGATGTCTACTATGAGCCGTCGACCCAGGAATCCAGAAGCCGCTACCTGGCGGGCATGCAGACCGCGCTTGAGCTGGCGGCCCGGTACCAGGTGATGCTTGCGGTCGAGATCATGGATACCACCTTCCTGAACTCGATTTCGAAGTATCGCCTGCTCAAGGAACGGCTCCCTTCGCCCTGGCTGGCCGTCTACCCCGACATCGGCAACCTCAGCGCCTGGGGGAACGACATGGACCGGGAACTGGCACTGGGCATCGCCGAGATCGTCGGGGTACACATCAAGGAGACCAGATCGGTGCTGCCCGGCACCACGGGAACCTTTCGGGATGTTCCATTCGGCGAGGGCAACGTTGATTTTGTCGGATGCTTCTCCATCCTGAAGCGCCTTGCATACTCCGGTCCGTTCCTTATCGAGATGTGGACGGAGAAGTCAACCGACCCGATAGCGGAGATCGCCCGTGCCAGATCCTGGGTACGCGAGCGGATGCGACAAGGAGGCTTTCTATGAACCATGAAGCGCAGCGCCGGGAAGTACTCGCCGCCAACCTCGAACTGCCCAGGCTGGGCCTTGTTGACTTCACCTGGGGCAATGTGAGTTCGCGGGATCCCGCATCGGGGGCGATTGCCATCAAGCCAAGCGGCGTCCCGTACGAGACCATGCGGGCGGAAGACATCGTGGTAGTCGACATTGATGGCACCAGGCTCGATGGCGACCTGAATCCGTCTTCGGATCTGCCCACGCACCTGGCGCTGTACCGGCGCTACCCGGATATAGGGGCCATCGTTCACACGCATTCTACCTGGGCAACGATATGGGCCCAGGCCTGCCGCAGTATTCCCGCATTGGGCACCACCCACGCGGACTATTTCGATGGCGCCATTCCATGCACGCGCAGGCTGACCCCGACTGAAACCGCGACGGAATACGAACGCAACACCGGCCTTGTGATGATCGAGCGCTTCGAAGAACTGGGTCTCGATGCCAGACGCATGCCGGCGATGCTCGTCGCGAATCACGGGCCGTTCGCCTGGGGCAAGGATGCTTCCGAGGCCGTTCACAACGCGGCCGTACTCGAGATAGTGGCGAGGATGGCACTGAACACGCTCGCGCTCGTACCCGATGCGGGCCCGATGCCCGGGCACCTCCTGGACAAGCATTTCAACAGAAAGCACGGACCGGGAGCCTATTATGGACAGGGTTCGAAGCGGGGGTAACCGACCGCCTAATTCTGGCCGATGCCGGTGTCATCGCTGACAACGTCAACCTTGACCCCGGCGTCACGCAGTTCATCCAGGAACGGCTTCGGGCTCAGCCAGTCGGTAACGACCAGATCGATCTTCGAAAGCGGGCATGTCAGGAAGCTGGAGGCGGCGTTCATCTTGGTATGGTCGGCAACCACGATGATTCTCGAGTTCGAATTCTCTATCATGGCTCCATTGACGGTCGTCTCCTGGTACACGGCGGATGTGCAGCCCTTCTTCAGATTGATGCCATTGATGCCCAGAATGGTGATGCTCGAGTAGATGTGCCGTATGCCCAGCAGGGTCAGCTCGCCGAACAAGGATCTCGACTGGGGCCGGTACTCCCCACCCAGCATGATCAGTTCCACCGATGGGTCGATGTCTATCGAAAGGGCGGCCGCGTTGTTCGTGACCACGGTTACGCGCTTGCCCTCCAGATGACGGAGCACCTCGAGCGTGGTGGAACCCGCATTGAGGAAGATCGTATCATGCTCGTTGACGAGCGATGCGGCATACTTGCCGATGAGCCGCTTCTCCCGCTTGGCGACGCTGTCTTTTTCCTCGAACATAGCCTCCAGGTGCGGATTCGACGCGAGTACGGCGCCTCCGCGGGTGCGTTCGAGCAGCTTGTCCGCCGCAAGCGAATCAAGATCCCTCCGTATGGTTATCTTCGAGACGCCAAACTCCTGGGAAAGCTCCTCCGCGGAGACCACGCTCTTCTGGTACAGCAACTCAAGGATCTTCTTATGGCGATAGTTGGTTACCGGTGGCACCGAAGACAGGGTATCCTCATTCATGACGATGCGCTCACTTTCCTTCACTGAAAATTTGCCGCAATGCCGGCGTGGAGAGCGCCTCGTAGAGGGCCATGGCACGCGCCCTGAGCACCGCGTAGCGCTCTCCATTGGCCTTGTCCGGTTCGTACGAGCGGCAGCGGCTGCCGCTCGTAGCCGACTCGAATGCCAGAGGATAGCTCGAAGCCTGCCCTGTTGCAACAGCACCGGCAATCCATGCGCCGCGCGAGGTCGCCTCGCCATTCTCGTATCGCAGAACGCTTCGGCCAAAGACATCCGCCTGGATCTGGTTGAACAGATCGGAATCGGTCATGCCACCGGAGACACGTATCGAATCGATGCGACCACAGGCCTCCTCGATCACCTCGAGGCCGCCTTTGAGATCAAGGGCGATGCCTTCGAGTATCGCACGGGCCATGTCGCCACGTGTCGTGCCGAGCGACAGGTTGTAGAAGAGCCCCTTGGCGCCCGCATCCCAGAATGGGGCTCCCGAACCCGCAAAATGAGGCAGCAACAAGACCCCATGAGCGCCAACGCCTGCCTGCTCGGCCTCTGCGTTGAGGTCCTTGAACGTGTCGGCCCCCGCCTGACCCGACTTCCAGAGCGTTTCCTTGAACCAGCGATAGATGGTCCCTGAACTCGGCAGCGCGGCCTCTACGATGTATGCGCCAGGCAGGGCCGAGACGCTGCACGTGACCCGTATGCGTTGATCTATATACGGTATGTCAGAATGACCGATCAGATAGGATCCGGTACCGGTATTGGTAACGGCCCGATCCGGGCTGAACAATCCAAGGCCCAGCGCCGCGCACTGCTGGTCACCGCCGGCGGTTATGACTGGAATGCCGGCGCGGAGGCCGGTCATGCCGGCCACGCCCGCATCGAGCCCTCCCACGACCGAGCCGGGAGCGACCAGGTCACAGAGCATGCTGGCGTCCACCTCAAACAGATCAAGCAGGGTGCTGTCCCAGGTCCTCGAGCCAAGGTCGAGCAGATTGGTCCTGGAAGCAAGGCTGTGGTCGGTGACGAAGCGGCCGCACAGGATATGCAAGGCATAGTCATGGATGCCAAGCATCTTGTGCGTACGCACGAAGATGTCGGGCCTGTTGCGCCTGAGCCAGAGCATCTTCAGGGCCGATAGCACCGGATTGATCTTGGCGCCGCTCTTGCTGTGCACCAGCTGATTGTAGCCAGCCATGTCCTCGGCCAGCCCCGCCGTTCGGACATCCTGCCACATGATTGCCGGATACAGCGGGTTCGCATCGCGATCGACCGGTATCACGGATGACCGCTGCGAGGTCAAGGATATGCCGGTCACGGAGATGCCATGCTCCCCGGCCTGTTCGGCGGCCCCCGACAGCACCTCGGCAATCAGCGGCTGCCAGAGTCGCGCATCCTGCTCGACGCGGCCATCGCCATAGTAATGGGGCGGGTTATGACGCTGACTTGCAGGATAGGCGTGCGCCTGCTCGTCATACAGGATGGCCCTGATGCTGGTGGTTCCAATATCAAGTGCTACTATTCCATTCATGCATTGACCTTTGATGGAACATAATGATACTTATATGGTATAGCAATCGATCAATTTGATCAATAAAGGAGAGCCCCGGATGAATATCACGAAGAAATTCCTGGCCACCTTGCCGCGCTGCTATGCAACTGCCTCCTTTCCCATACGAGGCCAGCCGACCGTGCTGCTGGCGACCGAAGGCGAAGGCGCCTGTCTGGCATGGGACGCCGCGGATTTCCAGAACCAGCGTACCGTCTGGGACGGACCCGGCGGCACCATGGCAATCATACCCATTCCGGGAAAGGATGGCGAGTTCCTCGCCATACAGAAATTCTTCAAGCTGTTCCAGTGGGATGAAGCCATCATCGTCTGGGTCAAGCCCCTTGCCGATGGAACCTTTGCATCACGCCAGATCCTGCACCTACCATACATCCATCGCTTCGATCTGTTCAATGAGAACGGCCATATCTGGTTCCTGGGATGCTCCCTCGCGGAAAGCAAGGAAACCCGCGACGACTGGTCGAAGGCCGGCAAGGTCTACGCAGCCGAGCTGGGCGCGGATTGGGACGTACCGTTGGAACCACGGGTCATCAAGGACGGCCTGTACAGGAACCATGGCTATGCCCGCAGTACCTGGAAGGGACGCGATGCCGGACTTGTCACCAGCGACGAGGGAGCCTTCGCGATTACGCCACCATCGACTCCGCATGGCGAATGGACCATCGAGCAGTTCATGGACTGGCCGATAAGCGACATAGCAGCATGCGATATCGATGGCGATGGCGAGCCTGAGTACGCGACGATAGAGCCGTGGCACGGCCAGTACTTCCGCATCTACAAGAAGATCGACGGCGCCTTTGTCCGAATCTGGGAACATCCCGAGGTGGCGGACTTCTATCACGTCGTCGTCAGTGCACGGCTGGGTGGCCAGAACGTATTTGTTGGCGGCTGCCGCCGTGGAAGCCAGCAGTTGTTCTATGTGCACGCACGCGCAGCCTCATCCCAGGCGCTCGAGGCGGTCACGATCGAGGAAGGCGTCGGTCCGAGCAATGTCGCCATCCTCAACCAGCCCGATCGTGACATCATCGTGTCGGCCAACCGCGAGAAGGGTGAGGCCGCCGTCTACATCGTGACAGCCTGATTCAGGCGGCCAGGTGCCTGGGTGCAGTTACCTGGCCGAGTCCCGACGGCCCAATTGCTTCTTCAGGATGGCCGGCAGCGTGACACCCTGATTGAGTATGAGGGCCAGCAGTATCACGATGCCGGTGACCAGCGGATGATATGACGCCGGCATGTTCATCAGGTTGAGTCCGTTGTTGATGAACCCGACCATTACCGCACCGATCAGCGCACCCATCACCGAACCGGATCCGCCCAGGAGGCTGGTGCCTCCAATGACGACCGCGGTAATCACATCGAATTCGTACCCTGACGCATTGGGTGCATAGGCCTGCTGGGTCAGCGACGCCATCACGATACCGGCGATGGTTGCCGCTCCGGACGACAGGATGTACGCCAGGATGCGCGTCGTGTCGGGGCTTACTCCCGACAGCTTGGCCGATACCTCGTTGGCACCGACGGCTATCGACCGGCGCCCGAACAGCGTCTTCTTGAGCACGACATGACTCATGAGCACCATCACGAGCATGATATAGACCGGTATGGGCAGACCGAACACCTTCACGACGCCTATCTTCAGGAAACTCTCCGGGCCCATGATCGTGATCGTATCGCCATTCGAAACCAGCATCGCGATGCCAAAGAGGTAGGTCTTGGCGGCCATCGTCACGATGAACGGCGGCACCCTGAACTTCGTCGTCACGACGCCGTTCACGAGACCGACCAGGATTCCGAATCCAAGCGTCAAGACGAGCGCAGACGCCATCGGCACATGGGCGCTGTTCATCAGCGCATTGACGATGATGGCCGACAGCGAGGCCATCGAGCCGACCGAGAGGTCGATGCCGCCGGTAATGGGCGTGTATATGAACCCCGTCGCCATGATGCCGATGATGCAGACCGACCACAGCACGTTGCTCAGATTGGCCAGTGTCAGGAACGACGGCGAAACCAGGGTGAGCACCGCCATCAGCAAGAGCAATATGAAGAAGAGCCGGAAGCTCTCCAGCAGGTGCGTGGTCTTGTTCTTGTCCAGGCTCATTTCGCGACTCCTTCGACCAGGCCTGACGAGGCCCTGAGTACATCTTCCTCGGTGACCTTGCCTTCGGCGAACTCCTTGATGATCCGGCCTTTCCTGAGCACAAGAATGCGATGCGATATGCCGATCAGCTCCGGCAGGTCAGAGGAGACCAGCAGGATCGACACACCGGCGGCGGAGAGCCGTTCGAAGGTCTGGTACATCTCTTCCTTGGCACCGATATCGATGCCAACCGTTGGCTCGTCGACAATCAACACCTTGAGGTCGCGGATCAGCCACTTGCCGACGACAACCTTCTGCTGGTTGCCGCCGGACAGGTTGCCGACAGGAATGACCGGGTCATCGGGCTTGATGTTCAGGAGTCCTATGGCCTTCCTGGCCAGCTCGAGTTCCTTCCTGTCACTGACGAAGCCAGCCTTCATGACAACATCGAGATTGGTAATGCCTATGTTGCCTGTTATGCTGATGGCGCCCATGATGCCCTGCAGCCGGCGCTCTTCAGGCACGAACCCGAAACCGCTGCGTATCGATCCCGAGACGCCGGGCTTCCAGGGCTTGCCCAGATACATGACGCTGCCCGAGTCGATGCGGTCGATGCCATACAACGCCCGTACCACCTCGGTTCGGCCCGACCCTACCAGCCCGCCCATGCCGAGTATCTCGCCCGCGTGCAGCTGGAAGCTGATATCGCTGAACTTGTCTTCCGAGGATATGTTCCTGACATCGAGCACGACCTCCCGGTCGCTCCTGTGCATCTCATGAAGCGAATCACGCTCGTCCAGATTGCGGCCGATCATCAACCTGATGATCTCTGCGGGATGGATCTGTTCCTTCTCGAGCACAGCCACCTTGCGTCCGTCGCGCAGCACGGTCACCCGGTCAGAAAGGTCGTAGACCTCTTCCATCCGGTGGGATATGTACAGGACACCGATCCCTTCCTGCTTGAGCATCCGGATGATGCCGAACAGCTGTGCGGATTCGGAGGATGTCAGCGAACTCGTCGGCTCGTCCATGATGATCAGCGAGGCCTTGCTGTTGAGCGCCTTCAGAATCTCCACAGTCTGGCGCTGCGCTATCGACAGTCCGTCGATGATGTCGGTTGCCCTGAGCCGGAAGCCATAGCGGTCGATCAGTTCCTGCGCCATCCTGTTCATGGAGCGGATGTCGATGAATGGCAGTGCCCGCAATCTGGGTTCCTTGGTCAGGAACAGATTCTGCGCCACCGTCATGCCGTGGATGAGACTGAGCTCCTGGTAAATGACCGCGATACCCAGATCCTGCGAGGCCACCTTGGAATGCTCTATTCCTATCTGCGTGCCATCAAAGATCATGTCGCCGGAGTTCCGGTTGGTGACCCCCGTCACTATCTTGATCAGCGTCGACTTGCCGGCGCCATTCTCGCCTACCAGCGCGTGGATCTCGCCGCGCTTCATCGAGAAGTCCACATTGTCGAGCACGATCGGACCGTTGTATGACTTGGTTATGTTGCGGCACTCGAGCAGGACATCGTCGCGCGCATCGTTCATGACGCCACCGCCTCTCCCGCCTCGACCGACTGCCGGCGGCGTGAAGCCGCCTTCCTGGCCAGCCGTTCGGCGAAAATCTTGTACCAGACATCGACGACCACCACCACGACGATGATGCCGCCAATGGCGATTGGCTGTATGTACGGCGAGATGCCCAGCTTCAGTATGCCATTCTTGATGAGGGCAAGGAACAGCGTGCCGATCACCGTGCCCCAGACGTCGCCGACGCCGCCGGTAAACGGCGTGCCGCCGATTACGACCGCGGCTATCACGTCCATCTCCGAACCGATGCCAAACTCAGGCATCGCGGTCATCATGCGGGCCGACAGGAAGATGGCGGCCAGCGAGGCGCAGAATCCCGAGAACATGTAGGCAATGTATATCGACTTCTTTGTGTTGATGCCGGAAAGACGCGCCGCCGTCGGATTGGCGCCGGTCGCGTAGATGTTCGTTCCGGTTCGTGTCCGCTTCAGGAAGAACTGCGTCAGGAAGGCAAGCACAATGAAGGCTATGGTCACTATGTAGACGGGCCCCACGGTACCACCGAAGCCGAGGTACACAGGGTCCTGTATATAGACGTTTGATATGAAGCCATCGGCGTCCTTGACGGCTATCAGGAGCGCCACGCCGGCCAGAATGCCGCGCGAAGCCAGCGTCACGATGAACTCCGGCAGCTTGAACCGTGTGATGAAGTAGCCATTGAACAGGCCGACCAGCACGCCGGTCGACAGGGACAGCGGAATGAACACGAGCGCGGGAATGTGGGTATAGGACAGAAAATTGACGCACACCATCGCGGTGACCGCGATGACCGCGCCTATCGACATATCGATGCCCGCGGTAATCAGCACCAGCGTAAAGCCGATCGCCACGATGCCTGTTTGCGATGCTTCCTGGAGCAGGGTCATCAGATTGTCGAGCTTCAGGAAGGTGGGGCTGACGATGGCCAGGGCCGCCCCGATGACCAGAAACAATCCTATGAGGATCAATCGTCGAAGTGTTGCAATTGGCACGGACAGCCTCCGTTTGGATGGATGGATTGAAAGATCCACGGAACCAGCCAGCGCGGCTGTCCCGTGGATCATCGGGGAAGGACTTACCAGCGGATGTTCGGAGTAATCTGGCTGACGTTGTCGATCGTTGCCATGAACGGCGGTATGGTCACGACCTGGGTCTTGGTGAACTTCTTGGTTCCTGCCCGCAGCACATCAAGCGCCAGGCGGGCAGCGATGGCGCCCTGCTCGAACGCGTTGGTATACGCGGTACCGGTGACCTTGCCCTGCTCGATCTGCACGAGCGTGCTCATCTGGCCATTGAAGCCCCAGATCTTGACATCCTTGAGCCTGCCGGCGGCTTCGGCCGCGATCGCGGCGCCTTCGGCCATGTTGTCGTTGACCGCGAACACGCCATCAAGCTGCTTGTTGGCCTGCAGGAAGCTGTTCATGATCGCGACGGCCTTGTCCTTGTTCCACTCGGCGTTCTGCGCCGCGACTATCTTGATGTTTGGATACAGCTTGGCCATCGTCGCGCGGAAACCCTTCTCGCGCTCGACGCCAGCCATGGCTCCAGGAGGCGACTGAATGATCGCCACGAAGCCCTTGCCGCCGATCTGCTTGCCCATGATCTCGGCTACCTTGGAACCGGCACCGTAGTCGTCCATCGAAACGCAGGCAAAGTGCGGCGCGAGCGTGTCCGTGTTGAGAGTGATGACCGGAATGCCCTTGGCCTCTGCCTTCTTGACGCTCGCGGTAAGCGCGGCGGCATCGATCGGCTGCAGAATGATCAGGTCATAGCCTTGATTGATGAAATCATCCATCATCGATACCTGGGTCTCGGCCTTCATCATCGCGTCAAGCGACTGGAGCGGAGTGTTCCCGGCGGCCTTGAGCGCGTTGTCTATGCCCACGCCCCACGCCTTGGTCAGAGCCTGGCCAACGGTGCTCGGCAGATACCCGATCTTCCAGGTTGACTGCGCAGCCAGATTCGCGCTGGGAAGCAACAGCGCGATGGCGCCAATAATCGCAAGTACTTTGTTCTTCGACATAGCAACACTCCTCGACAAATGCCGCATAGTTGCGGCTGCCTCAGGGATAAAGCGATCATAATGATCGCTTTAGTTGCAATTTTACACTCATTTTGTTCAGTACGCAAGTTAAATTTTTACAAGATAGTGTTTCCTAGCCGATCGCCCGCAGATACAGGGCTGATATGGTCAGGCCGCCCAGAATGATCACCGAGAACACCAGCGTTTCGCCCATATTGACAGGCAGCCCCGAAATCGCCATCCAGACGATCATGGCGCCCAGTGCCAGCCCCAGGGTCAGGCCTTTGGTCAGCAGGAGCCCGGTCAGCAGGTAGCCAAGAGCCCGGTTGCGCAGGAGCTGGTAGCCGGCGATCAGCGCGAGTGGCACGATGAAGGCCAGGTCCATAACCTGGATCGGCAACGTGGTATAGTGTTCGATCATCGTCTTGTCCGGCCCACCCAGCAGACCGCTGCCGATCCGGCCGATCCACATCAGCAGTAGCATTATCCCTACGAAGAGGTCAAAGGCCATGGCCGCGCGGCGTATCCCCGTGCCCGAGAAATGATCCTTGAGGTCATCCGGCGACAGGCGGGACAGCGACAGTATCAGCGCGGCCACACTCATGGAGAGCAATGCGACGTAGACCAGAAAGAGCTGGTTGTACTGTACGCCAAAGGCATACGTCGCATAGGTATACGCAAAATAGCCGAGGGTCCCCGCCAACAGCAGCCCCGAGCGGCGGCTGCCGCGCCTGGCAAAGTAGCACGAGAGCAGCAATGCCGGTATTCCTATCGCAAGGGTCACCAGATCCTGGGCCTGGGCCTGGGTCGCAAACGACACCGAGTCCAGCCGATAGAGCCCCGCCCCCATCAGCCGGACCGTCTGGCCGCGGATCGACACGAAGGTGCCCGGCGAGGCTGCCCCCCCGAAACCAGGAACAAATGCCACGACGCACGCTACCAGGGCGAGCGCGGCGATACAGCGGCTGAGCACGACCAAGGGTCTCGAGACAGATTTCATACATCCTCCATTGAAAAGGGTTGACGTGCATCATGCAGGTGCCGGTGAACCTCGCGGCTCAGCGCAATCAGGGACTCTCGCAGCTGCACGGTTTCTGCTTCCGGCAGGCACGCGAAGAGTCGCCCCAGGATTCGCCGATCGTCATCGGTCCGCCGGTCCCAGAAGGCGACACAGGCCTCGGTCAGCGTAAGCCTCAGGGCGCGGGCATCCGCGCTATCCCTGGCGATCGCGAGGTAGCCTTTTCTTTCAAGCTTCAAGGCGAGCTGCTTGGCGTTCTGCCGACTGGTACCCATGCGCCGGGCACACTCGGTAATCGAGAGACTGCCGCCTGCCTGCTGCACCACGAGACAGAGGAACCACTGTCGTGTGGTGAGTCCCGTCTGCGCCAGCGCCCGGTCGGCAAACACCTGCAGCTTGGTTCCCAGGTCTATCAGCAGCGCAAAACTATGTGCCCTGGCCACATCGAGCGTCATCATGGGATATAGGTAACATATTACGTATAAAGGTTCAAGATCGCTCTGCCGGTCAGTCTGGCAGCGCTTCCGCTACCGGTTCCCCAATTTGACGCCTTTTTTCGCATGGTCTATAGTGATGCAATGAGGTCCCCCGAGACAGTCGATGCCTACATAGACCAGTTTCCACCGCAGGTTCAGGAGATGCTGCAGGGCATCAGGGCCGTGGTACGCGAGGCAGCTCCGGAAGCCCGTGAACGAATCAGCTATGGCATGCCGACCTATTCGATGAAGAAGAACCTGGTTCATTTCGCCGCGTTCAAGCACCATATCGGCCTGTACCCGACTCCCAGCGGCACCGAGGCCTTTGAAGCGGAGCTATCCACGTATGTCCGCGGAAAAGGCTCCGTGCAGTTTCCGCTTGACGAACCGATGCCCTTGGACCTGATACGGCGGATCGTCCTCTTCAGGGTCGCAGAAGAAGGGCGCTAGCCGGGTCACTCTGCGGGCTGGCCCCTCCTTCGGGGCGCCCGCACGCTGTCATCAACGTCGCCCTACTTGAACGAGAAAACAAGGCGGCCCGGCGCCGTACGTCCCGAACACCCGCCCTTGCTGCCGGCTGCGCGGGAGCCTGTTCGGCCGCGGGAGCCTGTCCAGTCGCGAGCGCAGGCCCAGCGGAGCGAACCCCCAAGACCAGCCCATGCGGTGAGCCCGCGCCTTTGCGCCCCGTACCTTCCGTTACACGGTTACGGAACGATCGTTACATTCTCTGTCCCAAGGCAGTCTCGGGGACGAAGACATCGATCAGCTTCCATCCTGGGGACACAGCATTCGACAGACTGCCCACATGATCATAATCGATGGGCACAGAGCGTCCAGCCTTGAGCGGCGTGCCATCCCGGGCGGTCCAGGACTCGATCTGGAACCAAGTATAGGCTCTCGGGAACGACCCTTCCTCAAAGGACAGGCACACGGCATGGCCAACGCCTCCACCGACAGGCCCGAGCGTGCCAAGATAGGGTTCCCAACCCCAGACCCGAAGGAGGCCAGCAGTATGGAGCGCGAAGTCCTCACAGTCCCCTCCCCCAGCGGCCAGGAACTGGTCCGGGCGGAGGGCGGGCTCATTCGCCTCGTACCTGAACTCGCTAGAGGTCCTCCGCTGGAAGGCTTCAAGCTCCTCGAAGGAGAGCTCGCCGGAGCCATTGAGATCGGCCTCGAGATACCGCGAGATCAGCGCCGGGTTCGCGAGTCCGGTCACCGCGAAAAAGGCTGGAACGCGTATCGCGGTGACGGCCTCAATCTTGCTGCTGGTCTCCAGTCCCAGGGAGGGCACCTCATGGCGTTCCATCCCCGCATATCGATAGGTGCGGAGGAGCCTGCCCCCAAGGGTCACCTCCTCAAGGCTTGGCTTGCGTGGGCCTGGCGGCTGTACGGGCCCAGGCGTCGGCGCATAGGAGTATGAGGCGGCAGGATAATGCGAAGAACTGGCGCTGTAGTGATCCAAGATTCCAAGGTTGTCAAGGAAGGTGACAGTGATCATCGCCGCAATGCCATAGCCGGTGAGCATGCCGACCACTTCCCCGAGGGTCCTGCGCGGCTTGGTGCTGCTACTGGCGATGTGTTCGACCTCGACCAGGGGACGCACGAGAGCCACCGAAGGTCGAAGGACGGAAGGCGCCATCGGTTCGACGCGGGAGGCCACAACAGCGGCCGGAGTCAGTGGCAGCCTTGGGATCGTCGCCCCGAAAGGGCTCGCGAAGTCAGGAGAAACCGAGCTCGATACCGCGAGGCACAGGCTCTCGGTCACCCGGTCTGCCCGGAAGGTCCGCTCTTCGCCGCGGAGGTGGCAGTAGGCCTTCAGGAATACTCTGCCATCACCGGCATGGGAGATGTTGAGGAGCTCGATGGTCCGCTCGGTCGCTCTCCCCGATTCGGACTGATACATGATTCGGTAGCTCTTGCCCGGCTCCCAGATCATCACTGCAGGCCTCCACCTTCCCTGTATCAAGAACCGTGCCTAAACCTGGCACGGCTATTGCTATCGGAAGGGCCGGAGTAATCCATGCCAAAATACTCGATCCTTGTTCTCGCGATCACGGTCGCCCTCACCCTGCCTTCCATGGCCCTGGCCGCCGAGCGGAGCCGCTTCGTCCTCTTCCAGGTGGGGTGCGGCCTCTCCATGCCCTCATATCCCGCAGAAACGGAAGACGCCTTCACCATCCTCGAGTCCCAGCCGGGGGTAGAGCGGCTCAAGCTCTCCCTGGACCTGGCCCTGGGCTTCGCGGTCTCGCAGAGAGCCTTCATGCTGGGCCGCGTCGACGGCTTCGCAGACCGCCTTTACGAGGACAACGATTACCTGCAGATGAACCTCTACATCTACTCGATCGGGTTCAGGTACTACCCGAATACGACGGGGCTCCATCTAGAGGCTGGTGCCGGCGGCACACGGGGCGTGGCCCGGAGCTCCCTTGGGGGCGACAGCTCTTCGGACTGGGACTTCGGCTTCGGCGGAGCGCGGGACTGGGACTTCAATCCCGAGGCGAAGGGCTTCGGCCTTACGCTGGAGGCTCGATACGACAGCATCGAGCTCGAGGGAGAAGGGGCGAACTGCCTCATGCTGACGCTCAACCTCAGCCGGAAGCAGGAAACCGCCGGCGCGGGCGGGGCTTCCCGGAGCGCAGGAGCCCTCGATACCTCGCTCGACGCTCGCTCGGTTCGAATCCGTCCCTTCGGACCGGTTGCCGAGTGGGATCGATTGTAGTGCGCGCCAGCGCGCGCTACGGCGTCCCCTATCCAGCTGGAGAATAGGGGATTCGCTCTGCGCTCGTTGCCATCCTGGCAACATCGCTACGAGCCGCCTCAAGCTCCTCTCGGCGCGTCCCTGCGCCTCGTCCTCGCCAGCTCGGATCGGAGCTTTCGGTTCGAATTCCCTATTCTCCTTATCAAAACAGAAAGCCGACCTTGCGGACGGCTTTCTGTTTCGTGGAGAATAGGGGATTCGAACCCCTGACCTATAGATTGCGAAGCGCTCCGGACTCCGCCTACAGGATTCTCCCGCCTTGTCAGGCTTTCACCTATTGTAGCTAATTCTATATCAGAGCATGAGTCAGAAGCAAGGCACAATTAGCAGGAATTGGCAGAGTTTAGCAAATCTTGTCATTTTCTCAATCTCAGAGTCAGTCTCAGAGTTCTCAATCTCAGAGATAATCTCAGGGCCGATCCCCGCTTCGCGTGGCATATCTACGCCTTAAGTCCAAGAAGGTCTTGTAGGGAGTACGGCCGCAGCAGGGGGGTAAGTGAGAAGTCACTTTGAAATTATACCAATTAATGATTCGCTCTTCGAGAGTCCCGGTGCCTTCAACCGAGAGGCTTGGATAAGACCAGATCGCCTCTAGTCGCCTCCGGTGCGAGAACAGGTTCCTTCCCCATCGCCCTTCGAGCTGGAGCGATATCCCGTGTGCCTTCGCGAAGTCCTCGACATCGTCTGGAACCTTGAAGTATCGATCGCCTTTTCGGTCTAGGAATATCTTGCTTGGTCTGTGAGCGACCATTTTGATAATCTGTTCGTCCAACTCTTCCAGCAGTTGCCTCAACGAGTCAGATTTATAGGCGATGAAAGCAAAGGCACTCGCCTGGTCGAAGCCTAGTAGCATGGTTCGCGCTGAGGGATCTCCTACCTCGCTGGATAGGCGCCATACACAGAGGAACTCGCCTACTCTGGGCTCGGCTGATGCGGAACTCTCAGGGGAAGTCGCAAGTCGCTGACCTTTTTTACTCAGGCCCGCCTTACGAAGATACTTGCCGATGGTTGCTTCGGAGGGCCCTCCTTCAGCGGCAAGTAGTTGGTAAAGAGCCCTCCTCCCTAAATTGGGATGTCTAAGACTCTCCTTCAGAACTCTTGCCTTCCATTCCGCTCTGGAGACTCCTCCACTTTTGAATTCCATCGCTCTCCCTGATTAACCCGATCGTCAATCGCCTGTGATGGGTGAAAGCTAGTCAGGATAGCTGCCTACGTGCTGTGGCTGCCTAAAGTATACCACTTCATGATGACTTGTCGAGTTTTGTTTCAAGAGATGAAATTCCGTCGGGAAAAGAGGGCATTAACTATCAGTCCCTTTGCTCAGTGAGCCACTGGCTCACATCTCGCATTAGGAGGACAGTATGTCCGACAAGCATGTACAGGAACAGGCGATCCCGCTCCGGTTCCTGACCCTCAACGAAGTTGCCAAGCTACTTCGGCGATCAACTTCATGGGTCTACAAGCAGGCCGAGTCCGGCAAGCTCCCATCGGTCAAGCTTGGTGGCCGCCTGATTTTCGAACTTGAGGCCATCGATGACTACATCGGCCACCATCGAAGATCTCCCACATCCACGACCAAGAAGGAGGCCGCACGTGGGTAACAATCTATTCGCTATGCTATTCGCCAATCCGGTTGGCGTCAAGAACGAAGGCCTCGCCAACGAGCAAGCAGTAGCCGCTCCATTGCCTAAAGCGCAGACGAGCGAGGGGCTCTTGGGCCACCTACTGGGTCTAGGAGAACTATCAGCCATAGTTTTTCCGGACCCGTCGCCAGAGATCAAGGCGATTCTGCCGAAGGCTGGCTCAGCGCCTGAGTTCAAGCCAGATAGGGGTAAGGCTTTATGACCACTTCGGATTCTAAGTTCATCCGCCCACCCAAAGTTGACGTGTTACCCCGGCAAATCGCCTTAGCCGAGCCGCTTCCCTTGATTGCCTGGCTCAACGACGGGGGCGAGGCACCCGCCGATCCCACGCCCGATCAGGCCGGGATTTCTTGGCAGCCCGCAGCTGATGAAGGTCCGTCGACGATGCAGCCTTCCTTGCGCGAAGAGTTAGGTCCCGAGATCCCCAGCGCATTGACCGAGGAGGACGAACCCTCAGCGATACCTGCACCTATAGCACTGGTCCAGGATAATCATGGGCCGACCGAGCTCGTCGAGGGGGGACGCTACGAGCTCCACCGGGCCGAGGATGGCAGGATCCGGCGCATCATGCCGGTTCATTGCAGTCCGGGCAGGCTCCTGGGCGACACTGACCCGGACGTCTATTCGACTGACCTCCGGGTGATCGAGGACCTGATTCGCACCTCCCTCCGGGTGGAGGGGCTCTCGCTCTACAATGCCGGATTCGACCTTCGACGTATCCGCGACGCGAAGCTCTATGAGCAGGACCAAATCTTCGACTTCGCGACCTGGCTCAAGATCCGCGCACCAGAATTGGGAATATCGGTCAGCTTCGCGTATCGCCTCATCAACGCAGCCGATGCGCTCGATCTGTTACTTGTTGTCACCATCCAGGGAACCTGGGGGGTGTCTATAGACGACCTTGGCCGGAGGTTCACGAAGGTTTCCTACCTCCTCACGGCCCATTATCGCAAGGTACCCCTTGATACCCTGCGCGAGCCTTTCCTTGTTGCTCCGGAGCCGGACTTCATCAACCTTTGCACGGGCCGCAAGCCCCCCACGGCGAAGGAACTCGAGACCAAGCGAGAGGCTCGTAGAATCAAGTCACCCGAGCTCGCAGGTCCTCCGCTCATGATCTCTGGCGAGGTCGAGGCCAAGGTGGTCGAAGCTCTCAAGCTGGGCTTGGTACCTAAGTTCGTTTCCCTTGACGACCCCACGGATCTGCGCAACCTCGAATTCGCGGTTCTAGCAACGAGGCGGGAATCGGCAGAGAAGGCCCTGAAGGCGCGCGCACAGGCCTATCTGGATGATCGATCGTCCATCAAGACTTACTTCCAGCTTCACACTCTCGAGGATGCCGAGCGAGTCTTCAAGGAGCACCTCGCCGACGGAATCCACAGCAGGCTTATCCTTGCCGTCTGCACGGCGAACCTCGCGGATGATGAGCGCTTAGTCGTGCAGTGGAAGGCTCGGGGTTACAAGAGGGTCCATGATTACCTCAAGAAAGCGCTCAACGTGCCGTTCGATACCTACGACTACCTTATCATTGGTAGGAATTACCTCCGCTACGAAGCGGAGATCACCTCTCGTTTCTCCGTCGAGACCGAGGTCATGTTCACGAAGCTACTCCTCCTGGACCAAGCCATCTCCCTCCACGGCGACCAGTATGAGCTGATTTGGCGCTATTTCTCGCCGGAGATCGGAGGTACGACCTGGCGAGTCTTCGCCACGACTGCCGACTACGAGTCCGTCCTGAAGGACAAGCCTCTCGCTCCAGCCCGGGTGAAGGAGGCAAAGCGCCTCATTTTTGAGTATCGCACGCTACTTCGTGCAGGGGCGATAAAGGCGACCACCGGGCTGCGAACAGGGAAGACGGTTGAGGTGCTCAACGTCATCAACGAGACTGAGGCCAGCCTTGTCGAGCTCTTCCTTCGCAATCCGAAGGCGATGATCCCTTATATCGCGCTCTATCAAACCTACAAGGCTAAGGGGCTTCTGTAACGTACGGGCAAGGTCGTGAGTCGCGAAAGGCTCGCGGCCTTGCCATCTTATCCCACTCCCTGCCGGGACCTGCTAGAATTCCACGCAGAAGGAAAATTGAAAGGCCCTGGCATCCCCTTTTTTATTACACGACGATAGCTCGACCATCAACTTACAGCCTTGCCGGGTATCGTAGCCATCAGAATGACCGCACTCAATGTGATGTGGACTCTACTGGTAGAACAGACCATCTACCCAAGGAGTTCATATGCTTTACGACATTATCAGCGAACGCCATGCCCCGCCCTATCGGATCAGCAGCCCTGGCGACGCGTACACCGTGCTCAAGCGATATGCTAACGCCCGGACCGAAAGGTTCCTAGTTGTTCTGCTTAATGGGGCTCATGATGTAGTGAGCACCAGAATTATCACCGTGGGCCTGTTGAACAGGACCATTGTACATCCCCGTGAAGTTTTCAGACCGGCTATCGTGGAGAATGCCGCCTCGGTGTTATTGAGTCATAACCACCCTTCAAACAGATTGGACCCGAGTCAGGAAGACCTTGATATCACCAAGCGACTCCAGGATGCTGGTGAAATCCTGGGCATACCCGTGCTCGACCACTTGATAATAGGCCGTATCGGATTCTACTCGATGGTCGAGCATGGGCAGATGACAGTTCGTTAGGATTCTACCAAAGTCACCCAACATATAAAGAAACTTGCCTTCCATATTCCGATCCACTTATAAATATTTCTATACATCGCTCTCCATGATATTCAGCCGATAGTACTGCGGTCTACCGATGTCCGGCACATACCCACCGCCTGGCTCCTCGTCTTTAATGATGATTCCTGCGGCTTGTACCTGGGACCCAATTCTCTTGTAGCCGCTATACCACTCCTCACAAAGCTTTGTGGGCAGGGGATACGCGCCCCGGCCCTGGTTCCTTCTCGTCAGATCATCGATACCGCTCGCCGGATCGGCTACGGCGTCGTCGATGATCATTCTCCATGCCCCCAGGTTTTCTAAGAACCGTAGCACCGCCTGCCGGCTCTGCCTCGGCTGAGGGCTCACGCTCTCAAGTTGCTCTAGCATCCGCTCAGCCGCTTCTCGATTCCTCGGATACTTCCCTTCCTTCTCCCGCCATATCTTCACGAACCTTGTCGCCCCGGCCTCCGTCACATTGCAGGTCGCATACAACGACTCAATCCTACTCCTCAGCTCCCGCTGGTTCCGGAACATATCCCCGCTATACCCCGCAGCCCTCGACCTCGTCTCCCAGCCAAACACCCACTCGGTCACGTCGTCCAGGGTCATCCCCCCGCGCTTCCCACCCTCTATCATCTTGATCAATCGCACATTGCTCTCGCAGTCGCGGAAGGGCATCAACATCGCCTCAGCCTCCCTACTATTCCTCGGCCGCAGGCTCAAGATCTCTGCATCCGTCTTGCCCTTCCTCCCGCCGCTCCCATCGCCTACCTCTCCTTCTTGAAGACGTTGCCCCGGCCGCTCCTCCTTCGGCCACACCCGTTCCAGCACCTCATCCTTGATCAAGCCATCTAGCCGATACACACTCAAGCCCCGCCAGAAGGCCTCGCCGTCGGCAGGCCGCCCCATCGGCTCCAGCCCGTCCGGCTCCAACAGCCTATCCAACCTCGGAATCCTTAGTGGCCGCAGCGGCGTCGGCAAGACCTCCAGTTTCCGCCCTATCCCTCGTTCCCTCTTCTTCTCTTCCCAGGCCCTTTTCACTTTTCCAAGCTTCAACCTGAGCTGATACCACAGCGCTTCTTCCTCCAGACACCAATACACATGCGCCCCGTGCGGGCTCTTCACCACCAGGCTCGGCCGCTCAGTGAAGCACTCCACCAGAGCCTCTACTGCCTGCCTGGTCTTCGGCTCCAGCTCTGGCTTGATTCGTCTACTTGGCACCATCGGCTTTACCGACTCCCGCAGCCCCCGCTCCAGCTCTTCCTCTACCTCACCGCCAATTCCAATTTCAGCCCACCCGGCCCACGTCCTTGGATCCTGCGTGAACGGCCCCGCCTCATCCCAGGCCTCCCGCTCCACCGTTTGCTCCTGCTGTTCCTCCTCGCCGTCCTCTTCAATCCCCACCGGCTCCGGCTCATCGCCACCCTTGCCCAGCAAGTCCACATCGAAGCAAATAAACCTCGGCTTCCGATTCATGAGAAGCCCAATATCCCCGTGCCCCGTTATCGCTCTATACACGACGGCATCCCCGGCCAACCCGTGATTCCTCACCCAGCTAGAACCTGCTATATCTACCTGGTTATACGGCTTCCGGAAGTAGTTGAAGCGCTCCACGAAGGCCGCCACCTCCCGAGCCGCATCCTCATCAAGCGAATCCATCAGATCCCCCTTAACCACGTTCCCCTCATTCGCCACTGTGACCGCGACAGCCTAAATAGTATCTAGACGATATTAGTCGTCAAAGGTCCACATATCTATATTAGCTATACAAGCCTTGACGTTAGAAGTTCTACCGATCCTGCGCTTAGCGCACCACTGGGCTGCGCCATCGCCTTCTTGAGATCCCTACCTAATACATCTATCCGTCTAAGCCCCTTAGCACATTGTGCTTGGCGCCTATGGCCCCGATTAAGCCCGCCAGCATTCCTACAAACGTTTTCATCGTTCTCGGTAGCCCCGGCCACCGTGCATATCGCGTACACAGTCCGACCGTCAGCTGCTAATTACATAATAAGGCTATCGTCTACCTCATGGGCGGGCTCGATCCCGGCCGCATCCCCACATTCCCTTCTTCTCATGGAGGTCCACATGCTCGCTACTCTTCTCGATGCTCCCCCTACCGCCCCACTCGCGCTCGTCGACAGCGCAGAGCCCGGCCCTCTTCCGTCGCTCTCCAACGTCCTCTTCGACTTCACCATCCCCAGCGCGGAGGCCCCGGCCGCCGAACCCTTCACGGTCGACTCTCTCTCCAAAGCCTCATGGTGCGCCTCGCGCATCCTCGAGGCGCAGGCCCGCACGGCCCAACGCTCCGACCTGGCCCGCTCCTATAAATCCCGCATCGACATCTGGCTCTCCGACGCCAACGCCGCCGACATCGACTCCATCGACTACCTATCCTCTCTCCTCAAGCCTTGGGTCGAAGCCGAAGTCGCCAAGCAGCGCCGCTCACGCTCCATCCTTCTCCCTACGGCCACCGCACAGCTCCGCAAGCTCCCGGACCGCATCGACATCGTTGACCGCGATGCTGCCTTGGCCTACTGCAAGACCAACCACCCCGACGCTGTCATCGTACGCGAGGACATCTCCAAGACGGCCGTTCGCTCCTTGGTTTTTACGGAAGGCGAAGCCATCCCCGGCGTCGAAGCCGAACTCGGCCACGACGAGCTCTACATCAAATCAATCGCTTGAAAGGACACCCCATGCGTAATCTTAACAGCTTGATCTTGGAGGGCAACCTCGCCTCAGACCCCCTCTACACTCCGGGCACCAGCACCACCACGGACGCTGCCCGTCTTCTCATTGATGCCGGTACCGATGTCCCGGCCATGCCGGTCATCGCCTACGGTCGCCTGGCAGTTACCGTCCGCGAGCACCTCCGCACCGGCTCCACCATCCGCATCGTCGGACGCCTCGGCATCGACTCCTCGCTCGACGCCATGACCCCGGTCGTCATCATCGCGGAGCACATCGAGATCAAGCCCGTCCGCTCCGCCGAAGCCCGCGCTTATGCCGAGGAGGCCGCCCTGTGATGCCCGATGTCATCTATAGCTATAGCCGCTCCGACGCGCTCGCCGACGGCGTCCTCATTGACGTCTCGGACATCGCCCGCGAAGCAGGCTTCACGTTACCTGTCGCAGTCAGCGACAACCTCTATCACTCCTACATCATGCCTTCCCTGGAACTGGCCAAGGAAGGGCAGAGCCCGTCAGGCCGCCTGTGGGACACCCTCAACGTCCTCCGCTACTCCATTAAAGCTTCCCCGGCGACAGATCGTCTTTCTCTCTCCGTCCTCTTTACCATGTCCCCGAACACCGACCCCATTCCCATCGAGCTGCTCGCCGTCTGCGGCCCCGGCGACTCCGGTGAACCGGTCGTCACCGTAATGTTACCGGGCGACGAATAGCTCCATGGCCCCGGTCTCCCCGGGGCCATCTTCCTTCGCTATCGATTCTCGGTACCTCGACAGTCATGGATCAAGCAAAGCTATAGGGCACCTCCCTAAAGTACTCGCTACGGCCTCTAATCACGCCTCTAGAGCCTTTATCGAGCCTCTCCCCACTGCAATCTATTCAACCTGACCGTGCCAGCTTTCGGCGTGGTCTACTTGTATCCTCTTCTTCCCGGTTGCCCTGGCGCGGCCGTATCACCACGGAGCCCGAGATGCCGAATCCTTACGCGAATCTGACCAAACTAATCCAGGCAGTCTCACTCCTCGCCGCCCCGGGCGGCACCACAATCAAGACCCTCATGTCCCGCCTCGGCATCTCCCGTCGCTCATCCTTCAGGATGTTGGAAGCCTTGACCGATCTAGGCCTTCCCCTTGTCGATGAACGCCGCGACCTGTCCACGGAGAAGACCTATCGCATTCTCGAAGGCTACGCTCAACGGCTCCCGAACTTCGCCGTTCCAAGCCTCGACCTCAACTCCCAGGAACGCTACTTTCTTGACGCCATTCTAGAGGGCCGCTCGCTCCGGGACTCCTCGTCATCGGCGCTCCTGTCTTCGCTCCGTTCCAAGCTTAACGTCCTTCTGCCGGGGCTCGACACCGATCCGGCACCGGAACCCGACACCAACCTTACATCCACGCTTCTTGATACCTTCCGCACTGCCATTACGACCGGTCAAGCCTGCTCCGTCGTCTATCGCTCTCCGGTTGACGGCATCGCGCGCTCGTACACCCTCTCCCCGGTAAAGCTCCTCGAACATCGCGGTGGCCTTTACCTTTACGCTAAGCCGGAAGGCCAGATCCATTGCCGCCTCCTCGACCTGGACCTTTTCGAATCCGCCACGCTCACCGGCACTAGTTCTGGACATCTCGTCGATATCGACTACGCTGCTTCTCTTGGCTCTACCTTCGACCTCGAAGCCGATGCTCCCATCCAGGCCACTATCCGCTTCTCGTCCACGGTCGCCCAGAAAGCCACAGCCCGTCATATCGGCATCATCCAGTCTACAAAGCCCCAGGCTGATGGCTCCATCATCATCACGCTCGGCTCCCGCAATCTCCGTGACCTTATTCGATGGGCGCTCTCATGGGGGCCAGACGCCGAGATCCTGGCCCCTCCAGAACTCCGCTCGATGACCCGCAAAGAACTCGCCCAGGCACTTGCCCGCTACGACTCCGTCCGTCCGCCGCACGGTTAAGTTTCGCTCAGCCAAGGTAAACGCTACTTCTATATCAGCGCATCGTGCCAGGAAATGGCACGGTTACACGATAGGCTACCTTGCCTTGGTCTAAGCAAGGCATCAACAGGAGGTTCATATGGCAACTGACAAGGTGACGTACACATACAAATGCTCGAAGGCGACCTGTAGGCACATCGAAACGTACGGGAATCATGGCAGCTACAAATGCCCCAAGTGCGGGAGCCCCATGGTGAGGCAATCCAAATAGGGTTTCGAGGCTGCTACACCATAATCAAAGGAGAGTCTATGAAACGCACGGTTATCATGCTTTTACTTCTAGTTGGCTTCGGCATATCTACGGCTATTGCTCAGGATACTGCCGACATCAAACCGGACTATGACTTTGTGGACAAGACGCGTTCCGAGAAATACAACACCAGCTCGGCAGCCCAGTTTTTCGACAACACCGCTGCTTTCAAAGATAAGACCGTCAGGCTAATAGCCCGGCTGGCAGCTGGAGGACAGCTCCGGGCGACTGTTGGCTTTAATGTCAGGTTTATCGCCTATACCAAGGCTCCAATGGAGTACTTCTTCATCACGATCCCAAAGGACATGGAAGTCCCCAATGTCTCGGAGTGGACGGATACCGTGGTCATCACCTTCCGTTGCGAACAGGGGCTCCTCGACAAGGGCAACATCGCGATTTCCATAGTCCGCGCGAACCGTTAATGCTCTACTCCAGCATAGGGCTTCGTCGTCTCCGTTTATCCGATCGACGAAGCCCTCTAGCGGGATAATTGATTCCTCTTTTTTCCAGACAAGAGGACGAGGCCAACAGAACAGCCTCAACAGGATCGTAAGAGCAGGCGATCACGCGATTTCAAGCCCGAGAGGATACCGGGCGGACAGCACAATCGCCAACAGGCGGCGACATCAATCTTCCTCAGCGCACAGATACTGCCGTCGGCCGCGAGCAGCGTCTTTGCATGTCCAGGCTTCAACCTTTTCTCCTCGTCGCTGGACCTCGCAAAGTTCCGGGCTGTCAGCGACCGCACGGGGAGTGCAAGACTCGTCTTTCCCTGCGATCGCAGAAGCATTTTATGGTCGTCCTGCAGCAAGCGCACACAGGTTCCCCATCTGCTCAAGGCGGACGCCCCCTTTCTCCTGGCTGTCCGAAGATACCCGATAACGAAGTTCGAGAGTTTAATTCTGGGAATCGAGATCTGCTGGAGAGACGTAGTGCTTTCACACAGGCAGTCTGTAGTAACTTTCCGGGAGCCCAATCACTATTTCTGCCATGCCAAATTAGGTGCTGCGTACTATACCCCTGGATTACAACCACGCGGGGGCGAAGAGCCTAGTCATCGATAGATACCCAGTGGACGGGTCTTCCCACGCTTGCATCTTCTGTCCCGTCAAACGCAGGGAACCCCGAAGGGGCTTTTGCCCTTTATCCAAAGCAATAGGGGCAGTCTAGCGCCCGATTCCTCGATCTTGATCTCGATCTCTTCGAATCGTCAATGTCTGCTGCGGACGGGCAGGAGCACTGCGCGGATGTCGAACACGCAACAGCCATGAGTTTCGTCTCGATCTCGGAGCCACTGAACACGTCTAGGCTATTATCCACTTTTCGGCCTCAGGAGCCCGGAAGACTCTCGCCCCACACATCGGGATGGTCCACTCAAGCAAGTCGTATTCCGGCGGATCTGGCATCCTCACGCTTGGTTCCCGGATCTACGGGACCTGATCCGCTGGAGTTTCACGTTCGCCGCCGAGGCCATATAGTAGCGTCTGCGGCGTCGGTGAAAACCAAGAAAGCGTATGCCACAAGCCCAACCACGGATATCGCTCGGGAGTCCATAAGAGCGTCGTAGCGAGGAAATTGGGATTCCGGAACTCACCCCGTAGAATGGCGAGGATCAGAGCCTTTAGGACTTCACGCGAGCCCTTATTCTGGCGACACGCCTGTTCATTGCCCGACGAACGATGGTCCTGAACATCAAGCGCTTCAATGCTCCCATCGATTGGGAATGATCCTTGAAGAATGAACCAGGATCTGGATAGAGGCCAAAATCTCTGACTATTCCCTCTTTCTGGATGTACGTAGCGTTCCCATCCCAAAAGACGCGGGGCGACTCGATGCTGCTCGTGGCTACGCCATAGCCGCAAAAGGAGCCTGTCTTTCCGCACGCGATACTCTGAACGCTCCGCAGGTAGGGCAGGTCGAGGATAAAACCTTCCATGTCGATCCACCGGCCATCATGGAACAGCTCTACCCAGCTATGTACTATCTCCTGCGGCGCGAGGAGATACCAGAGGCCGCTTATCGCTCCCTGCTGGAGGCGCTTGTCGATCGTGAAGCCATGGAAGCGGCACCTGACACCGACAGCCCTGAGGAGGGCCATGAGGAGGATGCCCTTGGTGTTGCATTGCCCGTATCCATCCGACAGGACCTTGGAGGCCGGGATCGCGTCGTCCTCATTGTATCCGAAGCGGATCTCGTCGCGGACAAAGTCGTAGACTCCCCGAATCCTCGCTTCTTCATCGAGCGCGACCCAACTTCGGAGGGCAACGAGGTTGCGGATCGACGGATGGTCATAATCCACAAGGATGGTTTTCTCGAGTAGTTGGTCCATGCCGGGGTCACCGCACGCCTTCGCGTTGCCCACGGGCATATCCCGATGTCCTCACCGAATTGAGGACCGCCAGGATGGAGACGCCAACGTCGCCGATGACGGCCTCCCACATGCTCGCCACGCCGAGGGCGCCGAGACTCAGGAAGGCAGCCTTGACCACCAAAGCCATGACGATGTTCTCGATCACGACGCGGCGGGTGAACCTCGAAATCCTGATGGCGAGGGGGATGCGAGCGATATGGTCGTCCATGACCACGACGTCCGCCGCTTCGATCGCCGCGTCGGATCCGAGCCCTCCCATCGCGAAGCCTACGTCCGATCTCACGAGCACCGGGGCGTCGTTCATGCCGTCGCCTACGAACACCACGGCGCCCTGCCTCGCCGGATCCTTCTCGAGCACTTCGAGTTCCGCCACCTTGCCATCCGGAAGGAGCTCGGCGTAGAAGTCGTCGAGACCAAGTTCGCCCGCGATTTTGCCGGCGACAGTCTTGTTATCGCCGGTGAGCATCACGACCTTGCGCACCCCGAGGGCCTTCAGCTCCGCGACCGTGGCCGCCGCGTTCGGCTTGATCTTGTCCGATATGACGATGTGTCCCGCGTAGACGCCGTCTACCGCGACGAAGGCGACAGTCCCCTCGGTATCGCAATCTGAGTGATCGATGTTCTCGCGGTGCATCAGGCGGTCATTGCCTATCGCGATCCTGCGGCCCTCGACCTTCGCGAGTACTCCATGGCCTTTCACCTCGACGATATCGCTCGCCTTGTCCTTGACGCCGCCCGCTGCGTCCTTGATCGAACGCGCGATGGGATGCGATGAACCGGATTCCGCCGCTGCCGCCCACTCCAGGAGTTCCTCCTTCGTGAAGCCGTTGCGGGTCTCGACCTTGACCACGTTGAAGACGCCTTCTGTGAGGGTACCGGTCTTGTCGAAGACCACCGTGTCGACCTTCGTGAGGGCATCGATGTAATTGCCGCCCTTGATGAGGAGCTTGTTCTTGGATGCCCCGCCGATTCCGCCGAAGTAGCCGAGCGGAATCGAGATGACCAGAGCGCAGGGGCATGATATGACCAGCATGACAAGAGCCCGGTAGACCCAGTCTTCAAGCCTTGCGCCAGGAACCAGAAGCGGCGGTACGAAGGCGATGATCGCCGCGATGACAACGACCGCCGGAGTGTAGATGGCGGCGAAGCGGGTGATGAACTTTTCCGTGGGAGCCTTTTGAGAAGAGGCGTTTTCCACGAGTTCCAGGATCCTGGCCGCAGCGCCTTGACTGTACTCCTTCTCCACGCGGACGACGATCCTTCCCTCGTCGTTCACGAATCCTCCAAGGACGCTGTCGCCTGGCTCGACCTTGCGCGGCACCGATTCTCCGGTGAGCGAAGCCGTATTGACGAAGGACGAGCCTTCGACCAACGAGCCGTCGAGCGGGATGCGTTCCCCGGGGAGCACCTCGATGAGGTCCCCCACCTTGATTTCCTCGGGGCTGACCTCGCGGCGTTCGGGACCGACAACCAGTCGCGCGAAATCAGGACGCAGATCCATGAGGGCTGAGATCGATCGGCGGGACTTGTCGACCGCCCTGTCCTGGAGATATTCGCCAACGGAGTAGAAGAGCATGACGCCAACGGCTTCCGGAAGCTGATGGATCACGATCGCCCCGATGGTCGCTATGCTCATGAGGAACATTTCATTGAATACCTGTCCCCTCAGGATGCTCCTGAGTGCCGAAAGGAGCACCGGCGTTCCAACCAAGAGGAATGCCGAGATCAGAACCCCATACTCCACGATGGCATGCGGCGTCGCGTGCAGTGTTTCGTTGAACACGCTCCCGATGGCGAGCAGGACAGCGGCCGCGACCATCCTGGTCAGCGCCTTGCTCCCTTGCGCCTCGACATCGCCCGGCGTCGCCTTCTTCTCGGGGGAGGATAGGGTGACGCCAGGTTCGATCCGGCTGATGATGTCCTGCGCCTTATCCACATGCTTCGCATCGAGATAGATCGCCCCGGTCGCAAAGCTCAGCCGTGCGTTTTCGAGGCCCTTCTCCTTCTTCAAGGCGCATTCGATCTCGTTGGCGCAGTTCGCGCAATCAAGTCCGTTAATCCTATACTTCGTCATGATGGCTCCTTTGGTCAGGATCGTTCGATGTAGTGCTCGCGTGCCTGCTCCATGAGGGAGAGCACATGATCGTCGTCAAGCGAGTAGAAGACGTTCTTCCCGTCCTTGCGGCTTCGGACCAGGCGCAACGCCTTCAGGAAACGCAGGTGGTGCGAAACCGCCGGCAGGCTCATCTCCAGCAGGAAGGCAAGGTCGCATACGCAGAGTTCCCGTTGCCCGAGCAGGTGCAGGATCTTTGTTCTGGTCTCATCCGCGAGCGCCTTGAAAAGCTCGGATATGCCCGCGATATCGAGGAGCGAAGCCCTCAGCGCTTCGGCATCCCCGGCGCAGCTCACTCCATACTGACTGCACAAATCCTCGCTCATTCGAGCCTCCTTGGTAAAACGAGTGCTTGATTAAGCAAGCGTTTAAGTGTAAACTACTCCCATCTCGCTCCCTTGTCAAGACGCGAGTGGAAGGGGATCGATTGAGCAAGCGTATGCCAGGTATCAAGGTACGGAAGGAGGCGTTGTGGGCAGGTCCACTGCCCAGGGCCCTCATGTTCCTGCTCTTCATGTGCACCCTTCCCGGGAACACGACAGCGAATCCCTTGGCGGCTCGGATCGATATATCGGAAGGAGGGCCAAGAATCGCGCTTACCACCATCTTGCCCGGTCGATCGCTTTATTCCGCGTTCGGGCATTCTGCCATCAGGGTCAGCTATCCCAACGGCGGCCCCGACCTGCTCTATAACTACGGGCTCTCCGCCAAGCCCTTCGACCTGCGATTCGCGCTTGGAATGTTGGTTGGGAAAATGCCCTTCATGGCCGCGCGTCTGAGTAGTACGGATGCCTATGAGTTCTACAGCCAGGTCGAGGACCGCACAATTGTCGAGCAAGTCCTCGCCTTCGGGACTGAGGAATCCGCCGCGTTCATCGCCGCGCTCGAGGAGGATGCCCGACCCGGAAGGAATACCTACAACTATCGTTACTTCACCGATAACTGCGTGACTCGACTCTGGCTACGGCTTGGAACTCAACTCGCTTCGCCTTCTCAACGTGGAACAGGCGTCTTGGAAACCTTGCCACGCGACTACCTCCGCCGCACTCTCGCTGACAGGCCTTGGCTTTCGCTTGGGATCGATCTGTTGCTAGGCCCGAATGCGAAGAAGATCGGTATGGAAGCGGGGCCATTCCTGCCCGAACAACTGAGTGACCTGGTCGCCGCGAGCGATATGGCCGACGCGGCGGGTAGCCGTCCCGCTGTACTTGAGACGATGACGGTACACACCTCGCGGAACAGCGCGGAGCAACCGTACACAGGTGAGCCTGTGATATTCATCATCATCGTGGGGACGCTCGCAATCATCGCAACCTTCTTCTCCTCAAGCAGGTTGACGCTACTATTCGATGTGGGGCTGTTCTCGGCTAGCTTACTCGGCGCCTTGGCCATCTGCGCCTTCTGGCTGCTCGCCGGGTACGCAGAGACCGGGTGGAACCTGAACCTTCTCTGGATGAACCCTCTCGCCCTGGTAGCGCTGATCTTGGCCGGACGAAAGCGCGCCGTTCCTGCTTCCCGCCTTTTCCTCGTCGCCGGCATCTTGAGCCTCGTAATAACAATCAGCGGTGGGGTGGGACTCCAAGAGATCGGACTCGAAGCCCGCATCTTGGCCGCGATAATCGCATTACGTTGCGTGTCGCGATCCCGCACATTTCCCATCGTAAGGAGTGCACCCGCGCGGCCTTGAGGGAGAACGGTGAGTCCATGCGGGCCTTGCTGCTACCTGCGGTTGTCGCCGCGGCCATGATCGGAGCCGCCAGACCGTATATCTCACATTCATGGCCAGAGGCGAACGGAGCGCTGCCCCCATCTGGTGTCGGCCCCGGAATTAGCCGTTCCTGCCGGGATGGGGACGACATGGGATGGAGAAGCAGAGCCGCGCGCCGCCGCGGTAGGAAGTGTCCACCCAGATTCGGCCGCCATGGGCGCCGATGATCTCGCGGCTTATCGAGAGTCCCAGGCCGCTCCCGCCGGAATCGCGGCTGCGCGACTCATCGGCGCGATAGAATCGATCGAAGACCCTTTCGGCATCGGAAGGGGGTATACCGGGGCCGGTATCCTCCACGCATACGACCAGCTCGGGACTTTCCATGACCTTGTCTACGCGTAGCGCGATCTTTCCATTTGGGGGAGTATGGCGGAACGCGTTCGCGAGCAGATTTGCCAGCACCCGGACGATCCTGTCTTTATCGAGCGTCACTTCTTCCGCTGGCACGCCTCCGACTTCCAGCCGAATCCCGTTCTTCCTCGCGGCGGCGTCGAAGAGCGTTGCGGCTTCTTCTAGAACCCCTCCTATCTTGGTCCTGGAGAGGCATAGCTCCAGGCCACCGGCGTCGGCACGGGAGAGATCTTGCATATCCGCGACCAGTCGGCCGAGCCGTTGTGATTCGCCATGGAGTTGCTCCAGGCGCTGCCGATCGGGGGGATAGATGCCGTCGATCATCATCTCCAGCGTTCCTTGCAGGAGCGCTACCGGAGTCCGCAACTCGTGCGCCGCATCCGCGATGAACTGGTGCTCCCGCCGTCTTGAATCCTGGAGCCTTTCCGTCATGGCGTTGAATCGAGCGGCCAGGTCGCCTATCTCGTCCTTGGGACCACGTTCCACGCGGGTCGCCAAGTCGCCGGAAGCTATCCGCTCGCTCGCCCGCGAGAGTTCACGAAGAGGCGCGACGACATGCCGGAAGAGGAGTGACCCCAGGATGATGGCGACAAGGACAGCCGCCACCGTCACGGCGAGCATCGCGGCGTTCACCGATCCCAAGAACTGCCTATCCGCCTGCGTGAGGCTTGGCTCGATCATGGAGCCTACAAGCAGCAAGCCTACGACTCGCGCGCGGGATACTACTTCGACCGCGACGGGGGCGTCGCTGGGCCTTTCCAGTTTGCGCCCGGTCATTTCCCCGGCCGAATCGGCGAGGACCGCACCCTGCGGGTCCGTCAGGATCAGCCGGGGAAACAGGGCGGCCGAACTATCGTCCATCCGCATCATGCCCATGTCGTTTCCCATATCCCAATCCTGGTTGCCCCAGTCATCGCACATCCCCCAGGACATCCTGGAGCTTCCCATCATCGACATCCATCGACCATCGTCCATCATTCCCCTGGCTGGGCGCAAATCATCGACGAGCCGGGCGACTCCGCTCCATCCGCCTTGTCGCTCATACCATTCGGCGAATTGCGGGGCGAGAATTTCCGCTTGCGCCTGGTCGCTGTCGCGCACCAAGAGCCTGTACCGGTTCTCCGTGATCAGCCGAACCGAAAGATTGAGAGCGGCCGCGGTCAGCATCACCGCGATCGCGAAGCCGCCGGTCAGTTTGAGCCAAAGGCTCAACTTCATGGTTCGGCTCCCTGGGTCCTGCCCGCCATTTCGATTCGCTCGGCCATTCGATACCCGACCCCCCACACGGTGAGAATATAGATCGGCCGAGCGGGATCGGGCTCCAGGGCTTTCCTGATGTTCTTGACGTGCACGTCTATCGTCCGATCATAGCCTTCTTGGCTGATTCCTTCCGCCGCCTCGAGAATCTGGAGCCGGGTAAGCACTTGACCGGGATGGTCCAGAAGTACCCGCAGAATGTTGAACTGCACGACCGTCAACGGTATCGGCGTCCCCCCTCGGGAGACGATGCGCCGCCCCGTGTCGAGCAGGATATCGAGATGGGAGATTATCCCCTCTTCTGAACGGACCGGCTCATGCACCTGCGGCTGAATGCGCCGGAGGACCGTACGGATCCGCGCAGCGAGTTCTCTCAAGCTAAATGGTTTCGTGAGATAGTCGTCCGCCCCGAGCTCCAGACCGATGAGCTTGTCCGCTTCTTCCGCGCGCGCCGTCAGCATGATGATGGGAACCGGAGATCGCTCCCGAATCCTGCGCGCGACGTCCAGCCCGTCGAGACCCGGCAGTTGCAGGTCGAGCACTATGAAATCCGGCATTAGGGCTTCTACTTTCCGAAGCGCATCCAATCCATCGTATGCGCTTTCGGTGCCATATCCCAAGGCAGCCAAATAATCGACGATCATCTGGTTCAAGCTGCGTTCGTCCTCCACGACCAATATGCGTTTGCTCATTTCAGCTATAGTATAGGGCAAATCGTCCATTGGGGAACACTCCTTTGCAAACGAACAGGGGACGACACGCATGCCGTCCCCTGTTTCCGCTTTCGCCGCTAAAACTATCCGGGTGCTAGCTTCGGAGCGTTCCCTTCATCTCCTCGAACTGATCCTTGTTCAGCTCGCCGAGGGCGTATCTCCGCCGGAGCACGTCGAGGGCATCGGTATCCGTATGGCTGTTGACATTGCGCCGCGCAAGCCAAACCACTCCGATAACGACCGCAGCCGCGATAAGAATCATCATGATTATTCCCCCCGTACTAAACCACGCACTGGTCCAAGGTCCCCAAGGACGGGCGAGGCAAGCGTTCCACCACATTCGAAAAGCCTTATTACCAACACACGCGGGAAGTGCCGTACGCTCCTGGAGCCCCAAAGCTATTCCAAGCGCCGTCTCCACGCTGTCCACGGGGCCCCATCATGCCGTACTGCCCCATCATGCCGAACCGGCCGTTGCCGCCAAGGAGCACATACTCCTTACCGTCGACCACGATTTTCTGGACCATCAGGTAGCGCATCTCGACCGTTTGGCCCCACGCTGGACCGGGAACTTCGAAGCCAGTCACTTCGAGCTTGTCGCCATCCCTGACTGGAATGTCATAACCATACATACCCGGAAGCATAAGGCTCCAGACTTCCCCGTCCGTTTTCAGGGCAGCGAAAGGCGTGCCTGTTCTTTCGACAAGCGTGCCGGCGAGCGTCACGGACTCGCCGGAATATGCCGAGCCGAGCGCGAACGCGGAAGGAAGAGCCGCCGCGAGGAATGCCATGACCACGAATATCGTCTTCTTCATTACAGAACCTCCATGCCACTAAAGCTTGGCCCTAATCTATCCTCAACCTGTAAAGCAAATATGAAGCGGCTATAAAGTTTGTATGTTTTCGGTCGTCGCTGGCTAGCGATACGCCAAAGGGGAAGGACGTCAGATTTGAGCCTTCGCTTTCTGTGTAACAGGACGCAGCACAAGACCTTTTCGCAGGCGTGATCGATAAAGGATCTATCCAGGCCTCGTTTCCTGAGAGGACACCAGGCCCCCGGCTCATTCGCCAATAACCGGCGAAACCCATTCTACTTAGCGCACGGATACTGCCGTTGGCCGCGAGCAGTGTCTATGCATGTCCCGACCACTACTAAAGTACGCACCCCGCTACATTCTTGCTATTTATAATTAACCAAACTTCCTGCCCACGAGGTTCCCATGAGATCCATCTGTTTCTCCTCAATCAAGGGCGGCACCGGCAAGAGCTCGCTCTGCATCCTCGTCGCCAACTATGCCGCCGCCGCTGGTTACAGAGTCCTCGTTGCCGACCTGGACATCCAGAACAGCGCCTCATCCTACTACCTCGACTCCCCCGATGAGGCCGACAGCAAGAACATCGCCGCTGTCCTGCACACCGAACGCCTCGCGGAGAATATCCTTCACTCGGTCTATCCAGGGATCGACCTCCTCGCCTCGTCGCTGGACCTCGTCAAGCTCCGAGCAATAGGCGACCGCACGTTCCGGCGCATTCTCACATCCTCGGACCTCCCCTACGACTTCCTCTTCATCGATACCGCCCCCACGTATGACAACCTCGTCCTTAACGCCCTGAACGCCGCCGATCTCATCTTATCGCCAGTATCCTTCAGCCAGTTTGACTACAAGGGCGCCCTCTTCTACGAGGCCCAGCTCCGGCGCGAGACCGACAAGCTCTCTGCCTGGCGTATTCTCTTCAACTTCCATCGCGCCGCGAGGACTGACAACCCGGATGCCCTCCGCAACCAATACGAAGCCCTCTTCCGTGACTCCTTCGGAGACATCATAGCGCCGGTCACCATCCCCGACACCGCCCTCATCCGTCGCTCGATCGACACCGGCGAACGCATCACGCCCTCGCAGGCCAAGGCTCCGCTCCACGCCGCCATCGCCTCCCTCGCCGCCTACTGTGGCGTCGAACGCACTACCGAGAGGTTCTAGCCATGCCCAAGCTCACCATGACCACCCACCCCGACAAAGCAGCCGTCAACAACTCAGGTGAGAAGGCCGTCGGCATCGAGCTCTACCTCGACCAGCTCACCAAGGCCGAGCCCTTTGCCTCGCTCTTCTCGATCAAGGCAGAGGTTTTCGAGGCCATCAAGGCTGACATGGCGGTCAACGGCTTCGACCCATCCAAGCCGGTCAACGTCTGGCGCAAGGCCGACGGCACCCGCGTCCTCATCGATGGCTACACCCGTGTCCGCGCTGCCGAGGAACTCGGACTCCTGCGAGTCACCGCTTACGAGAAGACCTTCGCCTCCGAGGCCGAGGCCCTGGCCTACGCTATCCACACCCAGAAGGACCGTCGGAACCTCTCGGATGCCGAACTTCTCAGGCTCATCGAGCTCGTTGACCGGCCTCAGACTGGCTTCAATACCCGGGTAGCCTCAATCGAGGCTACCGACAGCAAGCCGCGCAAGACAGCCGAAGTTACTGCCGACACCATCGGGACTTCTCGGGCCAAAGTGGAGCGCGCACGGGCAGTGCTTTCCGACCCCGAGGAAGCCGCCTCAGTCCGTCGCGGCGAGAAGACCATCCACCAGGCAGCGGAGGCAGCCAAGGCCAAGCGTGTCGTCCCGCAAGCTCCTGCCAAGAGGCGCAGTCAAAGCCCTGAAGCGCAGCACATCAACGACGTTGCGGTCGCCGACGGGCTCCGAATCGTCGAGCTCCTCCATGAGCTCGTCCAGCGTGATCCCTCCAGTGCGAGAAGGAAGGCGATCCGTTCCGCTATTCGAATTCTACAGGGAGCGCTGAGGTAGCGCGCGCTTAGAGCTGCCTCCATATATTCACCGTTAGCGTCGTTTAAGGCCGCCTTCGAGGGCGGCCACTTTTCGTTGTATCCGCCTAGTAGAGCTCAGGCATTGAGCTTGCTCATGATGCGGAACCTTGCCTTCTGGCGATCATCATCGATCGGTCTGAACTCGACCCCCATGGCGGCCATCTTATCTTCAAGGCTGATTAGGTAGTCGTAGAAGCCAGCGATATCGAGCATCAACAGAGCACTCAGAGCCTCGCGGTCGTTGGTTGTTAGGCCAATAACGGCACTTGATCCTTCGCGAAGGCTCGAGACCAAGAGGCCGCGAACTGACATGAGGCTGTCCAGCTTCTTCGTATCGGTATGGAGGGCCAGCCTTGCGGAATAAGGCTCATCTTCGTCCGCATGAACCGGCTCTTGGACGGTTTCGGATGCCGAGAAGAAGGCGTTCAGGGCATCGAGTAGAACGGTCCTCTCCTTGTCGGTGAAGACGAGCCACTTGATCAGGTCAGAAGCGTAGTGAAGCATCGGTAAGACTCCTTCGCAGTAATATACCTGTATGATACTAGTGAGAAGCCCCTCCCAACAGTATAGAAATCACTATATAGCGCTTGCATGTACTTATAATTAATTATCAGGTATAGAAATAGTTGCTATTGTCAGAATAGTCACCAAGGATATGTTCAACACACAATCTGCCCCTAAGCCCACCCTTTTCCGCTGCGGACTCCTTCAGGAATATTACGTGGTAGCCCCTATCTGAGTGTGTTGTCCACACCGAGTAGTCGTGTCTGACTTTACATTTCTCCCAGCTCTGCTATCATGGTTCCATCGTTTTCCATGTGTTATCGAGAGCCGAGGATAATTATGTCAATAACGTCTTCCTGCTACCCGCTTCATCACAACCAAGGCTCTCGAGCCGGGACACTCTCAATTCAAGAGCTTACTATCGGTATTGCACAATACCGATAATGAAAGTATATTGAATGGGAGGTTCATTCGCGGCTCAGCTGTTCCTCATCCGCCTCAGGCCACTCCTCGCGGCTAGAAAGCTTGCTTGGAAGCCTCGCAATAGGCGTAAGACCATGGAATTCATGCTGGATGAAGGACTCAGCGAAGAGGACGCGTACGAGATCATCGCCGACCTGAGGCCTGAACACTATGCCAAGGGGCCTGAGCCCGATGATGAGGGGTCGCCTGGAGACGTCATGGTGTTTCATCAACCCTACACGCGCCAGGCCCCGGCTGGAGACATGATTCTGTTGTACATCAAGCTGAAGATCTGGACCGACACCAATGGGGATGCCGGTATCGTGATGTCGTTTCATGATGAGGGCAATTATGAGTAATAGACTGCCGTGCTCCCGCTGCGGGGTAACCCGAGATATCGAGATCATCGAGCGAGTTGAGCAGGTGACGATCAAGGGCAGGGAGATCTCCTTCAATGCCCACTACTCGCGCTGCCTCACCTGCGGAGACGAGTTCGAAGCCCCAGGCCAGCTCGACGCCAATCTAGACGCCGCGCGTGAGGCCTACGCGCGCCTCTACGAGGCTCCGTCGCCCGAAGCCCTCGTCTCTCTGCGTGCTCGGTACAATGCCAGCCAGAAAGCCTTTGGCGCGATCCTCGGTTTCGGCGAGCTCACCATGAATGGTTATGAGAGCGGGGGTACGCCCGACTCGACCAATCGACTCCTTCTCAAGCTCGCAGCCGATCCCTGCACCTTCAAGGCGATGTACGCCATCAACTCGGGGAAGATCGGGATGACGCAACGTCGCAGGATCGAGGAGTCCCCTGGATACAAGGCTGCTTCTTCCTGGGAAGGACTCGAAGCCTTGAGCCATGAACTCACCGAGCTTCAACGGGTCAAGGTGGAGGAGTGCGCCACGCGCACCGGTCGTACCGTTCCCGAACAAGTCGCCCGCTATGTCGGTGACTCCTCATTCAGGGATTACTCCCGTCTCATGGAAGGCATCAGCTGGTCTACCGGCGTTGCCCAGGTCATTGATATGAAGTCTGAGGCTCCGGCGCCTCTCTCGGTAGCCTCATGAGCGAAACGATCAACGAGCGGCTCACGCGGCTCCTCAAGTCGATGAGCCTGCAAGACATCAAGCCGATGTCCTTTCACTCCGATCTGCTCGGGGAGATGCCCGCACCCAATAGCGAGATCAACCTCGGTTGGAATCAGGTTTTCGCTGATGGCGATCCTGTCCTGGTCAACGGCGAGACCCGAATATTCCGCCCGCGATATGAGATCACCGTCAGCTTCCAGGGAGCTCCAATCTTCCGTCAGATCTCCGTGTTCTTCATCGTCTTTCATCTAACCGATGTTCCCACCTTCGAGGAACTCTGGAAGGATGACGAAGTGCGCAAGGTCTTCCAGGAGAACCAGATCCAGAAGACCATGTGGCCATTTCTCCGTCAGCACGTGCATGATGGCATGAGCCGCCTCGGAATCAACCCGCTACCGCTTCCCTGGATTCTGTGATGCATCCAACGTTCGAGCTCTCTGATAAGGACAGCCTATGCCTACGCTAACCTGGACCGGCAAAGAAGACGCCCTCCGCGCCGCATCCCTTGTTCCCTTCCGTCTCCTCGAGCCTCACACTGCAGCCGAGGGCGGCATTGTCGGTGACCCGAAGGCCGCGCAGGACAACCTCCTCATCCAGGGCGACAACCTCGAAGCCCTCAAAGCCTTGCTTCCCTACTACGCCGGGCGCGTGAAGTGCATCTACATCGATCCACCCTATAATATTGGAAGCGCCCTCGCTCATTATGACGACAATCTTGAGCATTCTCTATGGCTCTCGTTGATTTACCCACGATTAGAATTACTGCGAGATTTTCTTGCAGCCGACGGAAGCATTTGGGTAAGCATTGATGATAGAGAGATGCCAAGTCTACGCCAAATCATGGATGAGATCTTTGGCCGAAGCAAGTTTATTGCCAGCATAGTATGGCAGAAGCGATATTCACGAGAGAACCGTGAAGCGATTGGCGATGTCCATGAGTATGTATTGGTCTATGCGCCAAATCCCGAGAGATTTAAGGCAACTCGGAATCTCGTACCATTCACTGGTAAGCAAGCAAAAGTTTACAAGAATCCGAATAATGATCCCAACGGGAGATGGAGACCTGTCCCGATGACCGCTCAAGCAGGCCATGCAACGGCTGAGCAGTTTTATGAGATAATCGCTCCTGGCGGAAGGAAATTTAAGCCGCCTGCAGGCCGATGTTGGGGGCTCGCACAGGCGACATACCTAAAGCTTCTTGACGAGGGAAGAGTATATTTCGGGAAGAATGGCAATTCGCAGCCAAACATTATTCGATATCTCTCTGAGGTACCAGGTGTTGCTCCTTGGACATGGTGGCCTTCAGATGAGGTTGGGCATACAGACGAAGCAAAGAAGGAGATTCTATCTCTCTTTGGGGACGATGATATTTTCGATACTCCTAAACCCGAGCGCCTATTGAGTCGAATTATCGCAATTGCTACAAACCCAGGAGATCTCATTCTCGACTCCTTTTTAGGCTCTGGAACGACTATGGCTGTAGCGCTGAAGATGAAGCGAAATTGCATCGGCGTTGAAATGGGTGAACATGCACAAACCCTTTGCTTCCCTCGGCTGCGAAAGGTAATAGAAGGGGAGCAAGGCGGCATCTCAAAAGAGATAGAGTGGAAGGGCGGCGGCGGCTTACGCTTTGTCAAGCTCGGCGAGACACTCTTTGACGCCTTCGGTCGACTCAATCCCAAGGTCAAATTCGCCGAGCTTGCAACCTTCGTCTGGTGGCGCGAGACCAAGGCACCATCCATAGGCGGTTCGATTAAGGGGACATCACCCTTCCTCGGCGTTCACGAAGGACGAGGACTGTATCTCCTGTACAACGGGATACTCGGGGATAAACGCCCCAAAGGCGGCAATGTTCTCACTCCAGCAGTTCTGGCCTCCCTCCCGAAGCATGACGGTCCGCGCATCGTGTATGCCGAAGCGACAACCTATTCACCGTCATCGCTCGCCCGCATGAGCATCACCTTTAAGCAGATACCCTATGACCTCGGGTCCATGCCGCTCCTCGCGGAAGGCGCACTCGAATACGCGGCGGGGTTGATGCCCGAAGCTCCTCAAGCCCTCGGCGCAGACGCCCCTGGCGTTGGAGAGGAGGGCGATCATGTTTAAGCCCAAGATCTACCAGACCAAGGCCCTCGAATCTTTGAAGGACTACCTCGAGCGGGCCAAGCGCTTTAGTGACCCCAAGGCTGCCTTCTTTGAAGCCTGGAGCGAGCGCGGGCGTCCTTCGGTTACTCGCTGGCACCAGGCCCCGGGCGTAGGCAATTTACCCTACGTCTGCATTCGAATCCCCACAGGAGGCGGCAAGACCTGGCTCGCAGCGCGTTCCCTGCGCATCGTGCGCGACTCGTATACCCATGCCGAGTCTCTCCATGTACTCTGGCTCGTTCCCTCCCAGGCCATTCTTGAACAGACTCTCTCCGCCCTTTCCACGGCGGGTCATCCCTACCGCGAGGAACTCGTCGAAGCCTGGGGCCGTCCTCTCGTCGTGACGCGGGAAGGCCTCGAATCCGTGAGCCCCCAAGACTTCGCCTCTCGCCTCGTGGTCGTCGTTGCCACTATCCAGAGCTTCAAGGCCGAGGACACGGGCACCCGCACCATCTACGCCCATTCCGAGCGCTGGGAGCGCCACTTCGCAGCCCTCAACGGTATGGCAGGGCTCGAACTCAGCAAGGAAGGGGCCAACCGGGGCAAGCCCGTTCACTCCTTCGTCAACCTTTGCCATGTCTTCCGGCCTCTCATCATCATCGACGAGGCGCACAACGCGCGATCGAAGCTTTCCTTCGATACTCTCGCCAGGCTCTCACCCCTCGGTATCATTGAGTTCACGGCCACACCCGATACCTCAAGCGCAAGTGGTTCCAATGTCCTCCATGAGGCTACGGCCACCGAGCTCAAGGCCGAGAAGATGATCAAGCTTCCTATCGTCCTTGCCGAACACTCGAGCTGGGCCACGACGGTCGCTGCGGCTATCAGTACCCGGAACTCTCTCGAGGAGGCCGCCAAGACCACAGGGGATTCGGTACGGCCCATCACTCTGTACCAAGCTCAAGCCAAGGACAAGGACGATCCGACGGTGATCACCGCCGACAAGCTCCGCGATCATCTTATCCAGAACGAGGGCATCGATCCTGCTCACATTGCCGTGGCTACCGGTGATGAACGCGGCATTGAGGGCGTGAACCTTTTCGATCCATCCTGCCAAATCAGGCACATCATCACCGTTCAGGCCCTCAAGGAAGGTTGGGACTGCTCCTTCGCCTACGTGTTCTGCTCCATACAGGAGCTCAAATCCGCGCGAGCCGTCGAGCAGCTTCTCGGCCGAATCCTGCGGATGCCCTATGCGGAAGAGCGCCCTTCGGCCTTACTGAACAAGGCCTATGCCCATGTCTCCTCACGCGACTTCGCCGAGACGGCTTCCGCGCTCAAGGACTGCCTCGTTGATAAGATGGGCTTCGAGCGTATCGAGGCGGACGCATGGACCGAGGTGGCGGATTTCTTCCCCGGAGAGGGCTCGGGCACCATCGTCGGGCTCGCACCGGATGGTCAATCCATTTCCATCCCAGCCTACGCCCCCGTGGACTTCGGACTCTTCGCCCCCGAGCCTGGTCTTGTCGTCGAGAACGCTGGCACTCGTTCGGACGGCGTCCCTCTCGTCAGGGTTTCCGGTTCGATCACCGAAGCTACAATCGACAAGCTCGCGAAGGCCCTCGGGGCGGATGCCGGCGGTGAGCGCACGCGCGAGATCGCGCGTAACCTCGCCAACTACCGCCTTCTTCAAGCTTCCCGGCATTGCGTCCTTCCGACTGGCCCCGATGTCTTCACGGTGGGCTCTCTCTTCTCCCGCGATGCGGTCTCAGGCGAGCTCATTCCCATTGACGAGGGCTGGTTTGCCAACCGTGGACGTCTCGACCTTTCGGATGCGTCGCGCTTCCCCGCTCGCCTCACACCGGAGGAGTTCTCCGTACCTGCTGAGCGGAAGGTCACGGAGCTTGATGTCGTTGCCGAGAAAGTCATCACGCGCAACACCCGCTATGACCGTGAGCTCTTCACCGCCGAGGTCGCAGGCGAGTACTACCTAAACGGCCTCGTGTTCTGGCTCGATCGCCGCCTCGCGCGGAGCGACGTATCCCAGCTGGTCCTCCAGGACTTCTTGTCTCGCATTATTCACCAGCTTATCGACGAGCGAAAGCTCCGCCTTGGCGACCTCATCCTCCACAAGTACCTTCTCGAGGATAAGATCAGGGCGAAGCTCGACTCGTACCGCCTCAGCGCCGCGTCCTTAGGACTCGAGTCGCTTCTTGACCTTCCCGAGCTCGATGGCAGCCTCGTCTGGGAAGGCGACTTCTCCTTCTCGAAAGACCGCTGTCCCTACCCACGGTCAGAGCCTGCTTCCTCCTATGGATTCTCCAAACACTTTTTCCCCGTCGTCGACAACCTGAAGCGCGACGGCGAGGAGTACGCCTGCGCTAAAGAGATCGACGCCCTCGACGAAGTCGAGACCTGGGTACGTAACGTCCCTCCCCGACATCAGTGGTGTTTCCGTCTCCCTACCTCGCGTGACGATTTCTACCCGGACTTCGTTGCCAGGCTCAAGGATGGCCGAATCCTCGTCATCGAGTACAAGGGTGCCCACATTGCCGCTGACCCCTCAGAACGCGAGAAGCGCCGAGTAGGCGAGCTCTGGGCCCGCGCGTCGAAAGGCAAGGCGCTATTCGTCTGGGCAATGAAGAGGGATGAGGCGGGAAGAGATGTGAGGGGGCAGCTTAGGGGGATGCTCGAAGGATCAAGATGATTGCTGTAGGTGACAGCTACTCCACTAGCATATTGGTGCATACAAGAAGGTGGCAGCCGGCTCGGTGGCCACCTTCTTACTGAAATGATTATAGCATCCTCTTGACCCGCTTCGCTCCTCAAAGAGTGTCCTATTTTGTACCCTTCGTAGCGGGATGTTTCTTGGCCGCTCTTGGTTGCCCTTTGGTCGCTTTCTTACTCCGTGACGGGGTATCCAATTGCCAGAGGTCTGCTTCAGTAAGCACCTGGCGCCACGAGTTCGCATCTGACTGCCGAATGGCTATAAACCACTGCGGCGGGGAGGGGGGATAGGGTAGCAACTCCCTCTCCCCGAAGGCAAACCAGATGATGGAGCAGTCATCCACATATTGGTGAAGTAGATCTTCGCGGATGTAGAGCAACTCCCCTTCGAAGCCATCGAGATCGCTTAGCGTGACCGTTGCTCGGCTACCGTCAGGAAGGAACTGGTCAAAGGATTGCGCTGTGCTGTGTAGATCGAATCGATGTGAGAAAGGTCTAGACGGCACTCGTGCGCTTCCTGCACAATTCATTTCACTGTGGTAGCTCTCCCATGTGTAACCATGCGCGAGCACCTCAACCTCAATTGGGCACGTTCCGCTTCCAACGCTCCCTCGGTACGCGTCCTCTGCAAGCGCTTCCGAAGCGAAGTTCGGGTGCCACGGAATCTCGCCGGCAAACGTGTAATAGTCGCTTGGAATATCACTAGCTATCCAAGGCCGCTCGCCAGCGTTCAGTGCGGCTATAAGTTGCGATACGCTTTCTTTCGGGGTCACCATCGCAGATATGAACGACCATACTTTTCGCCCTAGAATCCTGTCCTCAGCCTTGACGAAGCCGTGGACGACCACCCATGGCCCCTGGTCGGCACCGATTCGTTCCCGGCGAAGGAGGCTGTTCGGCACCGATGTGCTGCTCTCTCGCATCCAAGTCTCATGATTCTCAATGGTCGGTGACAGCCAGGTCGCTGGAACTGAGGCTGTGCCTTCTGTAGGTGGCTTCTCAGGGAACGATGGATCAATATCCACGTCAGAGAATCTGTGGTGTTCACGAGGGAACTGTCCTCGCTCTTCGAGTATGCCTGCATACGTGTAGAATCCGATCCAGCCATACTTTTTCCCATAGCGTTCTGCAAGCGGTCGATCGCCACGTCCTCCGCGATAGCCATCCTCTGCGATTATACTGTCCAGATCCTTAAAGGTCGCTGCACGCCATCCAAGTGCCCACACGACACCGCATACGTGAGCCACGGCGGCCTGATGCCCCGCATGGTCCATATCGTAGTTGTGACGATCATCGAACAGCCTTCCAAGCGTGTAATTCTCGAAGTCCATATGGAGCGTATTCGCTGCTTCATCGGCTCCTGGGTCATCTTCGAAAAGAGTCTGAACGGAGGGGGGTGTGGCGAATACCCATGTACCGCGTAGTGCTCCAGGCAGTGTTGACTCGCAATACTTCGCGGCGAACGTGACTATGCCCCTCACATAGAGTCTCGTCAGGTAGTGATGTGTGGGTGCACTTGCCGACTCCCCGACGAATGCGCATGCAAGCTGTTCAAGAAACGGTTTCAGATAAGCCGTAAAGCCCGGTTCTGCGTTCTGGTGACTCATCACTACGCCGTAGGAAGCGGCTAGCATACGCTCGGGCACATAGGCGTCGTTCACAGTCAGCGAATCGACAACCAAACCAAAGAGCCCCTCAGGATCGAAGCGACCGAACCAATAGAGAGCACGTGTGGCTTGGTCTCTAAGCCGTCGGATAGTACTTGTAAGCGTCCACATAACCCACCGCGCGCGTAGCCGATCTCCCGTGCGAAGTCGGCCCGCACGCCAACGTTCATCCAGGTACTCGAGGTCGCGAAGAACACTCTCTCCTCTACCCGGCATATCGTCATTGGTCTTGCGTACCCATTCCGTCCAACAAAGGTCGCGGTCTGCAACCGTCATCATTCGCAGCGCTCGATCTAATCCCTCAGCGTTCAGCGGATGCCCCGATATGCCACGTACCTGCCAACACCTCCTTAGAATCTCGGCGTCCCCAGCACGTACGAGTTGAACTAAAGCGTCAACAGTGGCCGCATCAAGAAACGCTGGCTCGAGGCGGGCTGCCTGCCGTAAAGCACGCCCGCGTAAGGATACCTCAACCAACTGCCATAGCTGCTTCGAGTAGAACCGTCGGGGAACCTGTCCGACTAGCGATTGAAGGATGTCATCAGCAAGCGGATGGCGGACGTTATAGTCGCCAGTGAACTTGGATGTCGTGGAAGCCTCTTTTACCCATGTTTCAAAGGTAATCGCACCATGCTTCGCCAGCAGTGAATTAGCGATGATGTGACCGCCCAGCAGATCGTACACGGGAACGAACATGTCGCTACCATTCGAAGGCATGCGGAGCAGAACGCCCTCATGCTCTAGGGCTCGTAGGAGGCTCCGATCCCATGGGCGTTGCGCATCTCCTAGCAAGTTGCGAAGCTCATTATACTCTATGGAACGTGATCTCGTCTCCCATAGCTTGTTGGCGATGGTCGTGATCGCAGTGCTGACGTCCTGTGCGTAGAATCGATGCAAGAGCGGTGCTAGTTCGGCAACCCGAACGCCCACTTGCTCAAGGTAGCGATCGAAGAGTGTAGTCAGAGAACCCGGCATAGCAGCGACGCCGACGACCTGCTGCCGGGTTGGGTTTGTTACCTCGCAGAAGAGCCGTAGCGTAAGCGGGTGTCGGAGGAAGTCAGGCAAGGAGGCGTCTGTAGCGTCGATCTTCCAATAGCGGAAGTGCTCGCGAATGGCATCGATGGTCTCATTGCCGTAATCTTTGATCTCAACGGAACTCGTCCCATCGGGAATCGCATCATCGACGAACTCGGGCCGTAGAGTACAGACCAAGAGCACGTAGGGATACTTCGCGAGAGTGGCCTCCATCGCAGAAAGTAAGGGCTTCCATCGTCGTGGATCTTCTGACTCGTTCAGACCATCGATAAATACAGGAAGGCGACGGTGCGCGCGCTGCCCGGCGGCATCGACCGCCGCGAATAAAGCTTCCATGCTCGGCACCGGCTGGGTCCCAATTGACACTATGCATGCTAGGTCGTCGAGTGTGTGCGTCGCATGAAGGTCTCGGCCGTGCAGTAATATCCCGTGGGGACGTGTTGCCGTTCCTGCTGTAAGCTGCGCGGCGATATGCGTTTTTCCGCAACCTGCGGGAGCCAGGAGAGCAACTAGCCGCGAAGCCAATCCCTCTTCTACCTCCCCAAGTGCTCCTACTGCATCGTGACAACCTGCTACCGCATTCGTCGCGTAAAGGCCCGCTCGCTGGTTTCCGGCCCGTAATCTCCGAGGAGCCGTAGCTACATCGTGCGGAAGCTTTCGTTGACGAACGGCAAGTTCATCGCGGAGCAGATCCAGGTCTCCGCTGCGGATCCCATCAGCAATCCTATCAAGGGTCTCCGCCATTTGCCTCGACATGTTCACAACTGCCGTCATGGATGGTGCAAGTAGAGTAGGTACCGCTGGCGACGATTCAACCTTATCAGCGTTTGTTCTCAGCTCGGTACTCAAGTCGCCTAATACCTTCCACGATTCTGAATCGCCGAGCATGCGACGCAACTCGCGCTCCGCTTCTCCGACGTGATGCGCATCAGGCTGCCATCGACCACGAACCGATGCGGCCGACTGCTCGTGGCGCTCTCGGAGAATCTCAGGAGTCAACACCAGCTCGCCGAAGTAGGTGCTGCGAAGAACGGCGGCCTGTCCTGAGAGCAGGTTATTGACTTCGTCCCCTGTCCATAAGTGGAGTTTCATCCTCGTTGAGAGCCCATTGAACCAGGCTTGGTCGCTTTTTGTTAGCGTGCGGCGTGTCCACAGCACCCAGTCCGTGAGTTCAGGGAGGTACTTTTCTGTCTTTCTGAGCCCTTCCGTTATCTTTTTTCGTCTGGTCGAACCCAGGGCGCCGTCCGGTGCAAGGTCGTACCACTTGCACTGCCAACCCCACCAACGACCAACATCGCCGAGCAGATCGCATCGCGTATCGAGCTTGAGATGAAACTCGACGCCTGGCTGGTTTGCGAGCGATCGAAAGGTTCCAAGGCTACCGAAGTTCTGGCGCACGATGCCCCGGCAGAGCAACTCGAAGTTTCTCTCTGAACCTCCGGGTAAGCCAGTGAATACTTCCCAGTTCAGCATTGGCATAGTGGCTTACCTATCATCGACCTCTCCCGTAAGCTGTGTCAGGGTAGTCATGTGCCGAGTAGACCTCAACCCGCGCGCCTTTATCAACCATTATCTTGAGAAACGCCGAGATGTCGGGTTCATCAGTCGTCAGAATTAGGTCGTTCCCCTGCGCCTCGATACGGACATCATATATAAGCTGTTCGAGTTCGCCCGATCCGATCGAATTAATGTTTAGCCTCCCAAGCAAGTCGAGCATCGTATCGCTGTATCGCTCTGAAGGATGCCCAATAGTCAGGGAGCCGTTTGATTCCTCCTCGCGGACTTGTTTCGCCAGCGCATCAATGATCTCTTTGGCTTTCGTCACATTATCGGCGCTCTTGAAGTGCCCGATCATAACAAGGTTTGCAGAGTGCTCGGAGCCGTACTGGTACCATATCTTCATATGTTGTTCTCCTCGAGATCGTGAGCGAGTTGGTCAAGCGCTTGTAGTACACTGCCATCGCTTAGCTTTAGGCCGGTGTCCGAATATGATGAAGGCTTAAGCACGCCCCTAGCGTCGATATGGGCATACGCGCGGAGACCGGGTTCCTGAACCAACGGATCGCAAGTCGGGAAGCCTTCGGCGCTAGACTCGTTGATGCAAAGTTTTAAAGGCCCCCTGTAGGAGTCGACCCATCGGCGAAGACTTTGCATGTCATCTGAGGAGATTGCAGGAACCCCACGCACCGGCACCTGTGGAAGCAAAAGCAATTCACAGGCTCCGATATCCGCCGCAACGATGGCAACATCATTTAGGTCGGGTAACGTTTGCCCGTTGATTACAACGTTGATTCCGAACCGAGAGATGGACTGTACTTGCTTCAGCCGAGAAAGCAACTCAGCGAAGGAGCGATGTCGAATTGACTCGTAGGTCGCACCGACTCCATCCATGCTTACGCGAATGAAGTTGACGCTACCGCGAAGGCTCTCGGCAAGAGCATCATCGATCTGGTGGCCATGGGTCGTGAACGACACAGATAGTCGGGTCTTGTGCGCTAGGCACTGACAGAGCAGCGCAAATTCCGGGTAGAGCGTCGGTTCGCCACCGCCGAAGCCGACGCCGAGAGTGCCATGCTCATCAAGCTCTGTGAGCCATCGCACGATAGTGTCAAACTGTAGTTCATCAAGGGACTTCGGCGCATAGCAGTGTGCACACGCCAAGTCACAGCGGTTTGTGATTGCGACGGAGACCTGGCGAGGCGCGCGAGAGTAGAGCGAAGCGGGAGGTGGTACATCGTCGAGGAGGACATTTAGTCCAGTGGTGCGGTTGAAGAGGTGGAGGCCCGCTGGACCACCGCGCAACTTCCAATGATCAGTTTGATGGTTCTCACCCAAGACCTTCCCTTCCGATGTGGCAAGATCCGTTCTGTTAATGCCCATCATCGCATGCCTTTTCGATGGCCTCAAGCTCATCCGCTACTTGTGCACATACATCATTGAAGTGATTGGTGAACGATTCATGCTCCATGAGAGCATCCTGCGCCAATTGTTCGGCCTCGCTACCTCCAGCATGACCCTTGGCTTTCGAACGCAAGAGCTGGACAGTCCGCAATCCGTCAAGCTTCTGAATCTGCCCCCCCATTCTGGCTGATAGGAGGGTCTCGAGTAATATGATCGTCTTATCCTCTTTGCCGTATTCAACTCTTAGCTCATCTAGTCGCGCCCGTATCGTCTTTGTCTCGAAGCCTTCGACAACCAGCTTTGCGAGGTCCATATAGGCCTCGGCCCATTCATCACGGCTCGCAGTCAAGGGGGTATTCACACGTTCAATAAGCCTCTCCTCACGAAGTGTCCACCATGTTGTTTTAGAATCTCGCCAGCGTTGTATAATGGACAGGACCTTCTGCAGTGGCTGTACGAAGCTCACCCACTCGCCCTTAAAATCGTTGATGACAGCGCGCTCGGAGATACTGGCTTTCGGTGGTTCGTTGAACGAATACCAGTGCAGCTGCTCGGCGTATGGGAGACGGCGCAAGTAACAGATGTAAGCGTGTACCTGGCCCGCTTCGTTTACGTCGATTGCTTCAAGGTGCCATGCTGTGCGGCATGAGACATCTCGCTCGCTCACTGTATACTTGTCTCGGTCCGCCTTGTACTTCAGCAGAACCTCTGGCCTGAAGAACGCTGGCGACAGCTCGAAGGGCAGCGAATTGCTTGAAGCCTGAAAGTAGTTCGTCGTGGCCTCCGGGTCTGTGGAGACTTTCGTCACTCGCTTGTTGCGCCAATCGTAGGCGATAAACTCGGCATACTGCCTGTTTTTTCTTCCAAACCATCCGTCCGTTATACCGGTAAAGATGGTTTGCCGAGGACGACGAGGGCGGATGATCTGCACACCTCGAGTGTAGGCTGCATAACCAGGCATCACTCTTCGACGGTAGAAGAGGTCTACTGACTCGTCAATCTCTTGCATTGGCCCGTCTGACCAACCAGAGAATCCGGAGCGTCGGAACAGCGTAAAGTCAAACATCCTTACGATCGAAGACTTGGTCGCTGCAAGGTACTCCTCCAGCGGCTGCCACTTGAAGGAGACAAGGGCAACGCTACTGCCCTTGTCATCCCGATTGGTAATGGATACCAACGGCTCCAGATCGCCATCCTCATTGTAACGGCAATAGGCGCGACTTTCGGGGCGCCAGTGGATACCAGCAAGGTGTGCATACTCTTGGTGAAGTTCGTAGTATGTTCTTCCTGATCCGGTCCAGCCCTCGAATGTCCTACCGAAGACCAGTTGTATGGCGTTCTTTAGTGCCTGTGTACCTGTCCCACTCAGCCCCCGTTCAACCCATACATCATCGCGTCCCCCTCCAGTCACATAGCTGGCGATAGATGTGAAAGGATTGAAACCCCAGTTCAGCAAGTCGCGCTGATCAGCAGTCGCGAGGCAATCGTCCGGAACGGCAACAGCATGCACGAAGGAGTACTCACCTGACGCATAGATGACCAACTCATCGGCGAAGGCATTCTCACGCAAGAAGTTCAGATGAGCTTCGGCTTCGATCCAAACGGTAAACTGCTTAGGGTCTGCCGGTACTTCATCGAGTTTGGCGAGTGAGGCGATCAGTTTCTTGTGTTCGAAACTCTGCAACCCTGATCTCCTTGAACGTTTTTGCATGTCTTCACTACAATACTGATCTACATATACTACCCAGAGATATTCTTCCTGTCAAAGTGATTACGGTCTTGATGGAGCATGTCGGTTTCATTGGGTGCGCTCTAAAGGACTGGCTGTCTATTGCTATTGGAGCCACATTCTCACAGGAGGTCTCCAATGTCCCCAGTATCAGCCTTCCCCACCCAACCCCGCGAGGGTCTGACCCCTCCCACCGCTGAGATCCAGAAGCAAACCCTGCTCGATTACCTCGACGCCACTGGACTCTCGCCCGAACTCACCGGCGCCGAGAAGGTGCAGTTCGTCTCTGTCTGCCAAGCGTTTAGCCTTAACCCGTGGAAACGCGAGGTGTACGCGACAATATATGGAGAAGGTTCCTATCGTCGCTTCTCCGTGATCGTCGGTTATGAGGTCTACTTGAAGAGGGCGGAGCGTACCGGCTGCCTCGATGGTTGGTCTTCGCGTATAGAAGGCACAGGTAACGAAATGAAGGCTATCGTCGAGATCCATCGGCGCGACTGGTCACAGCCTCTTGTTCACGAGGTTTACTTTATAGAGGCCGTCCAGAAGAAGAAGGACGGTACCCCCACTTCGTTTTGGTCGAAGATGCCGCGCTTCCAGCTCAAGAAGGTCTGCATCTCTCAGGCTTTCCGTCTCTGTTTCCCCGACGAGCTTGGCGGGCTTCCCTACGATGCCTCAGAACTCCCCGATGCCGAGAGCGCTGGCTTCCAGGATAAGCCTGTCAGCCCTGAACCTCTTCAGCTCATGCCAGACCATGCCGCAATGAATGTTACCACCGTTGAAGATCACCCGAAGCCCTTCGTTCCTGCGACCGAACCAATCCCCGTGGTGGGGCTCGAGCCCGAAGTCGAAGACGAGATCACCAAGATGAACCGTCTCCATGATGAGCTGCGCTCGATTCTCGAGGATAACGAGGATGCCTTCACGCCTAAGCATCAGGACTGGATTCTGGCTAAGGCCCGCCAGGCTAACACCGCCGATGGTGTGGAGCGCATGGTCGCTTATGCCCGTAAGGTGCTCAAGAACGCGGCTAGCATGGCCGTTACGGCGTAGGGGAGGACCTCATTGTGAATTACCTCTCCGTCGCCAAGAAGATGCAACTTGAGTGGAAGCTGACCAGTAAGGCTCTCCCGCGCGAGGCCAGGGCTCCGGGCTTGTACCGGAGCCGCATGTACCCATTCTGCTTCCCGCTTGGGCTCGCCGCTTACAATCTGTTCCATGAAATACGCGACGAGGCCTTGGCCACCTTCGAGCGCCTTGGCATCGTCTGGCATGGAGCCGCGCTACCAGGCCTCCCGACCAACCATACCTGCTCCAGCCAGATATTCGCCGTCAATATGCTCTTCCCGTTTCGCAATCGTCCCGAGGCTTTAGCTGACTTCCTTCGTCCACAATTCCCTGAGATCAAACGTATGCTGCCCATTGAAGAGGACGCATACATCGCTTTCGAGTGGCAGGGCGACATCAACTACCTGGGGGAAGAATCCCATGTCGGTGCCGACCGGATTCGCGGTGCTGGTTCGACCTCCATCGATGCTGCGATGTGCTTTGAGACCATGGATGACCGCAAGGTCTTCATGCTATGCGAGGTTAAGTATACCGAAAGCTATTCGTCCCAGTACAAGAGGTTCCGGAGCGATGGCTCGGACCGCGTGGATACCTATCGTGAGATCTTCTACGGCCCCTTTACCCCGTTCAATCTGGAGGTTGTACCTCGAATCGAATACCTACTCTATGAGCCGATGTATCAGCTTGCCCGGCATCAGCTCCTGGCATCTCGCATCCTGGAGGTCGGCATCCCCGAGGTTGATAACGTCGTCGTGGTCCACATCGCCGTCGGTGCCAATCGGGAACTTCGATCCATTACCTCGCCGCATTACCGCAAGTTCTCCCGCGACCTCTACGAGCTGTGGCCGACACTGCTCCTTATGCCGGACGAGTTCAGGTACATTCCGACCGAGCAACTCTTCCGCTATGTCCCGACGGACCGGCATCCGGAGCTCGAGCCGTGGGCGCGCTACATGAAGTCCCGTTACAGCTTCCTGAAATGACCACTGGCCCGCTCCGTCTTGGGGCGGGCTTTTTAGTCTTTACCCACAGGGTGTTTCAGGGCAACGCGATATGGGGGAGAGACATTTTGTACTTGCTAGTACTCGCTCGAGCGCGTCAAACCGCTTTATCGAGTTTCCTCTTCAACGGCTTCCTGTGCTGGCAAGACAGACTCAGCTCGCTACCTCGCCGAAGCCCTCGACCGGGAGCTCATCCAGCGTTACTTCCCCGAGGTGAGGTTAACGATCGAGGCGGTAGAGGCTGTTGAAACTAGAGGAGCTAATGACAGGAGACTTCCGATCTGCCACAATGAAGGTAGTTTATGATCGGGAATGTGACGTTGCTAGCCTTGTGGTAGCATCAGCGGAAGAGTGACAGCACCAGGGACATAGGCGGATATTTGGGTTCGGGCATGATTTTAGCCATCCTCGCGAATCAGAACGCCCTTCGACTGACTACATCTCTACAGCCATGTTAGCCAACTTGAGGATGTTATCAGGCATTGGGCTTCCACTCAGAGCGCAGTACTTATTCCCGTTGGTAACAAGAGATACATCCAATATCAGGCTTGCATCTTCCTCTGCAACGATTATTGGCTATGGCCAATTGGCCGAAAATGGGATAGAGTGAGGTATGCAAGCAAGAAGGAGAGTATCGATGTCAGTCTCGCCAGGTCCCTTGGCGCGGCTCTTTTCTCCTCGGGTTTTTCGCGAGCTAGGTGAAACAGGAACCAGTCATACCGGCTCAGAGGTCCTGAGAGAGTCATCATTTTACCCTCATGGCGAGCAATCGCTGGCTGCTTTTCTCGAAAGAGCGTTTCACTTCTTATCGATTAGTCTGCGCTCTGAGTACGTTTTCAAGAATGCAATCGCTGAGAAGATACTTCTTGGGCGACATAGTATCCGAACCGCTACGATGATGACCGAGTTTCGAGCGGGAACCTGCAAAGCTGACGTGGTGATTCTCAACGGGCATTCCACTGCCTATGAGATCAAGTCCGAGAGGGACACGATGTCCCGGCTTGACGACCAAATCTTGAGCTATCGTAAGGTATTTGAGCAAGTCGTGGTGGTTACTGACAGCTGTCATTTGGATGAGGTGTTCGATCGGACTCCTGCCGATGTTGGGATTACCGTGCTTAGCGATCGCTATACTCTTTCCGAGAAACGTACTCCACAAGCCGATTGGAACCGCCTTGATCCTTGCGAAATGTTTGAGTCATTGCAGCGAGCAGAATATCTAAAGATTCTGGCCTTAACATCGGGCTGGGATCCCAAGGGCATACCTAACGGGATTCTCCATCGTGAAGCCAAAGCAGCTTTCAAGCTTGTTCCCATCGAGCTGCTTGTGCCTCGCTTTGTCGAGGTTCTGAAACGCCGGGGCCAGTGCGCTTGTCCTACCGCCTTCCTCGAAAGCGTCCCGAGTTCTCTGAAAGGCCTAGCCGTGTCGACTCAGTTAATACCGTCTCAACAGCAGAGGATAATGGCTGCACTTTCTAGCCCTGCATACTGTTCTCTACAGTACCAATAGGTGAGGTAATAACATGGAGAGTAGATACTATCCGTACTTTCGTGGAAAGCAGTTCGAGCTAATCTGCATCCGCAAGAGCGCAAAGATCATGGCTGATTCCGGCATCTGCCCCATTATCGAGCCGGTCAAAGAGTCTCTCTCCGGTTTACAACGTGCAATCGACGCTCTCCACGAAGCTGGAGCTCCGTTCATCTTGATTGGCAATCCTAAGCTAGGCGATCACGCTGAGGGCTATCTGGATAGCCTGCAGCCGGTTATAAACAAGGCTATCAGTGACAAGGTTGATTTCTCTCTGGGAATCCTCGTGTCGTCGAATCCTGATGACTCGTCAGCACGTATACTTCTTAGCTCGTATCGACCTAACCAATTTTCGATCATTCATCGAGGCATGGCCTCTACCGATGTACTCGGAGCAATTGGCGAATCGCGCGTTAAGGTTAGGGAGCATATATTCACAGAGGGTTGTTCGAAGATATACCGGCGAGACTTCAGAGAGCATAAGCGAGTTCTCCTCAAGGATGGTTTCAAGCGGCAGAAGAACAAGGACTATCCGGATACTCCTGATTTCTTCTGTGACATACACCTCACATATGAAGATGATGGTCTGAATGGTTTTGGGGACTTCCTTATAGTAGGGGATGAGTTCCTCGAAGCTGGAGGACCAGCTTACGCAGTGGCTATTCATCTTACCTACCTGGATCCGGAAAGTCATAATACTATGATGATCCGACATTTTAAGTCCATTCGTAGCGAGACGCCAACTGATCCGGGTGGAAAGTACCTCGAAGCTCTTGAGAAGCTCATCGCTTTCGTAGACTCTGGCAAGCCCAGCATTCTTGAGACGTCCGCGATCACTGAGTTCAGGGCACAGTATGCCGATAGCTATTTTCCTGGGCTCGGATATGTCAAACGTCTTTCTATGACCCATCATATTGAAACACTCGCCGATTTCCTAACTCGGTCTCGCGATTAGCACTATGCTCTGCTGTCCACAGTGTTTTGGAGATGACTTTCTGGCGGCCAAGATATCTCGGCAAGCCAAGGTTCGCGGCCATTGTGATTATTGCGGAGCGGATGCTCAGCCCTTAGTGGAACCAACAACGCTTTTCGAAGACTTTGAGACTGTAATAGCCGCCTATGAAGAAGAACCTTCCGGAATCTCCGTCATCACCATGCTTAAAGAAGAGTGGCATCTCTTTTCAAGCTTTCCTAATGTAGACCAATCGCCTCTCCTCAACATGATCATGGGAGATGAATTCTGCCAAAAAACCTACTTTGTCGATAGCTCTCTTGGACAAACACAGGTGAAGGAGTGGGAAGGCTTCAGATCGGAGTTAAAGCATCGATACCGCTTTTTCCCTGAATCCGGACCGAATCTAGATCATCTGGAGGATTTACTCGCATACCTGGAAGTGAAGATCCCTCCTGGATCATATTATCGGTCACGGATTCAGGTGAATGGGCAATATGGCTTGGATGCGATGGGTATGCCCCCTGCTGACACCTGTGGCAATGGGCGGGCGAACCCCTCAGGAATTCCATACTTTTACATTGCATCTAGCGAAGACACCGCGTTGGCTGAAGTACGGCCACACCCAGGGGATTTTGTCTCAATCGGACGGTTTTTCCTTGACCGAGAGAAGGCGGTAGTCGATCTACGAGATCCACGACGTAGCATTTCCCCATTTGGCAAAGACGAGGACACGCTTCGCGCCTTGCGACAGGATCTCGTCTTTCTGCAGAAGTTGAGCGATGATCTAGCTAAGCCATACCAGCCGAGGATGGCTCATTTGGAGTATCTACCAACTCAGTACCTGTGCGAGTTCATCAGAAAAGCCGGATACGCTGGTGTCGTATACCGTAGCGCTGTTGGAGAAGGCACTAATTACGTCATATTCGGCGAGGAAGATTTCCACTGCGATACCGTGACATCGGTCTCCATCGCGGCTGTGAAGGTTATTACTGCCAAGTAGCATTACCCTACCTTGCGGACCATTAGCTACTTCGCTGGGCTTCAGCCTGCCTAGCTATAACCGTGAAGTGAACTTGCCACCCTTTTCATATTTCCTTGCCTGCTACTTGCCTCAAGCTCATGGAGCAGTTATTATTCGTATGTCGTCGTTACCGTTGGCAGCGACGCCCTATTAACAGCAGAAGCGAAGTGGAAGGCGCAGCAAGCCGCATAGGCAAGGCATAGCCAATCCAGGCTGAGGCAAATCGGATCCTCGAGGCGAACCATTTGGTTGCCAAAGTAGCCCGACCTCCCTGGAGCGTTCGTTGCACCTCAATTCCCCTAACAACCATTACCTTCCTCAAACTTTCGGCGAGCCTTGTTTAGACGGCCTCAGTCTTGAGGAGCTCTATTCGGCCATTGAAGCAGGTAAGCTTGAGCCCTTCTGCCATGGCGAGATCACTCCGCTCGGACGATTGTACTTTGGTGACAGGTGTGAGAGGCCTGTCGAAGAATGGTGATGCAGCCGGGGCTGTCCAAGTCAGGCCCTTGGAACAGTCATTCCTATTCCGATGATCCGGAAGGATGGGGGTCCTTCCGGCCATGGCCGGTTTCCCCATCCTTGGTTGACCGCATTATTGTTCTGGTAATTGATAAGGCTTGCCAAGTCCTACCAATCACCGTAAGGGCTCGACGCACGCGAAGGTCAGGGCCGCCTTCTACCCTCAAGCCATGACCGATCATCAAGCATTATTCCTTTCCTGGAAGCTCTCGGCGCGCGCCGCTGGCGCCAGCTTCGACCGAATCGCCGGCAGTCTTGGGAGCGCTTCGGTCGATCTGAATCCTCACCAAATCGAGGCTGCTCTCTTTGCCCTCCAATCACCGCTGGCCCGGGGAGCGCTGCTAGCCGACGAGGTCGGCCTCGGTAAGACGATAGAAGCAGGGATCGTGATCGCACAGCTCTGGGCCGAGGGCAAGCGGAAGATATTGCTGATTGTCCCAGCAAGCATCAGGAAACAGTGGGTCGCTGAGCTTCAGGAGAAGTTTGGCTTAAGGGCGGCGATCCTCGACTCTCTTTCCTTCAAGGCTCACCGGGAGAACGGCTGCGACAATCCCTTCATCGCCGACGAGACGATCCTGGTGGTCAGCTACCAGTTCGCGGCGGGGAAAGGCGCGGAGCTGTCGGAGGCTTCCTTTGATCTTGTCCTCTTCGATGAGGCTCATCGGCTGAGGAATGTCTTCAAGCGCAAGAACAAGATTTCGCAGCGGCTAAGGTCGGTTCTGTCCGGGACCAACAAGCTCCTCCTGACGGCAACCCCGCTCCAGAACTCGCTCCTCGAACTCTATGGGCTCATGACCTTCGTCGATCAGATGGTCTTCGGTAGCGAGAAGTCCTTCCGCGAACATTTCGTTAACAGTAACGACCCAGCCCGCTTCGAAGAACTGAAACGCCGTATCCAGCCTCATTGCTTTCGGACCCTTCGCCGCCAGGTTTCGGAGTACATCCGGTATACGAAGCGGGGATGCCTGACCGAGTTCTTCGAGCCCTACGAAGACGAGGCGATTCTATACGAAATGGTCTCAGCCTGGCTGAGTGAGAAACGCCTCAACTCATTTCCCAAGGGGCACAAGGGCCTCGTAAGTCTCATCATTCGGAAGGTCATGGCCTCGTCCTCGTTCGCCCTTTCGGGGACCTTCGATCGCCTGCTCAGAAGACTGGAGGAGCGGAAACGTCGCGGGCTCTCCGAGGATGACTTGATGACAGACCTTGAGGATGACCTCGATGAGCTACGCTCAGACTACGAGGATTGGGACGAGAAGGTCTTCGATTCCGACGAAGATGGCCCGAGCCTTGAGGAAGAAATTGAGATACTCAAAGACCTTCGGGCCCGGGCGCTGGCGATCACACGCAACGCCAAGGGTGATCGTCTTGCCTCGGCCCTGTCGAAAGGTTTTATGGAGATCGAGAAGCTGGGTGCCCCACGAAAGGCTCTCATCTTCACAGAGAGCCGGAGAACCCAGCGCTATCTCTACGATGTTTTGGAGAACTCGCTCTACCGAGGCTCCGTAGTGCTCTTCAACGGTCAGAATGATGATCCGATGTCAGTGGAGATATACCGACGCTGGCTCGAACGCAACAAGGAAGTGGGATGCATTACCGGCAACCGATCGGCCGACACGCGAGCCGCGATCATCGACCACTTCCGTGACAGCGCTACGATCATGATAGCCACTGAGGCCGCCGCCGAAGGGGTTAACCTGCAATTCTGCTCGCTCGTCGTCAACTATGATCTTCCCTGGAATCCTCAGCGAATCGAACAGCGGATCGGGAGATGCCACCGATATGGGCAGCGATACGATGTCACTGTACTTAACTTCGTCAACTCCCTGAACCGGGCGGACCAGAGGGTCTACGAGCTACTCGCCCAGAAGTTCCACCTCTTCGACGGCGTATTCGGGGCGTCGGATGAAGTGCTAGGAAACGTGCAGTCGGGGGTGGACTTTGAACGGCGTATCCTGGGAATCTATCAATCCTGCCGCACAAGCGAAGCCATCGATGAAGCCTTCGATACCCTGAAGCGGGAGCTTGAGCCGCAGATCACTGCAGCACTTGCCACAGCTAGGGCTAAAGTCATGGACAGGCTCGATGCCGAGGTTCATGAGCGGCTAAAGCTCCGCGAGAAAGAGGTCTCTGCTGTCCTGACCAGACGAGAGCGTGAACTCCTATTACTCACCGGGCATATCTTGGGGGACCATGCGATACACGTGGTTGACGAACAGTCCTTCCAGCTCAATTATCTACCCGACGGTCTCGATGTGGAGGCTGGGCTCTACCGAATTGGCGGTCCTAGTGTACACTCGGAGCACCGTTACGATCTCCATCATCCACTCGCACAGCATTGCCTGTTCAAAGGCAGAGCGCTTAAGGTCGCGGATGGTACTACCCTACACTTCCTTTACTCCGGCCACCCCAAAGTTACCCAGGTCGAGGCTCGCCTCGGCAGCAAGGGCTGGCTCGTCGTATCCCTGTTGAGCGCGGCGGCTAAGGCACAATCCGAGGAGGTGCTGGTGCTCACCGCGGTGACCGACGAAGGAGAGACCTTGTCGGAGGAAGAAGCCACCAAGTTGCTCTCATGCGAGGCCTTCTTGGGAAAGGGCATTGTTACGTGTCCGGTCGCGGTGCTGGAGAATCACGAGGATTCCATCCAGTCAGCCCTCCGCGATATGAAGGTGAGGAATCACGGCTATTTCGCGGAGGAAATCGATAAGGTCGATCTCTGGGCCCTGGACTTGAAGAACGTCCTCGAGCACGACCTGTCGGAGGTCGACCGGAAGATAGATGACGCCAAGCGGGCTTCCGCACTATCTGAACGCCTCGAGGATCGTCTCGCGTATCAGAAAGCAGTTCGCTCCCTCGAACGGCAGCGGGATGAGAAGCGGAAGAAAGTCTGGGAGGGCAAGGACGAGATAGACGCAAAGCGGGACCAACTCATCGCGGCAATGGAGGACGCCCTCAGCATCACCGAGACTGCGCGGCGACTTTTCGTCGTGCGATTCTCCCTTGAGAAAGCGCCCGTTGGCTAAGCGTGGACGCATGAGCCGAGAGCCCTGCCTTTTCCCCTATCCGCAGTCTCGTCCTCCGCAGGCATATCGGCGGAGGACGGCTCCGTTGCGATCGCATTGCCGCCAGCTTGGCTGGTTTTCGCGCCGAAGACCTCGTCCTGGACCTTGCGGATCTCGATGTAGTCCTCCTCGAGCAAGTGCGTGTACCGATCGGTCATCTCGACGCTCCGATGCCCGGTCATCAGACGGAGCTTCTCGTCGGGTACACGGCCCCGGCTGATCGAGTTCAGGAAATGGCGCCATGAGTGAAAGTCGATCTTGCGCGCCTTGCGTGACGCCTCGTCGATACCGATGCCCGCGAGCGCGGTGTACAGCGAGTCGATAAACAGCCGCGCATGGAGCGGCTCACCACGCTTTTCGCCATAGAAGACTAGGTCGGTGGGGTCTTGGTAGGGACTAGCCTCGATGAGCTTCTTTAGAACCTCGGCGACCGAGGTGGGCAGGGAGACGTTCCTGATTGAGCCCCACTTCGCTTCCTTCAATCCGTGCCCTTGCTCCCAAGCGAACTTCACATGAATATGAGTGGCGAAGACCTGACCGACCTGGAGTCCACGGATCTCCCCTTCGCGCATGCCGGTGCTCGCGGCGAGGAGGTTGGCGGCGAAGAGTCGCAAGTTCCCCCTCCAGAGAGTCGGTATCGCCTCGGCGGTTAAGAGCTTCTGGGCCTCGGCGATGGAGAGGACGCCGCGTGAACTCTTTTCCTCGGCGAGGGTACGGACGCGGAGGGTCGGATCGGTGGGGGTGATCCCCTGTTGGTGCGCCTCCTTGAGGAGGGTCCGGAAGGCCGTGTAGATCAAGTTCACCGAGCGCGCCTTGAGCCCGGTCTTCTCCCCGAGACCGAGGAGCCAGGACTCGATTTCTCCCGGTGTTATGGAGGCAAGGGTGCGCCCCTTAAAGTAAGGAAGGACGTGGCGTTCTAGATAGCCTGCGCTCTTCTCGACATGGGTACGGTGGATTCGTTGCTTGCGGAGGAGCTTGCCCTTTACGTAGGTGCTCTTGTCCCAGTCCCAGAACTCGCGGGCATAGGTCTCGAGGAGGATACCCTTCTTCTCGGCGGCGATGACCTTGCCGGAGGAGAGCTGCTCGTCGGCCCAGTTCAGCGCCTCGCTCTTCGAGCTCTTGCCGGATGACACGGCGGTCATGTACGCGCCAGTCTCCGGATGCCTGAACTGTACGTAGTAGATGTGGCGGTTCTTCTTCGCGCATGGGCGCTTCTGAATGGAATAGGGCCGCTTCGCTCGCTCCATAGCTTCCTACCCGACCATCTCTGAATCTCAGAGATAATCTCAGAGTTGAGGTTGGAAGCCTGAAGCGACCTTGCGGCCCTCTTTGGCTAGGCGTGGTAATTCTCGTTACCAAAACGAACTACCACCTTGGTAGGTGGTAGTAGTTAGTGGAGAATAGGGGATTCGAACCCCTGACCTATAGATTGCGAACCTATCGCTCTACCAACTGAGCTAATTCCCCGTTCGACGGGTGCACTATAGACCGACTCGCATCAGAAAATCAAGAGCGGTCCCGCGCGCATGACGCGGTTGACCGGCTGATGCGATGATGGCATACTCAATTCGTGATTATTCACAAATAAAGTATATAGAGAGTCTCATGGGGCCAGTCTGGCCTTCATGAACGTGGGAGACTCGCGATGCGCGACGGTTCCAGAACCAACACGACGACGATAGAGTTCTCACTCCTGGGTTTGCTTGCCGACCACCCGATGCATGCATATGACCTGCACAAGGAGCTGTCCAGACCAACGGGACTCGGGCTGATCTGGCGCGTCAAGCAGGCAAGGCTGTACGCGATAGCGGCCGATCTGGGAACACGAGGGCTGCTTGGCTCGCGGACCGACCAGCCAGGCAATCGTCCTGCCAGGCGGGTGTTCCACCTGACCGAGCGCGGCCTTGCGGCGTTCGAGCAATGGCTTACGACGCCGGCCGACTGGAAGGACATGCGGCTGGATTTTCTTGCCAAGCTGTACTTTGCCAGGAATTCCGGCGCCGCGGTCAACCAGCTGCTGACAGCAGAGCGAGCGGTATGCGCCGCGCGGCTCGACCGGCTGCGAAGCCAGCTGAGAGCCGCGAACATCGATGGGTTTGACGCGCAGGTATATGGCTACAGGATAGCGTTGGTCGAGGCAACCGTGAGCTGGATAGAAGGGTTCGCCGCGCGGGCACTGTCGGAAAGCGCGGCAGGTTGACATGCTGTATATGGACAACGCCGCGACGAGCTTTCCAAAGGCGCCGGGCGTCGCGGAGGCGATGGTCGCCTGCCTCCAGGCGACCGCAGGCAATCCCGGCAGGGCAAGTCATCGCGGGGCAACGGCGGCCGGCGACCTGATCTTTGACGCTCGGGATTGTGTGGCGGCATTGCTGGAGGCCTCGAATCCCGAGCGGGTTACATTTACCAAGAATGCTACAGAGGCGTTGAACCTGGCCATCATGGGAACACTCCGTGAAGGCGACGTGGTCGTCGCGAGCTCGCTCGAGCACAATGCGGTAATGCGGCCGCTGCGCTGGCTGGAGGCAACACGTGCCGTCCGGGTGCGGCTGCTGCCGCTCGACGCCGACGGCAATCCAGAAACCGAAGCGCTTGAAACCCTGCTCGCCTCCCGGCCTCGCCTCCTGATTCTGACCGCCGCGAGCAACGTGACGGGGGCCCTGCCGCCAATAGCGGACGTGGCATCACGTTGCAGGAACGCAGGCATCATTGTCGGCATCGACGCGAGCCAGGCGTGCGGTCACCGCCTCCTGTCGATGCGTGAGATTGATGCCGATTTCATATGCTTCCCTGGGCACAAGGGGCTGCTCGGTCCGACGGGTACCGGGGTCCTGTACACGGCACCGGGGTTCGATCCGAAGCCACTGATACGGGGCGGCACCGGCAGTCTGTCGGAATCGGAAATGATGCCGGAGTTCTTGCCGGATCGCTACGATGCCGGCACGGCCAACACGGTTGGGCTGGCAGGGCTCGTGGCATCAGTCAGGTTCATCGCGGAGCAGGGGCTGGCAGCGATATCGGCACGCGAAGACCAGTTGACCGCGCGGCTGCTGGAAGGACTCTCGGCGATGCCTGGCGTGACACTGTATGGCCCGGCATCGGGGGTGCCACGCGCTCCGGTTGTCAGCATGACGATCGAATCCCTCGGCGTTTCGGATATTGCGCTGGAGCTTGACCGCAGGGACATAGCGATCAGGGCTGGCCTCCACTGTGCACCCGCCGCGCATCGCTCCATTGGCTCCCTGGAACACGGCGGTACGATCCGCTTCTCTCCCGGATACTTCACGACCGACGCGGAGATAGACGCGGTGATCTGTGCCATCGAAGAAATCATCGGCAGTCACGCCACATCGAAAGGAAGAACGAGTCATGACTGATCGCCCCATCGAACCGCTCAGGGGCCTGACCACCTATACCAGATTCTCCGGTTGCGGCGCAAAGCTGGGGCCGGGGACACTGGAGCAGGCGCTCTGTGGGCTCAAGCAGCCACTGTATCCGGGCATGATAACTGACTTCAACGGGTACGAGGATGCCGGAGTCTTCGGTCTGCGTGACGATCTGGCGCTTGTTCAAACCGTCGACTTCTTTCCGCCCATCGTCGACGACCCGTTCCTGTTCGGCAGGATAGCGGCAGCCAACGCGCTGTCGGATGTCTATGCGATGGGTGGCAAGCCGCTGACCGCTCTGGCCATCGTCTGCTTTCCCGTCAAGTCGCTGGGGCTCAATTCGCTCGGTCGGATGATGGAAGGCGGCCTGGATGCGTTGATCGAGGCTGGCTGCGCCCTGGTCGGGGGGCACAGCATCGATGATCCGGAACCAAAACTCGGGTACTCGATCACCGGTCTCGTCCATCCGGCATCGGTGTGGCGCAACAATTCCATACGGCCGGGTCTGGCGCTGGTATTGACGAAGCCCATCGGCACTGGACTCGTAAACATGGCGCTGCGGGCGGAGATGGCCGATCCGGCATCGGTGCGAGCCTCCGAGCAATCGATGGCGCGACTCAACAGGCGCGCGGCAGAAATACTCGCCGGGTATGGTGTCGAGGCGTGCACGGATGTGACCGGCTTTGGACTGGCGGGTCATGCCGCGGAGATGGCAGGCAGCGCCGGCTGTGGCGTGCGCCTGTCATCGGCCGCGGTGCCGCTCCTGCCGGGCACCAGGGAGTACGCAGAAAACGGACTCGTACCGGAGGGCACCTGGCGCAACAAGCAAGGCCGCATGAAGGCAATGCGCGGGCAGGAGTCACTCGATCCTGCGACTATCGATATCCTGTTCGATCCGCAGACATCCGGAGGCCTCCTGGCGGCTCTGCCCGCGGACCAGTCCGGCGCAGCCATCGACGAGCTCAAGGCCGCTGGTATCGAGGCGGCCATCGTCGGGGAATGCGGCGGTCCGCCCGGGACGGTTCAGCTTGGGCGCTGAGGACCCTGCGCTGATTATCACCTTTGAATCCAGCCACATGGCCATCAAGGGAGAGCGTGCGCTCAAGGCTCTGGGCATCATCGTGGAGCTGATACCGGTGCCCCGGCAGATCTCAAGCGCCTGCGGCTTCTGCCTGTCCATAGGATCGGTCGCGATCGCAAGACAGGGTATGCAGACAATTCGCGAACAGACCGTTCAGGGCCGCGAGTCGTTATGGTATGCAACCGAACACCGCCTGTCAGCGGGCAGCAGAAAGGAACGAAGCTATGAACGAATCCCATAAGACGCTCGATGCTCGGGGCCAGGCGTGTCCGGGTCCTGTCATCCTGCTCAAGAAGGCGCTTGAGGCAGGCGAATCCGGCGTCATCGACGTCATCGTCGACAACGAGGCCGCTCGCGAGAATGTCACCCGCTTCGCCGGCAAGCAGGGTTGTGCCATTGTCTCCTCCGAAGGAAGCGCACCGGAGATTCATGTTACCGTATCCGCGCCACCGGCGGATGTCATGGATACCGCCGAACCAGAACCGGGCATTGCTATGACCAAGCCGGCAGCCCCGAACCCGGCCCGCCAGCCCCTGGTGGTGCTGATCGAGTCAGACCGCATCGGCACCGGCAATGACGAACTGGGCGCACTGCTGATGCGCGGTTTCCTGTATGCGTTGACCGAGCGCGATGAACGGCCCGAGGCCATCATCATGATGAACCATGGGGTGCTGCTTGCAATCGAAGGCTCGGAGGCTCTGGAGAATCTCGGGCGGCTGGCCGATCTCGGTGTGGAACTGCTGGCATGTGGCACGTGTCTGGAGTTTCTGGGTGTCAAGAACAGGCTGGCCATCGGGCGCGTGTCAAATATGTACGAGATAGCCGACAGGCTCTGCGAGGCATCGGTGCTATCCATCTAGCGGCGCGCGCGACGGTATCGATTCGGCGCCGATATGCCTGTATTTTCGCTCCGCCGCTGTATCTTTGAACTATCCGGACTCCGTGCACGCGTGCAGTCCGGAAGGGAGCGATTATGAAGAAGTCATTCGTCGCCGTGATGGCCCTGCTCGCCATGGCCGCACTGTCGTGGGCTGATGGTCCGCGGTATGTGTATGAGGTCAGGCAGCTGGCCAAGCCCGCGGGATCGGCTGCCAGCCAGGTATGGTCGGAGAACGTCGGCATCGTGGCCGAGGCGGCCCGGCTCTACGTGCCGGTCAGCTTCAGCAAGAAGGCGGGCGCGATCACCTTCACGCTCGATGCGACCTTCTCCTTCTCCAGCGGAGCCAGCGTCGAGCTGGAGCGCTCGGCCCAGCGGGTGCTGATTCGGCATGAGGTGCTGGTGCAGGGCGCCCAGGATCTGCCCACCCCCGACCGGCGCTCGACACAGCGATTCAGCCTGTCTGACCTGGTCAGAAAGGGCGGCCGGGATGCCGATTCGCCGCTTGCCTATGCGCTCCGCAAGGCCATCAGCGAGGGGCCCTACAGGACCGGCAAGGCGTGGATCGAATCGGCGAGCTACGACTCCAGGGGCCGCTTCATCATCATCGTGGGGCTCAAGAGGTCCTGACCAGGCCGCGGCGTGTCCGCGCCGCAAACCGGTATTTGTGGCCAATCCATAGCCCTTTCGCTATACTGGTAGGCGGGAGGACATGCATGGACGAGATAAGCTGCAACTGGAAGAGCGATATGGCATTCGAGGCCTCGGTCAACGGACACACGATCGTGCTCGACGCGACCGATGAGGTCGGTGGCCACAATCAGGGGCCGCGTCCCAAGCCGCTGACTCTGGTGTCACTGGCCGGCTGCACCGGCATGGACGTGATATCCATACTCAGGAAGATGCGTGAGCCGGTCACCTGGTTCAACGTTCGGGTTCAGGGCGAGACGACGACCGAGGTGCCCAAGACGTATATCAAGGTCAAGGTGATCTATGAATTCAAGGCCTCCGATGGGCTCAAGGACGAGAACGTGCGCAAGGCGATAAGCCTCTCCAAGGAGCGCTACTGCGGCGTCAGCGCCATGCTCAGAAAGGCCGTGGAGCTCGATGACGAGGTCGTCTACCTGTAGCTGACCTGCTGCCGGCAGGATCAGCCGGCAGCCGTCCCGCCCAGGCTGGCGAAGAGTCCGGACCATGGCGAGCCGGCGCGCCAGAACGCGGGCGGTTGTCCGAGCGGCGCCTCGACCAGATGGTCGCCCGCCCGGTATCGCCTGCCGCTCCACAGATGGGTCCATTCCTCGTCTGCCTCGCCTGTCGGCACGTGTACGATTCTGGAGACGGCGCCTTCCTGGATGACCGGAGCGACGAGCAGATCGCGGCCGAACAGGAATTGGTCCTTGATATGGAATGACGCGTCGTCGTTCTCATAGTGAAAGAACAGCGGCCGCATCGCCGCGATGCCATCGCGGGCATTCTCCGCCAGCACGGCCTTGCGGTATGGCTTGAGGGCGACGAAGAGCCGGCCCAGCCGTGCCAGCGCATCGAGTGTGCCGTCGTCGGTGTCGAACTGCCAGTTGTCACCAGGGCGGTTGCCTTCATGGCTGCGCATCATCGGCGTAAACAGCGCCAGCTCGGCCCAGCGCAGCAGCAGCTCGCGCGTGCGCCTCATGCCGAAGAGCGTGGTGTAGCCGCCGATGTCGCTATGGTGGACGCCGTGGCCGCACACCGACAGCGACAGCGCCGCGGTGATCACCGACGGCAGGCCGTCGTCTTCGGACCAGTCGACATTCTGGTCGCCGGCCCACATGCTGGGACACCAGCGCTGGCTGCCCGTGGCCCCGGCGCGCATGAACCAGACCACATCGTCCAGCTTGCCCGCCTCGGCGACGGCCTCGTAGCAGACACGCGCCCACAGGGCCGGCCACGGGTTGTGCGCCAGCATGGCCGGCGTGCCGTCGTGAAGCACGGCATCGGTCGGCAGGTACTCGCCAAAGTCAGCCATCCAGCCGGCCAGGCCAAAATCGACCAGGTTGCGGCGTGTCTGCTCCTTGTACCAGTCGAAGGCGGCCGGGTTCGTGAAGTCAACGATGCCGGCGAAGAACTCGCCGAAGTCGACCAGGTAGTCTTCACCCCTGGAGTTCCGGGCCAGAAGCCCCTTGGCCGCCGCTTCGTTGAACAGTGAATGCCCGGCGGCAACGTACGGGTTCGCATAGCCGAGGAATCGTATGCCTTCGGAGCGCCAGCGCTTGATGGCTGCGGGCAGCTCGGGATAGCGCTCGGGATCCCACACCCAGTTCCAGCGGAGCCTCTGGCCAAAGCTGGTCATGTTGATGCCTTCCCAGTCCTGCGCCCAGATGCCGGCGACCGGCATCCCATGCGACTGGGCTCGGCGCAAGCGGCGCTCGCAGACATCGGTGCCACCTTGCATACCCAGAAGTATGCCATCGTGGGTCCAGTCCGGCGGCTCAGGCTGGTGGCCGAGCAGGTCGGAAACCGCAGTGGCTACCGCCAGCATCGACGCGCCGGTGCCGAAGATCAGGCGTTCCGGCAAGGCCCAGAATTCCAGTTCGTGGAACCCTGGATCGCTGAAATCGAAGACGGCGTACGCCGGGCATTCGACATGAGCATAGTAGTGTCTGGTCGACACGAAGGTGGGCTGCGGGAAGAAGGTCCACCAGTAGTCGCCGCCGGCCCTGTCGGCAACGTCGGCCTCCCAGGTCACGCGGGTGCGCTTGTTGCGGCCCACGCCCTGCTCGCTCGTCCACAGTGGAAAGCGCCGCCCCCGCAGGTTGAAGTGCGAGAACTGCTCCCCTCCCCCGAACACCGACTCGCCGGGTTCCGCCGGCAGCCTGAACCAGAACCGGTTCGGCACCGCTGGCAGGCCCGCATCCGCCCCGGCGGGTCGCGGCCCTTCCGGTGTGCCAGCAATCGCGGGCGTGGCAAGGAGCGATGGCTCGATGACCAGGCGGCCATCGTCCTCGCCAATCGATAGACTCATCGTCAGCTCGTCCCCGCGCATCAGCGTTATGCGCAACCGGCTGCCGGATTCGTCGATGGAGTAGCCGGTCAGGCCAACGCGTTCGACAAGCCGATCCCGGATGTCGAAGTTGCCCCGGTACATGTCGATCGTCTCGGCGCCGCGCCCGATGTAGACACAGGGTGCCGCGCCGGTATGCGTCAGCACCGTGATGCCGTTCAGCAGCAACGAGAAACCGGAATCATGTCGTTCGAGCTTCAGCACGGGATCCTCCTTCAAAAAATGCCCGTCCGCGTGG